>ERZ1645192.129-NODE-129-length-51993-cov-8.080288_pt1 | contig 51993 bp, 36 predicted proteins | sample MGYA00575354_ERZ1645192 | MGnify/ENA primary metagenome ERZ1645192 (study PRJEB40844, sample SAMN11349763) | freshwater sediment metagenome | isolation source: river sediment | host: Sediment | place: India: Faizupur Khadar , New Delhi | collected 2017-02-21 ... | reverse complement strand
AGATTGCCGATGAGCACCCGCCGGGCGATATTGTCTATCTGGCCGCCCGAGAACTCGAACTCGGACAGAGCGGCCAGCATCGCCGTATCCATCCCCGGCAACTTCTTTTTCCATATCTTTCTTCTGACGATCTCCGATGGTTTGGGGAATTCCAACTTATACAGGAACCGCCTGCTGAAGGCGTCGTCCATGTTCTCTATGAGATTGGTCGTCGCGAAAAGGATGCCTTGAAAGCGCTCCAACTCCTCCAACAGGATGTTCTGCATCGCGTTATTCATCATATCCACGCTGCGGCTGGTCGACATCCTGCGGTTCAGTAGAGCGTCGGCTTCATTAAGAAGCAGTATCGGTTCTACCGGCAGTTCTTCCCGTGCTCTTGCGTACTCGGAGAAGATCCTTTTAGTGTTCTTCTCCGACTCGCCGACCCACATATCGCGGATCTGACTGATACTCACCTGCACGACATCACGGTCACAGCGTTTCGCCAATTCATAAACCGACGCCGTCTTGCCGGTCCCCGACGTGCCATGGAACAATATCGTGATCCCCTGAGGCATCTTCAGTTTCTTGAGCTCTCCGCCTATCCGTTCGAACCCTGTGGGAGAGATCGCTTGGGTGATGGTATCAATTTCATCGGCAAGCCGCCCGTCGAGGAATATCTTTTCATGGAACGACTCGGCCGCTCGGAATTCGAGAATGCTGGATGAAAAATACCTCCGTTTCTCATCCATCTCTTCTTCGCTTTCCTCATTGAAAAAGAGTTTGCGGGCGACAGAGTCGGAAAGAAGGATAGAGGTAGTGCTACGGAAGGTGCTTTTGATCCTTTCGTCGAGTACGAGAACCTTTTCTTTGAGAAGTACCAGTTCCTTTTTCACGATACGCTTCATGAAACGGGCCCGATTCGCGAGTTCGTTCCCGTACAGTGCCTTCAGAACATCCTGCATGGACACCGTGTCGTTACCGTCCAGTTTGCGCTCCGCGGCAAGAAGGAAGACGATCGCTTCATGATCGCAGGCTCTCTTGATGTAGGGATAGAGCGGATTGACCGGAGATATGTGTTCGATCAGCCGTCGCATCTCTTGATGGAACAGCAAGGGCGGGTCTTCATCCGCATCGTGACCGGTATATATCTTGCGTGCGGCGGCAAGCACCTCGTAAAGGTTGTCTCCATCACTGATCCCGGCATCTTCCCGCCCGAAAAGGATGAAACTTACCACCCGGTCGTTGACCGGCAGGCAGGGATTGATGGGATCGACGCCCCTTCTCCTGTTCGGGCTCTCTATCAGTTTTCGTTCGATAAGACCCCGCGATATCTCCAGAATATGCATCTGCTCCTTGGTGGAGAGCTTTAGGTCCTTGGCCAGAGAGGAGAGCTTGATGACATCGTCGTTCTTCATGAACATGACGGCGAGAATATACAGGAGCCGCGCCTCTTCGTCGGATATCTTGTAACGGGCCACAGCCTCCCGAAGACAGCGGTTCTTGTAGAATTTGGCATAGCCCCTGACCGGAAGCCCCAAGAGGAATTCTCGGGTAACCGGCAGACTCTCAATGAAACTGTCTCTCATCCCTTGATCGACGCCCGACATGCACTTCTCCCTGTAATGAACACAGGAACAGCATACCGCAACATGCGGGACATGGACTGTCCCACCAGAAAGAAATAAAGGACGTTATTTCGAGAACAGTTTTATCGATTCCTTCAGTCGTTTGAGCCACTGATCGCGGAACTCCTTGGGGGCGACCGCTTCGGCATAGGGAGTAAAGCCGAGTACATGGTAGGTTATCTCGGTGAAACCGCTGACCGGTAATGTTAGTTCGAGACACGGCTTTCCTTTGTGGGTCGTCTCGACGAATCGTTGCCCCGGATGCCAGACGCGGTTCTTGACCAACGGGATGATGGGCCCGTGGAACCGTATCGTCACCTCCTGCGCCTCGGGCAACTTGAAAATGCCGTAGCCCTTGTGCAGGTACTTCTCCAGCAGGTCCTCGTCTATCTTTTTCTTGAACGGCTCTTCGGTGTTCTTCAGATCGGTCATACGTGACAGCATAAAGGTGCGTATCTCCTTCGCCTCCCGGCACCACGCGAGAAGATACCATTTTCCCGAATAGTTGATGAGATGCCACGGTTCGATGATGCGCTCCGAACATTCTCCCGCCGCATTACAATATTTCACCGCGAGAGCGGTGTAGGTCCTCATCGCCGAAAGGACGGCGCGCAGCAGTTTCTCGTTGACCCGCTCATGGTCGGATAACTCATAGGTTATCCTGCCGAGCAGCGGCTGGTACTCGGTGAGGAGTTGCTCCTCGATATCCTCAAGCAGTTCACGCGACACTATCGGCATGAGCGACAGGTTGTTGGCGATGCGCTCCGCGAAGACATAGAACAAGAGCATCTTCTCGTCGGCGTAGTCGAAGATGTCCCACGGTTTCTTATAATAGTAGCCGCCTTTCTCCCGCGAGTAAACGATCGGCGCCTCAAGGTAAAGCCGCATGTACTCGATGTCGCGCTTGACCTGCCGGTCGCTGACCTCCATCTCCTCGGCCACCTCGCGGACCGAACACCACCCTTTCCGGCGGATCTCACGATGGATGTGAAGGATACGATGCGTGTTGGCCATGATGTTCCTCCCGTTAAGGTGTCTGAGTATCGCAGGAAACACCCCAAAATGCAAAATTCTTCCGGGCGGGACATAGGGCGTCCCGGTAGGTAGAGAAAATGTCTTTATCTGTATTGCACGGAGGTCGCATGACGCTCGACAAAAAGGCAGAAAAGATCATCCGCTTCATCCCCTCCTTCATGGTGTCGATCCTTGCCGGCACGCCCCGAAGCGGGCGGACGACCCTCGCCCGGGAAATGGCATTCGCATGGCGTCGCAAAGGGGCCGGCGTACTCTACCTTTCGGCCGGTAAGGAGCCTCCGACCGGGAATTGCCCCGACCTCTGGTGCCGCCACAGGCCTCACATCCCTTTTGAAGACATTCCTCTCCTGTGTGAAGAATACGAGCAAAAGAAGGGTGCCCGATTGAATGTACTCATCATCGACCGACTGGAAGACATTGATCACGGACACCGCTACGGCGCTTACTTCGACCTCAAGCACACATTCCTGAAGCTCAAACTGTTCGCTTTCGAGCGCGAGATAAAGATGCTTCTTGTTGCTCATCGCCACGGAGAAGAACAGGACCCTCCTCGTCACCACAAGCTGACCATTCCCTTTATCCACCGCGAGGCGGCCGCGATAGTGCTTCTCCATAAGGAAAGGGAGGAACGGAAAGTGACCATCTTCGGTCATGTTGGCCAGACCCGGAACAAACTGACTTATTCGCTCGACAACATATAGGAGAACGACCATGCAATTGACATTATTTCCTTGCCCCGAAAAAGAGAAACGGTTGTTCCCCACGAGTTTCCGCATGAGAATATCAGGGGTAACCGAGGCCGAGGCGGCGGCCTTTACCCTGCGGATATTACCTTTGTTGAGTTCTGCCGGGGAAAGAACGGTCGTCCCGCTTCTCCTTGCCCGGGAGCCCTATGAAGGTTACGATCACTTTGAACCGGTGGGTTCATGGTCATGGCCTGATGCCCCTGTGCAGGTGGCTCGTATCGCCGCCGAGGGCTACAACACCCTCATCCTTTCCGATTTCTTCCATAACTGGCGCTCGGCGCAGGAATCGATCAACGACGAACTCTATGCCTTCGAGAAGGCGCTGAGCGAACAGCACATTACTCTACTGAACATCGAAAGCCATTCACAGGACAACCTGAGGTGTCTGACCGCGCACGGAAAGAAAAATATCCCGTGGCCTGAGGTGTCGCTCGAAGAGGTTCTCTCGGTCATGCTGACCGATTACGAGGACGGTTCCCTCATCGCCCCGTGGGGAGGAGTTCCCTACATCCTGCTTTATCCACAAGGAGCCGGTCGGGTGGCCGCCGGCTTTCAGATTCAGCAGTATGACGCCGCCCTTGCCCATTGGCCCGATACGAAAGGACCTTGGTGGCATTTACAAGAGATAAGAAATGGAGTGGTATGTGGGAACAGTGGACCGATACCAATGCTTTTACCTTGATAGCCATAAAGGAAAAGCGCCTTCGGCGCGCTTGTCAGAATTTTCTTGTGTCAGACAACTGACGAAAGTATACTGAACTGTTCCGTGATCAGATAAAAATTACAGGAGGCATTTGCCATGAACGCTGAAAATGAAAAGAAAATGATCGAAGAGGCTCTGAAAAAATCCCTTTCTTCCTTAGCGGGGTCTTTCAAAAAAGACGAACTGGCTTATTTGGCATTAACCAGTAAAATCGAACTCCCCCTTAGGGACCGTTGGGCTTTTTCTCTTTACGAGAGACTCTTCCCCCTTGACTATATCGTTGCGAGGGAGTGGGAACCTCAGATAAAAACACTCCCAGGCAAGAAGAGGCCCCGGATTGATATGGCGATTCTCAATAGGAAACAACAACCGATAGCTCTCGTAGAAATAAAAGCGATGTACTCGTTCGATGCTTTTGGAGGCTTGCAAAAATACTTGGAAAGGATAAAAAACGATAAAAAGAAATTGATTAATGTGAACGGTGAAACGAAAGCAGCGTCTTCTCTTTACGTTGTTCTTTTTGCCACTCATCCTCAATGCGAGATTCCTGAAGAATATCGCAGAGAGGAAAAGACCATAAAGTACTGGGAGAACATCAATAAAGAAATCGAACGCCAAGGGAATGTCGAGCTATTGAAGAAAAAGGTGCAGAAAAATATATCGGACGGCCTAGAAGATATTATCGTGAATGATAAATACGAACTTGAGGCCGGGTCGGCCTTTGGTGTCAAGACTAGCGTCCTTTACTGGATCATGCGGGCGAACTGACCTGTTATCGCAACTTCCAGTCTCTTGCGGAACTCTCTTGCGGTATCTTTATCTGGGAACATAGCCCTGCCATCGTAGAAGAAGCGCCACAACAGCCGTCCCATGCTCTCGCTCTGTAACGGCGACGCCCCCTCCTGAATGAACTGCAACTCGATACCCGGACCGAGCTCCTTCTCTTCGATACGGACAGGACATGAGAACGCGCTCAAGATAAGCACCCGGTCGCTTTCCTCCTCGCTGAGCGGCGTCACTTCCCGTTGCGCCCGTTCTTTCGTGTTCTCCGCGAGGGTAAGCATTTCCTTAAAGAACCGTCCCTCCTTGTCGTAGATGATCAGTTTGTCGCCGACCGGCATCCCCTCTTTGCAGGGGACTTTCTCAAGAACCGATAGGAGCCGGAAAAGATCATAAATCGCGCTGATGGTATCCTTGTTCCGCATCTGCATCTTGTAAATAAAGGGCTTTTCTCCGGGTCCCTCATACTCATACGAATTCGTCATATCGGTCAACGATATGCCGCTGCCCTTCAAAAAGTCGCGTAGCCGTGCAAGCGCTGCGGCGGGGTTCCATTCACCGCTTGGCAGGGCTCGGCCCCGGCAATGATCGAATAGCCGTCCCATATCCGCCTTTCTGTCGGGCTCTTTTGCCCCGTCAAGTACCTTCTCCCGTATCCGGTGAAGCTCCTTGGTGAAGAGGTCTTTTTCCTCCGCCGTGCCGAGATCCGGTCTCGGCGAATTGAACACACGTCGATTGAGTATCTCCATCGACTGAACGCCTGCCGGAGAATCATGGGCCGTCCCGTAGATGAGGCTGTAGATGATGCTTCCTTCCTTTAATGAGCCTTCCTCGTCGTCGGTGGCGAACGGGTCGGCGCCGCATGGCACATCGATATACTCACTAAGGGACAACTCCCCCGGCGTTCCGCCTCCGATCTCGCGTTCGATGCGGGGACGGTCTCTCCAATTGTCCGGCGCTTCCTGCTCGGTCAGTATATTTAGAAGGGAAAGGACGTTCGACCGTTCTTCCCTGTCATCGAACAACAGTACCCGCGAAACGGCCGACTCACAACGGAACGGTATGCCTAGAAGCACGGCCAAGAGTTCGATAGCCTCCAGCACATGGTCATAGGACGATGCCGACCCCGGACGAGGTGCCGGTGCCGGCCTGCCGTTGCTTTCTTCTTTCACATGGCCTGCGGCAAGCCTCGGCAGTCGGTCTCTTATCCCCTGCGGCGCGGCGACGACAGGGAAAGATAGCTCTAAGGGGAATAGGGACGGTTCATTGACCGGTTCCCGTTCCACGATCCGGAATTCCCCTTCGGCAAGGGCTCCCCTGATATAGCGGAAGATGCGGTCTTTCTCCCATTTGATCTTTGGAAGACCCCGGAACATTTTCATACCCATGTTCTCTCCACCCAAGAAGAAGGTTCGTGTACCGACGACATATTACAACTGCTCTATGGCTCTTGTCACTTTTTTCCGATCAGCGCCGCTATCACCCTACGCTGCCGCTCGGCCGGCGTTTCGAAGGGCACTGGCGACCTGACCTCCTGCGCCACACGGTCGAACTCGGCCATGAAGAAACGCGCATTCTCTTCGGTTCTGAAGATGAATTTCCCCGCTGTCGACAATTCCCTTGTCAGCGTTTTCAGCGCGCCCTGTCCGCGCCCATGTATCGCGATATCCACGAACCACCCTGCCCTGCTTTCGGACAACGAAAGGTCGTAGCCGTTGCACGCGACGGCGCATATCATCAGGTATCGCCACTCATCATCGATCACCGCGTAAGGCACGGGGTTCAGATGTCTGTGTTCGCACTGAAGCCGAAGTCTCTCTCGGCGAGAGGCGCTCATTAAACGGTCGACTGGCTTGCCTGCAATGCTTTCAAGATACCCGGCCAAAAGATCACGGGTATCCTTTTCCTCGAAATGGAGACGACTCGACAGCCCCGAAGCCATTGCAAACGGGCATCCGGCCAGATAGGCCAGCGCGCGGACCCCGTCTGTGTATCTGAACCGTAGGTAGTTCATGGGATCGATTTTGATGATGAGCATTTCTCGCCCGAAACCGGTCTCAAGGCAATGACCGGCATTTGCCGTGCGTTCGCCGAGAGGTCTTCTGGGCCTTATGGTCATGGGACTGCGGTATAGTAGATCTCGAATATACCCAAGAAATCGTTCTTCGCTCCATGTCAGCCGGGGAAAACCGTTGAATTGCCGAATGCCCATACCTTGCCTCCTTCGTCTCTTGGTCCAATTTTACTCTTCAACCGGGACACACCGCGTCCCTTTGGCCGGTTAAAATGAATTTCGTGCCGCAGGAGAGGCTCAACACCGGAAAAAATGGATTATGCATTCTCATAAGGGTATTATCCGTCAGCAACCACGAGAGGAGAGGTCTATGACCAAAGCAATCAGCTTGAACCAAAAGCTCAAGCAACTGGAGATCACTTCGTATGCCATCCAGAACGACATCATCTTCAATTACTTCGACAAGGTTCCCGAAGAGGACCGCGAAGAGCGGCTCTTCAAGGCGCTCTATATAGGGGTTCTCGCCCTGATGGAGGAGCGTATAGGCGCCTTCCTCGCCAAGACCAAGAACGAACTCGGCACGGAACTGGAATATCTGAAGATCCTTTTCGACATGAAGAAGGTCACCTACGACCGATCAGCGGGAAAGGGAAAGATCGGTGAACGGGAGATATATGACTACCTCACCGAGTTCTTGAAAAAGAAAGGGATCAGCGACGCGGTCACGCTGACCGGGGACAAGACGGGCGAACTGCCGCGCAACAAGACCGGCGACATCCTCTGTGATATCGCCGAGGGTGGCGGCAAGCGGATCGCCATCGAGTGCAAATTCGACAAGTCGGTCGATCTGGGGGATATCACCTCGGCCGACATCTCGAAGAACCGCAAGGACACCGCATGGAGCCAACTGCTGGAGGCTCAGGTTAATCGAGGAGCCGACATACCCCTTATCGTATTCGACAAAGGAACGGCAAGCGCAGGTATCCAGAAGAACTGCGACGGGGTACTCTTTCTCCCTGAAGCCGGTTTTGTAGTGCTGGTCGACAGCCAGAAGAACGACTTCGACAACCTTGCCATCGCCTATCTGCTGGCGCGAGACATCGTGCTTAATGCAAAGCCGGTCGATCTGGACCGGGATGTTCTGGCGGCGCTGGTCAACCGTCTCGTGACCGAGATGAAAGACTTCCTTTCGATCAGGACTCTGGTCGAGACCAACATCGAGAACAACCGCGAGATCCTCAAAAAGATGGAGAAGGGCCTCCTGATGGTGGAGTTCACATCCAAGTACCTCGCGCAGTTCCTTGAGAGCGGCACCTTGTCACGAAAGGACCTCCTCGCGTTCGCGCAGGCGGAGGAGATGAGGACTACCTACAAACTGATAGAAGCGGAACTAAACAAACTCTAAGGAATGCTCGACATTCCTGTTTTTCTTATATGCATTCATTGTCGAAGTCAGTAAGCCTTTGACCGTGCCGATTTATTCCGGCTTGTGGGCCCGCTAAACGGACCACAGGTACCTGTTTCAACGGGGTTCAGTACTTCTCGTAGAGCTTCTTGTCGAGGACATAGAGCGCTATCTGGCGCGCCCCTTCCTGCGTATATTTGAACTTGCCTTTGAGATTCTGGAGCAGGAACGAGACATCGCGCTTGAGCCGTTCATCGTAGGTGTTGAACCCGGCGGCGCCGAAGTCCTGTATCGCGCGGCGGAAGTTCTCGTTGGCGGCATACGGGGCCAGCGCATTCTCGCGGAGATTGCGGGTATAGCGCTCGAAAAGCGTTTTGTAGAGCGTCGTATCGGTGAGCGGTTTTCCTTCGACCTTCATCTCCTGCGAAATGGTGACGGTGATGTATTCGGCGTGCGTTTCCGCGCGGAATTCACTGCGCCGCCGCTCGGAGGTCGCGGGGCCGAGCAGGAAACTTTCCATTCCGTGGAAGTATTCCTCGGTCACGGCGATGGTGTCGCCGGTGTCGCCGTTCTTCTCGACCGCGCCGATATCGAAATTTATCGCGAAGAGGTAGTTCCGGATGTCGCGCGCTATCTGCTTTTCGTTAAAGAGATAGAGCGCCTCCTTGACCTCCTGCAGTACGCCGTAATCGTAGAGGTCCTCGAGCGATTCGATGAAGCCGTCGGGAATAGATTCAAAGAGCGGTTCCCCCTCGCGGCTGAAATACTTCACGACCATATCCATGGTGATGAGTTTGCCCGGTTCGCAGAAGTGGGTGATGAGTTGCGAGAAGATATTGAGCGACTGCCGCCCCGAGAAGCCGGAGGATCCCTCGAACTCGGACTCGGCGAGCAGGTCGGCGCGCATCGTCCGGTCGAATCTGCGGACATCCTCTTCCGACAGCCAGTCGGGTATGCGGCCGGTGTAGAGGTCCATCTTGAGGAGGAGCGAATGTTTATCCATGTATTTGCGGTAGCGGTCGGCGTCGGGGATCCATGCGCGGATCGCCGGCGAATCCTTCTCCAGCCGGGACGAGACGACGATCTTGGCGACATTGGTCAGAACGCCGGGGAGGAAGAGGCGGTCGATCGCCTTGCCGAACTTGTTGCGGTAGATGGCGACCTCGGTGTTGTAGTCGAGTATGTAGGGGATCTTCACGGTGATGATGCGGTCCTGGAACGATTTTACATTCTCGTAGTGGGTCTTGTCCTCGGGATTCACGAGCCCGACGAAGAGCGATTTGATGCGTTCCTCGGTCAGGTCGACCTTGTGGACGCCGTCGCTGATGATGCCGTGGAGATCGCGCAGCCGCTCGATGTTGTTCTCCTTGATGTCCATGAGGGCGTAGACGCCGTTATTGGTCTTGGCGAGGACCGACGAGATGAACTCGACGCCGTCGTTCTTCAGCAGGTCGCTGATCATCCGTTGCAGGAACGGATTGGTCACCGGTTTGCGGTAGAGCGGGTCGCCGGGGTTGAAGATGGTCACGCCGCTCCCGAACTGGCGGTTGAAGTGCATTCGCCGCGCGTGGACCATGTTGTAGACCTCGAGCGGATCGCGCAGGATGTCGAGGAGGATGTCGTAGAGCGACCGGCAGATGGCGCACGGTTCCCCCTTCAGCACCCATTCATATTCCTTGCGCTGAAAGAGTTTGGTCTTGAAGGAATTTTTCGGCAGGAGTTCGTCGAGCAGTTCGCGCCGCTGTGCTTTGGGTATCTGCAGTATCGGGTGATCGCCGCTCGGGCAGGAGAAACTGAGGTGCTCCTTGGGGAAACGCGGATCGCTTTCCTTCCAGCCGTCGAGCCGTTCATGGAGTTCCTCGCTCCCGGCCTTGTCGGCGGCGCGGCGCAGCGGTTTTTCGGCGTTCTGGAAGCCGCCGAGCCGCTTGATGTCGAGCCGCCAGTAGGTCTTGAAATAGACGCCGTCGGCGGTGCGTACATACTCCTCGAGCCGCTGCAGGATATTGTTGAGGAAGGTGCTTTTGCCGCTGCCGGGGGGGCCCTCGAAGAGGATGATGTGGTTGTTCTGTATCCCCTTCTTGAAACCGTTGACCAGCGTCATGAGGCGGTTGGCGAAGAGGCGGTCGGCGAAGAAGGGGTTGTCGAGTCCCTTGACGAACAGGTCGTGGCAGTCGTAGTTGATAAAGCCGACCGATTCGGGGTCGCCGCGGTATTCGTCGCGGCCGGTCCGGACATAGTGGTTGACCATATCGTGGAACAGCTGGAAGATGTCGCGGAAGGCGAGTTCCGGCTGCTCGGCGGAGAAGCGCAGGAACCGATCGTAGGAAAGCGGCTCGCGGCGATCTTTGTCGCGCAGGCGTTGGCCGAGGTTGATGAGCGCCGGGATGCGCTCTTTCGGTTCGTCGGCCGGCATTTCAACGATGTGCTGCGGGACCTCTTTCAGGCGCTTGCGCGTCCGCTTGTCGGTCTGGTTGGAGCCGTTCATGGCGCGCCTCAGGAGGGGCCGGTGCCGGGGGTGAAGGCCTCGTACTGCCATTCGAAATTATCGATAATGACGGCCGAATTGTAGATGTAGTCGGGAAGACCGGCCGGGCCGGTGTCCCAGATGACGAAGCGGAGTTCGATGATCTCGCCGCCCACCACATTGCCGCGGGTGGTCAGCCAGCCGGTGCCGCCGTAACTCTCGAAGCCGGTGCCGGCGAGTTCATCGGTGTTCTCGCAGGTGGAGATGACGGTGCCCGGGGTGGCTGGGTCAAAATCGGGATCGCTTTCACCGTCTGTACATTGCTTGAACAAACCTGTTGGTGCGAGGTTGACACCGACCGGGTTGCCCGCGGCGTCCATTGCGAGGTTCTTGTCCGTGGGGTTAAGTTTGTTTGGGTCGGCGTCAGGGCTATCGTTATATTCCGAATCGAGAAGCGTTAGGAAGAAGTCGTTATAGTCAGAGCAGACAAAACGAATGTATTCCTGCGAGAAGAAATAGAGGTTGAAACTGAACGACTTCGCGGCGGCCGGAGCGCGGACGCGCAAATTCAGCATCACGGCATCGTTCACCGAGCCGGTCGATCCGGCACCAAGGCAGGCGGGTGCGGCGGGAAAGACATTGCCGTTGAGCGTCAGCCAGTCGCCCGGAGCGGTGCCGGTGGTCTGTTGTTGTCCACCGAACTTGTTGCTGTCGAACGGATTGGCGGCGAACCCGGTGGTGAGCATCGCCATCGCGTCGCCTTTCTTGGGCAGGATGACGTTCCCGAAAGCGGGTAGTATCCCGTGGCTCTGGGCGTGCGGCGCGCCGGTGCCGTCGGGCATCAGGAACTGGGCGCTGATGACGCCCCATTCGGTGCCGCCCTCGGTCGCGGCGGCGCACAGGCCGATCGCCTTGGCGTAGTCCATCGCGGTGTCGCCGCTCAGCGCGTCGTCGCAGTCGTAGAGACCTTCGTCTATCTGGTCGTTGCAGTTGTCATCGAGGCCGTTGGGTATCTCGGGGGCGCCGGGATAGACCTTCTCCGGTTCGGGACAGCCATCTTCTCCCTCGGTGGTGTGACAGCAGTCTACCCCGCCGCATTCGGTCACGCCGTCGCCGTCCATATCGAGGTTGTCGGCGGTGCCGTCGCAGTTCTGGTCGATGCCGTCACCGCAGAGATCGTAGAGCGGCACCACTTCGCCCGAACAGTTGGTCCAGCCCGAGCCGTCGGTCTTGCAGACACGCTTGCCCGCCTTGCAGGGGCCGATATTCTCGGTGCCGGTCGGACCGGTGTAGGTGCAGGGCTCCTCGGCGCTGGGCGTGCATTCCATCCCTTCGGTATCGATGTCGGGCGTCTCGGCGTCGTCCATGATCTCTTCGTCGCCCTCCGGGAGCGGCGCTTCGCTGTCGGAAGCGTCGACGATGTCGGTCCCTTCGGGGAGCACCTTATCGATATCGCCCGCGTCGGTGTCGGTATCGTCGTCGTTGGCGCCGAGCTCCTCGCATACACCCTGCTCTTCGTTACAGGTCCAGCCGTCGGGACAGCCGCCGATACAGTTGGTGCTTTCCTTTTTCTCGTCGCAGGCACCCAGCAGAAGCAGAAGGGCGACCGCCATCGTTACGCGCGCGAACATCATGAAGATACCTCCGACCTGAAAATCATTGAACTGCGATATGGTAGCACACCTGCCGTAAAAATGCAAACAGATTTGAGTGTTAGGGGGAGGGGGTCGTCCCGTGCGTCGCAAGGAATCGGTGAAGCGTCTCTTCGGCGCCGGCGGGGTCGATCACCAGATGACGCGTTTCCCAGACCAGACGGCGGACGGCGGCGGGGTCGAGCGGAGCGTGGTCGGATCCGCGCATACCGGCAAGCAGTATACGGCGCGGGGCGAGTGCGGCGATGAGATCGCCGATATCGCCCGACCGCAGAAGCCGGGGAGCGGCGAGCGCGGCCCGTTCGATATCGTCCGATATGCCCGTTCCCGGGACGAGGGTGAGTGCGGCGTCGCGCAGGGCGATCCAGCCGATCGCGTCGGTGCGGTGGGCGGCGAGGAGCGCCGCGAGCGCGTCATCGGTCCCTTCGGCGTAGAGACCGACGGCGGCATATCCTTTCCGTAAAAGATCCTCCGCGACGGTGATGATGTCGTCGGCGCGCAGAAAGGCGAGCGGTATGCCGGTGATCAGTGCGTCTGCCGCGGTCGCGGAGGAGGTGTCGCCGGTAGTGAGTTCGCAGATCGTCATGCGCGCTTCAGAAAGCGTTTTGGTTATCGGGCCCGAGCGCGGGCCTTTCAGGACGATCACCGCGGCGGCGGCGCGATCGGGCGCAGTGCAGTCGAGAAGCGTGTCGGGTAGCGGCAGGTCGGTGAGCCGGGGATAGAAGAGTCCCGCCCCCGACAGGTCGCGCAGCGACTCGGCCAGTTCGACGGCGTACAGGGCGGGACCTCTATCGTCGCGCCGTTCGCGGAGTTCCTCGCGCAGAAGCAGCGCTTCGCGCCGTGCGAATTCGGCGAGCGTCATCTCCTGCGCCGGGGCGAAGGGAAGCGCAAAGGGGGCGTGTTCGGGTTCCTGCTCCTCCTCGCGGATCGCCCGGGTGCCGAGATGCCGCGTCAGGAAATCGTACAGCAGTGCGCGGTGAGGCGGTTGGTAGCGGCGCGCGCCGGGTGCGACGGCGAACTCGAGCCGTTCATCGCCGCCCAGAAAGCGGTATGTCTCACGGGCGCGGCGCGCCGTTTCGGTCGCGGCGGCGGTCCGTTCGGCATCTTTCTTCCCGGCGACGATCAGGAAGGGACGCGGGGCGACCAGCGCGAGGATATGATGCTGTTCGAGATCGCGCCGGGGGAAGAGGAGCAGTTCCGACAGTGCCGGCGAACCGGCGCCCGCGCCGAAGCGCCCGATCGACAGGAGCGTCGCGCCCGCCGCGACCCTATCGTCGAGCGCCGCGGTGTAGAGCGCGGTCATACCGCCGTCGCCCGCGCCGGCGACCGCGATGCGCCGGGGATCGATATCGGGGCGTCGTCGCAGCATATCGAGGAGCCGTTGCGTTTCCCATACCGCCAGCCCGGCCGGGGTCAGTCCCGACAGAAAGAGCGCCGTGTCGCCGTGGCCCGTCGGACGCCGGTCGCCGCGTCCCGGCAGTTCGAGTATCAGCGTCGCGGCGCCGGCGGCGGCAAGCGTCACGGCGGTCCGCAGAAGCGCCGCCTCGCCGGCCCCTTCGTCGGCGGAGGCGATGAAGAGCACTGCCGGGAAAGGAGCGGCGCCGGCGGCGGGAAGATACAGATCGGCCAGCCCGTGCATGTCGGGGAGCGAATCGAACATCAGTCGGCTGACGCGGTAGGTATCGAAGAGCTGTTCTCCGACGGTTCTCTGGTTGAGCGGCCGGTCGGGGAGCAGGTCGAGTCCAAGCGCCTCGATGAGTTTCCCGCGGTAGAAAACGCGCGCCGTTTCCCATTCGGCCCGTTCCTTGGGAGCCGGCAGTGCGCCGGGCGGTTCCTGCGCGCCGAGCAGGGCGAGATAGCGGCCGGTCCGCTCATCGCCGCGCGTTCCGTGACGGAGGAAAAGGATGGTCGCCGTCGCCGCCGTCAGAACGAGGATGAGAAGCAGCGGCAGCCGTTTCATGGCCCGCCGGTGAGTCGTTCGCGGAGCCGGAAGAAGAACAGGAGATTGACCAGCACCACCGTCGCGGGGAGTATCGCCATGAGGGCATACGAATCACGCGGCAGGAAGTTATGGATATCGAAAATGAGCGTCAGCGGAAACACGAGGACGCCCCACCGCAGCCAGACCGGCGGAAGACCGGCGCTGCACAGCGGCAGGAGGGCGATAAAGTACCACGCGTGGAACCGGAGCGCCGCGAAGCAGATGACCAGCGCCATGATCCGCACGAAAACGAGATAGGCGGCATCCTTTTTTTTCAGAAGTCGCCCTAACTGCCACAGCGCGAGCAGGGCGGTGATGGCCAACAGGGAGAGATGGAGCGCGGTCTCGAGCAGTTCCTGATGGGGCCGCAGCGCCGGTATGACGCCCGACAGGGCGTAGGGAATGAGGTAGGCGGCATTGTTCATCGGCTGTTCGCTCACCAGCGGCCCGTAAATGGCGGTCAGCGTCTCCCAGCCGGTCCAATAGGGGAAATGGAGTAGAAGGGTGAACCCGGCGGCGCAGCATATCGACAGCGCAAGGATGAGCGCCGTCCGCCGCGTGAGGCCGACCGTCTGCCACCACGCGAGGAAGAAGAGAAAAAAGAGCGGGAGCAGATAAAATTTCACCTGCAGACCGAGAGTGAGCAGCAGTATCGACAGCAGGAAGCGGCCGTGGGCCAGCGCGAGCAGCGACCCGACGAGGAACAGCGCCGCGAAGATATCGTTGTGCCCCTGTCCCGCCGCCTGCACCCAGAGGATGGGGCAGAGGAGGATGAAGGGGGCGGCGGGGCCGTCGGCGGTCCCGAACCGTTTGAGCAGCAGCGCCGTTGCGTCGCAGAACAGCAGGAACGCGGCGAACACGAGCAGTTTCCACACGAATATCCCCGCGAAGGGGTTCGATCCGCCGATGAGCACCGCGAACTGCGCGATGGAGACGGCGGCGGGTCCGTATTTGCAGTAGGGCCCTTCGGCCCATATCGGCGGGACGAACCGGTGGTAGTCGGTGCCGGGGAGCATCACCGCGTCGGTGTACGGATTGATCCCCATGAGCGGCGCCTGACCGCAGGAGAGGTAGATGAAGATGTCGTTGGACAGGAGCGGCAGGGCGACGAGCGATAGAACACCGAGCACCTTGGCGAGCCGCAGGACGCGGTCGAACGACAGCCCGAGTTCGACGCCGCGCAGGACGGCATTGTAGTAACCGTACCCGGCGAGCGCCACCGCACCGATGAAGAGGGCGCCGATCGCCTCGGCGGCGGGGAGCGGCGGAAAGTGGGTGTCGAGCCCGATCGAGCCGGTGATGAAAAAACGGATATAGGAGAGCGCCGAGATAAGGATCGCCGACACGATGAGCGGGATATGTATCTTCGCGTGGATCGGTGTGGGTCTCACGGCAGGCCCGTTACTTATTCTTCACGATGGCGCGGACGAAGTTGGGGAGTGCGAGTGCGCCGCGGTGTATGTCGGGGTTGTAGTATTTGCTGTTCGCGGCGATCTTGGCGCTGCGCGCCGCGTCGAATTTCTCCAGCCGGTGGTCGTCGGAGGCGAACGATATGGTCCAGAATCCCGACGGATAGAGCGGTATCATCGCGATGTAGGTCTGCACATTCTTGAAGACCTGCCCCATCGCGGCGGTCATCGAACCCATCGTTTCCTCGTAGAACCACGGGCTTTCGCTCTGCGACACCATGATGCCGCCGGGGCGGAGCGCCTTTTTGACCAGCCGGTAGTAGTCCTCCTTGAAGAGCGCCACGCCGGGGCCGACCGGATCGGAGGAGTCGGTGATGATGACATCGAAATAGTTCTCGTGCCTCTGCATGAAGGCGAAGCCGTCGTCGAAATGGCACTTGACGCGCGGGTCGCCCAGTTTGCCGGCGGTCGAGGGGAAGTACTCTTCGCAGACGCGGGTCACCCGTTCGTCTATCTCGCAGAGGACCGCTTCTTTTACCGTGTCGTGGCGCAGTATCTCGCGGATCGCGCCGCCGTCGCCGCCGCCGACCACCAGCACCCGCTCCGGTTTGGGGTGGGTACAGAGCGGCAGGTGGGTGATCATCTCGTGGTAGACGAATTCGTCCTTGGTCGAGAGCATCACGAGTCCGTCGAGCGTCAGCAGATTGCCGAAGAACTCGGTCTCGTAGACCTCTATCTTCTGGAATTTACTCTGTTCTTCATGGAGTTTGCGCTTTACCTTAAGCCCCAGCGAGGCCTTCTCGTCATAATTCTCGTAGAACCACATCTCTTTCTCCTTTAATAAGGATGCGACGCGGCAGTATACCGGAAAGCCCGCATTTTGCAATTTAACTCGCTGCGGTTACAATGGTGCGAACGGTCGGGGAGAATTATGATGAAACAAATGCTTTTCGGGATAGCGGCGCTGGTGGCGGCGCTGGCGCTTTTCGCCTGTAGCGAAACGAAGGATACCGACACCGATAATGACGCTATCGCCGATGATGGCGATGCGGTGACCGATGCCGACACGGCGCGGGTGCTGACCCAGCGGCGCATCCTTGGCGAAGGGGGCTTTTACGGCATCTCTTCATCGGCGGGGAACGCTCAATACTTCGCCGTCGGCGCCCACTATGCCGACCTCACCGCGACGCCGGGCGAGAATCCGTCGGGCAAAGTGTATCTTTATAAGAAAGGAACTATTCCAACCGCCTTCACCGATGCGGAGAAGGTGCTGACCCATCCCGATAAGCGGCCCGGCGCGGGGTTCGGCTACACCATCGGCGGCTACTGCGATCTCAACTGCGACGGTACGGCCGACTTCGCCGTGTCGGCCCACCTCGACTCGGTCGGGACGACCCCGAACTGCGGGACCATTGCGCTCTTCTTCGGCGGTGACGCCGACCCGGCTACGGCGGTCCTGTCGCTTCCCGACGGCGTCCGGCGGCAGTCCGATGTGATGGGACAGTCGCTCGCCTGCTTCGACACCGACGGCGACGGCTGTGACGATCTCATCGCGGGGGGCCAGAACGCTGGGCCGAACGACACGGGGCTCATCGCGGTATGGAAAGGGGCGGCGGGCGGACCGGCGGCCGAACCGGCATTCTACATGGAGGCGCAACTGGCGGAGAACAAGCAGTACCTCGGTGCGTCGCTCGCGGTCGGCGATGTCGACGGCGACGGAACGCCCGACCTCGTGGCGGGCGGCTGGGGGCTCAAGAAGGATGCGGAGTCGGCCAACACCGGCGGCGTCTACCTCTATAAAACGGGCGACGACTGGTCGCAGGGGCCGTCGGCGACGCTGTTCCCCGACGGGACCGACGCGACCGGCTTCGGCAGTAAGGTGATCCTCTTCACCGTCGCCGGGACCACCTATATCGCGGTGATGGCGCCCGACTATCACACGACCGGCGGCCTGTTCGTCTACACCTTCACGGCGGGCGCTTTTGCGCTGGTCGCGACACTCATTCCGGCCGATAATGATGCTCTCGCGGGCGATCTCGCTGATATCGCCTTCACGCCCGACTTCGGCGGGAAGGGGAAGGGGGCGCTCCTCGCGGGGCACAAATACTACGGCGCCGATTCGACCGGCGCGGTCACCGCGTTCCCGTTCCCGGAGGGGACGCCGGTGGTCGTCACGGCCGAGCCGCCGGTGCCGGGCGATACCTTCGGCGCGATGGTGAAGGACATCGGCGATATCAACGGTGACGGGCTTTCCGACATCGTCGTGGGGACGCCGGAACATATCGAGGGGGACTTTGAGACCGGGACGCAGCCGGGCGGCATCGTCCTTTTGTATTGATAGTTTGAAGTTGCTTTTATTTTTAGCGGTTGCTATGCTGTACCCGGTGTAACGAACAAGGACGAGGGCCGTTGCCATGGAACTCATCAGCCAGCATGTGAAAGGCATCATGGAGGAATGCAAACGCCGCGCCCGCGCCGCCGGCCTCTCCTTCGACAACGAATCGCTCGAATACATCGTCACCAACCGCGACCTGATCGAGCTGTCGCCGAAGGTCATGATACCGACCCTCTACGACTACTGGGCCAACGATGTCGAAGTGCTCAAGGAGCAGGGGAAATACAAACTCTACCCGTCGAACCCCTACGAGACGGTCATCAACTCGCGTCCCGCGATCTCGTTCTACAACGACAACAACCCCGACTGGCTGAATGTCATGATCTTCTATCATGTCCTCGGCCACATCGACATGTTCCAGAACAACCTCCTCTTCAAGAACACCTGGAACGACGACTTCGTCGGGCAGGCGCTCGCCGACAAACGGCTGGTCGCCAACCTGCGGAGCGAATACGGCCGCTGGGTCGACTATGTCATCGAATTCGCGCGCGGCATCGACAACATCACCGGCTACTTCTCCGAGATGGCGGAGCGCGAATACCCCTCCGAACTCGATCCCTCGGCGCGGACCGCCTTCTACTTCGGCCCCTTCTTGCAGGAGATCGTGAAACTGCCGACGGCCGACTACTACCGCGAACTGGAGAAATATAACAAACTTGTGGACGAGAAGGGGCCTGCGGCCGAAGAACTGTTCTTCAACGAGGTGCGCGGCCGTTATCCCGAATTCGTCGCGAAGTTCGAGCGGCAGGGGGCGAAAAAGGAGACGCGCTACCACGACCTCCTGCAGTTCATCCACGACCGGTCGCCGCTCCTCAAGAAAGAGGAGAACGGCTGGATGCGGTCGCTCATTCAGGTGGTCCGCAATACGGCGCTCTACTTCCAGCCGCAGATACGGTCGAAGATACTCAACGAAGGGTGGGCGAGCTACTGGCACGAGGAACTGTTCCTGCGCGACGAGCGGATCGTCGGCCACGAATCGGACTACGCCCGGGTCAACTCCGGGGTGACGAGCATCAGCCGTGTCGGGCTCAACCCCTACGCCGTGGGGCTCCGGCTCATCCGGTGGGTCGAGGAGCTGGCCGATCGTGGCAAGATGTCGCGCCGTTTCCAACTCATCGGCGATGCCAACCTGCGCGAGGCGTTCGACGAGAAGACCGGCAACGGGAAAAAGGCGATATTCGCCCTGCGCGACAACTTCAGCGACTTCATGCTCATCAATACCTTCGTCGATCAGGAATTCGTCGACCGGTTCGATCTGTTCGTCGTCGGCAAGCGGCTCGACGAGGCGCGCGGCGTCTGGCGGTACTACATCAAGAGCCGCAAGGCCGAGGACTACAAGCAGATGCTGCTCGAACATCTCTACCATCCGCCGGTCATCACGGTCGACGAGGAACACACCACCGAAAAGAGTCTCGCCCTCGTCCACCAGTTCGAGGGAAAGCAACTGGTCAAGGACTTCATCGGCGATACCCTCATCGGCATCGAATTCCTCTGGGGCGGCGAAGTGACGCTGGAGACCACCGAGATAGTCGTCAAGAAGCCCGAGACGGAGGGAGCGGAACCGCAGCGCGAATACCGCCGCGTCCGCTACCACTGCGCCGACCGCAAGATAGTCAGAGAGACGCTGTAACACCCGAACCCTTCACGCGCGCTTTTCCATTAAATTGACAAACGGCGCCGCAATCTTTAGAATGACGCCGGATCGTTTAGTTTATGGTAATGCAGATCACCCCGGCTCAAAAACGGCGCGTCGCCCTTTTCTTTTTATTCGGCGTGGGGCTGTTCCTCCTCGTCATCGGCATCATCGTCGGCGACAAGATGCTGAAGCGCGAGGACTGTTACTATTCGAGATTCCAGAATGTTTCGGTCGCCGGGCTCTCCGAAGGGTCGAGCGTCAAGTTCCAGGGGATGAACATCGGCAGCGTCCAGCAGATATCTATAGACGAGTTGGATACTTCCATCATCCGGATAGATTACTGCCTCAAGCCGGGGACCCCGATGAAGGAGGGGACCACCTCCCAGCTCGGCAATATCGGCATCACCGGACTTAAGTTCCTCGAACTCAAGGGGGGCGGCAAGTTCAAGGACATCCCGAAGAACGGTGAAGTACCTTCCATCGAATCGCAGTGGGACCAGATCACCGGTAAGGCGGAGGTCATCGCCGAGAAACTCGAGATCATCCTCAACAATGTGAACAATGTCGTCAAAGAGGTGAAGCCCGAGACGGTCAAACAGATCGCGAACAACATCGCCGGCATATCGTCGTCGCTCAATACCATACTCGCGCAGAACAAGGACAATGTCCACGCGCTGACCGGCGAATCGGCCCAGTTCATGAAGAAACTCAACCAGAGTATGACCCAGATAGACGCCGTGGTGACCGACATCCGCGGCATGACGGCGAGTGACGGGGTCATCACCGGAACGCTGACCTCGTTCAAGGGGACCGCCGACGAACTCGGCGGCGCGGTGCGCGAGGCCGATATCAAGGGGACGATGGAGAAGATATCGCTGCTGCTCGATTCCCTGCAGAAGACCACCGAGACGGTCAACCTGACGCTCATGCGCAGTCAGGAGGACATCAACCAGTCGCTCGCGAACCTTTCGGAGAGCATGCACAACTTCAACGAGTTCACCCGCATCATCATGGAGAATCCGGCCGCCATCCTGTCGGGCACCGGTTCGGGAGACGGAAAATGAGAAAGGGATGGATCGCGGCGCTGTGCGCCGTCGCGGCGGCGTTCCTCCTCGGCGGCTGTTTCGGGTCGCAGGGGCAGAAACACTACTATCGCGTCTACTACCGGCCCAACCCGGCGCCGGTCGCCCAGATAGAGGCGACGGCCCGCGTCAAGACGCTCGAGATCGACAAGGTCTACCGGCGTTATAACCTCGTCTACCGCACCTCCCCTTACGAGATATTCTACTTCACCAACCACTACTGGGCGTCGCGGCCCGAGGATATGCTGACCGATGTCCTCTACAACCACCTCAAGACGGCCCAGATCTTCTCCGATCTCATCATCAAGCTCGACAAGACGCCCGACTACGAGATATCGGGCGAGGTGCTCGAGATAGATCAGTTCGACAGCGGCGACCGCTGGTTCGCTCACCTCAACATGGTGCTGACGCTCAAGGAGTTCAAGACGGGGAAGGTGCTCGTTTCGCTGCCGGTCGAGGAGCGGCGCGAGGTCTTCGGCCCGGAGGCGGTGCAGACGGTCCGGGCGCTCGGCGAGATGATGGACAAAGAGATCGAGAAATTCATACAAAAGATCGCCGCCGAACTTGAGAGAAAATAGGACGCTTTACGCCACCATCCTGTGCGTTCTGATACTGTGGGGCGGCGCGCTCTATGGTCTTACGCTCGATTCCCAGCAGGTGACCGACCCCGAGATACGCGAACAGCTCGCCCGCGATACGACGCTGGTGCCGATGGAGAAGGGGGCGCTGTTCGTCCCGTTCCTCGTCGACAGTCAGCGCGAACCGACCTACGCCGTCTACCGCGGCGAGGAGTTCATCACCGACGCCGAACCGGGGAAACGGGTGGCGCTTGATCCGGGCACCTATGTGGTCTACATCGGATCGGGACCGCTCGACACACGGATGGTTTTTTATGTGACGCTCAAGCCCGAACGGGTGACGGTGGTGATGCCGCTGTGGAGTGCCCTGATCGTGAGGGTCATCGATGCCTACAACAATCCGCTCCGCGAAGGCTACCAGATAACCGAAGAGGAGAGCAAACTCTACCACGGGGCCGGCACCGGCACCGACGAGACGCGCGGCGAAAAGCCGGTCATCTGGCTGTTCAAGCCGGGACTGTTCCGGGTCGCCAAGCGCGGCGAGGCGCCCGATTCGTACCGCAATTTCGTGACGGTGCGGCTGGTCGAGCGGCAGGCCGCGACGGTCCTGCTTATCTTCGATGAGAAGACACGCCAACTGCTCGGCGGCGGCGAGGTAACGGGCGACGAACAGGCGACCGAGAAGGGGAACTGGGATCTCCGTCTGCTTCTGTCGGGCAACATGTCCTTCATCAACAACGGCGATTTCAAGGGTTCGACGCCCGATCAGAACTCGCTGACGCTGGGCAGCGCGCTCAACTTCGGCGCCACCTACGACGACGGCGACTGGCTCTACAACGCCCGGCTCGACCTGTTCGAGGACTTCATGCTGCAGGACAAGGAACGGATAGAGAACACCCGCGATCTGGCGAAATTCGACACCTCGGTGGTCTACCGCCTCCGGAAGTGGGTCGGCCCCTATATCTCTACGCGACTCACCACGCAGTTCTTCTTCGATTACCGCGATTATTCGGCCACCGGTCATACCTATGTCGGTGTTGAACGCGACGGCCGTCGCTGGACGATGCCGGCCGACGACATCCTGATATCGAAGACCGGATCGCCCACCACCATACAGGAGGGGGTCGGGCTCAACTTCGAATACCGCTGGGGGAACCTGTTCTTCATCACGGCCCGCACCGGGTACGGTTTCAAGCAGGATATCGCGCCGTTCTACTACGACGACTCGAGCGACGACGGCGCCACCCCGGAGAAGGAGGTGTTCCGCATAGATCCCTTCAGCTACTCGCACGGCCCCGAATTCACCGTCTACTTCACGCTGATGCCCTTCTCGTTCGTCGAACTGAAGGAGGAGTTCGTGTCGCTGGTGACCATTGAGGAGCCGAAGAACAGCTATTTCCGTTCGGAGACCACCGTCTCGTTCTGGATATCGAGTTTTGCCACGATCCAGTACTACTTCCAAGTTGAGCGCCAGCCGTTCCTTTCGGCCGAGATCGATGCGAACCATATAATCACGGTACAGTTGTTCTATCGCGTCTTTTAGGGGATACGATGCCGATAGTGAAGAACATCATCATATTCCTTTCCTTCGCCGCGCCGGTCATCCTTGCTCCCTTCCTGTTGGGCGGGGTCTATACCCATGTCCCCGGCAATATGTTCCTCATCGCGCTCACCGCGTCGCTCTACCTTATCTGGAGCGGATGGATGATCGTTGCGGGCAAGAGGCTCTTCATCCCGTACCTGCTCCTGCCGCTCGGGGTGCTCATCCTGTGGGGGCTCTTCCAGCTCCTGCCGCTGCCGCCGGCGCTCGTCGCGTTCCTATCGCCCAAGGCTCACTATTTCCATGCGATCGCCGGGCCGCACGGGTGGCGGCCGCTCACGCTGTCTCTGCCCGACACGATATATTCGCTTCTGCGGACCGGGGCGCTTGTCCTGTTCGCGGTGATGCTCCAGCGGACGCTGGAAGGAGAACACCGCGGCTGGCGGCGCGCCGTGACCGATACCATCATCCTGAGCGCGACGGCGGTCTTCGTGTTCGGCGTGTTCCTCAAGATGACCGGCGAAACGCAGTGGCTCGGTTCGACCCTGCGCGGACCGCTCCTCATCCACCCGACGCTCATCAACATGAACCACGCCGCCGCCTTTTTCGGCGTGGCGGCGCTCCTGTCGCTCGCGACGGCGACCGAGGCCGACTTCGCCCGCGCGCGAGTCTTTTACGGCGCGCTGTTCTTCGTGAATCTGCTGGGTGTCATCATGACGCTGTCGCGCGGCGGCATACTCGCGGTGCTGCTCGCCATCATCCTGTTCGGCGCCCTCAAGTATCTCAAACACCGTACCACGGCGGTCGCCCTGCCCACCCTCTTCGTCATCGTTGCGATACTCACCGCCTTCTATATCGGCTACCAATTCATCGTCGCCGAATTCGACATGACGCGTCCCGACTACTTCGACAAGTTCGCTCTCATCGCGACGGTCAGGGAATATCTCGCCGACTTCTGGATGACCGGATCGGGCTTCGGCAGTTTCAAACACGTCTATCCCTACTATCAGGGCGATCCGGGGCTCTTTTTCATCCAGTTGGAGAACGAACCGGTGCAATTCGCGCTGGAACACGGCATCCTTATCGCGCTCCTCGCGGCGGCGTTCTTTGTCTGGTTCTTCGTGAAGTATAACCGGAGGCATCATCTCCGGTGCGGTGCGGCGGCGATACTGCTGTTCCTCCTGATGCACAATACGCTCGACTTCAATCTGCACGATCTCGCCATACTGTTCCCGTCCGTCGCGGTATACCTGATGGCCTCCGGCGCCTTTGAACTCAAGGGGCTGCGGCGGCATCTTTTCCTCGGTGTCACGGCGGCGGCGGCGGCGGGACTGCTCTACGGCGCGACCACCGGCGACGAACTCGATTTCTACCGCGTCAAGGACACCCTGCCGTATGAAACGCTCATAACGCGCTACCCTGCCGATTTCAAGCCCCCCCTGCGCGAAGCGCTCCGCCATTACAACGGCCAGACCGCCGAAGCCTTTCTGAGATCGCTCCCGTATCTGTCGGAGGCGACCGCCAAGGCGCCCGATTACTATTTCGTCTATTATCTCACCTCCTCCGCGCTGCTGCGGCTCGGGTCGGCCCAAGAGGCGCTTTCGCTCTACGCCGAGAGTCTGCGGCGCGTCCCCGATCAGCGACTGGGGCTCCTGCTTGGCGATATTTTCCGGCAGTTGCGCGCCCGCGATCTGGAACGGTCCATGCGGGCGCTGCTTCCTTTCGACCGCGCGGGAGCGCGGGAGGCGATCGCGCGATTCATCGGCGCGCAGAACGAAGACCCCGGGCTGGTGGAGTACTTCATCGAAGGACGCGAGGTCGAATATTTCGAGACGGCGGGCAACGCCTATGTCGGCCGCGGCAAATACGACCGGCTTGATGCGCTGCTGGACATGGTTGCGCCGCGACTGGGCGATCTGTCGTCGCCGGAGAAGGGACGCTATTATATGTTCCGGGGCGTTTCGGCGCGGCAGAAGAAGGACCATGCCGGCGCCATCGTCCAGATGGAGCGCGGGGTGGAACTGACCGCTAATTTCAACGATCTTCTGCAACTGGCCCAGATGTATATCCGGCATGCTCCCGAAAAATGTGCGGCGATGGACGGCCGCCTGCAGGACAAGGCGCTTATCCGCAAGGATGATCTGGCCCGCTACTACCGGTGGAAGAGCGACTGGCTTCTGGCCCGCGGTGAATTGCGCGAATCGCTCAAGTACCTCCTCAAGGGGGCCGACATCGGCGGCAATCCACAGTGGCGCATTGATGCGGCGCGCCGTCTGGCCGGGGCGGGACTCTACGAGGAGGCGATCGCCGAACTGACCCACCTGCGTCTTTCGCGCAAGAAGCTCGACATCGTTGCGATCGACAAACTTATCGAAGAATATCGCGGTCGCGTGAACCGGAAGCAGGAGGGCCTGAGGAAGGAACTCCTGTTCGAAAAATAAAAAATATGTTGACAATGCCGCGGTGCATGGTAAGAATACGCCCCGCTGGTCGGGTGCTTAGCTCAGCTGGTAGAGCATCGGTTTTACACGCCGGTGGTCATAGGTTCGAGTCCTGTAGCACCCACCATTTGTTCCTTGAGGCGCGGTCGTAGTTAAGTTGGTTATAACGCCGGCCTGTCACGTCGGAGGCCACCGGTTCAAGTCCGGCCGACCGCGCCATTTTTTCTTTCCCGGAATACCCCAAAAATTGACTTGAGCAAAGCGTTCCGTTATCTTCTTGCGATATGACGGAGTATCCATGCGGTTCGTTTCATCCTGCATCACCGATATCGGCAAAAAACGCTCCAACAACGAGGACTGGATACTCGAGTGGCCCGAAAAGGGACTCTATATCGTCGCCGACGGCATGGGGGGCGGCAAGCACGGCGAGGTGGCGGCCCAACTGGCGGTCGACACGCTGGAGCGGCACATCATCGAGCATTACGCCGTCGTGCAGGCCTTCCGGTTGACCCGCAGTCCCGAGAACCGTCAGAAGGTGCTCGACCTGATCGCCGAGGGGGCGATCCGCGCCAACACCGCCGTCTGGCAGGAGGCCGACAAGAGCGGCTCCTGCGGCAGGATGGGGACGACACTCACGCTGCTGCTGGCCATCGACACGGCGGGTTTCCTGCTCCATGTCGGTGATTCGCGGCTGTATCTCATCCGCAACGCGGTGATGACCCAGTTGACCACCGACCACACCATGCGCGGCGACTATGAACGCAGGTACGGCGTCTCCCCCGACGGGCTGGACGGCTCGCTCTCCAATACGCTGACCCGCGCCGTGGGACTCGACGACACCATCGAGGTCGAGACGCGTGATTTCGAGATACGGCTGAACGACCGTTTTCTGGTATGTTCCGACGGTGTCCATCGTTACTTTGACGCGGCGCGTATCGCCGAGCTCACCCTTCAATTGTCGGTCCCCGGCATCGATGCGCTGGAGGAAAAACGGTTCCTCGACCGCGAGATAAAGGCGCTGATGGACACCGTTTACAAAGCCGGAGCCGAGGACAATTTCTCGGCGATCTTCGTCACGGCGCGCGCGGCCGACGAAGAGGCGGCGGCGGCCGAGAAACTGCTCGATGTCGCGGGAGTGGCGCGATCGCTACCGCTTTTCTCCGGGTTCGACGAGGAGCAGATAGAACGGCTGGTCGCCTCGTCGGAGGTGCGCGCCCAGAACAAGTACGACATTCTCTCCTTCCCGATACACCCCGAGGGGGAACTGCTGATCATGCTCGAAGGGCAGGTATCGGTCCTGCGCAAGTCGCGCCAGATAGAGGCGCTTACCGCCGGCAGTCTTATCGGCGAGGTCTCCTTCTTCTCGGGAAAGCCGATGAACTACACGTTGTTCGTCGACAAGCCCTCCACCTTCATCGTGGTGCGCCGTTCTATCATCAAGGAACTGCTCGAAGAGTCGCCGACGGCCGCGGCGAAATTCCTGTGGGAGATATGCCGCGTGATGGCTGAACAGATACTTACCTCGGTCTCCCACATAGAGAAAAAATGAGCGCGCTCCTTCTTGCCCTGTTCATATCGCTCGAACTCGATTTCTCGCGCGGCGCTCCGCAGGATATCTCCTTTGCGGCCGCTTTCGCCCCGTACCGCGCCTTTACCTCCGAGGACCGCGATATCTTTTGCGGCGGCGGCGACACCATTTCCTGCCTGATGGGCGCGGGGGAGCGGATATTCGATCCGCAGGTGCCGGCCGTGGACATCTACGGGGAACTGGCCGGAGTCCGTCAGGGCGATCCCGAATTCACGCCGCGTATATTGGCGAGTCCGGCGGGGACCGCGTCGCGCGCCGTCGCGGTGTATCTCTTTGTCGCCGACCGGTGGCGGAAACTCGATCCCGGGATGATCCGCGACCTCATCAACGATATCGGCGAACCTTATTTCTCGCGGCTCCATCCGCTTTACCTGCGACGGCTGGCCGAACTCGGACGGATGGCCGAGTTCATGCAGGAATACCGGCCGGTCGCCGACGAGGGGGTGATCCGCATCTATCTGCGCGAACTGATGAAAAAGGATCCGGAGGAGGCCTTCGCGTTCCTCAAGGGGCTCGGGATGAAACTTTCGGAGGGTTTCGAGGACGAGATCGACCTCCTGTTCGCCGCCGCGTGGGCAGGAAAGAAGGACCAGCGACGCGACTACCTGCTGTGGCAGATGTACGCCAGTTACCGCGCCTTCCGCTATGACCGCTGTCTTCGTATCGGCAAGAAGTTCGCCAGAAGCGACGCCGCGAAGGATATCACCGACTGGCGCGCCGGTCTCCTGCGGGCGATGGCCAACACCCGTCAGCGCGAACACCAGAACGCGATAGAGATATACCAGAACCTCGAAGGCTACCTCGACCGTTTCGAATTCACCGAGGCGGACCTGCGCGATCTCTACCGCTGGGGCGGCTACTCCTACGCGGCGCTCGGCAAGAACCCCGAATCGATAGATTACTATCTCAAGGGCTATGAGCGGCTGGCGACCGCCGAGAAGGCCGATGATTTCCTTTACTATGCCGCCGACATGGAGCGACTGACCGAGAACTGGCCCCGCGCCGAGGAACTGTACCTTCGCCTGCTTGCGGAACATCCGGAGACCGAACACCGCGAGGTGGCAGAATTTCTCGTTTTCTGGATACGCTACCTGCAAAAACGGTACGACGATGCCTTTTCCATACTGCAGAACATTACGCAGGCGAGTCTTCGCAACAGCTACGACGGCCTGCGGGCCCGCTACTGGACCGCCCGCATCGACGAAAAGCAGGGGCGCGACGCCGCCGCGGTCGCCGCCTTCCGCGATATAGCGCTCGAACAGCCGCTTTCCTACTACGGGATGCTCGCCGCCTCGCGGCTTCGCGCCAAGAATATCGGCATCGAGATGCCCGATCGGCCCGCCTCCGCCCCGCTCATCAACCCCGAACACCGGTTCCAGCCCGAACTGCAGTGGGTCGCCGCGTTGTGGCTGAACGGCCGCGCCGACAAGGCGGCGGCGCTGCTGTGGATCGTTCGCGACACGGTGATCGGATCGGGTATGACCGAGGACCGGCTTTTCGCCGCGTTCCTCGCGCGTGAGGTGGGCAGTTACGGACTTGCCGGGACCTTCATACGGTCTCTGCCGACCACCACCGGTTTCTCGGGTGAGATCGCCCGGATGCAGTACCCGGTGGGCTACGAGGAGGAGATCGTGCCGCACGCGGCGCTCTACGGCGTATCGCCGCTCTTTGTCTTTTCCATCGCGCGGCAGGAGAGCATGTTCGAGGCCAAAGCGGTGTCGCCGTCCAACGCCATCGGCATTCTGCAACTGCTTCCCGGCACCGCACAACTCCTTGCGAAAGACGAGGAGTACGGCGGGAAGGTGACGGTGGACCTGCTGAAAAAGCCCTTCACCAACGCCCGCTTCGGCGTGAAGTTCCTCGGCAACCTGCTGAAACGGTATCAGGGGAGTATGGCGCTCGCGGCGGCCGCCTACAACGCCGGTCCCGGCAAGATAGACCGCTGGCTCAAACGGATGGAGGGGATGGAGCTCGACGAACTGATAGAGAATATACCGATCTTCCAGACGCGCAACTATGTCAAGAAGGTGCTGGCGAACTACGCAAGTTACCGTTTCCTGTACGAAGGTGAACTGGAGGACCGCTTCGAGTTCATCCTTCCCGTAAAACCGGTGTCACAAAAATAAACCTCATCCACCGTCTGGAGTTGCTTATTTCCCCGTGTGGCCGAAGCCGCCCGCGCCGCGGTCGGTGCCGGAGAGCGTTTCCGCGGCGGTGAACTGCGCCGTCTCGACCTTCGCGAGGACCAGTTGCGCGATCCGGTCGCCCGCCTTCACGGTGAACTCTTTATCGGAGAGATTGGCGAGGATGACCTTTATCTCGCCGCGGTAGTCGCTGTCGACGGTGCCGGGCGAATTGAGGACGAATATCCCTTCTTTGAGCGCCAGTCCGCTGCGTGAACGGACCTGCAGTTCCCACCCCGGCGGTATCTCGCAGAAGAGCCCCGTCGGGACGGCGCCCCAGCCGTGAGCCGGGATGACGGTATCGGTGGCGGCGCGTACATCGGCTCCGGAGGAACCGATGGTCTGATAGGCGGGGAGGGTGATGCCGGGAGCGGCGGTTATCCTGACGATGACGCCGCCGGTCATATTACGAGCGGTCTTTCCGGTCGCCGTGGGGCTTACGGTCGCGGTCGCGTCCACGGTCGCGGTCGGGGCGGCGCTCGCGGCGCGGTTCTTCGCCGTCATCCTTGGTGAAATCGCGCTCGAAGTCGGAGGGCTTCATGCTGAGTTTGAACTTGCCGGCCCCTTCGAGTTCGACGACGATCACGCGTATCGTATCACCGAGTTTGAGCACGTCGCCGACATTCTCGATCCGTTTATCGGCAATGCGGCTGACATGGAGCAGGCCGGTCTGGCCCGGCATGACCTCGACGAAGGCGCCGTATTCCTCGATGCGGTTGACCACACCTTCGTAGACCTTGCCCTTCTCCGGTTCGTCGGTGAAGGACTTGACCATCGCGATGGCCGCATCGAGCACTGCGCCGTCCTTGGCGGCGATGAGTACCGAGCCGTCCTGCTGGACCTCGATCTCGGCGCCGGTCTTCTCGACGATCGATTTGATGTTCTTGCCGCCGGTCCCGATGAGGTCGCGTATCCGCTCGGGGTTGATGTGGATGGTGACCAGTTTCGGGGCGAGCGGGGAAAGTTCCGGACGGTGTTCCGGCAATGCTTTTTCCATTTCGCCGATGATGTGGAGCCGCCCTTCACGCGCCTGTGCGAGGGCCCGGCGCATGACCTCCTGCGGGAGGCCGTCGATCTTGATGTCCATCTGTATCGCGGTGATGCCGTCCTTGGTCCCGGCCACCTTGAAGTCCATATCGCCGAGGTGATCCTCGTCGCCCATGATATCGGAGAGGATCGCGTACTCGTTACCCTCTTTGATGAGGCCCATCGCGATGCCCGCGACATGCTTTTTGAAGGGGACCCCGGCGTCCATGAGGGAGAGGCAGCCGGAACAGACGCTGGCCATCGAAGAGGAACCGTTCGACTCGAGTATCTCGGAAACGACGCGGACGGTATAGGGGAACTCTTCTTTGGACGGCATCAGCGTCTTGAGCGCCCGTTCGGCGAGGTTGCCGTGGCCTATCTCGCGGCGGCCCGGCGCGCGGAGGCGTCCGACCTCGCCCACCGAGAAGGAGGGGAAGTTGTAGTGGAGCATGAAGGGTTTGCGGGTCTCTTCAAGCACCGTGTCGACCCGCTGTTCGTCGGAGGTGACCCCGAGGGTGATGGTGCCCAGCGACTGGGTCTCGCCGCGGGTGAAGATCGCCGAACCGTGGACCTGCGGCAGTACGCCGACCTCGGCCCAGATCGGACGGATATCGCGCGGGCCGCGTCCGTCGATACGGCTTTCGTCCTCGGTGATCATGCGGCGCATGGTCTTTTTAAGGACATCCTCGAACATGCCGTTGGCGCGGTTCCGGACCTTTTCGGGGTCCTCGGCGTTCAGGAACTGGGCGCCGCCCGCCAGCGATTCGGCGACCCGTTCGCCGACCGCTTTTTTGACCTCTTTTATCGCCTCGTAACGGGCCAGTTTTTCCCGGATGCCGAGCGCTTCTTTGAGCCGGTCGGCCGCGAACAGTTCGATGAAGTTGCGGAGCGCCGCGTCCTCGGGATTCTGCGGGTCCTGCCGTTTGACCGGCGCGACCTTCGCCATGAGCGCCTCCTGCATCTCGACGAGCGGCAGGATCGCCTTGTGACCGCGGGAAAGCGCCTCGGCGATCTCCTCTTCGGAGGCCTCGCGCGCCTCGCCCTCGACCATCAGTATCGAGTCGCGGTTGGCCGCCATGATGATGTTAAGCCGGGACTCCTGCTGTATCGCGGCGTTGGGATTGATGTGGTATTCGCCCTCCTTCAGAACGACACGCACACCGCCGATGGGGCCGAGAAAGGGGACCTCGGAGATCATGAGCGCCGCCGAGGCGGCGGTGATGGCGACGACGCGCGGGTCGCAGTTCTCGTCGTGCGAGAAGAGGTTCACCAGTATCTGCGTTTCGCTGCGGTACCACGAGGGGAAGAGCGGGCGGATGGGGCGGTCGATGATGCGGGCCGCCAGTTTTTCGTCGGTGTTCGGTTGACTTTCGCGCTTCAGGAAGCCGCCGGGGAAGCGGCCCGCCGCATAGAATTTCTCGATGTAGTCGACCGTCAGCGGAAAGAAATCCTGCGTGGCCGGGACATCGCCTTTGGAAGCGACGACCGTTGCGAGCAGGACCGAGTTGCCGTAGCGGCACCAGATGGCGCCGTCGGCCTGTTTGGCGTATTTGCCCGTTTCAAGGACAAGGGGCGTTCCCTCAAATACGATCGATTCGGTGAGATGTGTTCTCATAAGTACCTCTTTTGTGGGTGCGGTTCAGGATAGTGCGCGGTACACAAGGGTGTACGCTACTTTCTCAGACCGAGTTCTTTGATGAGATCGGCGTAGCGGGCGAAATTGTTGTCCTTCAGATATCTGAGGAGTTTCGTGCGCTTGCCGACCATCTTGAGCAGGCCGAGACGACCGTGGTTGTCCTTTTTGTGGATCTTGAAGTGCTCGGTGAGCTCATTGATGCGGGTCGTCAGAAGGGCGATCTGCACCTCCGGCGATCCGGAATCCTTGTCATGCACTTTGAATTTGGCGATGACGTTCTGTTTGGCTGCTTTCTCCAGCATCCGTTTCCTCCGTTGGAAACTAAAGTTCAATCAATACAACAAAGTAACGGGCGGTACTATAATGATGGGCGGCTGAATGTCAACTTATTTTTCGCTTTGCCAGCGTTCCATCCGTGTCCGGATGAACTCGATGGTCGCGAGATGTTCTTCCGAGCCGTTCCCCGTCAGGGAGATCGGTTCGCCGAACTCCATATGGACGATACGGTCGCGGTGGAGAGGGCCGAACTCCTTGAAAGCCTTGATCCCGCCGTTGCCCCAGAAGTCGGTTTTGATGGCGCCCGGCATCAGGCGCGCCCCCGCCGTTTTCGCCAGTTTCGCCCCCATCGAGTTGAAATGGGCCGGATCGAACCCGTCGGTGCGGGTCGACTGCGGGAAGACGATGACCGAGGTTCCCTTTTTCAGGTGTTCCACTCCTTCACTCATCACCTTTTTCAGATCGTCGCGCGGGTTCTTGCGTGAAACGACGATGGGATCGGTCGCCTTCATGATGTCGCGGAAAAGCGGGTTGCGCACGATGCTTTCCTTGATGACGAAGGTGATGGGACGCAGACCGGCAAAAATGCCCGGAAAGACTATAGTTTCGAGCGTCGACATGTGATTGCTGATGATGACGAGCGGTTTTTCGGGATCCTTCCGGATGTTGTCGATGCCGCTCATGCGGAAGCGACAGCCGACCGATTCGGCGCGGCGGAACGCTTCCATACTGCCGGCGGCCCACAGAGCGCGGTTGTACTTCCCGGCCCGTGCCAGCGGGGCGTGACGACGCTGAATGTCGATCAGGGAAAGATAGAAGTACCAGCGGCTCCCGAGAAGCAATTTGTCGAGAAAAGGGCGCGCGATATTTTCCGGCGTTTCGTAGCGATCGCCGGGGAAATAGACCGGTATCTCCATCTGCTCCTCCCCTCTATCGGTCATTGCGCCGGCACCAAAGCACAGAATTCGGCGAACTGGCCGGTCAGCCCGTTGCGGTAGGGCGATATATCGGTGCCGAGCGGATGATCCTTAAAGAACTGTATCAAGGAGGGCTGCGTCACCCCCGTCATGAGGTGTCCCTGATCATGGTCGCAGAGGATGACATCGTGACCGAGACCGCTTAGGTAGGGGGCGTCGAATTCGGCCATGTGTTCGAAATTCACGGAAAGACCGATCGTACTCCAGATGTCGCAGCCGTTGCGGGTGCCGCAGTTCGCGTCGCCGGCGCCGTGAACGAGCACCTGTACGAACTTGTTGGCGGTGTCGAGCGGCGGCCACTTGATAAAACCGGAGAACGCGGCGCCGAGATCGGCGGGGTTTTCGGGGTTCGAGAAATAGGCGCCCGAATAGGTGAAGATCGAGGCGATCTGTTCGCCGCGCATCACCCCGAGACTGTCGCAGGCTATCGAGCCGGCCGAGAAGCCGGTGAGATGGATGTGGGTGTAGTCGACGCCGAACTGCCGGTCGAGACATTCGATGAGCCGGTCGTACAGTTCCGCCTCGATGCTGCCGTTGTCGAGAACAAGGTTGTCCCAGTCGACCCCCTGCGGCGGCACCGTCGCCATCTGCAGGTTGTTATCTTCGGGAGTGACGAGGATGAACGGCATGATGTCGTTGTTCTGCCAGGTGTCGAGCATCGGGAGAAAGTTATCGGCCGTGACCCCGACGCCGTGCCAGTTGAAGACGACCGGCCAGCCGCGTTTCATCGCGATGCCGTCGGGAAGGGACAAAATGAAGGAACGGACGAGCGCCTTCGATTCCTCGCCGTTCACGATAAAATCGGTGTTCCATCCCGCCGTAAGTTCAGGACAGTCGCCCAGCACGATGTCGAAGTCGGGGAGCGCCTGCTCTTCCTCGACGAGGTCCTCATCGGCCATATCTTCATCGTAGCTATCTTCGTCGATGCGGTCGTCCGACAGATCAGGCACATCATCATAGAGAATATCATCGGCAACCGGATCGTCCGGCAGATCCGACGGATCGTCCTGCCCGGTCTGATCTTTGTCGAAGACGAGGTCGGCATCCTGATAGATCGGCCGTCCGGTCTGATTCTCACAGGCAAGAAACGCCGCCGCAAAACAGAACGGAAGAAAACAGGAACGGGTCATAAAAACCTCGTAAATATGATCGGTCCACCCATGAGACTATAGCGCGGAGTATCTGTTTTGCAACTGTTGGGGAAAGTTATTTGGCGCAGGAATTCCTCTGCGCTTCGTAGTCGTCCTTCATCTTGTAGAGCAGTTCCTGCCGGTCGGCCTTGTTCTTTTCGCGGGTCGCGATGAGCGAGTCCCGTTTTTCCTCCAATTGGTCGTGTATCAGTTCCTGCGTCTGCTTCTCCTCGATCTCCATGCGGTCGAATTTGTCGTTTATCTTGGCGAGAGTTTTTTTGTGTCGTTCCTCGACACGCGCCTTCTCGCTCTCTATCGCCGCCTCCTTGGTCTCGGTCTGCCGCTTGAAGTTGCCTTCCCGCGTCATCAGCGTGTTCTTTTCGTTCTCGATATCGAGCGCTATCTTATCCTGTTTCTTGATGAGGGCATCCATCTTGGCGCGATATTCCATCTGCAGGCGGCGTTGATACTGTTCGTCGCGCCGCTTCTTATCGTTGTTCCAGCGTTCCTGTGACTTTTCTTCTTCGGCTTTCTTCTTGTCGAGCTGACTGTCGCGGTACTGCTGGGCCAGTTGAATGAGGCGGTCGTTCCGTTTGCGGAATTCCTCTTTGGTCGCGAGAAAATCCTTCACCTGCTGTTCCTTCTCTTTTTTCTTTTCGAGCCGTTCCTTGCGGTATTTCTCGATCTCGGCGTTCAGCCGCTGCGACTCCTTGGCCAATTCCATGTCGAGCGCCATGTGGGCGTTCTCGAGTTCCGCCTCCTTGAACTTCGTCTCCGCTTCGGCGCGCCGTTTCTCGATCTCCTGCTGGAAAAGATCGAGTTTCTGGGCCGTCTGCATCGCGAATTCCTCTATCTGCCGGTCGAAGCCTTCGGTCTCTTTTTTCTTTTCGGCCTCTTTGACATCCCACTCGCCGAGTTTCGCATTGAGTTCGTCGAATTTCTTCTGGTACTCCTCCTCGATCTGCTTGCGGTATTTCCGATTCTCGTCCTCGGCCGCCATCTTCACTTTCTCGAACTCCGCAAGGAGCCGTTGTTCCTCCATCGAGTGCTCGTGTTCGATACGGTTGCGAAGATCTTCGATCTTCTGCATATCCTTCTGCGTGTCGGCCTTCTGTTTCTCGAGTTCGGCTATTCTGCGGCGGTGGCGGTCGGCCTCCATCTCGAAGGTGCGCTTGGCGCCGTCATCTTTCTTATTGAACTGCGCCATCGACTTTTCAAAATCCTTTTTTGCCGCTTCGATCTCCTGCTTTTTCTGCGCCTCCAGTTCGTCGGCGAACTTCCGCAGTTTGGCGGCGCCGTTCTTATCCATGTCGGTCAGCGTCCGCTCGGTCTCGTCGAGCGCCCGCTCCGGACCTTCGTCGGCCGCCTTCCATTTCGCCTTGAGGTCGCTCACCTTCCGCTTGAATTCCGCGTCGAGTTCGGAACATTTCTTCGGCCCTTTCGCCACGGCCGCCGGTTTGGTCGCCGGTTTGCTTTTCTTCTTGGCCGCGTCCAGCGGGCCGGTCAGCAGCAACACCGCGGCAAGGACCGCGCACAGATAAGCGCCTTTCATCATGCTCCGTTCTCCTTTCTGTCCTATCCACGTGCTCCAACGACGGAAGAATATACACGAACCGGCGCGATTTCCACAAAAATCTATACACTTTTATCGCCGGAGGACCATTATTCTTGAAATTACTCGCTTTTCAATTAGGATGCTCCGACCTGACAGAGGCTAGGCGAACCTATGGGAAAAACGATCTCTCTCCCCGATATCACCGGTGGGCCGGTACGCGAGACGCTGCTGAGGCTGGCGTTGCCGGTCATCGCGCTCAACATACTCAAGGCGGGCTACAATATTGTGGATATGTTCTGGATCGGCCGTCTCGGCGCCGACTATCTTGCGGGCGTCTCGGGTTCGGTGTTTCTGGTATGGGCCATACACGGTCTTTCTCACTTGGTCACCACCGGCATATCGGCCGGGGTCTCGCGGAATGCCGGGGAGGGGAGGGCTGATCTCGCGGCGGCGAACGCCGGCCGGTCGCTGCTGTATACCGTCGTGACCGGCGCGTTGCTGACGGCCTTTGTATATCCGATCGTTCCTCGCCTCATCGCCTATGTCGGCATGTCGCCGGTCGCCACCCGGGCGGGAATCCAGTATCTTGAAGTGATGACGATATTCACCGTGATCATCTTCCTTATGTTCTCGCTTCACTCCATCATGATAGCGCGCGGCGACACCCGCATGCCGGTGCGGGTCTATGGCGCCACGTTCGTGTTGAATATAGTTCTTTCTCCCGTACTCATGTTCGGGCTGGGCCCTTTTCCGCGGCTCGAGACGCGCGGCGCCGCCTACGCGACGATCATTTCCTATGCCGTCGCCTGTATCTGGTTCTGGTGGCTGATGCGCCGTCGTGGCTGGCTGTCGTTCAAAGTTGTCGTCGGAGAGGGGCTGATCCCGCTGCGGCGCTATCTTTCACTTGGCTATCCCATTGCGCTGACCGGGATGATGTTCTCCCTCATATACTTCTTTATCGCAAACATAACGGCTCGGTTCGGCGACACCGCGGTCGGCGCGATGGGGATCGGACACCGGATCGAATCGATCGCCTACTTCTTCTCCTTCGGTCTGGCGATGGGCCTCTCCACCTTCGTAGGCCAGAACCTCGGTGCGGGGCGGCCCGATCGGGCGATAGAGGGAACCCGTTACGCGCTGAGGATCGTGGCGCTCCTCTCGCTCGGCTACACGGCGTTGACGATGCTATCGGCCCCTTTTCTGGTGGCCCTTTTCAACGATGACCCCGGACTGGTCGCCTTCGGTGTCGCCTACATCTACATCGTGATGCCGGCCGAAGTGTTGCAGTCGCTGCTGATCGTCCTCGAGGACGGCGCCTTCACCGGCGCCGGCTACACCCGTCCGAGCTTCACGGTGAGTCTGCCGGTGACGCTGGCGCGGATACCGCTCGCCTGGTTCCTCGCCGTATTCTGCGGTTTCGGCGCGGGCGGTATATGGGCCACCATCGCCGTGACGATGGCGCTCAACGCTTTTCTTTTTCTTGCGCTCTATCGGCGCGACGATTGGCTGAAAGTGAAGATAGTCTCCTAGCCCTCGACCGGCAGACCGAGGAAGGTCATCACCTTTTTCATGTCCTCCCACGTCGGCCGCTTGTAGTCGGGATTGCGCAGGAGCGCCGAGGGATGATAGGTGACGAAGACGCGGATGCCGTCGAATTCGAAGGATCGCTCGCGGGCGTCGCCGATCTTGAGGTCGAGCCCGAGCAGGTGTTGCATCGCCGTTTTGCCGAGCAGTACGATCGCTTCGGGGCGCACGACCGCTATCTGGCTTTTCAGATATCCGATGCAGGCGTCGGCCTCTTCCTTGAAAGGGGCGCGGTTTTTGGGCGGGCGGCATTTGACGATGTTTGCGATGTAGACCGATTCGCGCGGTATCTTAAGCCCGTTCTCGATGATCTTGGTGAGTAGTTGCCCCGCGCGCCCGACGAACGGGATCCCCTGCAGATCCTCCTCTTCGCCCGGTCCCTCGCCGATGAACATGAGTCGTGCGCGGACATCGCCGACGCCGAAGACGAGCTTGGTCCTCGTTTCGCCGAGGGGGCATTTCATGCAACCGGCCGTTTCGCGGGCAAGGAGCGCCATGGCCGATTCGGGATCGCCGCTCTGCGTCGGTATCGTGGGGGCGGTAAAGGCGGAAGGGACGGCGGGTGCCGACCGCTTCACGAGCAGTTCTTTAGGCAGGAAGAAAGGAGAAGCGGCATTCTGCCATTTGAGGAATTCGGCAACGCGCTGACGCGGATCGGTCACTGCTTCTTTCGACCGTAACGGAGAATGAAGAGATTGTCCTCCAAGGCGTTGGCGGCCTGTTCGCGGATCTTCTTGTTCTCTTCTTCGGTGATGATCTTCTTGAGGTATACCTGCACGCTCTTGTCGGCGATCTGGGCGAGGGCGTCGACCGCTATGGATTTGGCGAGTATCGACTTCTCGCGCTTGATGAAATCGTACAGCGGCACCACGCCATCCTTTTTGTCCAGAGAACCGGTGGCGATGGCGGCGGTGGTGCGGACCTCTTCGTTCTGCGCCTCCTGCATGACCTTCACGAGGAAAGCGAGCGACTCCTCGTAACCGTACTTGCCGAGCGTCGAAAGGATGATCTTTTTCCAGAACAGATTATCATTCTTGTCGAACAGACTGATCAGTACGGCGGCCGACTCTTTCGATTTTATGCGGTCGAAGTAGTTCGCGTACTCAAGTTTCCGTTCGCTGGAATGTTCGTTCACCGAAGCGGAAAGAACCAGCTCTATGAGGTCGGCCCCCTCGTATTCGGCCAAGGTGCCGAGTATGGAGGAAAGCCACTGCACATCCTCGGTCCCCAGTTCGCGGGCGATTATTTTCTTGGTGTCGGGGGTATCGAGTTCTATGACCGCCTGCAGGAAGACCTTTTTATTGGAGGAAGGGGTCTCTTCGGGGAAACATTCGCTCGACGCCGGATTGTAGAGTTCCGTCGCCTTGAGCAGTTCGGAAAGTTCCCGGACCGACTCCTTGGCGTCGGTCGAAGCGGCCGATTTCGCGGCCGCTATCTGGGCGTCCTGCGCGAGCGCCTTAAGCTTCGACAGAACATTCTTTTTAAAGAAAAGGTCGCCCATGACCTGCGCGGAGAATTTGACCGCGAGGCAGCCGAGCATATCGGCCTGAGAGACCAGTTTGACATATTCGACCTCGTCCAATCGCAACGAAAGGTGGGCGGCGGCGGGGATGAGCGCCTTAAGCGAGTTGATCTCTTTGGCGACAACGTACTTCTTGAAAAGTCCCTGCAGTTTCTCCTCGGTAGCGGGCTGTATGCCGCCGGTGGTCTTCTCGCGCACCGCCGCAACGATCGCCTCAAACAGATCCAGATTGAACAACTGCCAGAAATTGTTGTAGTAGGGGGTGCCGAAGGAGAAGTTCACCTTATCGCCCATGACCGGCACCGATATCGAGTCGACATGGAGCGCGTAATCGCTGCCCGCCTTTTTCACGATGAAGATATACTGGGTGCGTGGCTGATAGTTGAACCGATGATTGATCCAATGTTTCTGGTTGTCTATATCGGTGACGATCATTTCGTCGGGTACCGAGCCGAAGATGTCCTTTATGCGGCGGACGCGGCCTTTGGTTTTGCCGCCCTGCAGGTATTCGCCGACGAATACGGCGTCCGATCCGGCGATCGAATCAAAGAATTGCGCCGTGTCGAAGGGATCGGTATCGGCTGCGGAAGCACCCCCGGACGGCAACAGCAACAGGGTAACGCAGACGACGAAAAACAAACGGCGGAACAACATGTCGATCCTCCTGTTAGGCCCCATATCTCAAATCAAGGCGTTTTTACATTAGTACAAAGAAATATACTTGTCAACCTTTATTGAGAAAAAATGGCACACAGGATGTGTTGGGATGGTGAAAGGGAGGTCTGCCGGAGAAGGCGGCATCGATTTTTTTGCTAAAATGCCCTGTTTGCTTTATGATGCAGCGTTACACTCATTTCTGAGGGAGATTTCATGAAGCTCAAAGTGATCGATGCGCAACGGTGCGTCGGCTGCCAGCTGTGCATGTTCGCCTGTTCGCGGCGTAGCGGTATCGGCGGGCTGTCCAATTCCTGCATCGGCGTCAAGTCGGCGGGCGGCATGTCGAAAGGGTTCACGGTCATCGTCTGCCGGTCATGCAAGAATCCGCCGTGCGCCCGGGCCTGCCCGGTCGATGCGCTGGAGGTGCGTCCGGAGGGCGGTGTCCGGTTGAAGGCGGAGAGATGTATCGGGTGCGGCGCCTGCCGGAACGCCTGCATTCTCAAGGCGGTCTTCTGGAACAATGAGACGCAGAAGCCGCTCATCTGTGTACAGTGCGGCATCTGCGCGAAATACTGCCCGCACGGGGTTCTCGAACTACGCAAGGATACCGGAAAAGAGGAGGTGCGGTCATGACACACGCGTATCCGACGAAGGTCCTCTACATCGATATGACCAAAAAAAGTTATCGGTCGGTCGAACGGCCGGAACTGTTCGCGCAGTATCTCGGCGGCACCGGTGCGGCGATAAAACTGCTTGAGGAGCACTGTCCGGCGGGTATCGATCCCTACGCTCCCGAGGCGCCGCTCATATTCTCGGTCGGACCGCTGACGGGTCTGTTCCCGCTCGCCTCCAAGACGGTCGCAATGTTCAAGTCGCCGCTGACCGGCAATCTTGGTGAGAGCCACGCCGGCGGCCGCGCCGCGCAGGCGATCCGGATGGCGGGTTACGGCGCCATCGTCATCACCGGGGCGAGCGAACTGCCGGTCTATGTGGCGATACACGGCGCGACGGTCCATTTCCGCGACGCGACCTCGATCTGGGGGATGAAGAGCCTCTTCACCGCCGGGTCGATCATCCGCGGCGGCGAGCCGGGGGCGGGCGTCCGCTCCATCATACGCATCGGCCGCGGCGGCGAGAACAAGGTTGCCTTCGGGTCGGCCACCACCGAGACCTACCGCCATTTCGGCCGTCTCGGGATGGGTGCCGTGATGGGTAGCAAGAAGATAAAGGCCTTCGTCATATCGGGCGAACGGTCGATACCGGTAGAGGACAAGAAAAAATACCGCGATCTCTACGACCAGATCTTCAAGGCGGCGGTCGAATCGCCGGTCATGAAGAAATACCACGACCTCGGCACCGCCGGGAATGTGATGACGATGCAGAAACTCAAGGCAATGCCGACGCGCAACCTGCAGAGCGGGAGTTTCGAGCACGCCGAGGCGATATCGGGAGAATCGCTTGCATCGAAGTATCTCGGGCGACGGCTTGCGTGCGCCCACTGCCCGGTCGGCTGTATCCATATCGCGGCGGTCCGCGAGCCCTACGAGAATGAACCGTACTTCTACAAGACGACGATGGTCGGCTACGATTGGGAACTCATCTATGCACTCGGTTCGATGCTTGGCATCGGCGACCCCGACGGGATGTTCCTCCTCATCGACGAGGTCGAGAAGGTCGGCGTCGATTCGATGTCGGCGGGGGTCTGCCTCGCGTGGGCCACCGAGGCGCAGGAAAAGGGGGTCATTACCGAGAAGGAAACGATGGAACTCAAGCTGGCGTGGGGCGACTGGAAGACCTACATCAAGGCGATGGAGCATCTGGTCAATCAGCCGAACGATTTCTATAAAGCGCTCGCGAAAGGCTCGGCCCACGCGGCCTCGGTCTATGGCGGGGCCGACTACGCGCTCGCTTTCGGCGGCAACGAAATGCCGGGCTATCCGACCGGTCCGGCGAGTTATCTCGGCTTCCTGCTCGGGACGCGCCACAGCCACCTCGACAACGCCGGCTACAGCCTCGATCAGAACGCGATAAAGAGCGGTAAGGCGATGACGCCGCCGCAGATAGTCGATGAACTGATGAAAGAGGAGTTCTGGCGGCAGATACTCACGAGCCTTTGCGTCTGTCTCTTTGCGCGGGGCATCTATACCCCGGAGGTGGTGCGCGAATCGCTCGCGGTGGCCGGCTATACATTTACCGACGCGGAGATATTGGCGCTCGGCCGCTCCATCTACCGCGACAAGTATGCCTTCAAACTGAAACACGGGTTCAGTTTCGACACCATCGCCAAGCCGGGCCGCATCTTCGAGGCGGTCGCCCCGACCGGTCCGTTCGACCGCACCTTCATCGACGAGGGGCTTGCCCACGCGAAAAAGAAGATAGGGGAACTCATCGCCGAATGACCGCTCCCGGTCAGAGGAACAGCCGGATAACGCAGTACGACAGGGCGGCGCAGGCGCCCGATGCGGGGATGGTCAGTATCCACGCCCAGATGATCTTGCGCGCCGTCATCCAGCGGACGGTCGAGGCGTGTTCGACGGTGCCGACCCCCATGATGGAGCCGGCGATGACATGAGTGGTCGAGACGGGTATACCGAACTGGGCGGTGCCGAAAAGCACCAGCGCCGATGAGGTCTCAGCGCAGAAACCTTCCATCGCCTTGATCTTGGTGATGCGGGTCCCCATCGTTCTGACGATGCGCCAGCCACCGAACATCGTGCCGATCGATATCGCGACATAGCACGACAGGATTATCCAGTGGTCTATCTCGTAGTTCTGCTTCATCCCGGCGGCGACCAGCGCCATGGTGATGATTCCCATCGTCTTCTGTGCGTCGTTGGTGCCGTGGCTGACGCTGTAGGCGGCGGCCGAGATAAGTTGCAGCCGCTTGAAGATGCCGGCCGCTCTGACCGGATGAGTCTTACGGAAGAGATGCATGATGAGAATGGTGAATAGCACCGCCGCGACCATGCCCAGAAGCGGCGCGATGATGATGAAGGAGACGATCTTGATGACCCCGGCGCCGACGACGACCTGTGTCCCGGCGGCGGCGATGGCGCCGCCCAAAAGACCGCCGATGAGGGCGTGCGAACTGGAGGTGGGCAGTCCCCACAGCCAAGTGAGGACATCCCACAGCGCCGCGCCGATGAGTGCGGCGAGGATGACCATGAGCGAGGTCGCTGTATCGTATTCTTTGATGATCATGCCGATGTTGACCACATCCTTGCCGATGGTCTTGGCGACCGCGGTCCCCAGCGTGAAATAGCCGAAGAAGTTGGCGAACCCGGCGAGCAGTACCGCCTGCAACGGCGTCAGAGTCTTGGTTATGACGACGGTGGCGATGGCGTTGGCGGCGTCGTGGAACCCGTTGAGAAAATCAAAGATGAGCGCCAGGATGACGATGGTCACGACCAGCAGAAATATAAGATCCATGCCGTTACCCCAATTTGACGATGATGCCGCGGATCGTCTTGGCGATGTAGTCGATGCAGTCGGTCAGGTTCTCGAGATGTTCGTACACCTCCTTGAACTTGATTATCTCGACCGCATTGGTGTTGTTGTTGAACAGATCGGCCATGCTGATGTGGAAAAGATAGTCGGCCTTGTTCTCGAACTGATGTATCTTCGCGACCGTTTCGTCGACGCTGCTCTTTGCCCGGAAGAGTCCCATAAGGGTCCGCAGCTCTTTGCACATGTCGACGATGATGTCGGCGAAGTGGATCACATGGTCCGGCGTTTTCCGGATGTTGTACATGTCGATCTTGTTGGCCGAACTGTTGAGGATGTCGAGCGCCCGGTCGATGTTGACCGCCATCGCATGGATATCCTCGCGGTCGAACGGGGTGATGAAGGTCTCCGAAAGATCGTCGATGATCTTGTGTTCGACCGAATCGCCCTTGGTCTCGAGTTCTTTTATCTCGCCGAGCCGCTGCTTGATCTCGTGTTCGGGCATCTTGTCGAGGTTGGTCATCAGATCGTGGAATACCAACGCCGCTTTGATGAGGATGTCGGCCTGTTCCTCAAAATGATCGTAGAATTTCGTTTCGCGGGGAAGCAGGAGATCAAGGATGTTGAACTTCATAACGGCACTCCGTTCATTAAAAAACAAACAACTAACGATTGGCTTCTTATAAGGTTATTGTTAATTTACGGTTAGAGCAAAGGCAGTTTTTGATGAGGGTTGGGGCCGTCGTTAAAAAGACGATATGAAGAAGTGGAAACTCCAGAGATCTTCCTTGTAGTCGAGATTTTTGTCTTTCTGCGGGAAGAGGTTCACCCCCGCCTGCAGGTTGATCGAGCCGATGGGCGAGGCGATCATGAGTCCGCCGCCGGTGCCGTAGCGCAGCAATTCCCCCTGCCCGATGTTCTCCAGTTTCTCCCAGAGATTGCCGGCGTCGAAAAAGGTGACGAGGTAGAAACTGTCCCGTATTTTGAAGCGGATCTCGTTGCGCAGGAACAGGTAGTAACTTCCCTGCCTTTCGCCGTCATCGTTGTCGGCGGGTATCATGGAGTTCTGGGCGAACCCGCGCACCGAGGTCGAACCGCCGAGTTTCAGCGTGTCGTCGGAGGTCAGTTCTCCCGAATGGTGAAGCAGCGCGGCGTATTTGAGGAATGAATGCCACACCAGCGTATCGCGCGGGACATAGTCGCCCGAAGCGGTCTGGCGGTACTGGAGCGGCAGGTAGACCGACGCGTAATTCTCGAACAGCGTGTATTTGGTGTCGTCGCCCGCCAGCGAGGTGGTGTTGCGGACCCGCAGACCGATCTTGAAGCCGCGGTCGGGGCTCACGGGGCTGTTGCGGTAGTCGACCCATCCCTCCAATTCGGGGCTGAAGAGGTAGCGTGTCGCCCGGTCGAGGGTGACCGCTCCGCTCTGCGCGTCCTTGAGATATTCCTCTTCATCCTGCCGCGACAGTTCGGCGTTGACCGCAAGGAAATAGTGATCGCCGAACCGTTTGTAGAACGAGAGCAGTATGCCGTTCTTGTCGATCAGGTACGGCAGGCCGCTGGCCGACCGCGAGTCGTGGATGTGGAAGACCTCCGTCTGGAACGAAAGGGAGAAAGGGAGGAAATAAAGGTCGGGGACGATGATCGAACCGGTCACCGTCCGGTCGAATCGTTCAAAGAACGAGAGGTCGTGGAGGAAATAGTCCTCGAAGGCGCTGTTCATGAACCACGGTATCTTGTGGGCGAATTTATAGGAAAGGCGCAGGGTGAAGACGCGGCCGAGGATATTTTTGTACTCGAAGGCGCCGAACAGCCGGCCTCCCTCGTCGGTGGCGAGTCCCGCGCCGATGTCGATGCGGAAGCGCCACGCCTCGGAAACGGTGACGACGATGTCCTTGATGCTGTCGGGAGATTCTTCGTCGATGAGGGCGATATCGGCGGTGTCGAAGACGCCGGTGGTCAGCAGATCGCGCCGGGCGTCGTGCAATAGTCCGGTCGACAGCGGTTCGCCGGGGCCGAAGCGGACCAGACTGCGCACCACCGGTTCGGCGGTGATGGCGTTGCCGCTCACCACCAGTTCTCCGGCAGTGACCGGGAAAAGATCCTCGGTCCGGAAGATGACGCGGATGCCGGTCCCTTTCACCGTCCGGTCGTCACGGATGCGGGCGAACAGATAGCCCCGCGCGCGAAGTTCGGCGTTCAGCAGGGCCACGGCGTCATCGATGAGCGCCGGAGTGAAGGGGGTGTTCGCTGCGAGATCCAGTTCCGAGAAAAGTTCCTCGTCAAGTTCCGTGTCGCCGGTGTCGACGCCGACCCAGGTGAGCAGCGAGCGCGGACCTTCGGTCATCTCGACGCTGAGGTAGAGCATTTCGCCGTCGCGGACGATGGCGGCCCGGTCGACCGCCGCCGACAGACAGCCGCGCGCCGTGTACAGTGATTCCAGATAGCGCGCGATGTCGTCCAGATAGGCGGTCGGGACGGCGTACCGCGTTTCCGGCAGGACGGCGCGGTCCTTATTGGTGCGGGCCATGGTGGTGGCGCGCGTGCCGTCGGTGTCGCGGTAGCCGCCGCCGATGATGGTGCGGTCGATGCTTATCGCGGGGAATTCCTCGGCCTCGAGCCGGGTCTCGACATATTCGAAGAGGCGGTCTCTGAGTTCGTCGGGGCTCTCCTCCGCGACCCCGGAGAAGACGATGCCGTCAAGAAAGCGGCGCGCCCCTTCGGCGATGGTGACGGCGATACGCACCTTCTCCCGGCCGGCGGAGCGCTCGCGGTCGACCTTGGTCGATACCGACACGTCGGGGAACCCGGCCGCCTGATAGAAAAGGGTCAACCGCGCGGCGGTAGCCTCGATGTTGTGCTGCCAGTTCTCGATGTGCCGGATGAGGGCGCGGAGCGTCGCTTCGGAAAAGGCGGCGCGGCCGCTGATCGCCAGTTCGTAGCGCGACCCCCGATTGATCGTCATGAGAACCGTTCCCTTTTCGGCCAGTTGATGCCGCACCGTCGCATCGAGATAGCCGCGGTCGCGGTAGTAGCGTTCGACGCGGTCGTCCATTTCGCGGACCCGTTCGTCGGTGAGCGGCGCGAAGGCGTTGGCGAGCGACAATTCATTCTCGAGTTCCCGTTTCTCCGACGGGAGCGCTTCCCCGACCAGTTTGACCGCCTTTATCACGCGTCGTTCGCCCTCTTGTATCGAGAAATCGAGATCGACCACGGCGGCGGAACGTTTTTTCACCTCGATGCTCACCCGTGCGTCGGCGTAGCCTTCGCTGCGATAGGCGAACAGTATCTCATCGCGTATCCGTTCGAGGCTCGCTTCGTAAAAGGGGGTGAACCGGCGGAGATTGCCCGCGAGTTTTATCCGGTTGTCCGACAGCGCGCTGTTCCCGCGCATCGTTATCTCGTCGATGAATAGAAGCGGCAGGGCCGTCACGGTGAGGATGAGCCCGTCCTCCGCGCCGCCGCGCGCCGCCGAAACGAGTATCTGTTCGAAACGGCCGGTGGCGTAGAGGAGGCGCACCGTGCGGCGCACCGTTTTCTGCGACAGCGGCGCGCCGGTCTTTATCTTCACGAGCCGCCGGTAGTCGTCGAACGGCAGATCGCTCTTCCAGTCGATCCGCTCGACCGTCGCGGCGCCGCACAGGAGCGGTGCGAGAAAGAGCAGCAGGAACAGCCACGCCGTACGCATCGCGTCACTCGAACAGATAGTTGAGGATGAAGTTCACGCCGACGCCGCCGTAGTTCGTCTCGAGTTTGTTCTTGTATTTCCAGTCGAGCGACAGGTCGAAATTCGAGCCGCGGTAGGAGAGCATGATCATCTGGTCGGCCGGATCGGCCGGATTCGATTCGACCGACATCACCAGGAACGGATATATCTCCTTGACGGCGATGATCTTGAGGACCGTCTTGTAGTCGATCTCGCTGTATTTCGGCGTCAGTTCGAAGCGGGTCAACTGAAAGTTCTTCTTGACCTCGTCGGAGATGCCCATGATGTCGGTCACCGCCACCAGCGCGAGGTTCTCGACCCCCGGCTGGGTCGGGTCGAAGAAATCGCCCCAGAGGAGCAGAGAATAGGCCTGCGTCTCCTCCAACTGCGGCATCGTGGTGAGGCGTATCGCGAGCTCCTCAGGGTAGCCGGTGACGCCGAGCACGAGTTTGTACTCGGTCTCCTTGGAACGGGCGTAGATACGGGTCGTTCCCTGTACGTCGAGATAGGGGCGGATCCGTTCCTCGGTCTCGATGGTCACGATGCCGCGGTCGAGCGCGAAACGGTTCTGCTTGAAGGTGAGTTCGGCGGCGTTCAGTTGGAGGGAGCCGTCGAGCTCGGGGCGCGACAGGGTGCCGGTCAGCCGGGTGTCGAAGGCGACGTCGGCCTTGAGCAGATTGTTCATCACCCGCAGGGCGTTGCGGCCCGTCACGCGGAGGTTGAGCCGCGGGTCGAAGGCCGTCTCTTGGCCGTTCTTCGCCGCGCGGCGCGAGCGGGGTTTGCCGAGCAGTTTCACCAGTTCGTTGTCGAGCGACAGATCGTCGCGGTAGGTGATATTCTTTATCTCGATATCGCCGCCGATAGCCGGCGTTTCCCCGGCTATCGCCATGATGTCGAGGTCGGCCGAGAAGGAAAAAGCGCCGATGTGCCGTTCGCGCGCCGCGGCGTTGATGATGGAAAGGTCGAACTGGCCGCCCCACGCCGGGTTCACGGTGCCGGAACCCTTGACATCGAGTTTGCCGCCGCCGATCAGTCCGTTGAGGGCGTCTATCTTCCACGCGTCGTTGTCGAAGGAGAACGAACCGTCGAGCGCCGACACCGTCAGGTCATACGGGACGAGGGTGAAGCCCAGACCGCGCACCGACAGATTGCCCGACAGCGCCTCATCCTCCAGCGCGATGCGGAAGGATGCGTTGCCGGAGACATCGGAGATCAGGTCGGTATCCGTAAAGGCTTTGAGCGCCGCCGGGAAGAGGGTCCCGGCCGCCTCGATATGCGGTTTGCCCTTCCGGAGTTCTCCGCGCACCGTCGCGTTCACCGTTTCCCCGTCGAACACCGTCTGTTCCAGTGTCAGGCGGTCCCAGAGTCCCTTGATGCGGAACGGCTGGGAGTTGCGGACGAACAGTCCGCGCTTCTCTATCATCAGTTTGCCGACGCGCGCGTCGAGTTCTCCTTCGGTCCATTTCGCGTCGAACGAGGTCTTGAAGAACAGGTCTCCTTTCTTGTGCACGAAATCCTTGACCTTGGCGGTCGCGGTGAGCGTCGCCGGATCGAACCCCTGCATCTCGCCGCGAAAGGAGGCCGCCTCGCCGAGGTTGCCCGACGCGGTGAAGCGGCCGCTTTCGTAATTGTAGGCGGCGGCGGCCGACAGGTTGCCCATCACCACCCCCTGATATTCCACCCGGCCGAGGAACAGTTCGGCGGAGAAGTTCGGAGAGAACAGGGTGCCGGCGGCGGTCACTGAGGCGCGCGGCGCGATGAAGGAGGACTCCTCGAGGAAGGGGAAGTCCTTCCGGAAGAAGGCGTCGAGCGTCGCCTTGACATCGAGTTCCCACGTGCGCCGGTTCATCGTGCCCGACAGGGCGAGCGAACTGTCGCCGAGCAGGATCGCCCCCTTGGTGATGCGCAGCATATCCTTCTGGTCGGTGAAGGCGACCGACACGCGGTCCGCGATCGGCGTGTCGTTGAGGCGCGGCTTGTCGGCCTGTGCGCGGCCGGTGAGCGACGCGAGATGTCCCGCGTAGCGTCCCTCGGCGGTGAAGGAGAAGCGGCCGCCGAGATCGGGCAATTTGCGCCGCAGGACCGGGCCGACATCCTTCAGGTCGCCGCTCATGTTGTTGAAGAGGAACGTTATGTCGCTCGGTGTCTTGTTGAAATCGAGCGCCACCCGCGAGCCTTCCGAACGGACCGACCGGTAGGCGATGCTGTTGCCGAGGAACGACAGGACGAAATCCTTGAGTTCCACCGTCATGTCGCAGGTTCCCGCTTCGAAGCCCTGTACGGCGCAGTTCTCTCCCTTGAAATGGCCGACGATGCGCGGATTCCGGTAAAAGGAGGTGAGCGCCATATCGATGTTGCCGCGTCCCTCCGCCGGCAGTTCGGCGATCTTGTCCACGTGGGCGAGGTCTATCCACGATCTGGGCTTTATGAGGATGTGTATCTTTCCGTCGTCGTCGAGGTCGAACCACGTGTCGTGCAGGAACAGATGGGTCGTGTCGTCGCTTACCGTCACTTCGGCCTCATTGAGCGTGATGCGTTCGGCCCGGATCTCGCCGCGGCCGACGACCTGATAGGTGTCCTTGAGATCGAGTATCGAAAGCGTCCCGTCGTCGTGGAGAGCGAAGTCGCGCACCGTCAGCCGGGGGCGGTACTGTGCGACGAGCGTTTCGAACGAGAAATCGTAGTCGATCGTTCCCGATATCCACATATTGACCCAGCACGGCGCCTGAAAGCGTTTCATCGTGTTCATGAAGTCGAGATCCCACAGCCGGATCTGTCCGCGTATCACCGACTCGCGCCAGTTCATCGCGCCGCCGAGCGAGAGGAACGGATCCTCCTTGTTGAAAAGCACCAACTGGTCGACCGTGAGTCCGCGCGGGTCGGCGGTGAGATGCGCCGCGAGGTCCCAAAGGCGGAATTCGTCGTTCCAGCCCAGCCCGGTGCCGCGGATATCGGCCTCTATCCGCGGGGCGCCGCCGAAAAGTATCCCTTCGAGCTCGGCGACGATCTCGCCCGACGCCGGTTGGTCGTCGAGCCGCTCGACGATACGGGCGATCTGCACCACGGCGCGACCCCTGAACCCTTCCGGCGTGGCGTTGCCCGAAAGTTCGAAGCCGGCGCCGGAGCCTTTGAGCGACCGCACCGCGTAGGTGCGGCCCTTTGCGCTGAAGGAGAGCGTCGCGGTGGCGCGGAGCGGTGCGCGGAGACCGTTCTGCGTATAGACCGCTTCGGGGAGATGGAAGGTGTATTCGCCGTCGCCCGTGAACGACATATCGTTGAGTTTCAGTTCGCGTCCCGGCAGAGACAGCGTCACCGAGATATGTTCGACGGTGGCCTGTTCAACCGGAAAATAGGGGAATTCGGGGCCGAAGAGCGGTTCGTCGGAATCGCCCATGAGGGCGTCGAGGTCGCTGATGGCGAGGTGCGCCTTGCCGACCGCGAACCGTGCGATGACCGGCACATAGTCGAATGGTCCCTCGCGGCGCAGAGCGGCCGACACGGTGACCTGTTCCGCCTCGAACCGGAATACCCCCGGCTGTTCGATCGAGAGGGTCGGCAGCGTCAGGCAGGCGAGCCCGCAGACAGCGGTCTTGCCGATATCGACACGGATATCGTACTGTATCTCGAGATAAGAACGGACCAGCGGATAGAAGGAAAAACGGACGATAAAGAGCGAGGCGAGCAGAAAAAGCAAAATTACTGAGAGAAACCGTACTCTTTGCACATCACCAGGCAAAAAAATTTGGAGCGGGCGACGGGACTTGAACCCGCGACTTCCAGCTTGGGAAGCTAGCACTCTACCACTGAGTTACACCCGCTCAGTGCCGCCTATATACCCTATTATTAAAGAAATGTCAACTGAACGATTGCTATTCGGCGCGCACTTCGCTATTATTTCCCGGCGCAACGGAGGGGCGATGAAGATATACCGCGTCGGCGGATCGATCCGCGACGAGATACTGGGACTCGATAAGGGCGACGACGATTTCGTCGTGGTCGGGGCGACCGAAGAGGCGTTCCTGAGCCGGTTCCCCGGCGCACAGCGGGTCGGCAAAGCGTTCCCGGTCTATATCGTTGAGGGCGCCGAGTATGCCTTTGCGCGGCGGGAATCGAAAAGCGCCCCCGGTTACCGCGGCTTCGACACCGATTCCTCGCCCGCCGTGACGCTCGTCGAGGACCTGAAACGGCGCGACCTCACCATCAACGCCATTGCGCAGGACCTTGAAACGCGCGAACTCATCGACCCGTGGGGCGGCCGGAAGGACATCGCGCAGAAACGGCTCCGCCACATCAGCGACGCCTTTGCCGAGGACCCGTTGCGGCTCTACCGCGTCGCCCGGTTCGCGGCGCTCCTGCCCGACTTCACACTCGAAGATACGACGCTCGAACTCATGCGGCGGCTCGTGCCGGAACTCGACACCCTTTCGCCCGAACGGGTCTGGATGGAGTGCGTTCGGGCGCTTGCCACCCGCGCGCCGTGGCGGTTCTTCACGGTGTTGCGCGATGTCGGCGCGCTGGCCGTTCACTTTCCCGAACTGCATGCTCTCGTCGGCCTCACGCCGGGGCCCGACTACTACCATGAGGGAGAGACCGATACCTTCGACCACGCGATGCAACTGCTCCATCGCCTGCCGACGGCCGATCCGCACCTGCGGTTCGCGGCGCTCTGCCACGATCTCGGCAAGGGGCTGACCGATCCGGCCATCCTGCCGCATCACTACGGTCACGACGCGGCGGGGGTGGAACTCGTCACGGCGCTCTGCGACCGTCTGCGGATCCCGAACAGTTTCCGGCTGGCGGGGGAACTGGCGGCGCGCTATCACATGGCGGCGGCGAAACTGCCGGTGATGCGGGCGGGGAAGGCGGTGACGCTCCTCAAAAAACTGCGGCGCTTCCCGGGTGGCGGCATCGCCGGATACTTTACGATGATCCATGCCGACTCGGCGGGGAAGGCGGTGGACCTTACGCCGCTCGCCCCCGAATTCGAACGCATACTCGATATCCCGCTACCGGAGAAATACCGTGACCTCGGCCCCAAGTCGGGCGAGATACTCCTCAACCTCCACGCCGAAGCCTTCAAAGAACTGCGGGAAAAATTGATGGGGGACAATCTATGTCCCCGTTAAAAGGTATGCTGGTAAAGAGAACATAAGGGAACGGTTCTCGGAAACAAAAAACAGGGAGGGTTATAATGGCCCCGACTTTTCAGACACAGGAAAAGGAGTATAACTGTGCATGAAA
>ERZ1645192.128-NODE-128-length-52105-cov-22.383631_pt1 | contig 52105 bp, 44 predicted proteins | sample MGYA00575354_ERZ1645192 | MGnify/ENA primary metagenome ERZ1645192 (study PRJEB40844, sample SAMN11349763) | freshwater sediment metagenome | isolation source: river sediment | host: Sediment | place: India: Faizupur Khadar , New Delhi | collected 2017-02-21 ... | reverse complement strand
GTAGTGCGTCGTGCCTTGCAATGACAGATGGGTAGTGCTTCTAAGGCTCGCAATGACAAAAACTCCTGTCAAGGCCCCTTTGCTGGGTCGCGAGCGCAGCGCAATGTGCCCTCTGGGTGTGGCGATTTCGCCCGGTAGCAGCTGAGCCCTACACCCGGAAGCCCCAGGCAAAATGTGTGTTACATTAACCACAGAATACTGAGCTTGGGGTTGCATGAATACCAATAACGCACGTATCGAAATTCTAACGATGGCAAAAGACGGAAAAATCGACCTTTCGGAAGCAACGCGCCGCTTGCAAGCGCTTGACCCAGCGGTCGAGGCCGGCACGGCTGCAGCTGCTGCCAAGCCCAATCGCAGCCTGCGGGTGGTCAAAATTGACCTTTCAGACGAGGCTGTCATCTTGGACTTAAGCCTGCCGCTCAGCCTGGTCGAGGCGGCCAACCGGATTGGCGCCCAGTTTGGTTCCTTCATCAGCAACCTCACCAGAGATCGAATTTTGGCAATTTCGAGCGCTGAATCGGGCACGATCCTTTCATCCGAAGATGATGAAGCCCGCGGTGAACGAACAATCGTGACCATCGAATAAAAGACTCACAAACTCCGCCCCTTCACCCCCCAAAAAAGCAACCAGGCATTAAATCTTGTTAAATGGCGGTTAACGCAGCCCGTTTGGCTTGACATCCATATGGCTGGTTCGGATAATGAAGTGCTGATTCAAATCGTCAGGCAGGCGTGCCTGCATGAAAGTATAATAAAGAAATAATATGACAAACTCATTTGTAAGTATCGAACCCGAATTCTTGAACTACAAACAGGAACTGACGGCAGATCACCTGTATGAACTGTTAGGGTCGCGCCCAGAAGGGCTCACCAGCTCCGAAGCTCGGCAGCGTTTGGAATCGTTTGGTCCAAACAAACTTCAAGAGGTTCGGGGTAAGCCGCTCATTCTAAAGCTGCTGGCTCAGTTTACCCACCTGATGGCCATCATGCTTTGGGTTGCCGGCATCGGCGCTCTGATTGCAAAGATGCCCCAGCTTGCCATCGCAGTCTGGATGGTCAACATCATCAACGGGGCTTTCAGCTTCTTCCAGGAATTCCGCGCGGAGAAGGCAACCGAAGCCTTGCGCAAAATACTGCCGGCCACCTCGCGCGTCATGCGCGATGGCGAAGAAAAAAAGGTTCTGGCCGAAGAAATCGTCCCGGGGGATGTCATCTTTCTGCAGGAAGGCGACAATATTCCCGCAGATTGTCGCCTGATCCAGAGCTTTGATCTGCGCGTCAACCAATCCACCCTGACGGGGGAATCGCGCGCGGTCAACCGATCCGCCGAACCCATCACCGGTGAAGGGCTGACCGAGACCGAAATGACCAACCTGATTTTCGCTGGTACTTTCGTTGCATCCGGTTCAGGTAAAGCTATCGTCTATGCCACCGGCATGAACACGGCTTTTGGCCGCATTGCAAAACTGACACAGGAAATGAAAGAGGAGCTGAGCCCGCTGCAGAAGGAAATGCAGAACATGACCACCATCGTGACAATCATTGCGGTGGGGGTAGGCCTTGTTTTCTTTGTCCTCGCATTTTTCGTGGCAAAAATCAACCCGGTCGAGAGCATCATCTTCGCGCTCGGCATGGTGGTCGCGTTTGTACCTGAGGGCTTGCTCCCGACGGTCACCCTGGCGCTGGCCATGGGCACCCAACGCATGGCGAAACGCAACGCGTTGGTTAAAAAGCTTTCCGCGGTAGAAACCCTGGGCTGCACCAATGTTATCTGCACCGACAAGACTGGAACGCTGACCCAAAACGAGATGACCGTCCGCTCCGTTTGGCTGCCAGCTGGCAGTCCTGGCGAGATGAGCGATCGCCGGGTTACCGTTAACGGCATCGGCTACGAGCCTGTAGGTGATCTGATTGAGGATGGCCACAAAGTTGACGCCCCACAGGACCCAGCCCTCAGCCGTCTGCTGCTCACGCATGCCCGCTGCAACACCTCACGGCTGCTGCCACCTGAGCCTGGCGAAGAAGGCCGGCAGCGCTGGACTGTTTTGGGCGACCCCACAGAAGCCGCCCTGATCGTCCTGGCCAACAAAGCCGGTTTTAGCCCCGAAGACTATTCAAACGCCCGCAATGTAGCCGAACTGCCCTTCGAATCACGCCGCAAGCGGATGAGCGTGGTGCAAATGCAGCGCGCCGGTGAAGGTTTTCAGCGCGTGGCCTTTACCAAAGGTGGGATCCGCGAAGTATTGGATATCTGCGACACCCTCATGGTGGGTGAAGAGAAGCAGCAGCTGACACAGGACTGGGTGAATCACATCATGGCCGTGAATGACGACTATGCCCGCCAGGGCTTGCGCGTCTTGGCCGCCTCTTTCCGCGAATTGCCGGCCGATTGGAATGACTACTCAGTGGAAGCGATAGAAACCCAACAAACCTTTTTGGGTATGGTTGCGATGATGGACCCGCCTCGTCCCGATATTGAAGCCGCGGTTCAAAAATGCCGCGATGCCGGTATCCGCATCATTATGATCACCGGCGATTACGGCCTGACGGCTGAAAGCATCGCACGCCACATCGGAATTGTCGAAGGCGACGACGTCCGCGTGGTAACCGGCGTGGAATTGGAGCAAATGTCCGATGATGATTTGCTGCGCGTCGTGCAGGAAAAGGTGATTTTTGCCCGCGTGGCACCGGAACATAAGCTCCGTGTGGTAAGCGCCATTCAAAGCCTGGGGCAGGTAGTTGCTGTGACAGGCGATGGTGTCAACGATGCGCCCGCGCTGAAGAAAGCCGATATTGGCGTGGCCATGGGCATCACCGGCAGCGATGTTGCCAAAGAAGCTGCCGATATGATCCTGATGGATGACAATTTTGGTTCAATTGTCAACGCCATCGAGGAAGGCCGGGCGGTTTACGAAAATATCAAGCGCTTCACGACTTATATCTTCACCAGTAACACCCCGGAAGCGATCCCGTTCATCCTGCACGCGATGAGCGCTGCCCGCATCCCGCTGGCACTCAATGTGATGCACGTCTTGGCAGTCGACCTGGGAACGGATATTGTGCCAGCTTTGGGGTTGGGCGCTGAGCCTCCCGAAGCGGGCATTATGAGCCAGCCTCCGCGCAAATTGACCGATCATCTGATCACGAAGGAATTGCTGATTCGCGCTTATCTGATTTTGGGACCGGTGCAGAGCATCGCCGCCATGGCTGCTTTTTATATCTATTATTGGACCAATGGTTACCCCGGCCAATGGATCGATTTGCCGGCCAAAGGAGAAATTTACCTGGCAGCCACCGCGATGACGCTGGCAGCTGTCGTTTTCACTCAGATCGGCAACCTCTTCGCGCAACGTGCCTCCCGCCAGTCGATCTTCAAGGTGCCACTGTTCAACAACAAATTGATCTGGGTGGGTGTCGCCTCGGAGCTCCTGGTCCTTTTGGGCATCGTTTATGTGCCCTTCATGCAGAAATTCATCGGCACCGGGCCTTTTGACCCCAAGTATTTCCTGCTGCATCTCTTGTGGATTCCACTGCTGCCAATTGCAGATGCCATCCGCAAAGCAGTTGTCAGATCAAAGAAACAACGTCAGGCTCAAACCGTAATAATCGAAGGAGAAACGCGATGAAAGTAATCATTATTGGCTGCGGCCGCGTTGGCAGCGGGTTGGCAAAAAATCTTAGTCTCCAGGGGATCGATGTAGCGGTCATCGATAATGATCCAACAGCGTTCGCTGCGCTCGGGCCGACCTTCAAAGGTAAAACCTTTTTGGGAATTGGTTTTGACCAAAAGGTGCTCTCAGAAGCTGGCATCGATCGAGCAGACGCTTTGGCTGCCGTGACGGCCTCGGATGAAGCCAACCTGGTGGCGGCACGCATGGCAAAAACCTTTTTCCGGGTCCCCCGGGTGGCCGCGCGCGTTTATGAGCCCCGCAAGGCAAATATTTACCGCCGGTTGGGCATTCAAACCATCTCGCCGGTCACCCTTGGCATCGAGCGAATGACTGCCATGCTGACGTATTCCCAACTTAAGGTTGAGCAAATCATCGGCGCCGGGCAGGTCGGCATGATGGAAGTGGAAGTACGCGGCAATTTGATCAATAAGACGCTGAAAGATTTTGAAATTCCTGGCGAGCTCGAAGTGTCAGCATTGACGCGTAACGGGAAGACGTTCATGCCCAGCAATGCCACGGTATTTCAGCCAGGCGACCTGCTGCATGCGTGCTTCCTGGTTTCTGCCAGAGAAAAATTGAGCAAAATCATCGGCGCTTAAGGAAAGGAATCGAGGATCCCATGAAAGTAATGATTATTGGCGGCGGAAAAGTCGGTACCTACCTGGCGAACTATCTGCTCAATGAAAAACATGAAGTCAAATTAATTGAATTGCGTGAAGAAGAGACTCCCCGCATTCTTCAGGATATTCCCCGCAGTGCCCTGGTTATCGGCAGCGGTACCAACCCCGATGTGCTTGAAACCGCGGGCATCCGCAATATGAACGTGGTGGCGGTTGTTACCGGCATAGACGAAGTCAACCTGGTGGCTGCCAGCCTGGCACGCTTTGAATTTATGGTGCCGCGTATCATTGCGCGCATCAACCACCCCAAGAACGCCTGGATGTTCAATGAGAGCATGGGCGTAGACGTGGCGCTAAACCAGGCTGATTTGATGGCTGCCCTGATCGCCGAGGAGATGTCCCTGGGCGACATGGTCACCCTGCACAAGCTTCGCAAAGGTAAATTTGACCTGGTTGAAGAGAAAGTCGCACCTAACGCCTTTGCTATTGGCAAGCGTTTGGCGGACCTCAACCTGCCCACCCAGTCAACCATCTTGGCTGTACTGCGAAAGGGCGAATTGATCATCCCGCATGGCGATCTGGTCATTCAGACTGCTGATGAGTTGCTGGCAATCGTTCATCAAACCCAGAAGAAGGACCTGGCTCACTTTTTTGACCACCCGTAGACGCACCCGAAACGCAAAATGGTTCAAACCTCTCACCCTGGCCGGGGTGGGAGGTTTTTTTAAATATCCGCAAGGCCCGATCTGGCTGTTTTGGTACTTGGCTTTATGGTACGATTATTCCGAAAATTTTCCACAGAATGGATGAATGGATGTTTAGAACACGTTTTGCTCCCAGCCCGACCGGTTACATGCATATTGGCAATCTGCGTACCGCGCTTTACGCTTACCTGATCGCCAAAAAAGCCAACGGTATTTTTATCCTGCGGATTGAAGATACTGACCAATCCAGAAATGTGCCGGCAGCTGTGCAAGCCATCTATAACGGACTGGCATTGGCGGGCATTGTGTACGACGAGGGACCCGACAAGGACGGAGGGCATGGGCCCTACGTGCAAAGCCAGCGGCTGCCTATCTATAAAACTTACGCGGAACAACTGATCGAAACAGGCCATGCCTATTATTGTTTTTGCCAGAAAGAAGACCGGCTGCAGGCTGAAGGCGCGCAGGAACGTGTGCAAGGCTACCGCGACCCCTGCCGAAACCTGACGCCGGCCGAAATCGCGCAGAAGCAAGCCTCGGGCATTGTGCCCGTGATCAGGCAGCGCATCCCTGAAGCGGGTTCCAGCACTTTCTTTGATCATGTGTATGGCACCATCACGATTGACCATTCCCAGTTGGATGATCAGGTGCTACTTAAGTCAGATGGCTTTCCTACCTATAACTTTGCCAACGTGGTGGATGATCACCTGATGGAAATTACGCACGTTATCCGCGGCCAGGAATACCTTTCATCTACGCCCAAATACAATTTGCTTTATCAGGCTTTTGGCTGGCAGATTCCTGAATACATCCACCTGCCCCATATCATTAAAGAGGACGGCAGCAAGCTAAGCAAACGCCGCGGGGACCCCTCCTTCGAAGACCTGGTGCACCAGGGTTACCTGCCCGCCGCCATCGTCAATTATGTCGCACTGCTGGGTTGGAACCCGGGAGATGACCGTGAATTCTTTACCCTGTCGGACCTGGTTGAAGCCTTTGATATGGATCGCATCAACAAATCCAGCGCGGCCTTCTCATTTGACAAGCTGAACTGGTTGAATGGCGAACATATTCGCGCCCTCGACCGGCTTACATTTCATCAAATGGCACTTCCTTATTACCCACAGTCCATCGCCCACCTGGATCTGGAGCGGGTTAGCCAGTTAATCCAGCCACGCGTCGAAAAATTGACGGATATTCCAGCGCAAGTCGCATTTCTGGCAGAGCTGCCCGCCTATCGCTCTGAGCTTTTTGAAAATCAGAAATCCAAATCGACACTTTCTTCCAGTCGGCAGGTGCTGAATGCGGTGATCCCGCTCTTGGAAGGCTTGCAAAACTGGAACAATGAAGCGCTTTATGATTGCCTGAAAGGTTATGCCGAAAGCAGCAATCAAAAGGTAGGTACCGTCATGTGGCCGGTACGCAGTGCCCTTTCCGGTTTGGCGACAAGCCCTGGCGGCGCGACCGAACTGGCAGATCTGCTGGGCAAGGACGAAACGTTGCGGCGCCTGCGCATCGGGCTGCACCTGTTGGAAGACCCGGCCGGCTGATCCTTCGCCCAAAACCGGCGGCATGCTTCTTGCATCTTTTACTTCGATTAAAAAATCGAGAGAAGAGCAATGATCGCGATTCTGGATATCATGCCGGCTTTAACTGTTTTCCCTTATGCCTATTTCTACTACTTTGTGCTGATTGCATCCTGTGGGCTGGCTCTGGCTGCGCTGCAGCGCAGCAGAGCAGGCTGGGCCACACCGCTGCTGGCGCCCGTGCTGGTCATTGCCGCCGGCCAGCTGCTGCTGCTCACACTGAGTCTGCTTTCTTACCAGGGTTACCCGCTTTTTAAGCAAATCTTCCCGCTCGCCCTGCGCGCAATCACGGCCGTCAATCTGATCTGGCTGTGTTGGGCGCTGATCCAGCAGGCACAGCCTCACTTTGGCGCACTCATTCCCGGTGCGCTATCCATTTTGTGTTTGTTGGGGGCCGGGCTCATGTCGGCTTATTGGCTGCCAAACGCTGAAGCAACCCCGCTCAACGCTTCCTGGATGGATTATTTGTGGATCGGTTTCAGCCTGATCATTTTAGTGACCACCCAGGTGTTCCTACGGCGCCAGCCGCTGGAAAAACGCTGGGAAAATCAGCTCATCTTGATCCTGGCCTGTCTGGGTTACCTGCTGCATCTGATCAGCCCAAACCTGGGCAACCTGCCAGCCGCAGTAATGGTCAGCCAGCTGATTTACTATCCGCTTCTGATCAGCCTCAGCTGGCACAATCCAACACCAATCGCTCCAGCAGGTCAAACCGCCCTGACGGCCCTGCGACCGCTGGGTTCCCCGCAGCTGGCCGCCTCTTTCCTGGATGTGAGCCTCCAGCGGGAGCAGCGCCAACTGCTGCGCGCCCTGACCCGCGCCCTGGGGCTTTATCTGATGGCAGACCTCACTTTCCTGCTGCGCTCTGAAGCAGACAAACAAGGCGCGGTTACCCTAAGTGGATACGACCTCATCCGTGAAGACTTTTTGGCGGATTTACGCTTCCCTGAACCGGATTTCCCGCAAGTTTTCTCGCGCCTGCACGCGCTGCAGCCGCTGATCCTCAATGCCACCGAATCAGACCAGGCTGAATTGCAGACAGCGGCACGACTGACCGGCTACAATCAGACCGGAAATCTGCTGCTCTTCCCCTTCAGCGCTCACCACCAGGCACACGAAAGCGCCCTGCTGTGCCTCTCGCCCTATACCCAACGAACCTGGACTGAAAATGACATCGAACGCCTGCGGCCGCTGTCTTCCCACCTCGATTCAATTTTGGCTGAAGCGCTGGACCAAACTACCAACCGTGCCGAAGCAGAGTCTTTCGGCAGTTCGGTACAGGCCTCTGAGAAGGAAAAAATTGAGCTGCGGGAAGAAGTGGAAAAAAGCCGCCAGTTGCTGGCGCAAATGCAGGCCGAGTATCAGCATTATCAGCAAGAACACTCCCAGGAGGTGCAGCTTTGGGCCGAGCGTCAGCAGCAATTGGAAGATGAGCTGGACGGCCTGCTGAGTACCACCAAAGAGCAGCAGGCAGCCCTGCAGGAAGCCGGCCAGCTGCGCGCTGAAAAAGAGACGCTCGAGCTGGCTCTGCTAAAAAATGAACAGCAGGCAGCCCAGCTGAAAGGAGCACTGCAGCGTATGCAAGACGCATTAGCCGACATCACCCGGGCGGAACCCGGCCCCCTGGCGCTGGAGGCGGACCTCACAGCCGCTGACGACCAAACTGAAGCAGGCACCAGCAACCTGGCGCACGAAATTTTGTCCACCCTGCCTGACATCCTGGCCGCGTGTGAACAGCGCGGGCTGCTGCTGGAGGTGGAGGCTGAGAAGATCGTGCAGCTGCTGCCAGCAGAATTTGACCGAATGCGTGAAATCGTTGCCTGCCTGATGAAAAACGCCTGCGCGGCATCGCCACGGGGAGCACGTGTCCTCCTGGGCATTTACCGCGGTGAACTGCCCGATGGCAGCAAGAGCATTGAAATTTTGGCAACCGACCGGGGTGGCGGAATCTCTCAGGAAGAGCAGCGCCGCTTTCTTAAAACAATGTGCCGGACTGGCTACCCGGTGCCGGCGGGCGTTGGCGACGCTCGGGCACTGCGCGAGGCCGCTGGCCTGGTCCAGGCTGCCGGCGGTCATTGGTGGATTCACAGTCAAATTGGGCAGCCAACCACTTACCGCGTAGCCATCCCAACAGCCAGCGCTGCCTCAGATTGAAAACATGGATTCATTCGGATGGAATTAATCAGAAACAGGCAGTAAAATCACGACGAAGGGTTTTATGAGGCTAAAAAAGCACCAATCATTGACGTTAATCATTCTGCTGATTATCACCATCTCCCTGGTGGGGGTTGTTTTTTCAACCACCCTGGTAAATGTGATGGCACACGACCCCAACTCAAGCTATCTGTTCAGCCTGAGGGGAGCGCATATTACCCCAACGCCCTTCCAACCCAATGCCTTTGCCAACATCCTGGAAGATGGCTCGATTGAGCTCATCCCCCAGCCGCTGCAGACTCCCACACCGGTTCCGACCATTCCCGCAGCAGCCCTGCCCGCCAACCAGATGAATATCTTGCTGCTCGGCGTGGATGACTTTGGCGCCAATAACTTCCGCACCGATGTGATCATGCTGCTTTCGATCAACCCAAAACACAACTCAGCCAGCCTGATTTCCTTCCCACGCGACCTGTATGTCAGCATCCCGGGGTATTGGTCCAACCGCATTAACACCGCCTGGGCACTGGGCGGGTTTGAATTGCTTCAGGATACTTTTGAAGTTAATTTTGGCATCCGGCCAGATTATTACATGATGGTCAACTACAACGGGTTTAAAGACGTCGTTAACAGTCTGGATGGAATCGACGTAGAAGTGGCGGAAGAGCTTCAAGATTCCTGCCAAATGGATCCAAGCGGCTGGTGCGTGATCGAACCGGGTACCGTGCACATGGACGGCGGTACCGCTTTGTGGTATTCCCGCTCGCGCCTGACCACCAGCGACTTTGACCGCAACCGCCGGGCGCAGGAGGTCGTTCAGGGAATTTTCCGGCGGGCGATGAACCTCAATTTGATCACCAAAATCCCGGAACTCTATTCAGCTTATCGGGAATATGTGGATACCAACGTCCAGTTGATGGACATCCTGCCCCTGATCCCGATGGCGCCGGCAATGATGAACATGGAAAACGTGCACCGCTATGCCGTCACCCCAGAGATGGTATACAACTGGATCACCGCGGAAGGCGCCATGGTTCTCATGCCCGATTTTTACGCCATCCAGAGCATGCTCTCGGAAGCGCTCTATTTGAATGAATGACTTTGGGCTGGTTTGACAAGTTTTCGCATTCGTTATAAACTAAAAAATAGCTATACGAAACAAAGGATGGAGTTATCATGTCTGCCGAACCTACGAGCGCTCATATTACAGAAACGACCTTGCTGCAGCCGGCCATTCACGCCTGGAAAATTTACCTGCGCGACCAGGGCCGCTCTAATCACACTCTGAAGGCCTTTTCGGCAGACCTGATGCTGCTCGAAAGCTTTCTCCCCACCGATTATCCGGTTGGCAAAATTTCCACGCGCGATCTGGAAGACTTCCTGAAATGGCTCGAAACTGAGCGCGGTGTTCCCTGCAGCCCCAAGTCGCTCTCTCGCCGGATTACCTCACTCAAATCTTTCTTCCGCTGGCTGACGCAAAATGCTGCCATTCCGGCCAACCCAGCCGAAAAAATCGTGCAAAAAACCGTACTCAGCCCACTGCCCGCCACCTTGACGCGTGAGGAATGCCTGCGGGCGATGGAAACTGCCAACGCAATGCGCACTGCTGCAGCACCTGATCCGCGCCCGTTTACGCTGTTGGTCCTGGTGCTCGAAACCGCACTGAAAAAAGGGGAAGTGTTGGGACTGATGGCCAACCACCTTGAGTTGGACAGCCCGGAAGGCCCTTCCATTTATGTACGCTACACCAACCCGCGCTATCGCTACAAAGAACGCAAACTGCCGGTCTCTGAAACCTGGGTTGAAGCTTATGAAGAATACGCTGAGCGCTACCAGATTCAAGATGTGGTGTTCCCCTGGTCCCAGCGTCGCCTGGAATATCTGTTGGAAGATGTTTCCAGAGCTGCCGGCATGGAAAAACATATCTCCTTCGACATGCTGCGCTGGACAAGCGCTTTGAACGACCTCAAAGATGGCGTGGAGGCGGAAAAAATCCGCCAAAAACTGGGCGTTTCCAAGATCCAATGGCGCGAGATCAAAGAAAAGCTTCGCAGCCTGGCTGAAGCGGATGGTTGGACCCCACCAGCCAATCCGGCAGACACTGAAAACGGTACGACAAACTAATTCAAGAGCAGAAAGATGAACTATAAAACAGAAAACAAACGATCTTCCACTTTCCCGTGGGCGTTGATCTTAATTATCTTGATCTTAATCCTGGCCGCAATGTCGGCCCTGAGCATCAATAAAATCCGCAGCGGGCAGCCGGGCTTCATGACCAATCTTTGGCAGCCGAGTACTGTCCAAAGTGCGGATGCTTACCTGGCCGGTAATCCGAACGCCTTGCCGGTGCCCAACCATGTAAAAACGATCCTGCTGCTTGGGGCCGACACGAGCGCCGGCGGCAGTTACCGGACCGATGTGATGTTGCTGGCGGCTTTCAATACGAAAACCGGAAAAATCAACCTGTTTTCTTTTCCGCGGGACTTATGGGTGACCATCCCGGGTTGGGAAGACCAACGGCTGAATACGGCTCAACCGCATGGCGGCTATCAGCTTTTGGGCGACACGCTCGCCTACAATTTCGGCCTGCGCCCTGACCATTATGCCATGGTCGATTTTGGCGGTTTCATGTACATGATCTACATGCTGGACGGCATTGACGTAGAAGTCAGCCAACGGATGGAAGACCGCTGCGATTTTAATGCCCAACAATGGTGTGTGGTAGAGCCGGGAACTGTCCACATGGACCAGGCGATGGCCCTTTGGTATGTGCGCGCGCGCCTCAACTCCAGTGATTTTGACCGAACGCGGCGCGCACAGGAAGTCTTTCAGGCAGTCTTGAAGAAGCTGCTGCAGCCGGCCAGCGTCCGCTATTGGCCCGGTTTTTTCAAAGCGGCACAGGAAGCAATCGACACCGACCTGAAGCTGGACGGTCTTTGGGCTTATGCGCTGCCACTCAGCAAATTCTTCAAAGACGATGTGTTTACCACCTACCGGCTGACGCCCAATGAGGCCTCACCGTATACAACGGATGGCGGTGCGGCGGTATTGCTGCCGAATTACCCTGCCATCCAGTCTATTTTGAAACAAGTGCTTTGGATTGAGTAATTTCATCTGCTGGCGCGATGAGCTGCAGGTGCAAGATCTGCCACTCATCCCCCAGCAGCCGCCAGGGTTGGGCAATCCGCAGCCCGGCCACCCAAATCAATGATCCCCCGCTGGTTACCAAAGGCCACAGCGCCCGAGCCGGCCGGGGAATTTTGTTATTGGTGAAGAAGTCACCCAGCTTTTGATGGTTCAAGCCCATACCGAGCGGCTTCCAGCTTTCGCCTTCGCGTTTCGGGCGCACTTCCAGTGGCCACTCCAGGTCAGCCGGGTTGATAAAACCGTGCTTTGGGTCACGCAAAACATCCGCTGGCAGGTTTAGATAACTCTTGCGGGCAAGCATATCCGCGCTAATTTGCCAGCCGTTTTGCAGCGCCAGGCTCTGGCCAGCAGCCAGCGCCGCCGGCTCAGGCGAAACCAACTGCGGGAAGGCCTGGCTAACCATTTCACGCTCGGCATAATAAAACCTTATCCGTCCATCCCCGACTGAAAGCTGAAGACCAGCGCTGAGTTGCACCTGCGGTTTGCCCAGTTCAATGGCTTCCAAAACGTTTTGGACGTTTTCGAAGCCAAAATCCCTCAACGCCGGGTTTAATGTAAATACCGCCCGCAGTACAATGCGCATCCTCAGACCAATCGGCAGCCCTAAAAAAGCAGCGCGGTCAATCGTCAGGCTGGTCGGGCGCTGATCGACCAGGCAGCGTTTGAAAGCGTCATCCTCAACATCTTCCAAAATAGCACTGTCAGCCCGGAGCGCCTGACTGCTGCGCCGGATAATTTTTTTGATGGCCGGGTTATAACCTTCCAACAGCGGGATAAGTTCGTGGCGCAGCCGGTTGCGAAAGAGAGTGGTATCTGCGTTGGAGGCATCTTCGATATACGCCAGGTTATGGGCCTGGCAATATTCCAAGACTTCCTGTCGGCTGACTTCTAGCATGGGCCGAAAGATGGGAATGTCTGGTTGAATTTGAGCCAATCGGCTGACTGGACGCATGCCCCCCAGCCCTTTCAGGCCGGCTCCGCGCAAGAAATGCATCAGAATCGTTTCTACCTGGTCATCGGCTGTGTGGGCAACCACCACCGCCTGGGCTCTGCGCCGGGCGGCCAGCTCCAGCAGGAAGCGATAGCGCAAGAATCGCGCGGCTTCTTCAAGACCCATGTGATTTTCAGCTGCGTAAGCGCGCACGTTACTTTGCCCAACAACGCAGCGCAAGCCCCAGGCTTTAGCCAAACCTTTGATTGCCTGTGCTTCCTCGGCCGAGGAAGGCCTGAGCTGATGGTCCAAATGGGCAACAATAATCTTTAGCCCTGCTTCCCGCAGGCAATGCAGCAGGGCCAGGCTGTCTGGCCCACCGGAGACCCCCACAACCAGCGATTTCGAAGTGTCGCAGCCGCAGTCGCGCACCAGGGATGAAATCACGCTATCAGATAACATACAGGGATTATAGCATTGCGACCCTTTTGTTCAGGGGCGCTCAGAGGATGAAGTATACTTAACTCATGGATTCTCCCCGACCGAAACGCGTACTTGGCATAACCGGCAACATTGCTTCCGGCAAGAGTTACGTGCGCCAATACCTTGAAAATGGCGGGGCGGTGACCGTTGATGCCGACCTCCTGGCGCAAGAGACTTACCTGCCTGGCAATCCTGCTTACCAGCCGGTATTGGAGGCTTTTGGTTCGGATTTGAAGATGCCAGACGGACAAATTAACCGGGGCAAGCTCGGACGCATCGTCTTTCGGGATGCCGATGCCCTGGCACAATTGGAGAAAATCATTCATCCGATTGTCAGGGAGCGCGCCAGACAAATCATTGAAGATTCCGACGCCGCTTTGGTCGTGCTGGAAGCGATCAAGCTTTTTGAATCAGAGATGGATCAGGACTGTGACCAGATTTGGGTGGTGGATGCCGATGAAAAGACTCGCCTGGAGCGGCTGATGACCACCCGCGGGTTGGAAGAAAAAGAGGCCTGGCGGCGCATCCACTCGCAGCCGCCTCAGGCGGAAAAAATTGCCCGAGCCAATCGGGTCATTCACACCGACCAGAGTTACCACAGCACCTATGATCAGGTTCGCGATGGCCTGGTGGAGATCGGCGCAGAGCTGCCCACCCGGCTCCAGGGGCATAGCGGCCTTTACTACCAGCCGCTCCAACCGGAGCACTTTGCTCAGGCGGCCGCCCTCATCCCGGCGGGAGATGATCCGCCTTTCCAACCGGAAGATTTTTATCGGCTGCTTGGGTCCGCTTCGCTGATTGCAAATTTTGATGGTGAGCGTTTGAACCAGCTGATCAGTTGGCGCATTGAACATTTTCTGGCTATCGTGCAAGCCCGTTGGCCGATAATCGCCAGCACGGAAGTCGGTGAAGAAGCCTTCCTGGCAATTGAAGATTTCGCCAACATGCATGACTGCTCGCTGCTGATCATCCCGTCCACTTTTTTACGACGCTCGGCCGCGAAAACCTTAGGCTACCTCCCGGGAGAGGATCCAACGCAAAACGTTCACCCTTTGGCTGTGGTGAACTTTCTGCGGAAGAACGGCTTCATGCCCGGCGAGGTATACCAAAAAGAGTTAAGGTCAGCTCATCTGGCCTGGAAGTCGAACAGCAGCGGTATACTTAAACCTTAAGGTTTGGGCATATGCAGGAATTGATAGAAAATTTTCTGTTTATCTTACAACGGTTTACCTGGTCCAGCGTGCTGGATATTGTCTTGGTAACCTTTGTTTTTGCTGTGGTGCTCTACCTGCTGCGCGATACTGACGCCCTGGCTTTAATGCGCGGTATCTTTTTAATCATTATCCTGGTGACTCTCCTCACGACTCTGGTTGACCTGCCGGCCTTCACCTGGATGGTTGAAACCTTCACGCCGACCCTGATCCTGGCAATCCCGGTAATTTTTGCCCCAGAAATCCGGCGCGGCCTGGAACGCGTTGGCCGGCTGAGCAATTTTGATCTGTTTGCCCGCCGCAGAGGCACGAAGTTTAATGAGAAAATTGAGGCCACGCTGCAGGCCGTGACCCAAGCCGCACTGCAGCTTTCTGAACGGCGCCACGGTGCATTAATCGTTCTGCGGCGCTCTCAGTTCCTGGATCAGTATTATAAAAACGGGGTCATGATGGACGCCGAAGTCACGCCGCAGCTGCTGCTCCAGATTTTTTACCCGAACACCCCTCTGCATGATGGCGCCGTGATTATCGACAATAACCGCGTCAAGGCTGCCGCCTGTGTCATGCCGCTCTCCAGTTCCGGTGTGCTCAACAGCTCCGCTGAACATTCGGTCGGCCTCCGCCACCGGGCCGCCTTGGGCATCAGTGAAGTGAGCGACGCCATTGCCGTCGTCGTCTCAGAAGAGACCGGCACTATTTCTATTGCCCACCGCGGCCGTCTGATTCGCCGTCTGGATGGTGAACGTCTTTTGAACAGCCTGCGGGCCTTCCTGACCCTGGATGAAAAATCCGGAGACCAGCAGCAGCAGCCAAAATCCTCCCTATGGCATTTCTTCTCACACAAGAAAGACAAGGACAGCAAGGAGGACTAAATTATGAAGTTTTTCCGAGGAACTCTACGCATCCTGCCGACCATCTTGACCGCGTTCCTTTTGGCGCTGGTCGTCTGGGTTGCGGCTGTCACCTCCACTGACCCCAATGAAGAAATCACCTATACCAACCCGGTACCCATACACATCCTCGGTCAGGACCCTGACCTGGTGATTACCAGTGAGACGCCTGAAGAAGTGACCGTCACGATTAAGGCACCCCGTTCCATTCATACCCAGCTTTCAAGCAACCCGAACCTGATTCAGGCGACGGTCAATCTCTCCGGAATGGCAGCCGGCCAACACACCCTCTCCCCGGAAGTTACGGTTGCCCTTCGGCCGGCCAAAGTGGTGCGTATTTCGCCAGCGGTCTTGGAGTACACACTGGAGAAGTTGACCACGCGCGCCATTGATGTCACCCTGCGCCTCTCGGGCAGCCTGCCAATCAGCTACGAAGCCGGAGAAGCAGTTCTTGGCAGTCCATCGGTCACCCTTACCGGTCCCGAATCGCTGGTAAACGCGGTCACCCAAGTGGTGGCAAATATCGACCTCACCAATGTAACCACCAGTATCTCCCGGACGGTGGAGTTGCGTGCAATAGACTCGCGTGGGGTCATCGTGTCAGGCGTGAATCTGTCGCCCTCCCAAACGCCGGTTGAAATCCCGATTAAGCAAATGGGCGGTTACCGAAATGTGTTTGTCAAAATCGTCACATCCGGTACAATCGCCCGGGGATATTACCTCACGGGCCTGGCGGCCAATCCGCCCAACATTACCATCTATGCCAGCGACCCTGAAGTCGCCAAAAATATGCCCGCCTTTATTGAGACCGCCCCGGTCAGTTTAAACGGTGCCCAAATCAGTTTTGAGACCCCGGCCCAATTAAACTTGCCCGATGGAATCACGGTAGTAGGGGATCAAAACGTTGTGGTCCAGGTGAGCATCACCGCAATCGAGAGCTCCATCCAGCTGGCGGCAATTCCAGTTGAAATCATTAACCTGCCCGCCGGTTTCAAAGCTGAAATTTCGCCGGCAGTAATTGACGTTTACATTTCTGGCCCGCTGGTGGCAATCGAAAAAATGACTGCGGCCGATGTGAAAGCCACGCTGGACCTGAGCCAAAAGTCCGTGGGCACTTACCAACTCATCCCGGTAATTACTTTAACCAACCCGAATTTACGCATCGATTCGATACTTCCCGGAACCATCGAAGTCGTGATTTCAAGGTGAGTTTTCCACCCCAAAGGAAGGATCGAAAGAATGAAAAAACCTGTTGTGGTTCTGGTAGGAAGGCCGAACGTCGGTAAAAGCACACTGTTTAACCGATTGGTCGGCGAGCGCCTGGCCATCATTGACGATGTGCCGGGTACCACCCGCGACCATCTGATTGCCGAAGGCGATTGGGCCGGCCATGATTTTTTTGTGGTAGACACCGGTGGGATCGACCCAGGCCGACAGCGCACGCAGCAGCCGCTCTCAATCGGCTCGGCTGCATTTATCGATGAAATTCGCGCTCAGGCCGAAATTGCCATGGAGGAAGCGGATGTCATCCTGCTCGTGGTGGACGCCCAGGAAGGCCTCACCCAGGCCGACGAAGAAGTCGCCCAAATTTTGCGCGAGCGGCAAATTGCCGGCCGGCCCCAGCCGCCAATTCTGCTGGTGGCCAACAAGGCTGACAGCGAAACCTACCGGCTCAATGCACTCGACTTTTATTCGCTTGGGATGGGAGAGCCTTACCCCATTTCAGCGATTCACGGCACCGGTACCGGTGATCTGTTGGACGCAGTGGTCGCAAATTTTCCGCCGGCAGATACGGCGGAAGAACAAGTTGAATCGATCAAGGTGGCGATTGTTGGCAAGCCGAACGCTGGCAAGAGCAGCTTGCTCAACAAGTTGGTCGGAAAAGAACGCGCCATTGTCAGCCCGATCCCCGGTACGACCCGCGACGCAATTGACACAGAAATCACTCGCGATGGCCAACTGTATACCCTGATTGACACGGCCGGGATCCGCAAACGCGGGTCGGTTATCCCCGGGGTTGAAAAATATTCGGTCCTGCGCGCCATGCAGGCCATCGAGCGCTGTGATGTGGCGCTGCTGGTGATCGACGTCGTCAGCGGCATCACCGCCCAAGACACACACATTGCAGGATATATCAACCAGGCTTGGAAAAGCGTTATCCTGGTGGTCAACAAATGGGATCTGATCGAAAAAGATAATCAAACCACGCTGGAATATGAGGCCCGCATCCGTGAAGCCCTAAACTTCATGCCTTACGTTCCAGTCTTGTTTATTTCGGCTGCCACTGGCCAGCGCGTCAATCAAATTTTGCCGATGGTGAAAAACGTACAGCAGGAACGCCTGACCAAACTGCCAACCGCACAGCTGAATCGCATTTTGGTGAACGCGCAGGATCTGCATCAGTCCCCATCGGGCACCGGGCGGCCTTTCCGCATTTATTATGGCACCCAGGTTCGCATGGACCCGCCGACTTTTTTGCTTTACTGCAATGACCCCAGCCTGGCCCATTTCACATACTTGCGCTTTCTTGAAAACCAGATCCGCAAGGAGTATCCGTTCATTGGCACCCCAATTCACCTGGTGCTAAAAAAACGTGAGCGTACAGAGCATGAGCAGTAGCGCCGTTGCGCGCTGGTATAATCGCCATGTTCATTTGGCATGAATAGATAGGAAAATAGTTTGGATCAATTTACATCTGAAATTAAACCGGAAGGCAATTCCGAAAAAGATCTCAAAAAGGGCGAATCCGCGCAAAGCTTCTGGCGCGACATGCTCGAGACAGTTCTGCTGGCGGTGGCACTCTTTTTGGTTTTGAATACCATCACCTCCCGTGTGCGGGTCTACAACATCAGCATGGAGCCAACGCTCAACCAGGGATACCTGCTGGTCGTCAACAAACTCGCTTACAAGATCGGCGAACCCAAGCATGGGGATATCATTGTGTTTCATTACGAGGGCAATAAGGACCAGGATTACATCAAGCGCGTGATCGGCCTGCCGGGCGATACCGTCAAAGTCAGCAATGGCACGGTGGAAGTCAATGGCACCCAGCTGCTGGAACCCTACCTCAGCGCCCCGCCGGCTTACGAAGGTACTTGGACCGTACCCGAGGGCAGCCTCTTCGTCCTGGGGGACAACCGCAACAGCTCCTCCGACTCACATGATTGGGGCTTCGTCAATCAAGATTGGGTGGTCGGCAAAGCCATCTTGGTCTATTGGCCACTGGATCAGATCCGCCTGCTCAGCGGGCCGGATTTGGTGAACGCCGCTCCCTGAAATCGCATCGCTGACCAGCCCGCCGCAAGCCCTGGCGGAGCTGGTTCAGCCGGGATTAAGATGGACAGGTTCTAAAGGCCTGACCACCTGGCGGTATAATTACAGCATGAAAGAAGAAATGCCATTCGCCAAGTTTCAAACATGCCCGCGCTGCTACGTCGGACGCATTAAGAGCGCCAACAAAATGTTGGTGATGGATTTGGGCACGGAGTTTATCCAAGTTCCTGAATTCCCCGCCTGGGAATGTGACGTCTGCCACACTTTTGTTTACGATAAAACCGCGCTGGATCAGCTGATGGCGATGCTCTCAAGTTCAGACAACGGCCGTGACCAGGCCTGGCTGCACAAAGCCGCCAAGAAGGCCTCTGCCACTGAAATTGGAACAAACCCACACGCCAAACCGGCTGCGCTTCATGGAAGCTAAACCTGCTGAGTATCAGAATATTATCAATAAATTGAATTTCTGTTGACTCAGATTAACTGAAGTGCTATCATCAAGCCTGTAGGAATTATCTGGGCGTTATTCGCACCTTTAAAATGGAGGCTTTATTCATGAGTGCTGTACTTATTTCACGCATTATTGGTTTATTGGTGTTTGGCCTCGGTGGCTTCTTCGCCGGTCTTCCCATTCACGAATACCTCACTTCTTTTTGGGCAACCTACCCGTTTTCGAATGGCGGCACGATTGCCATTGTGATTGTCGTTTTTGCAATCATTGGCTTTGTGCTGACGCCATACATTACCATCCTGCCCCTCCAATCGCTGCGCAAGACCTTTAATCGGTCCTCACCGCAGATTTTAATCAGCGGTTTGGTGGGTTTGTTGATCGGTCTGATTTTGGCCGCGATCGTAGCCTACCCGCTTTCGCTGCTACCTCAACCGCTGAGCTCTATTCTGCCGGTAGTGTGCGTTTTCGTGTTTGGCTACCTGAGCACGCTGCTTTTTATCACTCGCAGTCAGGATTTCACCAATTTTTTTGGAAATACATCCAGCAAAAAACAAGCGCGAACCAAGGGAACGTTGCCGGCTGAAAATGAACGCCGGATTCTGGTGGATACCAGCGCCATCATTGACGGCCGGATTGCCGACATCGCCAAGACCGGCTTTTTGGGCGGCACGCTGCTGGTGCCGCGGTTCGTCCTGAACGAACTGCAGTTTGTCTCCGATTCCGCTGACAGCTTGCGCCGTCAGCGCGGCCGGCGCGGCATTGAAGTTTTGGCGGAACTACAGCAGAACCAGGACGTGCCGGTGGTGATTTCTGACATCGACGTACCCGGCGTGCGCGAGGTGGACGACCGCCTGGTCGTTTTGGCCCGCCAGATGGATTGCCCCATCTTGACCAATGACTACAACTTGAACCGCATTGCCGAGCTGCAGGGCGTGAAGATCCTCAACATTAACGACCTGGCCAATGCTGTCAAGGTGATCCTCCTGCCCGGTGAAACCTTCAACATTCATGTCATCCAGGAAGGCAAGGAACACAACCAGGGCGTTGGCTATCTGGATGATGGCACAATGGTGGTGGTTGAAAATGGCCAGCGCTATCTCGACAGTGATATCGAGGTGACCGTCACAAAAATTCTACAGACTTCAGCTGGCCGAATGATTTTCGCCAAGCCCGAAGCCTGAGCCAGTCAAAGGCAGGTAATCAAATGGGACTGAAGATTTATAACACCCTCAGCCGTACCAAAGAAGATTTTGTCCCACTTGAAGCGGGCAAAGTCCGCATGTACGTCTGCGGCCCGACGGTTTACGACAAAGCCCACATTGGTCACGCCATGTCAGCGCTGGTTTTTGACATCGTCCGCCGCTATCTGGAATTTTTGGGTTATGACGTGCGCTTCGTGATGAACTACACGGACGTGGACGACAAGATCATTGATAAAGCGAACAAAATTGGCGCAGATCCCTTTGAACTGGCGCAAAAATACATTGACAATTATCAAACGGATCTGGACCATTTGAACATCAAACCAGCAACGATCAACCCGCGGGCCACGCAGGAAATGCCGCAGATCATCCGCATGATTGAAGCGCTCGTTCAAAAAGGGGCTGCCTATGCGGTGGATGGCGACGTTTATTACCGCGTCACCTCAGACCGCGACTATGGTAAGCTTTCGGGCCGCCGGCTGGAAACGATGAATGCCGGTGCGCGGATCGAGGTCGACACCCGCAAAGAGCACCCAATGGATTTCGCTCTTTGGAAGTCCGCCAAACCGGGTGAACCTGCCTGGGATAGCCCCTGGGGCAAAGGACGCCCCGGCTGGCACATCGAATGTTCTGCCATGAACTTGCACCACTTGGGCGAACAAATCGACATTCATGGCGGCGGAAACGACCTGATCTTCCCGCATCATGAAAACGAAATCGCCCAGACGGAAGCCCTTACCGGGCGAACATTTGCCCGTTATTGGATGCACAACGGCATGTTAAACCTCAAGTCTGAAAAAATGTCGAAATCCCTTGGCAATATGATTGCCATTGACGATTTTTTGGCTGCCCATCCCGGCGATACGATGCGCCTTTTGGTATTAAACGGATCGTACCGTTCGCCACTCACTTACAGTGAGGAGATTGTCGAACAATCAGAGCAGGCGTATCGTCGGTTGCTGGCCGCCAAGAAGGAAGCCACCCCTGGCACCCCGGGCATTCCGCCTGAAGCTGCCCGCGCTCTGAGCGAGGCTGCCGAAAACACGCGCCAAAAGTTCATTGAGAGCATGAATGATGACTTTAACACCTCCGGAGCAATGGCTGCCATCTTCGACCTGGTACGCGCCATCAACCAGGCCCGCAGCGACGGCGCCACTCAGGCCCAGCTTACGCCAGCTTTGGAAGTCTTCAATGAGCTCACCAGCGTACTGGGGTTGGAGTTATCCGAAAAAGAGTTTATCGATTCAAAAGCCGACCCGTTTATCGCGTTGCTCATCCGTCTGCGCGCTGACCTGCGGGCCGAGCGAAACTGGGCGCTAGCTGACAAGGTCAGAGACGAACTGAAAGCACTTGGCGTCACGATTGAGGATGGCAAAGACGGCACAAGCTGGAGTTGGGGGTAATGGCGAAGGAATGGATTGCCGGCCGCAACCCGGTTTATGAAGCCCTGCGCGCACATCGGCGGCAGCCCTTTCAACTGCTGGTTGCCCGCAACGTTCGCCCGGAAGGTCACCTGCCCGAGATCCTCAAGTTGGCCCAGGCCAGGCGGCTGCCAGTTCGTGAGGCTTCTCGCGAACAACTGGATCAGATGAGCACACACCATCAGGGCGTGGCGCTGGAAGTCAGTGCCTATCCGTATGCTGCTTTAGAAGACCTGATCGCCTTTAGCCGGCAACAAGCCGAAGCGCCTTTTTTCCTTTTATTGGATCTGATCCAGGACCCTCAAAACCTGGGGTCTTTGCTGCGCACAGCAGACATAATGGGCGTTCACGGGGTGATCATCCCTCTCGCCCAGTCGGCCCAGATTACCCCCAGCGTGGTACACGCCTCTTCCGGCGCGGTGGAACACCTGTTGGTGGCCCAATACAACCTGGCGCAAGCCATCGATCGCTTAAAGACTTTGGACGTGTGGGTATACGGTTTGGACGAGTCGCCCACTTCGCGCACCCCCGAACAGCTGCGTATGTCGGGCGGTCTGGCGCTGGTCGTGGGTAACGAAGGCACCGGCCTGCGCGATTTGGTGCGAAAAAAATGTGATGACCTGCTGCGCCTGCCGATGTATGGCCACATCGAATCGTTGAATGCCGCAGTGGCCGGTTCGATCGCGCTCTATCTGGCCCGCCAGGCGCGCCAGTAACGCCAGCAGCGCGTCAGGTTTCAAGCACACTTCCGCCTTTTACCCCATGCGATGTAAAAATTCTTCAACGCGATCCCTACGGCCAGGGCGCTATAACCAGATCATCACCACTGCCCAGAGCCCGATCATTAATGCGCACAGCAGCAGCCGCAAGGCGGCCGCAGTGCCCGCACCGATGGCCATAGACTTGGTAGATTCCCAGGCTTTTTGCTTGTCTTGATCATTCCGGAAATATTCCAACAGAAAAATGATCGCCAGCGCGATCAATAATCCGCCGATTGGCGTAAGAATGATCCCCCCGATGATCATTCCCAAGATGGAAAGCACCACTTCCCACCAGGGGGCCCCCTGCTGCCGGGCTTTACCGGCCATCAGCAGGTTATCCAGAAAGGAGCCCACCAGCATGATGATCGTATTGAACACAAATATGCCAATCGTCAGCCCAAACTGCCAGGGTTCGCCATCGCTGTTAAAACCGACATACACTGCCCAAATGAGCTGGCCCACCCAGGCGACTGTAAGGCCTGGAAAAAAGACCAAAAACAGCCCAAAAAAGCCAATCAGGTTGAGGACAATGGTCAGCACCAAAATGAGCGTGCTGACCCATTGCGCGGCGGCTAAGGCTTCCGTATGACCTCAATCCCGCCCATGTAAGGCTTCAACACGTCGGGGATGGCCACGCTGCCATCGGCCTGCTGATAGGTTTCCAATACTGCGATCAAGGTGCGTGGCAAACCCAAGCCCGAGCCGTTCAGCGTATTGACAAACTGGGCCGGCCGGCCATCCTGTGGCCGATATTTGATGTTGGCTCGCCGGGCCTGAAACTGGCCAATATTCGAGATTGATGAGACTTCCAGCCATTCCTGGCAGCCTGGTGCCCAAACCTCCACGTCATACGTTTTATGGGCTCCAAAGCTGAGGTCGCCGGTCGACTGCAGCAGAACCCGGTAAGTCAGGCCGAGCGCTTGGCAGGTGGCTTCAGCATCGGCCACCATTCGTTCCAACTCTTCGGCAGCATGCTCCGGCAGGCAATATTTGTACATCTCGACCTTGTCAAACTGATGGCCACGTTTGATTCCGCGCACATCCCGCCCGGCGCTCATTTTTTCGCGCCTGAAGCAGGCAGTGTAAGCGGTCAGATTAAGCGGCAAGTCCCGTTCGTCCAAGATTTCGCCCATATATAGTCCCGTCAGGGGAACTTCGGCCGTAGGTACCATCCAAAAATCTTCCACGGCATCGTGGTACAGATTATCGGCAAACTTGGGCAGCTGGCCCGAGGCAAACATCACCTCCTGACGCACCATCCAGGGCGGGTAAATTTCGCGGTAACCCTGGCGGATGTGCAGGTCAACCATCCAAAAAATCAGTGCGCGCTGCAGGCGGGCACCAGCCCCCTCCAAAACGTAAAAACGCGTGCCGGCCAGCTTGACCCCGGCCTCGAAGTTGATAATCCCCAGATCAACGCCCAAGTCCCAATGCGCCTTTGGGTCAAAATCGAACTGTTTTGGCTCCCCGATGGTACGGATAACCACATTATCCTTGTCATCCAGCCCAAGCGGGACGTCTGGGTCGGGGATGTTGGGGATGCCGGCTGCGGTCAGCCTCAAGTTTTCTTCCACTTGTTTCAGTTTCTCGTCCAACGCAGAAATTTCATCACCCAGCGCCCGCATGGCGCTAATTTTTTGTTCGCGCTCAACAGCTGATTTCATTTGTCCGATTTCTTTGCTGACCGCGTTGCGTTCAGATTTTCTGGTCTCTGCTTCAAGGATCAACCTGCGGCGTTCTTCATCCAACGCTAAAACTTCATCAACCACCTGGGTGTCCATGTGGCGCTTGGTCAGAGCTTCGCGGATCAAATCAGGATTTTCACGGATTAACTTCAGGTCCAACATATCTCTACCTCACCAAAATCAGGGTCCTCCCATTTTCGGAAGGTCAAAACTAATTCTACCAACCCTGCGGCCCTTCTGCCAGAGGGCGCAGCATGGCCAACATTGATGCGCCGGGCACTCGGATTGATTGGGAGAAACACGACAAATCGCAGCTTGATCAAAACAGCTATAATAAGCGCCATGAAATTGCTGCGCCGACTCATCCCAGCCCTGCTGCTGCCTGCAGTGGTCTTCTTACTATTCACGGGTTCAGCTCTGGCCGCCTCAGCTGCACAAGAAGCTACCCCCGACTATGGTGTGATCACTTCTACCCCGAACCCCGATGGCTCAATCATTCACATTGTGCGCGAAGGCGAATCCTGCTGGACGATCGCCATGGCCTACGGCCTGACCTGTTCCCAGATCCAGGTCAACAGCGGCAACAGTGCCGAGGCGCAGGAAGTCTATATTGGCTCCCGCCTGATCATTCGCCCGCCCTTCACCCCTACCCCGACCAACAACAATACGCCTACGCCAACGCGCATCACACCCAACCCGACCACCGCCCGACCCACCCGTACCCCCCAGCCTTCTCCAACCCTCCGCCCCACTCCCACGGCAACCGTGGAACCGCCATTTTTGCATAAAATGTTCGCTGACAGCCAAAAAGTGGGCCTGACGATGGCGGCCTTGAGCGCCGTTGGGTTGATTCTGGTGATCATCTTTGGGTTCCTGCGCAATGACGATTAAGCCTTTTTGGGCTAAAACCCTCTGGGGTTAATTTCGGCGGCAGTCAAATCCGCTCCTGGTTTTGATATAATCACGCCACGATGTACACTGAGCACCGAATCGTCCTCCTGGCTGATACGCACGTCGGCGACCGGGTGAAAGCGCTTGACCCGGCACTTTTGGCTGCAATTAAAGCCGATCAGCCCGAAGCCATCCTGCATGCCGGAGACGTGGTGCGGCCACAGGTGCTTGAGGAATTGGCGCGCATTGCACCAGTGCACGCCGTGATGGGCAACCGCGACTGGCTGGGCCGCCAGCGCCTGCCGATGGCCATTCACACGGAAATCAACGGCGTGCGGTTCACCCTTTCCCACGGTCATATCAACATGTTCCACTATTTATACAACTACCTGTACCTTTTTCTCACCGGCAACAAACGCACACATCTTTACTATCAAAAAGCGCTTGCCAGGCTTTATCCGCAGGCTGATGTGATCATCTACGGCCACACTCATTTCGCGGTCGACGAAATGATGGACGGCCACCGTTTCATTAACCCGGGTACAGGGCTACCTCAGGCGCGCAATCACTTTACACTCCAATATAGCCTGATGCTGGTTGCCCCCGACGGCACGCTTCAGGTCTTGCCGCGCCAAATTACACCGAGCCAGCCTTAATCTCTTATAATGGGGCCATGCCAAACGCAGCGTCCGACGTCATCTCTTCCCCTCACAATCCACACATCCAATTGGTGCGCAGCCTTTTGGAACAGCCCAAAGCCCGCAAGAAACACGCCGCCTTTGTCGCAGAAGGCGCTCGCCTCATTCAGGATGGGCTGAGCTCTGGCTGCAGGCCGCGTGAGGTGCTGTACAAAATCACGCACAGCCCACGCGTGGAGGAATTGCTCGCTCAGCTGGGACCACAGATCCCTGCAGCAGCTGTAGCCGAGAACCTGTTTGACGACCTTGCCGATACCGAATCGTCACAGGGCATGTTGGCCGTCTTCGACATCCCGCCTACTCAAATTCCCGATCCACTCACGCTGCTGGTCATTCTGGACCAACTGCGCGACCCTGGCAATGCGGGCACCATTTTACGCACGGCTGAAGCTGCCGGTGCCCAGGCCGTCTGCCTGACGCCGGGCAGCGTGGACGCCTGGTCGCCAAAGGTGGTGCGGGCTGGCATGGGCGCTCACTTCCGGCTGCCCATCCTGTCCTTCCCCTGGGAGGCGCTTGCGGCTTTGACCGAACATCTGACGGTCTTTCTTGCAGAAATGGATGGCCGGCAGACGCTCTGGGAAGCGAACTTTAACCAGCCTTGTGCCCTGATCATCGGCGGAGAAGCGCAGGGGATCAGCCCAGAAGGCGCCCGCCTGGCAACCCAAACGGTACGCATCCCGATGGTCGGCAGAAACGAGTCGCTGAACGCAGCCGTCTCCACCAGCATCCTGCTTTACGAGGCCTTGCGCCAGAGGAGCCGCTGAGATGAAGATCCGTTCCATCACGGTTTTTGCGGATGTGGGCTTTCCACCCAACAGGCTGCTGTTTGAACATTTGGGTATTTTTGCCCGGCATGCCCGGGCACTCCTCGAAAATGAAGGGTTCGCTGTTGAGTCCCTTCGGATGGCAACTGAGCCGTTTCCGAGCTTTCTTTCCGCGCCGCAGCTGCCGACAGCTGCCCAGGTTTTGGCGATCGAGTCGCATGCCCAGGGGTTTGAGTACCTTTCAGTGGGGCCAGCCCTGCCAGACCAGCTGCCAGATTACGCACTCATCCCGCAGCTGCTGGCAGCCGCTCCGCAAATTTTTGCAACTGGTATGCTCACGACCCGTGAGGGAGTTTCTCTGCCGGCGGTTAAAGCCTGTTCTCAAATCATCGCCGATTTGGCCCGCCAGGAAAAAGATGGCTTTGCCAACCTGCGATTTTGCGCCCTGGCGAACGTGCCGCCTTACGCACCGTTCTTCCCGGCTGCTTACGGCGCGCCTGGCCGGCCCGCCTTCGCTTTCGCCATCCAGGGCGCAGACCTGGCGCTAGCGGTATTTGAAAGCGCAGCCACTCTGCTGCAAGCCCGAGAGGATCTCATCAACCAGGTGGAAAGCCGGGCACAGCACCTGGCCGAGCTGGGCGAAAAACTGGCCCAAATTTACAATTATGAATTTAAAGGGATCGATTTTACTTTGGCGCCTTTTCCTGCGGAGCTTGACTCAATCGCCCGAGCACTGGAAGCGCTGGGTTTGCCGGCTTTTGGGCTGCCCGGAAGCCTGGCAGCTTGCGCCTTCTTGACCAGCACACTCGACCAGGCGCGCTTCAAGCGCACGGGGTTTAACGGCCTGATGCTGCCTGTATTGGAAGACAGTAGCATTGCTGCCCGGGCAGATGATGGCAGCTTGAGCATTCAAGACCTGCTCATGTTCTCGTCAGTCTGCGGCACCGGTCTAGATGTAATCCCCCTGCCGGGTGATACCAGCGCAGAAGCGCTTGAACCGCTGCTGCTGGACCTGGCTGCCCTGGCGCTGCGCTTGAACAAGCCCCTGACTGCCCGCCTGATGCCAATCCCGGATAAACAGGCCGGCGAAATGACCACCTTCAGTTTCGATTATTTCAGCAACAGCCGCATTCTGCCGCTGCGGTCGCAGCCGCTCTCAGGCCTGCTGCACTCGGGCAGCATGCTCCCCATCCAGCCGCGCCGGAGCGCGTGACCCGCTATCGGTTAGCGTACCTGTTTGAAATTGACAATAATCAGGTTGGCTTCGCAGGAATCGCTGACCGGCAGATAGGAGCGAGAAGAAAGCGCCTGCCCATTCTCGTCAAAAAGTTGGATGTAAAGATTCTCTTCTGAAATCATCTTGTTTTTCAAGACAAACTCAAACCCGGATTTGCCATAAAGTGGTATGTCGCCAGATTGGACGGACATTTCCACCGTCTCAGCGCCGTAAGTTCCTCCCAGGCGCACCGTGATGCCAAGCACCGGCGACTCGCGCAGGTCCCATATTTCTCCGCCGATGAATAGATACTCTTCGCAGCTGTACTGCGCGTGCAGCAGCGCGTTAGGGTAACCCTGCGGCGTTCCACGCAGCACGAAGGGCATCGGTTTTTCGGTTGGTGTGGCAGTGGTCGTCGGGGTAATGGTCGCGGTGGGGGTGGCCGTGGGTGTGGGCTGGGGGCTAGGGGTGGCTGTTGGCGTGTCCGCAGGCCCGGGCGTAGAGTCCAGCGGGAGGGTTGTACTGCCGGCTGGCGGTGTGGCGCTCGCAGCGGGAGTGCTTTCGGCGTTCCCCAAGGGCGAAGGAATGATACCAAGCAGCATCAAAAGCAAAACCAGGATCACGGCCATCACTGCCGTTGCCACGCCGATACCTGAGCAGCCTGAGTTTTGATTTGCAGGCCGGGCCGGCACTGCCATCGGGCGGCTGCTCCGGGAATTGGATCGGCTTGTCCGCGGCGGCCTGGCGTTGCTCATGGAATCAAAATCTGGATATCAGTTTCATTTCGGCGGGTCTGCAGCCAATTTTCCAAAGCCTTGCTCTGCAGGCTGAGCCGTGCATCGGTTGTCAGCGGGTGGGCATCCTCATGGGCAATGACCATAAGGATGTGGTATCCAATTTCGGACTGAATGATTTCGGAATAGGTGCCTTCTGGCAAAGCGAAGGCGGCATCTTCCACTGGCTGAAAAAGCAGATAACCGCGCGGGAACCAGCCCAGTTCTCCGCCAGTCTCCGGATTGTATTCCCAAGCCAATTTGTCAAACGAGGTGCCAGACTGCAGGCTGGTGAGCACACCTTCAGCTTCCTCCAGCGTTTCGGTGAAGATCTGGCGCGCACGCACCTGCTCAACCGACTCTGGCACAGCGTTGATGATCTGATCCCGCTGCCAGGCAGCATCTGCTGCCAAACGGATGGAAAGGCGGAATTCTGCGTCATCGTAATGATTGGCGCTCATCCAGTTGGTCAGGGCGCTTCCGGACCCCAATTGCGCCAATAGCTGGTCAATCCGCGCCTGTAAATCCTGGTCACTCAGGCCATGGCCGGAATCGCGGGCTGCCTGTGCCAGAAGTAACTGGTCAACCAGGTAATTCAAGACCAGAGTCTGGATTTCCGTATCGGACGGAGCGGGTTCATTTTGAGGGAGCGCGTCCCGGTAACGGGTCATTTCGTTTTGAAAGTACGAGAGCGGGATCCCCTCCCCAGCCACGCTGGCAGCCAGCGGTACGCTGGTAGGCGCGGGAGCGGCGGTCGCGGTCTGAGTAACCATTATCAGCGTCGGCAGGGCTGGCGTAGCGCTGGCGGTGACGGTTTCACTGCCTGCCACTGGGTTACAGGCGCTTAAAACAATGGCCAGGGTGATCACGACCCATGGCCACTGTTTTCTGATTGTTTTGTGTTTCAGCATAGCGGCAATTATACTCAGTTCCTCTCAAGTACGCCTGCTGGGGGTTTCTAATCGTTGGCTGGCCGGTTTATCCGACCCCAATCCCGCGTACCAGGAAGCCGATCCCAAAACTGATCGCGGTCACCCCCAGGCTGATGCCAGCCTGACGGGTGAAGCGTTTGATGAATGATTCATCCCGGACGATGGCCGCATAGAAATTGAAAAGTGCAATGACAGCGATGCCGATGGCCAACATGACGCCAAGCGAGATAAAGTAATTCTTAAAAACCAGGTAGGGTAGAATCAGTAGTGCCACGGTGACAATGTAGGCAATTCCCGTATAGAGAGCAGCTTTGCCGGGTTTCTTATCTGTCTCTTCTGAAGAAGTTGAAAGGAATTCGGAAGCAGCCATCGAGAGGGCGGCGGCAATACCAGTAATCAGACCCGAAAGCGCAATCAGGTTCGTGTCCTGGAAGGCGAGCGTCAGGCCGGCTAGCGTCCCGGTGAGCTCGACCAAAGCGTCGTTAAGCCCCAAAACCACCGAGCCGGAGTACTTCAGGCTTTCTTCATCCAACATCCCGATCAAATTGGCTTCGTGCGCGTCTTCATCCCGAATGATTTGATCCAACTCGGGGTAGAGCGCCTTATAGGGTTCATAACCCGCAGAGGCATTATTCTCATCTTTTTCGAGCAGCTTGATCCCGAATGTATATCCGAAAAGCCGGCTGGCTAAAAGGTAGAAAAACTTCTTGGTTTTGTTGGGTTTGACATCTTCGCCGCTGTAACGCTGCCAGACCTGGTAGTGAAACATCTCATCCCGCGCCATTTTGGCAATAACTTCACTGTTATGTGCATCTTTAACTTGTTTGGAGAGGCCTTCGTAAATGCTATGTCCGTCAATTTCATCCTGTTGAAAACGCAGGAGCTGCTTTTTCATTTCTGGTGATATTTCCATAAGATTAATTCCCTTCTTTGTCGTTAGCTAATTTTACTCAGTAAACGCTTGTGATCGAATCCGGATATACATACTTTACCGCGGAACATATAAAACAAAAAGGGTGAGGCGAAGATTTCGCCCCACCCTTTGCGTCAAACGGCCTAATCTTAGTAATCCATGCCACCTTGCGGCATCGGAGGTGTCGCCGGGGTTTTCTCAGGGATGTCTGTGATCAGCGCTTCAGTGGTCAGAATCATCGCGGCGATGGAGGCTGCGTTTTCAAGCGCACCGCGGGTGACTTTGGCGGGGTCAATAACGCCACCCTTGACCAGGTCGCCATAGGCTTCGGTCAGCACGTTGTAACCAATGTGTTTGTTGCCTTCAGACTCCTGCTTCTGGCGCACGGTCTCGACAACCACTGAGCCGTCTTTGCCGGCATTTTCTACGATCCGGCGCATGGGCACTGCCAGCGCATTGCGCACGATGTTGACGCCAATCTGCGCGTCCTCAGCGTCCATCTTGATGGCCGCCACCGCGGGGATGGCATTGATCAATGCGACGCCGCCGCCCGGAACGATGCCTTCTTCCACCGCAGCGCGGGTAGCTGAAAGCGCGTCTTCAACACGGTGCTTCTTTTCTTTCAGTTCCGTTTCGGTGGCAGCACCAACCCGGATGATGGCGACACCGCCCGAAAGCTTGGCCAGGCGTTCCTGCAGTTTTTCGCGGTCATAGTCGCTGGTGGTGTTCTCAATCTCGACCCGGATCTGTTCGATGCGGCCCTTGATTGCGCTCGGATCGCCTTTGCCGCCAACGATGGTGGTGTTGTCTTTGTCGGTCGTGACTTTTTCAGCGCGGCCGAGGTCTTCGATCGTCGCGGTTTCAAGCTTGCGGCCGGTTTCTTCCGAAATCACGGTGGCATTGGTCAGCACGGCAATATCCTGCAGCATGGCCTTGCGCCGGTCACCGAAGCCAGGGGCCTTGACGGCGATGACATTCAACATACCACGCAGTTTGTTCAACACCAGGGTCGCCAGGGCTTCGCCATCTACATCTTCGGCGATGATCATCAGCTCGCGCTTGCCAACCTGCACTACTTTTTCGAGCAGCGGCACGATGTCGGCCGCAGCGGAGATTTTCTTGTCATAGACCAGGATGTAAGGATCCGCGATGGAGGCCTGCATGTGCTCGGTGTCGGTCACGAAGTAAGGTGAAATGTAGCCACGGTCAAACTGCATACCTTCCACATATTCGGTCTCAAATTCGAGGCCTTTGGATTCTTCAACAGTGATGACGCCGTCTTTGCCCACTTTGTCCATCACGTCTGCAATCAGGTTGCCGATCTGTTCGTCCTGGGCAGAAATGGTAGCCACGGAAGCGATTTCTTCCTTGGTGGTGATGTCAATTGCCTGTTCATGAATCGAGTCGGAGACGGCTTTGGCAGCAGCCTCGATGCCGCGCTTCAGCAGCATCGGATTTGCGCCGGCGGCCAGGTTCTTCAAGCCTTCGCTCACAATGGCATGCGCCAAAACAGTTGAGGTCGTGGTACCATCACCGGCGATGTCATTGGTCTTGGTGGCAGCTTCTTTAAGCAGCTGGGCACCCATATTCTCATAAGGGTCTTCCAGTTCAATCTCTTTGGCCACAGTCACGCCATCGTGGGTAATGGTCGGGGACCCGTATTTACGATCCAGCGCGACATTGCGCCCCTTGGGGCCGAGTGTGGTCGCGACTGCGTTGACCACGGTATCAATACCGGTCTTAAGCGAACGGCGGGCTTCATCTCCAAAAACTAATTGCTTTGCCATAAGTTATGCTCCTTCAGTAATTTCTATGATGAATTAAAGGATCGCGAGGATGTCGCTCTCGCGAAGGATTAACAATTTCTTGCCATCGTATTTGATTTCAGTGCCGGAGTATTTGGCAAACAACACAGTATCGCCTACACTGACGTCCAACGGCACACGCTCGCCTTTATCATTGCGGTCACCAGGGCCGGTGGCCAATACTTTGCCTTTTTGAGGCTTTTCTTTGGCAGTCTCAGGCAGCACGATGCCGCCAGCGGTAACTTCTTCCTGCTCAATCGGTTCAACTACCAGACGGCTTCCCAACGGTTTGATCGAAATTGTCATATCATCCTCCAATAAGATTGAATGTTTTTTCGCATTTTTTAGCACTCTTTGAATGAGAGTGCTAACAATGTAATCATAAACTTACGGGTCCGATTCGTCAAGCCGGAAGGGGAACTTCTAATATTTCTTTTACAATCGCAGCATCAATTGCTGCCGGCACAGATCTCTTCACCTGCCTCAACAATGCCCATGATGTCTGGGTCGCTGGCATAACTGGCGCGAATGATCTGAAAGATGTCTGCAGCCCGCGTACAGTAATCATCCCCAGGGCGGTGCAGGCCGGCCAGTACGGAACCATAGGTATAGTAATAGAGGACGGTCGTATCTGAAAGCGGCAGCCCGGTCAGCGCGATCGACTCCACACAGGGGTCTTCCTCACGCGCCTGGCACGAGACCAGCGCGTCGCAGCCCACAACGGCGCACTGCAAGGCCGGGATGGAGCCCTCATAGTTGCGGGCACGGTAGTAAATGACCCCGACCTGGCCGTAGGTATCCGGGTTATATGGATTGAGCGTCAGGGCCTTGTAGGCGTTACGTGCCGCCAACATCGGGCTGGCTTCGGGCATGCGGATGTATGTATTGGCAATTGCCATATAAGGGATTGGGTCTTTGATGCCCAGCTGCTCATTCAAGCGGGCAGCTTTGTCGAAATACTCCAACGCCAGATCCCATTCCTGCAGTTGACGATACAGTCGGCCGACCGAGTTGTAAAGGAATGTCAAATTGGGCGTGAGTTCGATGGCCTTCAGGTATTCATCCACCGCCAGGCTGTATTCACCCAGCACCTCATACAGGTAGGCGTGCACGCGGTGCACATCCATCAGATCTTCTCCACGATCGAGCGCCTGCTGCATGTATTCCTGCGCCTGATCCCACTTAAACTCATCGGTCAGGATCTCGGTGTAATAAGCTAGCGCCAGTGTGTTGGTGCTATCCAACTGGAGGGCCATCAACGCTTCCGATTCGGCTTCATTTTGCCTGGTTTTCGCTTCTGCGCCAGCCAGAGTTGGGTCTGCGTACCAATTCAGCACGAAGGCGCGGATTGCCAGGACGTTCGAATTATTCGGCTCCAACGCTTTGGCCTGGTCAATCACCTTCAAGGCTTCGCTCAGCCGGTCGCGTCGCTCCTGATCCGTAGTCAGCGTGTTGGACGAATACACCTGGATGCGGGCCAGCTCCGCCATGATGCTGGTGTTGGTGGGTTCCAATGCGATTGCCTTGCGGTAAGCCTCAATCGCCTTGTTCAGGTCACCTGCCTGAAAGTGCATGCTGCCCTCAATCACAAATGAATTGACCGTTCGGGTGGGCGTAGGCGTTGGCACCAGAGGCGGCCAAATCTCCCCGCGGGCATAGCTGCGCAGCACCGAAATCAAGAGGACGATGATGACCAGCAAAATCATCACCCGGTACGGACTGGACTGCTTTCTGGGGTTATGGAATAAGTTTTTTCGTTCCTGGATGTACATAAATGGATCAAGGTAAAGGCGTTACTGTAGGTGTTGCCGTCGGTCCAGTGACGATTGTCGCCGTTGGGGCTGGCGTTTCGGTCGGCGGATTTAAAAGATTCTCTTCACAGATGCGGATAATCTCATTGGCATTAAACACACCGTCCGGGTCATCAGCGATCGTCTGCAGCATGCCATTCGCAACAGCCACGGCCTCATTGCAGCGGTTGACCTTCGCCAACGAAAGACCATAGCGGCTGTAGGTCTCGATGACAGAGGTTTTGTATTCCAGCGGAATTCCGTTCACCGCCTGGCCGTCTTTTGAAAGGCCACCCTGAACCGCGATCTGCAGGTAATCAATGGCCTGGTTGTACTGTCCCTTGCGGTAATAGAGGGTGCCCAGGTTGGCATAAAGATTGGGGTCCGTCGGACCGTCCTTCAAGGCCAGTTCGCCGTACTGAATGCCTTTTTCCCACTCACCCAACATGCCATATACCCGTGAAATAAACAGGTTTGGGTCTGGGCTGGTTGGGTTGAGTGAGTACGATTTGGTAAACTCGAAAACCGCCTGGTCCAGCTCTCCCAGCGTGACCAGATTGCGCCCGAGGGCCATGTGCAGGGCAGAAATATTGGGGTTGATCTGAATGGCGGCCTGCAGCTGTTCAACCGCCTCGGCATAGTTGCTGGTGATCTCCAATATATAACCGCGCGCCCAATGTGCTTCCAGCAGGCCCGGGTCCAGCGCCAGCGCTGTGCGCGATTCTTCAATGGCTTTGTCGACTGTATCCAGCTCTTCGAGGCCGGCTTCTACCCGCAGCCCCAAAAGGTAGGCATAAACCGCATGCCCTAAAGCATTGTTCGGGTCCAGTTCAATTGCCCGGCGGGCGTCCACTTCCCCTTCCAGATAATTTTGCTGAAAGCCCTTTGCCCATCCCAAGAGCGCGTAAGCTTCGGGGCGGGTATTATCCAACAGGATGGCGTTTTCAGCATTCACCTGGGCTTCTTCAAGTTGCATGGCATAAATTTGCAGGCGGGCGAGCTTGAGATAATTATCCGCATTTTGCGGTGCGGCATTGATGGCCTGCTTGTACGTGTCGATGGCGGCGATAAATTTACCTTCGGCGGAGAGTGAATCGGCTTCCGTGGCATACGAGGCCGGGTCGCGCGTGGGTGTGGGGGTTGGCACAAGCGGCGGCGCGATGTTGGGGATCACCATCACATTGAAATAGACCAACCCTCCGATGATGGTTAAAAGGAATAATACCAGCCAGGTATTTGGCCGGTGTTTTTTTGATTTCAGTGAAAGCTTGCTCCCGCGTAAATACATAAACTGATATTATCATTATTATAAAATTCCGGTCAATCACCGAAAACGTGTAAAAGGTTGTTCAATCCCCGCCAGTACTGCAGCTGGCCAGCCCTGTTTTCTGGGTCTGGCTATGATAAAATCTTAAAATGCTGGTGGATATTTTTAGTCTCTTTCCGCAAGTTTTTCAACCCTATCTCGATATTTCGATCCTCAAACGCGCCATTCAAAAAAATATACTGACAGTGCGCACCCACAACATCCGCGATTGGGCTACCGACCGACACCACACGACCGACGATACCCCCTATGGTGGCGGCGGCGGCATGGTGATGAAAGCAGAACCGCTATTCAACGCAGTGGAATCTGTTTTGGGCTCCCCTCCAAACTGCCCGGTGATCTTACTCTGCCCGCAAGGCGAGGTTTTTAATCAAAAAATCGCCCGAGAGCTGGCGGCTGAAGACCATCTGGCCTTCATCAGCGGGCGCTATGAAACCTTTGACGAACGCATCCGGCAGCACCTCGCCACGCGGGCGCTCTCCATTGGCGATTACGTGCTCACCGGCGGCGAATTGCCAGCCCTGGTCATCCTGGATGCCATCACCCGCCTGCAGCCGGGCGTGCTGGGTGACGAAGACGCCCCCAATGACGACTCCTTTGGTGACTGGGGGCTGCTGGAATACCCGCAATACACCAAACCGGACGATTTTCGTGGCTGGAAGGTGCCAGACATTCTGCTGAACGGAAACCTGGGTGAACAAATGAAATGGAAGCGCCGCCAGGCTCTCATCCGCACCCTGGAGCAACGGCCGGAATTGCTGCAGCAAATACCTTTAAGCGAGGAGGATCAGACCACCATCGAAGAATACATCAACGATAAACTCAGTCAGAGCAGTCAAGATGATCTCATACAGGAGGATTAATGAGTCAGGAAAAACTGGATTACCCGAAGACATTCTTATTAGGTTTTGGCTTTTTTGGCGTGATGGTGGCCTGGTCGGTCTACAACTCCTTCGTTCCTTTGTTCCTTTCAAACCGTTTCAACCTGGACCCAGCCATGATTGGCTTTTTTATGACGCTGGATAACATCGCAGCGCTGTTCATTCAGCCGGCGATTGGCTCGATTTCCGATCGCACCCGCACCAAGGTTGGCCGGCGCCTGCCCTTTATGCTTGTTGGCGCTCCGATTGCCGCGATCGCCTTCTTTTTTGCCCCACTCGTGGCTTTGCCGGCATTCAACGTGCCGGACGCAGCTCGCCTGCCGCTCTTTTTCGCCTGCACCATTACGTTCATGCTCAGCATGGCTATCTGGCGGACGCCGGTGGTGGCACTGATGCCGGATGTTACCCCATCCAAATTTAGATCGCAGGCTAACGGCGTGATCAACTTCATGGGCGGGATTGGTTCGATTATGGCCTTTTTGATTGGCTCCAGGCTATACCGCCTCAACCCGGCTTACCCCTTTTGGCTGGCGGGTATTCTGGTCTTGGTCGGGGTGCTGATGGTGTTTGCCTTTGTTCGCGAACCCAAAATTTACGATGAAAACCCGAACCTGGAAAAACCCAATTTGTGGAAAAGCCTCGGGCAAATTTTCCGCGAGCGGCAACACAATGCCATCCGCATCTTCCTCGCCATTTTTTTCTGGTTCGTCGCGATGAACGCCATTGAAACTTTCATGACATTGTATGCCAACAAATCCTTGGGCATGCCCGAAGCAGACAGTGTGGCCATTCTGACGCTCAATTCGCTGGCGTTCGTGATCATGGCCCTGCCAGCCGGCTTCATCGGCGGGAAGATTGGACGCAAGCGCACCATTGCTATAGGGTTGGTCGTGATGATTTTGATCATGCTTTCCATCTTTTTCATCCCAGCCGAAACCCAAGTTAAGGTTCTTTTCAGCCTTCCGGTCCTGGGGCCAGTACCCGTGGTTGGACTGATGTTAATCATTGCCGGCTTGGGTTGGGCTTTAATCAACATCAACTCGCTGCCGGTGGTCGTCGACCTGACGAACGCTGTCCAAATCGGCACTTTCACCGGGCTGTATTACTTGTTTTCAACCTTGGCAGCGATTGCCGGCCCAAATATCAACGGGTGGATTGTGAAGCTCTCAGGGAATAACTACGCTTCCATCTTCATCATCGGCCCGATATTTATGACCCTGGCACTGATATCCATTCTTGGCATGAAAGCTGGAGAAGCGGTCGATTCACCGCCACAGATTAGCGATGAAGCTGCCAGTGCGGGCGAAAGTAACCTTGCGAAATGAACTCTGGTAAACTATACTTATAAGTGCAGCCTCTCACAGAGAGGATAAACCGTTTTTTCTTAACGAGGAGATAAAGAAAAATGAGTAAAAAGTTTGCAGTTATTCTGTCAATGCTGATCATCAGCAGCCTGCTCCTGGCCGCATGCGGCGCTACAACGACTGAAGCGCCAGCCGAGACCAAGATCAAAGTCTGCCAGATCACCGACACCGGCGGTATTGATGACAAATCCTTCAACGCCACCGCCTGGAAAGGTATTCAGGATGCCATCACCGAGTACGGGATCGAAGGCAAATATCTTGAATCCAAGGAAGTTGCGGATTATGAGAAGAACCTGAACGCATTCGTCGAGGAAAAATGTGATCTGATCGTCACTGTCGGTTTCCTGATCGGTGATGCCACCAAGGCCACAGCCGAAGCCAACCCCGACCTCAAGTTCTCCATTGTCGACTACTCCTATGACCCTGCTGTCAGCAACATCGTCGGCCAGATCTTCGAAACCGATGAAGCCGCCTACCTGGCGGGTTATGTCGCCGCTGGCGTGACCAAGACCGGCAAAGTCGGAACCTTCGGTGGTCTGCCCATCCCCACTGTGACCATCTTCATGAAAGGCTTCGCTGAAGGCGTCGCCAAGTACAATGAAGTACACGGAACCGCTGTGGAAGTTCTCGGGTGGGATTTGAACGATGACACCAAAGGCCTCTTCACCAATACCTTTGACGATCAGCAGAAGGGCCGTGAATTGGCTGTCTCTCTGTTGGATGAGGGCGCCGATATCATCATGCCCGTGGCCGGCCCCGTTGGTCTGGGCGCAGCTGCAGCAATCGTCGAACGTGGCAGCGGCTACCTGATCGGTGTGGACTCAGACTGGTACCTCACCAGCCCTGAATACGCCTCAATCACACTGACTTCGGTCATGAAAATGATGGATTCCACCACCAAACAGGTAATTAAATCCGTCATTGATGGCACCTTCACCGGCGGCAATGTGGTTGGTACCCTGGCAAACAATGGTGTGCAAATCGCTCCGTTCCACGATCTGGACAGCCTCGTCTCTGCTGAACTCAAAGCCGAAGTTGAGCAGCTGAAGGCTGACATCATTGCCGGCACAATTGTTCTGAAGTAAAAGACTCAAGCTTTTCTGAAACGGACTGGTCAAAAACCAGTCCGTTTCTTATTTTAAGCTGTGGTAAGATAAACCAAATTACCCAGTTTTTTCCGGACGGTTATCTATGACTGCTATTCTTGAACTGCGCGGTATTACCAAATCTTTTCCGGGAGTTTTAGCCAACGACCATATTGACCTGAAGCTGGAAAAAGGCGAAATCCTGGCCCTTTTAGGAGAAAATGGCGCTGGCAAAACCACCCTAATGAATATCCTTTACGGCCTTTATCAGCCGGATGAAGGCGAAGTTCTGATCAATGGAGAGAAGGCCACCATCAACTCTCCGATTGATGCCATCAGCCACGGCGTGGGCATGGTTCATCAGCATTTTATGCTCATCCCGGTTTTCACCGTCACCGAGAATGTCATGTTGGGCGCAGAAACGGTTCGACAATTCGGTTTTTTGGAACGCTCAAAAGCTGCCCAAAAAATCCGAGACATCTCCGATCGATTTAATCTGGCGGTTGATCCGGATGCCCGGGTTCGCGACCTGCCGGTCGGGGTACAGCAGCGCGTCGAAATTATTAAACTTCTTTACCGCGACGCGGAAATTTTGATTTTTGATGAGCCGACCGCGGTATTAACGCCACAGGAATCCGATGAGCTCTTCTTGATCATGCGGACGTTGGCTGACCAGGGAAAATCCATCATATTCATCACCCACAAGCTGCGCGAAGTGTTGGCCGTGTCTGACCGCATCATGGTTATCCGCCGCGGCAAGGTCGTCGGAGAAGCCCTGCCAGAGGAGTCAGACAAAAACACCCTGGCCGCCATGATGGTTGGACGGGCAGTGAACTTGGTGGTAGAAAGACATGAAAGTCACCCGGGTGAAGTCATCTGTTCGGTAAAGAACCTGCTGGTCACAGATAATTTCCAAAACGTGATGGTGGACGACGTTAGTTTTGAAATCCGCGCTGGTGAGATTCTTGGCGTTGCGGGTGTGCAGGGCAATGGTCAGACCGAGCTGGTCGAAGCGATCACCGGCCTCAGGCGGGCCACCAGCGGGCATATTATGCTGCTGGGCAAAGATGCTTCCCGTTTCAGCCCACGTCAAATCACGGAGCTTGGCAGTGCGCACGTACCGGAAGATCGCCAGGCCGATGGCCTGGTATTGCCATTCCCTGTAGCTGAAAACCTGGTGCTTTGCACTTATTACCAGCCGCCATTCTCCAAAGGGATCATTCTGCAATACGACGTGATCCTTAAAAACGCAACCCAGCTGATTAAAGACTTTGACATTCGCACGCCGAGCCCGATGACGCCAGTAGGGTCACTTTCGGGCGGCAACCAGCAGAAGGTCATCATCGCCAGGGAACTCTCGCGCGAAATTCAGTTCCTGGTCGCCTCCCAGCCTACCCGTGGGTTGGATGTGGGTTCGATTGAATACATCCATAAACGCATCGTTCAACAGCGGGATGGAGGCTGCGCGATTATGCTGGTTTCTCCTGAATTGGATGAAATCATGGAGCTTTCGGACCGGATCGCCGTCATGTACCGCGGCAAAATCATTGCAATTGTGCCCAATAAGGGCATCACCAAAGAATATATTGGCCTGCTGATGGCAGGCGTCATTCCTGAAGCTCCGGCAGTTTCCGCTGAGGAAACGCTGACCGAAGCTACTTTTTAATGGGGGCTGCTTTGAAAACCTCACAGAATACCCAGACAGATTTCTCTCAAGAAGTCATCAACGCGCTCAACCACGAACCACCAACCGAAGGACCCCATAAAAAGAGCTTTTGGAGCACCATTTCGATCCCCCTTCTGGCAATTTTTACTGGTCTGTTGGTGGGTGCCATCCTTATCGCGGTAACCAGCCCCGAAGTTTACGCGGCATTTGGTGAATCAATCGGCAAAGGGTTTATCACCGCTTTCCGGCAGATCGGCACGGCCTATCAAGCCCTCTTTACCGGTTCTTTGGGCGACCCGGTGCGCATTTTTAATGCGCTGCGCATGGGCGATGCCAAAGAAATCCGCATGGCGATCAATCCTTTTTTGGAAAGCCTGGTTCAGGCCACACCCTACATTTTTACCGGCCTGGCGGTTGCCTTGGGTTTCCGTTCAGGCTTGTTTAATATTGGCGTTGAAGGGCAGTTGTTCATCGGCGCAGCCTGTGCCACGTATGTTGGGTACGCCATTAAAGGGCTTCCTCCCTACATCCATATGCCGTTGGCATTGCTGGCTGGCGCAGCAGGTGGTGCGTTTTGGGGGTTCATCCCTGGCCTCCTCAAAGCCAAAACCGGCGGGCATGAGGTCATTAATACCATCATGTTGAATTGGATCGCCTTCCGCCTGACAGAGTGGCTGCTTTCCGGCCCGATGACGCGTGAAGGTTCTGGTGGCATGCCAATCAGCCCGATCATTGAAAAATCCGCCCAAATCCCTCAGTTTTTCCAGTCGCCCATCCGCTTTCATCTTGGGTTTTTTATCGCCCTGGCAACAGCCTGGCTAATCTGGTGGCTGCTTTTTAAAACGACCTGGGGCCTCAACCTGCGCACGGTGGGCACCAACCCGCGCGCGGCCAAATACGCTGGTCTGAATACGACCAATTCTATTATCGTGGCCATGTCCCTCTCCGGCGCGCTGGCCGGCCTGGCAGGCGCCAACCAAATTTTGGCAGTCAACCACAGCATGGCGCTAGGCCTCTCCTCCGGGTACGGGTACGACAGTATCGCGCTGGCCTTGATCGGCAACAATCACCCGGTCGGGGTGATTCTGTCCTCACTGCTGTTTGGAACCCTGCGTAACGGGGCCACAAGGATGATGGTTGTCTCCGGCATTCCGATTGATATTGTAGATGTCATCCAAGCCATCATTTTGATGTTCGTCGCCGCACCTGCCATCATCCGGGCGATTTATCACATCAAACAGCCTAAAAAAGAAGAAGAAACCGTCTTCCTCAGCGGCTGGGGAGGTAAATAATGTCGGCCTCAACGCAGATCATTCAGCATAAAAAAGTATTCGAAGTCTCTCGGGCGCGCAGGACTTTCACCGGCATCGCCGAGCTGCTCATCGGGCTTTTCATCCTGATCGTTTTCGCTTTTACCCTGCCGGCTTCAGTGACCACCCGGTTCGTAATGACGCCCGGTGGCATTGACGTCGGCCAGATGGCCGATTGGGTGCTCCCCTCTCAGCTAGCGTTGATCATTTTGGCCTCCATTTGCATTTTAGTTGGTCTCTTTGCGTTCATTCGGGGCTATGGGCGCTGGACCAACGCCGCATTGGGTGCCTGCAGTCTGTTTCTTGTTTTCAGCTTCCTGATCTGGCAGGCCGCGGGTAAATCGCTTAATCTGGGCGGAATGCTTTCCAGCGCAGTGATGCTGGCCGTACCGATCACGCTGGGCGCTTTTTCTGGCATTTTAGCGGAACGCAGCGGCATCATCAACATCGCCATTGAGGGCATGATGCTGATGTCTTCCATGGTAGCGGCCCTCACCGGCAGCATTATGCACAACCCCTGGCTGGGCCTTCTCGGCGGTGTGCTGTCGGCCATGCTGTTGGCGCTGATCCACGGTGTGCTTTCCATCAAGTTCAAAGTGAACCAAACTATTTCCGGCACGGTGATCAACATTTTCTCCGCCGGAATGACCGCTTTTATTTCCCAAAAGTTTCTCCAGCATAACGAAGCGATTAATAACCCGCCCATGTTCAGCCGCATCCAAATCCCCGGCCTGGCCAATATCCCATTCATTGGCCCAATTCTCTTCAACACCAATTTGTTCGTCTATCTGATGCTGGTGATCCTGATCGTACTTCAGGTTGCGCTTTTCCAGACCCGTTGGGGTTTGCGCCTACGCTCAGTCGGCGAGCACCCTAAGGCAGCGGACACCCTCGGCATTAATGTTATCCGCACCCGCTACATGGGCATTCTGCTTTCGGGGTTGGTGGCCGGCATCGGCGGGGCTTTCTTCACCCTCGGTTCAGTCGGCCGCTTTGATGAAGGAATGACGGCCGGTAAAGGCTTTATCGGCCTGGCCGCAATGATCTTTGGCAACTGGAACCCGATCGGGGCACTGGGGGCCGGGCTGCTCTTCGGCTTCGCCGATGCCATCGGGTCGAAGCTTTCTCTGTTGGGCAGCGCCATTCCGCCGCAGTTCATGGCAATGGCTCCCTACCTCATTACGATGATCGTATTGGCCGGTTTCATCGGCAAGGGTCAAGCGCCAGCTGCGGAAGGTATTCCGTACGAAAAAGAGTAAGCCTTCTTAAATCAAGTTTGAAAGACCCTCGCCAGATGCACAGCGAGGGTCTTTTTCTTCTTCCAGCTGTGTTTTTTTCTCGTCGTATACCCAAACCCTATGAAATCTATCGTTCCGGCCACCGTCAGGTGGTAAACTGATTATTGATTCAAATAGGAGCAGACATGAATTCAGCCATCAATGTACAGCACATTCAAAAATATTTCGGACAGACGCAAGCCGTTAAGGATGTCTCCTTTGAGGTACGACCGGGAGAAATCTTCGGGCTGCTTGGGCCAAATGGTTCAGGCAAAACGACTTCCATTCGAATCATCTTAGACATTTATAAGCCAGATGCCGGAAAAGTAGAGGTTCTGGGCGGGGCGATGGATGAGGATAAGAAAAATCGCATCGGTTACCTGCCTGAGGAGCGCGGCTTATATCAGGACGTGCCACTGGAACGCTGCCTCACCTATCTGGCAACGCTCAAAGGCATGCCTGAAGAGGAAGTCAAAGCTCAACTTCCAGCTTACCTTGAAAAATTTGACCTTACAACGCACGCCCGAAAAAAGGTAAAGGAACTCAGCAAAGGCATGCAGCAGAAAGCCCAGCTGATTGCCACCCTCATACACCAACCGGATTTGATCATTATTGACGAACCTTTCAGCGCCCTGGACCCGGTCAACACGCAGCTGGTAAAAGATTTGTTGGTAGAACAGCGCAAACTGGGCAAGGCCATCATCATGAGCACCCATCAGATGAGCCAGGTGGAAATGCTTTGTGATAGCCTGGTCCTGATCAACAGCGGTGAAGTCTTGCTGGACGGTTCCTTGCGGGCGGTACGCGATCAATTCTCAAGCGATTACTTGTTGATCGAAACAGACTCCCAGCTGCCCGCAACGCTTCCGGGGATTGCCGAGATTGTGCCGCAGAATACACATATTAAGTTGGTGCCCCAGGCGGATATGCCCCGCGATCAGGTTCTGCCAATGCTGATGCGCGAAGGGATCCAACTGAAGAGCTTCCAATACGGTGTTCCCTCACTGGAGGAAATCTTCATCAAGGTGGTTCGGGAAGGCGGCCCCCAAAATGAATAAGACGTTTGAAATTGCAAAGTACGAATACACGCACCATGTGGGCCAAAAGCGTTTTTGGATTGCACTGCTGAGTGTTCCCCTGGCCATTATCCTGATGAGCGTCTTTTCAGCTGTCCTTTCCATTACATCGGTCAATTCGGACCCGGTCGGCATCGTCGACCATGCCGGGCTGATTTCCGTTCCAGAAACCCCTCCTGAAAAAGACGGGCTGTTCGACGTGGTCATCCAATTTAATGAATATCCGGATGAGGCAGCTGCCCGTGCAGCTGCAGAAAATGGACAAATCCAAGGTTTTTTTGTCGTCCCAGAAAATTTCGAGGCGCGCTACCAGGTCGAGTACTTCAGCAATGAAATCCCTGGGAGTGTGGTCAACACCCAATTTCTCACGCTGCTAAGCAATGGCCTGTTGGCCGGGGAACAGCTCCCCAACGCCGAACGGCTCCTCGAAGGCAGCCATATCACAATGAGGTCGCTGGACGGCAGCGTGACTTCTGAGGCAAACGACTGGACGCGCATTGTAGTGCCGATCCTGATTGGCGTCCTATTCATGATCCTGGTGATGACTAGCGGCGGTTACCTGATGCAAGCCCTGGTGGAAGAGAAAGAAAACCGCACAATGGAAGTGATGGTCACCTCCGTCTCGCCCAACGAACTGATGGCTGGCAAAATTATCGGAAACCTGGCAGTCGGCATCACCACTTTGCTCTTTTGGGCTGTGATTGCCGCCATCGCCTTAGTGGTTTTCCTCCCCAGGTTGCCAATCTTGAGTATCCTCTATATTCCACCAGTGAATTTGGTGGTGGGAGTGATTGCCATGCTGCTCTCTTTCGTGAGTGCAGCAGCACTCATGGCGACGCTCGGCGCGACAGTCACCCAGGCTCAGGAAGCACAGTCGGTGAACGGTCTGGTCATTCTGCCGGTTTTACTTCCCTTCTATTTCATGGCTTCCTTCTTTAGCAATCCAAATGGCGTCATCCCGCGGATTTTCACTTATTTTCCGCTTTCATCTCCGCTTTCTTTGTCGCTGCGCATGGCTCTGACACCCGTACCAGCCTGGGAAGTCGCCCTCACCTTGCTGTGGCTGCTTGCATTCTGTGTTTTCAGCATCTGGCTGGCCGGAAAGGCTTTCCGCCTGGGCATGCTTCAGTATACCCGCCGGATCTCGTTGAAAGAGCTCTTCTCTAGTGGAGGCGTGCGATGAAAAAAGCGCTTCAGGTTTTTAGATATGAATTTGTAACTGCAGTCTCCAGGCGCTCGTTCCTGCTGATGCTGATCCTCGTCCCATTGGTGCCCACCTTGCTTTTAGGGGCGGTTCGCCTGCTTAACCGCGGGCAAGATACCAACATCCAGCAAATGTTAACCGAGACTGTCGCCAACCCGCTTCCCTACGGTGTGGTAGACCTGAGCGGCATCATTCAGACTTACCCGGACTGGATTGTATATGGCCAGTTGGTGCCGGTTGCAGATGAAGCGACAGCGCGCGCTCAAACCGAAGCCGGCCAGCTTGAGGGTTACTATGTGATTTCAGCGGATTACATCGCCACTGGCGAAGTGCTTCTGGTCAAGCCGGAGGTAAACCTGATCAGTGAAGTGATGCAGGACCAAACCTTGGTTCAGCTGCTCAATTACCACTTGCTCGGCGCAAATCAGGATCTGTATCTGAAATTTACCAACCCTACCCAAATCGTACAAAAAGCGCTGAACCCCGGGCAAGCCAACACTCGCGATCCCAACAGCCTCTATAACTACTACATGCCCTATGCCGTGTTAATCTTCTTCTACATGTTTGTGCTGATCAGCGCCAGCATGATGTTGAGCTCAGTCAGCAAAGACAAAGAGAACCGGGTGATGGAAATTTTGATTTCTTCTCTAAAGCCTACGGAGATGTTTGTGGGCAAAATTCTGGCTTTGGGGCTCGTCAGCCTGATCCAGATGGTCGTCTGGTTTGGCACAATTGTTCTCGTGATGCGATCAAGCGGCGACCTTTTCAGCCTCACTGAATCCATGCAGCTGCCTACCGAGACGTTGGTATTGGCAGTGCCATTCTTCGTGCTCGGCTTCTTCCTTTACGGCAGTCTGATGGCAGGCCTGGGTGCCATTGCACCGAACCTGCGTGAAGCCAACCAGTCTTCCTTCGTGATTATGATGCCGCTCATTTTCACCATCCTGGCCAATGCCCAGCTGATCCAAAACCCGCAGGGAGGCCTCTCTGTGTTTTTGAGCCTGTTCCCGTTCACATCACCAGTGGCGATGATGACACGTCTGGCCATTGGCGGTGTACCTGCGCTGCAGGTGGGGCTATCGCTGATCATTTTGCTCGGCACCGTTTTTTTGGTGGTCAAGGGCGTATCCAACCTGTTCCGCGCTCAAACGCTCCTCACCGGCCAAAAATTCAAGCTCAACGAATTTCTGCGGGCTATGGCCGGCGGATAATGGCCAGTGCCATCACCAGCACCAATCAAGAGGCGGCCGAAGGTCGCCTCTTGATTTATAAAAGCAGGCTGCCGCGGCTCACCCACCCCAAAAAAGCTGGAAAACTCAGAGATGATAAAATCAGGGTGGCAGCCCTTCTGCCCGGAGTCTGGATGAAAAAAAACTTGCGAACTTGTTGCCTTACCTTCACGGCCGTATTGTTGCTTACGGCCTGCGGCTCTGGTCGCCTGCCCGAAAAAGCCACAGGGCAGCCTGCGCTGACAGAAACCGCAGTTTACATGACGGTTGAGGCAATGACCACCCAAATCGTGCAGACAGACCAGGCCGGCCAGACGCTCAGTGCGCCACCCCCAACCCCTACACCGACCCTCAGCCCCAGTCCACAGCCCTCTCCGACGGCCGTAATTCTGCAGTTGCTTACCCCTACAGCCCGCCCGACAGGCACAACCCAAACGCCCAGCGGGCCTTGTAATCTGGCGGAATTTATCAGTGAAACCATCCCTGATGGGTCTCAGTTTTTCCCTGGGTCTCTCTTCACCAAGACCTGGCTGCTGCGCAATATTGGAAGCTGCGCCTGGACGGCAGGCTACCTGCTGGAATATGTCAGTGGAAACGTCAGCACGATCAAAACCACGCAGCCATTTACGACGGTTAATATCCTCCCGGGGCAAACCGTTCAGATCTCCGCTGAAATCACGGCTCCGGAAACCCCTGGCAGCTACCGGGCCGATTTTAAGCTGCGGGATGCCTCCGGCGAGACGTTCAGCTTCAGAAACCCGGCCAACACTTTTTGGGTGGATTTTGACGTAGTAAGCAGCACATATAACCTGGCCGACAACTACTGCGCCGCCCAATGGACGAGCGGGGCCGGCCCGCTTCCCTGCCCGGGCAATGCCGGAGACAGCCGCGGTTTTGTGTTCTCAGACCCGGCACCCAAGCTGGAAAACGGCTACATCGATGATGAAACCGCGCTCTGGATGGGCGAACAGTCGATTGATAACGGCTACATCAAAGGTACCTACCCTGGTCTAAAGCTGCCGGATGGTGCCCGTTTTGAAGTCACCATTGGCTGCGCTGTGGAAAAGAAGGCTTGCGATGCCATCATCGCCCTGAACTACCAGGAAGGCACACTGCCCATGCAGACCCTGGCGTATTGGCGCGAGGTGCAAGACGGCACTTTTCATCAGGTCAGCTGGGATCTGAGCAGCCTTTCCGGCAAAAATGTACAGATCATCCTGATTGTGGATGCCAACGGCAGCTATACCGATGACATGATCCATTTGCTTCAGCCGCGCATCGTACGCTAAGCCCCCCAACGCCAGCTTGACAAATGAGCACTTCGCTCTACAATAGAAACCATATGACCTGGTATGTCTGCGACATGGCCAGCTTTTGGAGAATAAGATGAGACATAAAAAAATACTAATAACCGCAGCCGTCATTTTGGCAGTCAGCCTGCTGATCAGTGCCTGCGGTTCCCCAGCAGCTACCCCCAGCCCAGACATGGTTCGGACGAATGTGGCGGGCACCGTAATGGTTCAGTTCACCAAAACGGCGCAGGCACGCCCAACCGAAACCGCAACACCTACAATCACCCCCACCAAGACGCTCATTCCAGTGACGCTCACGCCGATCTCCCTCACCCAAACGCCCCAGGCCAACACGACACCCCAGGCCACCACGCCAGCGGTGATCCCCGGCGGGCAAGATGCCGGCGTATGGGCGCGTTCCAACCCGATCGACGGCACGATTGTAGATTCTGGGTCAAAGTTTACCGTAGTTGTCACCCTCCTCAATACTGGCACCAGTACCTGGAGCACCGATTACGAAATTCGTTTCGTGGATGGCGATCAAATGGGTGCACCCGATTCGATGAAAATGCCACTTGCCGTTCCGCCACAGATGAGTGTGGATTTCACCTTCGAATTTACCGCCCCCAGTACACCGGGCACAGTTCGCAGCAATTGGAGCATTGTGAATGCAAATGGCGTCGCCTTCGGAACTTTCTGGTGTGAGTACGTTGTCGATTAACCCCATGCCGAGCGGCCAACCCCGATCCATATGACTCTGGAAGCAGAAATAAAAACCGAGGCAAAAGCGCTCGGTTTTTTGTTAGCCGGCATCGCACCAGCCGTCTCAGCACCATACTATGCACAGTATCTCACCTGGCTGGAGCGCGGCGATCATGCAGAAATGCACTACTTGATCCGCCCAGACGCCGTCACCGCCCGGCAGCACCCGGCCCAACTGCTGCCCGGGGTAAAAGCGATCCTGGTGCTCGGTACGCCTTATCCCCCTCCAGCTGCGCGCCGGGTACCCGAACCAGGCCAACCGCGTGGGCGGATTGCGGCCTACGCCTTGCTGGAGGACTACCACACCGTGCTTGGAATGCGATTGAACCAGTTGGCGGCGCGCATTCAAGCCCTGAGCGGTCACCCCCTGGCCTGGCGGGCCTGTGTAGACAGCTCCCCGCTGCTGGAGAAAGACTATGCCCGCCTGGCTGGCTTGGGGCAAATTGGCAGAAACTCATTGCTCATCAATTCTGACTTTGGTTCCTGGCTGCTGTTGAGTGAGCTGCTGCTTGATCTGCCGTTACACCCAGACAGCCCGCTCAGTGGAGACCCATGTGAGGGCTGTCAGCGCTGCCAGATGGCCTGCCCCACCAAGGCCATCCGCCCCGATCGTACGGTGGATGCCCGCCGCTGCCTCAGTTACCTGACGATCGAACACCGCGGTCCACTGCCGCTGTGGGCACGCCCACTGATGGGCCAGCGCATCTTTGGCTGTGACGCCTGTCAAAGTGCCTGTCCGGTCAGGCCAGGCTCTCGCCCCTCAGTCGCAGCCCCTGGCTTTTCGGTTCAAATTGAGGCCGAACCGGAATTGACATGGGCCCTCCAACTGACCAGGGAGGAATTTCAGCAGGTCTACGGCAATACGCCGGTGGCGCGCTGCCGCTATCAGGGCTTCCGGCGTAACGCCGCCATGGCACTGGGCAACTCGCGCCAGCCCGAGCTGCTGCCCTTCCTGCAGAGGCTTCTGTCCGCAGAAAAAGATGCCGTCGTAGCAGACGCTTTGGTTTGGGCAATCGAACAGCTCAGCGCCTGACCAGGCCTCGCAGTTCTGCTACAGATAGCCCGGTCTGGCAGCCACTTATGGGATAATTGTCCCAGTCAACAGCACCGCCTACTGAGGAGTAGAACATGCAAACTCTGCACATCGTTTCACACACGCATTGGGATCGGGAATGGTACAAAACTTTTCAGCAATTCCGGCTGAAGCTGGTGCACCTGGTTGACAACCTCCTGACCTTGCTCGACTCCGACCCAACATATCTGCATTTCATGTTGGACGGACAGACCATCGTTCTTGAGGATTACCTGCAGATGCGCATGGGCAACTTTTCGCGCCTGCAAAAATACATTCAAGATAACCGGGTCTTGATTGGTCCCTGGTACATCCTGCCCGATGAGTTTCTGGTCTCCCCCGAGGCTATCATCCGCAACCTGCTGGTCGGAAAGCAGATTTGCGCAATCTTTGGCCAACGGATGATGATTGGCTATATTCCGGATCCTTTTGGCCACATCAGCCAGATGCCGCAAATCTTGAATGGTTTTCATATCGACACAGCCTGCCTGTGGCGGGGCGTGAGCCCCCAGGAGCAGACTCTGCTGCACTGGCAAGCCCCCGATGGCAGCCAGGTGCTGTTGGCGCATCTCTATCATGGCTATGGCAACATCGCACTTTGGCCAGTGGAAGACCCGCAAGATTCACTCGAAATTCTTGATCTGCAGGCTGATCTTTTGCAGCCGCATAACACCACCAGCCACTTCTTAATGATGCGTGGTTCCGACCACCTGGAACCGCGCCCCGAGCTGCCGAAGCATCTGGCTTACTACAATGAGCACAACAGCAAAGATCGTCAGGCGATCCATTCCACCCTGCCAGCCTATCTTGCAGCGGCCTCTGCTGAGGCCTCCAGCAAGCAGATTCCGCTGCACACGATCACTGGCGAGCTGCGCAATCCGCACAAAGCCCACATGCTCCCGGGGGTGCTCTCGGCGCGGATGTGGATTAAACAGCGTAATCATTACTCGCAGACTTTGATGGAGCGCTGGGTGGAACCTTTCTGCACCTGGGCTGAGCTGCAGACCCGTGCCCAAGCTGCTTTCACCACGCCGGCGGCGTTCGACATGAGCACCAGGCTGGCCAATCCAAGTGCCATCATCCACCAGGCCTGGAAGCTGCTGCTCAGCAATCAACCCCATGATTCGATCTGCGGCTGTTCAATTGATGAAACCCATCGCGACATGATCAGTCGCTTTGATCAGGTGGATCAGATTGGCGAAGAGTTGCGACTGCAGTCCCTGCGCGCCCTGAGCGCCCAGGTCAACAGCCAGCAAGCAGCAGGCCAATCAGCACTGGCAGCGGTTCAGGTGTTCAACGCCGCTCCCTATGCGAAAAGTGACCTGGTGGAAGTGTCCGTCGATGTGCCAGCCGACGCCCGTGCCCTGAGCCTACGCGATTCTCTTGGCGGGCAAGTGCCCTGCCGCGTGGAGTGGCTGGAACGCCAGCTCAGTGAGTCGAATGTATATACCCGCTCTGAGTTTAAGGGCCTGCTTTCCGACACCATCGCGGAAGGACATGACAGCAAGTCCCTTGTCGCTGCGACCCTGACGGAAGAAAACGGTTTACCCTGCGTTGAAGCAGAATTTTCAGCGCTGCTGCCGCCGCAGCTGGAAGAGTTGGGTAACGCCTTCAATGACATCATGCCGCTGCTTAGTGAGGATTCGCCGCATGAGCAAATCCGCGTCAAGGTATTCCATTCAAGATCCGCCCAACTGAGTTTCACCGCCAATGAAGTGCCCGCTTTTGGTTATGAGACTTATTTTGTAGAAACCGCCGCAGAGCCCCCGGCCGAAATTCTGACCGCAGCGCCTGGCCCGAACCAAGAAGTCATTGAAAATGAGTTTCTTCGGGTTGGTGTGGAGGGCTCAGATGGCGGTCTTTTTTTGGAAGATCGGCGCACCGGCGTAACCTACCACAGGCTGAACCTTTTTGCAGACCAGGGCGACCGCGGAGATGAATACAACTTCACCCCGCCTGAGAATGATCTTACAGTCTCGCCCTCCCTGCTTTTTATTGAGAAAACTGTTGATGAATTGTCGCAGTCATTATTGCTGCATTGCGAGCTGGAACTGCCTGAAAGCCTTACGGCGGACCGGACGGCGCGCAGCGGATCGATGGTTTTTTGCCCGCTGGATGTGACAGTCCGGCTTGCCAGCGGTCTGCCCGCGCTGGATGTGCAGGTAAGTTTCGAGAATTTTGCGGCCGATCACAGGCTTCAGGTGCGGTTCCCGACCGGCATCACGACTGATTTTGCGCGCTTTGACGGTCACTTTGATGTCGTTTCACGCCCGCTGGATTTACCCCAGACGGATGCCAGCTGGCGCGAACTCCCCCGCCCGGAAGCCCCGCAGCGCACCTTTACCGACGTCTCAGGCTCAGACCATGGTCTGATGATTGCGAACCTGGGTCTGCCCGAGGCCGCCGTCACTCGCGATGGTGAGGGCCGGGCAGTGATTGCCCTAACGCTGCTGCGCTGTGTCGGGTGGCTTTCACGGGACGATCTTTGGAACCGCCAAGGACATGCCGGCCCGCCGCTTGCAACCCCAGAAGCCCAGGAGCAAGACAGTTACACCTTCAATTACCGCCTCATCCCGCACGATGGC
>ERZ1645192.127-NODE-127-length-52218-cov-6.918122_pt1 | contig 52218 bp, 48 predicted proteins | sample MGYA00575354_ERZ1645192 | MGnify/ENA primary metagenome ERZ1645192 (study PRJEB40844, sample SAMN11349763) | freshwater sediment metagenome | isolation source: river sediment | host: Sediment | place: India: Faizupur Khadar , New Delhi | collected 2017-02-21 ... | reverse complement strand
GTTTGTCCACCTGGTCGGCATAATCTTCATCCCTGCGATGAGCCACCAGCACGCCAATTTCTATCATCACCAACCCGATGAGCAGGGGAAATAGTTTTACCAAAAGCCCGTACAGCATCTCTTGGTTGATGTCGTACAGCGGCAGGAGGAAACGGGATGCCAGATAGAGGACTGCAAGCAACAGAAAAACAGTAAGAAACAAGCTTAGAAAGATTTGCCGTCCATAGTGTTTGTTTTCAGACATCGCCAACCTCCACGCAAACTTTACACCGATACTCTAACCATAGTATCATAATTATTATATAGATTGTAGGATGGCATGACAAGAAAATTCCTGTTTGTATTCGCTATAAGCCTGGTTTTATCCTTTCCGCTGATGCTTTCAGTTTTCGGTGAAGGTGGATTTCTGCATAACCAGGCGCTACGCAGGGAAATTGAGACACTGCGTTATTCACAACAAGTGCTTTCGTTGCAGGTGGATTCCTTGAAAAACCAACGAGATCGCATGGGCGAGCGCGATGCCATCCAGGATGCGGCCTTCAAATACGGGTACCAGAGCGAGGGTGAGCAAGTATTCTATTTCGACCTCGAAGAGGACGATGCATCCTTGCCTGCTCCGGCCACGACGGGTACGCAGGCAACCCTTCCTTCCTTTGCCGGCTTATCCACCACTCTTGTTTTTTTACTGGCACTAGCATTCTCAACTCTTCTTGCGGTATGCTATATACTGCTTGTGGGCAAACGGAGAAAGAATCGTGGGTCGGATGGTTGAGGAAGCACAGCTGCTATACAAGACGGTGGATTCCACCGTGGATCAAGTAGTGCAACTATTGAGGGAAGAACAACTTTTGGTCCTTCCCTGTGATACAATTTATGGTCTGAGCGGTCAATATGCAACGACTTACGAGAAATTGTGTGCCTTGAAGAAGCCTATCGGGCAACACCATTTCATCGTGCTCGCCACCCTAGAATCGGCTCATCAGCTTTGCATCGTGCCCCCAGTGCTAAAAAAGCACTGGCCTTGTGCACTTACCGTCATCCTGGAAAACCGGGAGGGAGAGGGTAGTACTGCAATACGGGTTCCCGATGATGCATTCATCCAGGCCATCCTGACCAAACTTGGCACTCCCATCTACTCCACAAGCGTCAATGATGCGGGATTTGCCATTACCAATATCACCGATATCATTTTCACGTATAAACAGAAAGTCCAGGCGATTGTCATCGACCCGGATAGAGGCAGGGATACTCCCTCCACCCTGATCGATTGTACGAAAGATCCGTATGAACTCATCCGCTGCGGTGCCTACGACGCATCAGAGTTGCTTTCTCAAGGCTGAATTCGACGAGCTTCCATGTAATACCGTTTTTCATGCGCTTCTCCCATGGAAAATGTTTTGCGCGGGAGCGCATTGTCCTTGATGATGGTATCGAAGAAGGTTGCCTTGGAGACATCGGGAAGGATGAGGGCGATGTTGCCCTTCTTTTTGCCCAGATTGGCAGCAACTTCCACACCGTGGATGTAATCTACGGTTGCCAGCTTCTGTGCGAGCAGGGAGTCGATCACCAATTGCAGCGTACCTGCAGCAATGGATGCTTTGCTCTCTCTCATTCCTATCACCAAGAAACCCTCGGCGTCGCAGTACCCGAACTTCTGCAGGCCGTCATTCACATTGATCTGCTGCAACACCTCTTCCTTGCTTGAGGCCTTGCTTACAACATACGACTCACAAACCTTGGCAATCTCCTCAAGAAAGGTCTGCCTTGAGAGATTGAAAAGCACCCGGTGGATGGGTTCGAACGCAAGCCCCGGGTCGAAGATGTTCTCCAATTCCACAAGTGCATATCGTGCCGGATGATTTTTCCGCCCATCTTCACTCAACCCTTGCTTGATATCCTCCCAGCAGCTTTTGGCGGTGGCGAGGCTGTGGTTTCCATCCCCCATGGCAAAGAGCAGGGGGTTGGAAGGATCCAGCTCTGCGTGCATCGCCTCAACGGCAAGGGCTATGGCTTGTAGATCCTCTTGCCGGTCGACCTTCCATGCGCTGAGGTGTCCGCCGTTTGCCATCAGCTCGGTATCGTAGACCTTTTCCAGTGTATCGTTTTTGTTCGCCAACGGTTCGATGACCGAGCGTTTTGCGTCGTTGATCAATACCATGATATGGGGCAGTTCAAGAGGGGCATTGCGCCTGATTTCCTTTCTTGGGGGAATTCGGCTCAGGATGGTTCCTTCGGTGGCCCTGATCAAGGTTCTGGAATCTTTGGCATAGTCGTAGTGTTCCAAATCAAGGGTGACCAGGAGCCCCCACCTGCCGCCGGGGCAGTTGTCGGTCGTTCGATGGACAAGGAAGAAGCAATTCGGGTAGGTTGTGAAAATGCCTTGCTTGATATACGCTTGCATGGTCTCGTTGATGGATTTGATACGTTTCTGTGGATCGGCTTCCTCAAGATAGACTTCTGGATAAATCAGGTTCAGAGTCGATGGAGCATCTTTGACATAGTCGGCGACTTGTTCCCAATACTCGGGTTCTGACGTATACTGGTCGCAAGCGACGACGGCCCATTTGGTCAGGTCGGTACCTGGTTTGGGAATCATGATATCGGCACATTTGAGTGCATACTGGGCCAAGTGTTGAGCAACGTTGGACATGCTATAACCTCTTTGATTTATGGATGTGGTAATATACTATTCCAATATTGATAGATACGCAACATAAAGTGAGAAAATATGAGCAAAGCAATTATCTGCACAGGTGGCGGAGCCCCGTCTTCAATCCCGTCGGGCTTCGTGGAAAAAGATGATTTTGTCATCGCTGCCGACAGCGGGTATGATACCGCAAAGAGACTCGGCATACCAGTACATCTTTGGGTCGGTGATTATGACTCGACGCTTTTTTCGCAGGAAATACAACAGCTGGTGCATGAGCGAAGTCCCAGGGACAAGGATGAGAGCGATACTGAGTTGGCGATCAAAAAGGCGGTGAGCCTGGGCTATGCGTCCTATTGCATCATCGGCGGCGGAGGATTCCGCATGGATCACCTGTTTGCAACCTTCTCCCTGTTCGAGCAATACGGTCCCCCGGAGCTCTGGTATACAGCGTATGAGATGGTGCATCTTGTCCGAGGGTATCATCGGTTCGAGTCCTTGAAAGCCGGCAGGCAGGTCAGTTTTTTTCCCGCCAGCTTCTCCCGGGATGTGTATATCACCGCAAAGCAGCTGCAATGGCCCTTGGAGAATTACCGCTTGTCGATGGACAGCCTCTCGCTCTCCAATAGGACAACCGATTCCTTTCTGGATGTGTTCGCAAAACAGGGCGGTTTGCTCTTTGTCAGCTTCCCGGTTGCAGACAAGCTACGGTAGATGGTATTCTCTGATCATGTTGCAGACAAGACGATTGCTGGCGTTCTCCAGCAGGGTGCATACCTACACGTTGCTTTTGTACATATTTTTCTTTCTCGTATATCTGCTCGGCAGTTTCTTTTCCGTAACCGAGGATTTCGTCGAGTTGCTGCAATTTTTTCTGTATCTGATCAGCTGGACCAGTCTGCTGTTCGGTGTCTGGATCTTGGTGTTCTCCTGCATCGTGTGGGCCGGTGATCGGGTATTTCCCCTTTCCCCGGTGCTCCTTACCATCGCAAGAATGATGTGCATCCTTGCCTTGGGATTCGTGGTAGCCTTGTTGGAGACATTGTTCGAGAAGGGTCTGGTAGTCAGCTGAAAAAAAGGAGTATCATGCATAAACCAACCATTTGCGCAATCCGCGGAGCCATTTGTGTAGAGCGGGATGAACCGCAGCGTATTGAAGAGGCCGCCTGCAAGCTCTACCGGACGCTGCTTGAGCAAAACAGCCTTGAAGAAGCACATATTGCAAGTGTATTGATCACCCAGACCAGTGATCTGAAAAGCCGAAATCCGGCAAACGGTTTGCGCAAAGGCGGTTATTGCAACAAGACCCCCTTGTTCTGCATGCAGGAGCTTGAAATCGATGGCATGCTTGAGCGTGTCATCCGCATGCTTCTCATCCTCAACTTCCACACCGAGCATACCAAGCCGGTCTACATGGATGGAGCTGAACGCCTTCGTCCCGACCTGATGAAATAAGAATTGAGAAAACTGCCTACGTATGAGGCTTTTTTATTAGGAGAATATGTAAATTTACATTTTATAGGGTAAAAACCTTGCTTTCTTTTTTGTTGCATGAGTATAAATTAGAGAACACAAAGTGATTATTAACGAATAATATTGCACAAATATTCAATACACAGCATACTATATGGTAATTTACATGGTATATAGTGAAAGGCCGATCATCCTTTCCTACAGCAAACCCAGAAGGAAACAATCATGAATGTTCACGTAAAACCCGGTTCTTTGAAAGGGGAGCTCCAGGTGCCTGGATCCAAAAGCCATACAATCCGGTCAATTCTTCTGGCAACCCTTGCCGATGGCCAGACTTGCATCGAAAACCCGCTGGCCAGTGGTGACGGGTTGAGTGCCCTCGCCGCAGCACGGGCTTTTGGTGCCATTGTCCAACAGGAAGAGCATCGTTGGATTGTGCAGGGAAGGGGAGGCGATCTTGTAGTGCCCCAAAATGTGGTGGATACGGGAAACTCGGGAACCACCACCTGCTTGTTTACTTCGGTGGCTTCCCTGGTCGATGGCTATACGGTCATAACCGGTGATGAGCAGATCCGGCGCAGGCCGATTCTCCCCTTGGTGAACGCACTCAACTGCCTGGGTGCCACAGCCTTTCTTACCAGGGGCGGTCAAGGTTGCCCTCCGGTGGTGGTACGAGGATTGCTTGAGGGAGGAAACGTGACCATTGAAGGCAGGAACAGCCAGTATGTCTCCAGCCTGTTGCTTTCAGCCCCCCTGGCAAAGCGTACGACCACAATCCAGGTGGTCAATGCCTTGGAAAAACCCTATGTGCAAATGACTCTTGATTGGATGAAACGTATGGGAGTCGAGATTGCGAACCCCTCGGATTTTTCCCGCTTTGTCGTTGAAGGCGGGCAGCGCTACCACGGTGGCAGCTTCAGCATACCAGCCGACTGGTCTGCCGTCGCTTTCCCGTTGGTGGGTGCTGCAATAACAGATTCGGATGTAGTGCTCACCGGCCTTGATTTCTCCGATTCCCAGGGAGACAAGCAGGTGGTGGACATCCTGGGTAAATTCGGCGCATGCATCCATAGGCAGGGCGATGACCGGTTGCACATCGTCGGAGGTGAGAAGTTGCAAGGGGGATTGACCATCGACCTATCGGATATCCCGGATGCCCTGCCTGCCTTGTCTGTCTTGGCTACCCAGGCCGAGGGTCGGACGGTATTCACAAACTTGGAGCATGTCAGGCAGAAAGAGACCGACCGAGTGGCGGAAATGACTGCAAAACTGAATTCGCTCGGGTGCTCTTTGCATATGGAGCGGGACTGTCTGGTGGTGGATGGACCGACCCCGATACAGGGGGGGACTGTATCATCGGCATTTGATCATCGCATTGCCATGGCGTTGGTGGCCGCAGGCCTGGCATCGGAAGGGGAGGTTGTCGTGACCGACGCCCAATGTGCCGATGTTTCATTTCCTGGTTTCTTCTCCAAGCTTGCAGCATGCAAAGCAGATCTTTCCATTGTGGAGGCCTCGGATTGAATACCAAGAAAGTAACCATTACCGATGTAGCCAAGGAGGCAGGACTGTCCATCGCCACCGTCTCGCGGGTGATCAATCATGCTCGCAACGTCGATCCTGAATCTGAGAAGGCCATTCGCAAGGCGATGCAAAAGCTCGGGTATGTGCCCGCAGTGAAGAAACAGAAGTTCTCCGTCATGGCCTTGATCGTACCGAGTCTGGAGAATCACTTTTTTTCTTCGGTCGTTGAGGGTGTGATGAGACAGGCAAACCAGGCAGGGTGTCATGTTGCCCTCTACTCTGCAAATGGAAGCGCCGAGCAGGAAGTGCGCTGTCTTGTACAGGCATCTTCCCTGGGTGTTTCCTCGTTGCTGTTCTGCCCGCTGGCCGATACGTCCTCTCTCGTGCTTGCGAATCTCTTTCCACCTGATTTCCCGCTGCTGATCGTCTATCGAAGAGACTACCTGAAGGGTGCAAGCCACATCTATTACAACAATGTGGAGGGTGGATATCTGGCGGCAAAATATTTGCTCCGGGGCAATCATCGGCATATCGCCTTTTTTGCAAGCTTCTGGCAACGGCCGAGTGAGAGTATTGAGCAGATGCTTGCCTATTTGGACCAACAAAACCGCGGCAGCTACTCTTCTTTGGACCGGCTCGAAGGATACAGGCGGGCACTGTCGGAGTTCTCTCTCCCTCTTGACCCCTCGCTGATCTGCATGACCGGCTACGATTTTTCCAGTGGATATGCAACGGCAAAGGAGTTTCTCTCAAGGCTGCGTGATTTCGATGCCGTCATTTGCTGCAACGATGCAGTAGCAGCAGGGGTTTTGCAGGCGTTGGATGAACAGCACATCGCCGTTCCCCAACAGGTTTCCATCCTTGGCTACGATGATTCCTTTCTTTCGGAAATCGCCCGGCCTTCGTTGAGCAGCATTCATCAAGATCCCCACATGTTGGGCGAAAAGGCTTTTGAACAGCTGGAGGATATCATTGGCGGAAAACGATGCGAGGATACCATCCTGCAACCCAGCCTGAAGATCCGCAGCTCGTCTCGAATGCGTGAAATTCCTTGAGCCAAATAAAAAAAGCATACCAGGATATCTGATATGCTTGTGAGCCGACTGTCAGGATTGAACTGACGACCCCGAGATTACAAGTCACGTGCTCTACCGCTGAGCTAAGTCGGCTTGGACTGTTGCAATATACCGGCAGAAAAACTCTCTGTCAAGACGTGTGAAAAACTCCCTGGTACGAGATTTTTCTCAACAGCGGTTGACAAAAGCTACAATAGTTTGTAATGTACGTTTGTCTTTTGGCATGGAGAGGTTCCCGAGCGGCCAAAGGGGGCAGACTGTAAATCTGTTGGTTACACCTTCGAAGGTTCGAATCCTTCTCTCTCCACTTGGAGGCCTTCTTCTTTGAGGAAGGCCTTTTTTCCGTTCTCTATGATGAAAGAGGTGCCGATGCATTGTTTTTATGAGAAAGGGTTGGCTTTTACCTGTGTTCCCGGCTGCAACTATTGCTGCAGTTGCGAACCTGGATATGTATTCCTTTCTCAAGAAGATCTACAGAGGCTTTGTGCCTACACTTCAATGGATGAGGACCGCTTCATCCGCACCTATTGCCGATTGGTGGATATGGGTTCATTCAGCATGGTCAGTTTGCTGGAGAAAGAGAATTACGACTGTATTTTCCTTACGAAACAGGGTTGCTCGGTCTACCATGCAAGACCCAGGCAATGTCGCACCTATCCTTTCTGGAGGAGCGTAATGGAAAACGAAGAGAGTTGGGAAGCAGAGAAGGCATCATGCCCGGGAATCGGACAAGGAAAGGTCTATAGGAAAGAGGAGATCGATGAGATTCTTCGCCTGCAGACCGGACAAGAGCCGATCATTCGTGTGTAGGATAGCGTATGGCAAAAGTGTCTGAATCGGTCCTTGAGCAGATCAAGGCGCGTATTCCCATCAGTGAAGTCGTCTCGGACTATGTAACGCTCTCCTCAAGAGGCGGCAGGTTATGGGGCTTGTGTCCGTTCCATCAAGAAAAAACAGCTTCCTTCTCAGTGGTCGATGAACAGGGTTTCTACTACTGCTTCAGTTGCAAAAAGGGCGGGTCGATGTTTGACTTCGTCATGGAGATGGAGAAGGTCTCTTTCATTGAATCAGTGAAGATTCTTGCAAAGAAGGCGGGAGTCGAGCTCGAGGAGGAGAGTCCCGAGGATAAAAGATCAAGGGATTTGAACGAAACACTCTACGACCTGTATGACAAGATTGCAGGCTCCTTTCATTTTTTGCTTACATCCTCCGCTCAAGGCGAGCATGCAAGGGCATACCTGCGTGAACGCAATGTATCCGAGGCGATGTGGGAGAAGTTCAATCTCGGCTATGCCCCGCAGGATGGCTCCTGGTTGTACTCATTTCTTGCAAAGCGTCACTACAGTGAAGAATTGCTGGCTAAAAGCGGCTTGTTCAGCCAGAACAATCCCACCTATCCCTTGTTTCGCGACAGATTGATGTTTCCCATTCGAAGCTGGCAGGGAAAGACGGTAGCCTTCGGCGGCCGGGACCTCACCTTCACATCAAAAGCCAAATACATCAACTCCCCTGAAACGGCGATTTATAGCAAGAAGCACCATTTGTTCGGGCTTTACGAGTCGCTCGATACGATCAAGAAGGGGCAGAAGGCAATCCTGTGCGAAGGAAACTTCGACGTGGTTGCATTGCATCAGAGCGGCTTCACTAATGCCATGGCTCCCTTGGGAACCAGTTTCACCGAGGAACAGGCAAAGCTGCTCAGACGCTATTGCACATCCGTGGAGATACTCTTCGACAGTGACCGGGCAGGACAGAGCGCCACGGCAAAGGCGTTGGTGATTGCACAGAATATCGGCATGGAGAATTCGGTTCTGACCTTGGGGTCGGCGAAGGATGCTTCGGAGCTCGTCCAACATGAAGGGGAACAGGCTCTGAAAAGAGCGTTACAACAGCCACAGCAAGGGTTTCGTTATCTTGTAAACAATGCGGTAAACCAGTATGATATACTAACGCCCAAAGGCAAAACCGCAGTATTTAACGCTGTGAGACCATATTTGGACGCCACTGCATCGTCAATTGAGAAGCAGGACCTGATCAAGGGATTGGCGGCAGTGCTGAATGTTGACGAATCGTCGATACTTGACGATTATTCACGGAACGCCACCCCCGTAGCAAAACCGGTGGCGGCAGCAGGAGAAATGGGGGTAAAGCCACTGAATCCTGCAACAATTTCCGTGGATTTGTATGCGATGTTGACTTTGGTCAACAATAGGGAGTTGTATCTGCAAACAAGGTACAAGATCGCTGTTGAAGACTTGGAGGATGCAGAAGCAGAAGCACTGTATAACGTATTGGAGGAAGCTGCAAGAGAGGAAGTCGGCAAGCATGATGAGTATATCCTGCAGATGATTGATGATGAGCAACTTCGCAGTGATGTCGCTGCATCGTTCACTATGGAGGAGTTCAAGCTTGCTCCGCAAAGAGTGCTCAATGAAGCTGTGAACCGAATTCAATTGAGGACGTATGAGAAAAAGCGATTGAGTAATAAACGGCTCTTGGATATCAGTCTGCTAGACGGTACCGGGGATGAAGGAATCGAGGAATTGCTTCGGGAGAAGACGGAGATTGACGCAAAGATTGCCAGACTCAGGAAGACTCTCGAGCAGGATATTTAAACAGGGTAGGTAGATAATACAGATGCTTGATGAAAACATTTCGCAGGCCATAGTCAAGGATATGGTGGCGCGTTCAGCAGAGACCGGACATGTGACAAAAGAGGATATCAGAAAGGCTCTTGGTCCACAGAATGCCACGGATGAGGCTGTCGATGAAATCATGCAGACCCTCAGTGAGTTGGAGATCATCGTCACAGAAAGTGATGAGGCTCCTGCTGCAGGTCTTTTTTCCGAAGGTCCGTCCGAGGATGAAATCGATACCGACCTGGAAGAGGAACCGGATGATGTCGACCTGCTTGAGGATGATCTTGAGGATGACCTTTCCGTCGATGCGCTGATAAATGATTTTTCCGAACATCACGAAGACAAGCCGGAAGCTAAAAAGAACGGCAGCCGGGAAAGTGATGAGGAGGAGGAAGAAGAAGAGGATGCCGTACTTGATGATGAGGACGAGCATCCTGCCTCGATGAAACATGCCTGGAGCGGCATGGGAACCGATGATGATGCTGTTGGTGGAAGTGATCATTTTGTCGATATTTCCAGTCTTGACGACCATGAAGGTGATATTGAACACATCCGTCACAATACCATCCTGGGAACCGACAAGAGCGACTCCAGCGGCGATGATCCGATCCGTCTTTATCTGAGGGAAATCGGCAAGGAGAGCCTGCTGACCGCCGACCAGGAGGTTGAGCTCAGCAAGAAGATGGAAGACGGTGCCTTGATCATCAAGGATGTCATCCAGGAAAGCGGGGTTATGATCACCCGGTTCCATGAGATCATCAAAACGCTCAACACCAAGATTGAAGGTCAGGAAGAAGAGTACAACGCAAAGGACTACAAGGAGCTTGTCACCAACCAGAAGCGGTTCACCCAATTTTACAAGGAACAGCTGAAGGATGTGCAGGCGGGCCTGAAAAACTATATCGGAAAGAAAGAGCAGATGATCAGCAGCGGCGAGGATGTGCTGCATGATGAGGCATTGATCAAGACCCGGATGACGCTGTTGAAGAAACTTGCAAAAGTTGATTTGCAGCCCGAGGAGATCACCTCGTTCACCCACGATTTCGTGGATGCCGAGAACAGGATCCGCTCCTACAAGGAAAAGAAACAGCAGCTTGAGAATAAGCTTCACATCTCTTCAGCCAAGGAGTTGAGACAGCTCGGGCGAGACCTTGCAACCCAGTCCAGGAGTGCAAAAATCGAAGAAGAACTCCACCTGTCCAGTGATACGATCAAGGACCTTATCCGGGAACTCCAATTGACGGAGAAGGATCTGAGGCAGATAGAGTACCAGTTCGAAGACACCTGCGATAATATCTTGTTGCACTCCACGAAGATCAAGTACGGCCAGAAGATGATGAAGGATGCCAAGGACCGCTTGATCCGCGCCAACCTCAGGCTCGTGGTATCCATCGCAAAAAAATACACCAATCGGGGGTTGCACTTCTTTGATCTGGTTCAGGAAGGCAACATCGGCTTGATCAAGGCTGTCGAGAAGTTTGAGTACCGCAAGGGATTCAAGTTCTCCACTTATGCAACGTGGTGGATTCGGCAGGCCATCACCCGGTCGATTTCCGACCAGGCCCGTACCATCCGTGTTCCTGTGCACATGATCGAGCAGATCAACAAGGTGGTCAGGGAGTCGAGGATGCTCATGCAGTCGCTGGGTCGGGAACCAACCGATGAGGAAGTGGCTGAGAAGCTTGGATGGACCGAGAGCAAGGTAAAGGCGGTCAAGAATGTTGCCCGTGAACCGATTAGTTTGGAGACACCGGTAGGCGAGGAGGAAGACTCTTTGCTCTCCGACTTCATCGAGGACAAGGAGGTGGAGAATCCTGCCACCCAGACCGCGTATTCGCTGCTTCAGGAACAGCTCAAGGATGTTCTGGCAACCCTTCCTGCCCGCGAGCAGGAGGTCCTGAAGATGAGATTCGGCCTGGAGGATGGATATTCATTGACACTTGAGGAAGTTGGATTGTATTTTGAGGTGACCAGGGAACGAATCCGCCAGATTGAGGCCAAGGCACTCAGAAGGCTCAGGCATCCCAAGCGCAGTAGGAAATTGAAGGATTTCATTTGAGATACAGGGAGAAGATGATGGAAGAAGCAGAAGTATTTGCAAAACTCAGCCAATTGCAGGAAGACCTGACCTTACGGTTTGCCCTTGAGGATGAGATTGTCAAGTTGCCCAGAGATCTGAAAGTCAAGCAGGAGCTGCTGGACAAGATCAATTTGGAATATATTGATGAACATGCCAGAAGTGAAACAGCAAAGGATGACCTCAGAAGCCTGCGCATCCAGTACGATGATGCAGTGCATGCCCGTGAGAACTCCGAAAAGCAGATGGAATTGATCTCCACCCAGCGTGAGTTCGAAGCGCTTGAGAAGGAAATCAAGGATGCTTCTGCAAAAGAACAAAGTCTGCTCAAGCAACTGCACGTCAAGGAGAAGCAGGTCCATGAATTCAGTGACCGCCTCACCGAAAAAGAGCAGTTGATGATGCTGCAGAAGCAGGAAGTGGATAACGAAGCAAGCAAGATTGAAGCCCTGCTCTCCGATAAGAGAGAACAGCTTGCCAAACTTGAGACCAAATGCGAGCAGTACATCGCCGGCGACATCACCGAGGACCTGTACAATAAGTTCTGCAACATTGTGAAGAACAAGAAGGGCAAGGGGATTGTTCCCATCCATGGGTTGGTTTGCCAGGGATGCCACATTGTACTTCCCATCCAGTTCGTCAATGTTGTTCGTTCAGCCAAGGATATTGAGTTCTGCCCGTACTGCAGCCGAATCCTCTACTATGAAGAGGTTGAGGGTGCGGATGAGCAGTTCCGCAAGAGAATCGAGGATGTTGAGATTGAGGAAGGCGGCCTTGCCGACTTTGTCGATTCAAGCGAATTCGACGACCTGCTCTAGGATTTTTACAAGGTAGGCGAGATGATCGCGGGCGGCCGTAAGGCCGCTTGAGGAAAGTCCGGGCTCCATAGGACATGACGCCGGGTAACACCCGGGAGCGGCGACGCTATAGAGAGCACCACAGAAAATATACCGCCGAGCAATCGGCAAGGGTGAAATGGTGGGGTAAGAGCCCACCGCACTGCTGGCAACAACAGTGGCAGGGTAAGCCTCGTCAGGAGCAAAATCAAGCAGCAGGTTGGGTTGTCCGCCTTGAGCCTGCGGGTCGGTTGCTACAGCATCCTGGTAACAGGAGGCGTAGATAGATGATCATCTGATACAGAACCCGGCTTATTGCCTGCCTTGTTTTTTTGATAGTGATAGGAGAACAGAAGATGATGAGACAGTGTTATTGCACCCTTCTTCTGTTCTCTTTTTGTTTGCTTCTCGCCGGATGCCGCAAAGGTGAGCCTTCGCTCGACCAACTTGCAATGCAGGGCGACTATGAGAGGCTTGAACGCGTTGCAAGAGAGGACTTTTCCCATACCTATCAAAAGGGTTCCCTGTACTATGTGGCGTTGGCCCAGGAGCGACTTGGCAAAATTGAGGAAGCACATGCGAGCCTGCGCTTGTATCTGGCGATGGCAGGCAGGCAGGGTACATCGGTTTCAGCGGCAAAGCTTGCTGTCCTGCTGGGAAACAGGGTGGCGGATGGCGCTCTGGTTATTGAAATGGGCCTGTTGCTGGAAGAGCAAAAGGCCTTGGACGAGGCAACCGCCAAGGAGCTGTATCAAGCATTGCTTGGCGCCAAACGAACCGAGGATGCCCATAGGATCTTCACCACCTATTTGCAGGGTTCCTTGGACGGCCTGGCCTATGCCAAGGTATTGGTTGAGTCCAATACCTCTTTCTCCCTCATCAAGGAAGCATTCACTTCCTTGACGGATGAACAAGCGGTGAACCTGCTTCTCTTTGCAAGCCTGTTGCAACACGACGTTCAACGCGCCTATGACTACTTCTCATACGCCGCTACCTTTGAGAGCAAGGTGCTTGATGCCACGATGAAGAAAAACCTGTATACTGCCCTTGCCCGATTCGCAAGCCAAGCCGATCAGCGCGTTCAGGCAAACAAATACCAAAGCTTGGCAAATACCATACCATGAAATAGGATGATGCCATGCAGATTGTAGATATGATCGCCGATGACCTGTTGATGATTCAAAATCCAGCCCGATATACAGGCGGAGAGTTCCACTATGGAACCAAAGACCTTGCAAAGGTGTATTTTCATACAGCAATTTGCTTTCCTGATTTGTATGAAATCGGCATGAGCAACAACGCCGTACGTATTCTCTATGACTTGCTCAACAGCATGGAGGAGGTTTATTGCGACCGTGTCTTTTCGGTAGCCCCGGACTTTGAACAGCTGCTCAGGGAAAAACAGCTTCCCCTCTATACCCTTGATCTTCAAAAACCGCTTTCCGAACTCGATATGCTGGGAATTTCCATCGGATACGAACTGAGTGCAACAAACATCCTTCAGGTCTTGGACCTTGGAGGGATTCCCCTGCATGCCTGTGACCGGACCGATGAGCATCCGATAGTAATCTGTGGAGGCCCTGCCGTCACCAACCCTCTTCCATTCGCTCCGTTCATGGACTTCGTGTACATCGGGGAAGCCGAGGAAGGTCTGCAGGAGGTTGCCCGGATTCTGATCGATGCGAAAAAACAGCAGAAGTCCAGAAGCGAGAAACTTGCCTTGCTGCAAAGCCTTCCCTATCTCTGGTACACAGGCAAGAAGTTGGCTTTGCGCTTCATCGATACCAACTTTGCCACTCCTGAATCTCATACCTACCGCCATTATGTGGTTCCCAACTTCAAGGTGGCCCAGGATAATGGGGTGGTGGAAATCATGCGCGGCTGTCCGAACAGCTGCAGATTCTGTCATGCAGGCCAATACTACAAGCCGTATCGACAGAAGCAGTACAGCACCATGGCAGCCCAGGTTGAGCAGCATGTCAGCGACTTCGGCTATCGCGAGATTACGCTTTCCTCGCTTTCAAGCGGGGACCATCCGTACATCAAGGAGTTGATCGAGACGCTCAACGCAGAGTATTCGCACAGGCATGTCTCCTTCTCCCTGCCCAGCCTGAAGGTGAACTCGTTTTCCCTGGGAATCCTCGAGCAGCTTTCGGAGGTACGAAAAAGCGGATTGACCTTTGCCATCGAAACACCCAAGGAAGCCTGGCAGCGGGCCATGAACAAGGAAGTCCCCCTCGAGCAGGTCATCGAGATAGCCCGTGAGGCGAAGAGCAGGGGATGGAAACTGGCAAAATTCTACTTCATGGTGGGATTGCCTTTCGTCGATCGGCAGGTCGAGAATCAGGCCATCGTCGATTATGTAGGGGCCATTTACGATGCCACCCGCCTCTCGATGAATATCAACATCGGAACCTTCATTCCAAAGGCCCATACTCCATTCCAGTGGTGCAGCCAACTTACACCGACCCCGTCTTATGAACAGCTCTCTTCCCTGAAGAAAGCCATCAATGAGCGCATCAGAGGTTGCAAGGTTAGTTATCATGAGCCCAACATCAGTTATCTGGAAGGGCTGATCAGCCGTGGTGATGAGCGCTATGCAGCTGTCATCGAGTCAGCCTACCGCAAGGGTTGCCGGCTTGATGCATGGGACGAATACCTGAAATCTGATTTGTGGCTGGAGGCGATCGGGGAGGCTTCCTACAATCCTGATACCTGCATCTTCGAACCGTACGGCCTTGACGAAGAGCTTCCCTGGGATTCAGTGAGCATGCGGGTCAGCAAGAAGTTTCTCAAGGACGAGTATGAGAAGGCTAAGAACCTCTTGTTGACCGAGCGATGTTTTGAGTCGTGCAGCCATCTCTGCGGTGTCTGCTCGAAAGTGACCGAAGTCATCGATACAACGCACAAGGATCCGATTCTTGAACAAGTGAGAGACAAAACCTTGGTGATTGAACCGAAGGAGGAACCCATATCAAAGACTGTCCAAGCCCTGATAACCTATCGCAGGTTCGGTCGTTCGCTGTATATCAGCCACATCCATGCGATGCGCAATTTTGAGATGGCATTCCAGCGATCGAAAGTAGGGGTGCAGTTCACCCAGGGCTTCAATCCCAAACCCAAGCTAGAGTTTGTCAATCCGCTCTCTGTGGGCATTGCCGGTGATGAGGAAGTGATGCTCGCCGAGTTGATCGATAGTGAGAATCTGACGGAACAAGAAGTGAAAGAGAAATTGGGTTCGGCCCTGAATGACGGCTATGAGATCGTCCAAGTGCTGTTCCTCAGGCTCGACAAGAAACAGACGTTGGCCAAGTATCTCAAAGGAAGTCTGTACACCATTGAGACCAGGGAGGACGAGAAGAGCCGAACGCTGCTCGAATCATTCTGCGATCAAGAGTTGAAGGATGTGGTGGTGCACAAGGAGTCGGAGGGTTTGTTCTCCGTCCGTTTGGAAGGGGAGAAGAACCTGGTCAAATCGCTCTTCGGCAATGACACTGACAAGTTTGCACTTGCCAGCCGCCTGCGCATCACCAGAAAAGCGCTCTACGCCGGTTCCTGGGGTGTTTCGTACCCGCAATTCTTTGCATCACTGCAGTAAGTGCTCGATGCGCGGCAGGGAATCCTGAGGGCCTACCATCATCAGGATGTCCTCAGCCTGCAGACAAAAATACGGACCGGGGGATAGGGTGATCGCACCCTCTCTTCGTACCGCCACCACGGTGGCTCCGGTTTCCTGCCAAAAACGCAATTCACCCAAGGACCTGCCGATGACCTTGCTTGCTTGCGAAACTGTTTGGCTGATGATGGGGAATGGGTTTGCCTCAGCGAATCGCGAGTTTATGGTGAACAGCTGTTTTGCAAGCGAGAAGAATTCGCGGTCCAAAGCCTCGTGCTCTTCCAAAAGCGTGCGCATGCGATGAAGCAGATGCTTCGATTCATCGTGCTTATCATAGGCTTCCATGAAAGCTTTGGCCTTCAGACGGCTTTTCACCACTACACCGCTGTTTTGCATTACTGCAACCACCCCTTGTTCTTCCAGGATGGCGAACGAACGGCGGATGGTCTCCGGCGATACCCCGTATTCACCGCTGAGAATTGTTCTTCCCGATAGTTTGATCCCTTCGGCAAGTTCCTCATTTGCAATACGCTTGGCTATGTCCACGGCGATTCGCTCATAGATGGCGCTCTTTTCATGCTTGACTGCACGATTGGGTTGGAGTGGTTCGGCGGCCATGGCTCACTCCTCCTCCTTGATTGTTTCCCAGAGCCGGTCCATGTAAGCGAGGTTCTCCCGGCTCAGTACAATGCCCTCCGCCGAAGCACGCTGGTAGAGTGCATTGAAGCGTCTTCTCATTTTCTGATTGGAACGATGCAGGGCCAAAGAAGGGTTGTACCCCAGATAGCGGCACAGATTCACTGCAGCAAACAGCAGGTCCCCCAACTCCATCTCAAGGTCCTCTTGCTTGTCCTCAGGGTTCTTATACGCAGTAGCGACTTCCTCAAGCTCTTCCTGTACCTTGTCAAACACACCTTGGGATTCGGGCCAGTCAAAGCCGACCTTGCGGATTTTCTTTTGGATTTCATTGGCCATTTCCAACGGGGGAAGGGAAGGGGGGACACGACTGAAAAAGTCATCCTTTTGATGCGTCTTTCCTTCTACATTCACTTTGATGGCATTCCATACATCGATGACTTCACTGCTGTTTGCAACTTTCTGGTCGGAAAAGACATGGGGATGTCTGCGTATCAGTTTCTCACATACAAGGTTCAGGGCTTCGATACTCGCCAACGCATCGGTTTCCTGATGCATTTCCAAGAGCATCATCGCATTCAACATTACATCGCCCAGCTCTTCGCTCTGGCCCTCCTTGTCTTCACAGAGTACTGCATCCAGATACTCATATGTCTCATCAATGAGATGGGTCGAGACTTGCTTCGGGCTCTGCTCCCTGTCCCAAGGACAGCCTTGGTCGCTGCGAAGCAGCCTGACGATGGTAAAAAGTTGCATCAATGCTTCGGAGATGGTGGTTTTCTTTTCATAGGTGAAGTCGATCATGGTTATGAGTATACTGGTTTGCTGCAATCTTGAGAACAGGAAAAGAAAGGCTCTTGACATGATGTTATTACTGTATATACTGTACATATACAGAAGGAGCATGTTGTGGATATCATCCTCTCAAATGCCAATCCAGACCCGATATATGAGCAAATCGCCCAACAGATGCGCGCCCAGATAGTCTCAGGCATTCTCAAGGAAGGTGAATTGCTGCCTTCAATCCGCGCCCTTGCCAAGGAGTTGCGCATCAGCGTGATAACCACCAAGCGTGCCTATGACGAACTGGAGCGGGAAGGGTATATCCAGACCATTGCAGCGAAAGGGAGCTATGTAGCGGCTCGAAGCCATGAACAGCTCAAGGAAGAGTATTTGCGAAAAATCGAGGATCACATGCGCTCGATTCATTTGCTTGCCCAGTTTGTCGGACTCAGTGAAGAGGAGCTTGCCATGATGTATCAGTTGCTTGCAGAAGGAGAACGGTGAGATGGAAAGTGCAATTCTCTGCAGGAAAATGAAGAAAACCTACGGATCGTTTACCCTCGATATCGAGGATTTCAAAGTTGCTACTGGTACCGTACATGGCTTGATCGGAGCAAACGGTTCAGGCAAGACTACTACGATCAAGCTGCTGCTCGGCCTGTTGTTCCCGGATTCGGGAGAGCTGTCGGTGCTTGGTTCCAGCCGGATCGGCAATGAAGCCGAGACTCGCCAGCATATCGGATTCATTGTCGATGATGCATCGGTTCCCAGCCTTGTGACTGCGAATGAGCTTGCCGCAGTATTGAGGCGGTGTTACCAACATTGGGATCAGGGGCAGTATGAGATGTATCTGAGGCAGTTCCAGATTGATCCAAAGAAGCAGTATCGAAAGTACTCCAAGGGGATGAAGGTGAAGCTTCAGTTGGCCGTCGCTCTCAGCCATCATGCCTCCCTTCTGATCCTCGATGAACCCACGAGCGGCCTGGATCCATTGGCCAGGGATGAGATCATCTCCATTCTTTCTGAATTCAGTAAGGATGAAAACCATACGATTCTGATCAGCAGCCATATCACCAGCGATTTGGAGAAACTCTGCGACTATGTAACATTCCTGGAAGAGGGATGCATCCGATTCACGGAGGAAAAAGATGAGTTGCTTGAAACATATCGGTTGGGCATTGTCTCTCATCAGATGGTAGCCGATATCGACAGCGATTCGATTATCGCAAAACGTGAGGGGTCTTTTCAGGTGGAACTGTTGCTGAGGACAGAGGATGTTCCTTCGTTTCTTGAATCCCGAAGGCTCAGCCTGGAGGAATTGATCATTTTCTTGTCAAAAGGAAGGAGTGCAGTATGATGGCGTTGTTGCTCAAGGATGTGTTTCTGATGCGAAGGCGCAGCGGCATCATGTTGCTCGCCATTGCGATATTTGTATTTCTCTCTGGAGTGCAGGGTGGGCTGGTCAATACAGTAATGGCCACGATGATGCCTTTGATGCTTGGCTTCACCACCTTGGCTTACGACCAGAATGACGGGTGGGAGGCCTATGCTTGTGCGCTTCCGTTTTCTCGGAAGCTTGTAGTACAAAGCAAATATGTATTGGCTCTTGGTTGCATACTGCTTTCCATATTTCTGGTTTTGGTCATTGGGCTTCTTGCATCCAGATGGGAAATACACACTGTTTTTTCAAACGCCGTCACCCAATTTGTGTTTGGTGCATTCTTTGTTTCGATAAACTATCCTTTGATTTTCAAGTTTGGTTTTGAAAAAAGCAGGTTGTACTATATTTTGGTCATGGTTGCGCTGATGAGCATCGGATCAGTACTTGCCTCGTTGCTGCAAAGTGCTTCCATGCCTGCATTCATCCTGGTTTTGTTGCCGATTGCATCGATTTGCTGCTTCACTGCAAGTTACCTTCTCTCCTGTTCCATCATGAAAAAGAAGGAATTTTCCGGTTCATGATGTCAAAACTCTAGTAAAAACAGCACAAATCATGCTACTACACCTGTAACCGGACCTTTTAAGGGGTGCTGCATGTGTGGAATTGTTGGATATGTCGGAACAGAGGAAGCTTCCTCCCTTCTCCTTGAAGCTCTTCGCAAGCTTGAATACCGCGGATATGATTCTGCCGGTATCGCCTTGGTTGATGAGAAAAACAACCTTCAGATACGCAAGATCAAGGGACGACTTTCCAATTTGCAGCTAATGGTCCAGCAAAAACCGATTACCGGAAAATGCGGTATCGCACATACCCGCTGGGCGACTCATGGCGAACCGTCTGACCTGAACAGCCATCCCCATACCGATGTTTCACAGAACATTGCCGTGGTCCACAACGGAATCATAGAAAACCATGCCCAGCTGCGGTCATGGCTTGAGAAGCATCAAGTGAAGTTCGCGAGCCAAACCGACAGCGAGGTCATCGCCCACTTGATCGACTTCCACTACAACGGCGATCTCCTGCAGGCCGTCACGGAGACGGTCAAGCGCCTGGAAGGCTCCTATGCCATCGCAGTTGCCTGCAGTCAACACCCCGAGGTGTTGGTGGTTGCACGAAAGGACAGTCCCTTGGTCATCGGACGAAGCGAGCATGCCACCATGCTGGCCAGCGATGTGCCGCCGCTTTTGAGCCATACCAGGAAAGTCCAATACCTGGAGGATTTGGAGGTTGCCACTCTTACGCAGAATGAGGTGCATATCTACAACCTCGATGGGGATGAGATCGAGCGGGAAATCCAGACCATCGAATGGGATATGGAAGCAGCAGAGAAGTGCGGATTCGAACACTTCATGCTCAAGGAGATCTGCGAGCAGCCCAAGGCTCTGCGTGACACGTTGCATTCGAGATGCAAGGATGGCGTATTGGCGTTTCCCGCCCAAATAGAAAACCTTTTGGAAAACTGCAAACACCTGCTGATCACCGGCTGCGGGACCGCCTACCATGCGGCCATGGTAGCCTCCTATGTAATTGAACAGGTTGCCGGTCTTCCTGTCGAAGTCCTCGTAGCCAGTGAGCTCAGATATCGAAGACATATCCAGAAAGAGGGCGAAGTGTGTCTGCTCATCAGCCAAAGCGGTGAAACCGCCGATACCATAGCATCCCTCAGGCTCTTGAAGGAGCTTGGGATTCCGACCATTGCCCTGACCAATGTGGTGGGCTGTACGCTCAGCCGTGAAGCCGATTGGGTCCTGTATACCCAGGCCGGTCCAGAAATCGCTGTAGCCTCAACAAAGGCCTTTACAACGCAGCTCTTGAGTCTCTTCACCATTGCTGCATTGATTGCAAAGCAGGAACGCTCGGTGCTGCTTGAAGCACTGGGACAGTTGCCGGGAAAAACCCAGTTGCTTATCGACCGGCAGGAGGACATCCAACGGTTTGCAGCCAGCCAATTCAACAAAACCAAAGTGTTCTTCATGGGGCGGCTCGTTGATTTCGCAATCAGTCTGGAAAGTGCCCTCAAGCTCAAGGAGATCAGCTATACGCACAGTGAGGCCTTTGCAGCAGGAGAGCTGAAACATGGGCCGATTGCCTTGGTCGATACTTCAACCTTGGTGGTTGCCCTGTGCACGCAACCGTCCTTGTACGCAAAGATGGACTCCAACATCAAGGAAGTAAAAGCCAGGGGTGCAACGGCATTGGTTATTACGTTTGAGGATGTGCATACGTTTGATGATACAGCCGATGCAATCTTCAGGCTTCCACAGACGCATCCTTTGTTCAGCCCGATTCTCAGTGTGATTGTCAGCCAGCTCTATGCATACTACTGTGCAGTTCTGAAGGGAAATGATCCTGACAAGCCGAGAAACCTGGCCAAGTCGGTTACTGTCGAGTAATTGATGGACCATCCAAACAAATATGTTTGGGATGGTTTCTAGTTAACAGAATATATATTATTTACAGATTATACGAAATCTCTGTTTGAAGAGAATAGGTACCCTGCTTGTGCATGATTGATTATTGTTTAGTTTAGAGGAATTGATGCAACTGGATGCAATTCTGTCCAAAATCGATTCGTAAAATCACCTTCTGAGACATTGATGGCAGCATAGACATGAATAAATAAAGAGCCGACAGCAGTATCAGAAACTACATAATCTGGGAAATCTGCTATTTCACTCGGAACGGCGATGAAAGAATTCCCATCGAATCTAGTTAACTCTTGGTTTGGATTAGTGTAGGAGCCGGATACTATACTGAAACGCAATGTATTATTTGAAGTGAGTGATAAGGAAAATTGGATGTCCGGATTCAAAGGATTTGTTGCAGTAGAAAAGAAATATGGAGCATTGAATTCATTGCCGCTTGAATTTGATAGTTTGTACAGCGTGTACTCTTTGTTATCCTTTAAAGTCGATAAAATTTTAGATCCGGAAGGAATCATTCTACCATCAACAACATTTCTCCGAAATTCTGAATTGAATTTTGTTGCGAGTATAGAAGGATGTTTAGGTTCATCAGTAACAATGTAAGCAAGCATGAGAGAGGGCCCGGTGGATGGGGTGATCCAACTGAGTATATTGTCAGGATTAGTAAATGTGAACGTAGTAGTATCAGAATTGAATGAATAATCGACAGAAAAAACCGTCATTATCCCACACCCACCCAGCACAAGGACAAGAAAAAAGACAGATACCATACGAAGAATGTGATTTCTCATCTTCATGGCATCTGTCTCCTCTCTTCACGGTTGGGTTTAGTCCACCCTACCCCGTTTACCTACAGAAAGGCAAGTCTATTGGTTGCAATCTTGGCAAACTCAGAGGTCGGGAATTGATCGGCGAGCTGCTGGAACGTTGCTTTGGCAAGTTCTAGGTTGCCTTTCTTTTCCTGAAGTCTTGCCTGTCCGAACAAGGCTTTCGGAGCCTCGGCGGCTGACAATCCGAATTCATCAATGACCTTGGTATAGTATTCAAGAGCCAACGAGTCATTGCCAAGCTCTTCCGCACTTACTGCAGCGTTGGTCAGCGCAAGCGAAGCAAGGTAGTTCTTACCTGCATTCGAGTACGTAGCGATGAAGCTGTCAAGAGCCTTCTGATACTCCTCTTTCTCAAAAGCTATCATACCCAGGAGGTATTGAGCCTTGAGGCTGGGGTATTTGTTTCCCTTTGCAGCCAAGTCGTTCAAGCCGGCTACGAGTTCATCATATTTGGCCTGATACCCTTCATCCTCGGTTCCCAGGACCTGCAGCTCAGAATAGGCGGTCTCCAGCAAATCAATCGAGTTGAACTGCGCTTGCAGGTTCTTGTTGTTGACCGAAGTAACGATGCCAAGCGTAATCAGACCGATAACTACAACTGCCAAGACAATAATGGCTGCCTTCTTGTTACGGGCCAAAAAGCTATTCAATGATCCTTCGATTCTTTCATTCAAGGTTATTTCAGCAGAATCCTTCTTCTTATTACTCATGCTACATCTCCGTTATCAAGGGTATAAAACACAGGCGGCTGTGTGCCGCCTAGTATGGTGGAACACAACCTTAGTTGTCTTCCCTATCCTCATCCTTGTAACGCATCATGTCTGCAAGGGAGAAAGTATCGCTGTCATCATCCTCATGGATGTATTTTGCAATTTCCGACTGCTGGGAACGCTTTACCAGCTCCTTGATGGAGAGAGACAGCTTCTGGGTGGTCGGATTGCATTCAACAACCATGGCGGTGATGGGATCGCCAACCTTGAACTTCTTGAGGACCTCATCGGTATACTCTTCATCAGGTCCGACCAGGTTGTACTTGCTGATCAGGCCTTCTATGTCACCCAGGACCTTCACAAATACGCCAAAGTCAGTCACATTGGTGATGACACCGCTGATGGTGCTGAACTTCGGATAGTCGTGGCGTAGGGTCTGCCAAGGATTGCCTTCAAGCTGTTTCACGCCAAGGCGGATCCGGCGGTTGTCGGGCTCGACACGGATGACCACAACGTCGATCACATCACCTTCTGCGCAGAAGGAAGACATATTCTTGACCTTCTTGGTCCAGGAAATGTCATCGATGTGCAGAAAGCCGTCGATGCCTTCCTCGAGGTTGACGAAAGCGCCGCTATTGGTGATTTTCACAACCGGCTTGGAAAGTGTCATGCCGACAGGATAACGCTCCACAATGGTATCCCAGGGATTTTCTTCAAGCTGCTTGAGGCCCAAAGAGACACGCTTCTTGTCCAAGTCATACCCGAGAATCTTTGCCTCGACGACATCACCGACATCCAGGACTTCCTTGGGGTTGTTGACCCGCTTGGTCCAGGACAGCTCGGAGATATGGGCAAGACCCTCGATGCCGGGCTCGATCTCGATGAATGCACCGAAGGTGGTGATTTTGGTCACCGGTGCCTTGATGGTGTCACCGACATTGTACTTCTGTTCAAAGGTGGTCCAGGGATCTTCCTGCATGTGCTTCAGCGACAGGTTGATCTTCTGGGTTTCGGGATCGATGTTGATAAGCCTGAGCTGTACAACCTGTCCCTTCTTCACGAAATCCTTCGGACGGGTGACATGGCCCCAGCTCATGTCATTGATATGCAACAGTCCATCAAAACCGCCAAGGTCAATGAAGGCACCGAAGGAGGTAAAGGATTTGACCACACCTTCGACAACGTCACCGATCTGAACGGTGGAGAAGAACTTCTCTTTATTTTCTTTGATTTTCTGGTCAAGGTACTCACGTCTGTTCACCACGCTCTTGAGCTTGGTGCCGCCGTGGAACTTATCGATGATGAAGTAATCAGTTACTCCGATCAAAGTCTCCGGTTCCTCGACACGAACTACGTCAGCCTTGGAGAGGGGGCAGAACCCCTTGTACTCGCCTCCGAGATCGATCTCGAAGCCACCCTTGATCACTTTCTCAAATTTGCCCAAAACGGGAGATCTGCTTTCAGCAGCAGCCTTCAGCTCATCAGTGCGTTCCTTGAAATCGGCACGCTTCTTGGAAACGACGATCTGACCGCCCTTCCCTTCCTTATTGATGATGACGACTTTCACTTCTTCACCAACTTCAGGAATAGATGCGAACTCATCACGAGAGATGCGACCCTCGCTCTTGTAACCGACATCCACGAATACATACTCGTTGTTTACCTGGACAACAGTACCGGCCACGAGTTGACCGTCTTCGATTCCATCAAGAGATTTAAGATACTCCTCCTGCAGCATATCCTGCATTTTGGTCTTCTTTTCATCCATTTCTTGTTCTTCAGCCACTTGATTTCTCCTGATCCTAAATTTACCTATTTACTTCGCTTTAAGCGTAAAAATAGCAGATAACACTTTCTCACAAACTTGCACCATAGTCAAGTGCGAGGTATCGATATAGAGGGCTCCATCGGCCACTTGCAAAGCCCCTACAGGCTTGGTCCTGTCGATATGGTCGCGCTCCTGTATCTCTTTGAGCACCGTCTCATAGTCCGGCCCGTCGGGATGCTGCTTGAACCTGCGCTCGGCCCGTACCTCCGGTTTTGCATCGAAATAACACTTAAGATCGGCATCGGGGAAGACAACCGTAGTGACATCCCTGCCCTCAACCACGACATCCATATCCTTTGAAATTCTTCTCAGCTGCTCGTTCACATGCTCGCGCAGTGGAGGATACGCAGAAATCTTGGCAACAAAGCGATCGACCTCACTGGTATGGAGCTTGTCCTCGATATCCTCACCTTCCACGCAGATACGGCCACCATCGACTGCGAGGACATGCTGTCTGGCGGTCTCAAGCACCGAGGGGAAATCCATGGGGTCTTTGCCCTCTTGGATATGCAGGAAGGTATAGGCACGATAGAAGGAGCCTGAATTCAGATAATAGAAGTTGCAGGACTGAGCAATCATTTTTGCAATGGTGCTCTTGCCCACCCCGGCCGGTCCGTCGATTGCAACTACCATGAGACTTTCCTCTTCTTCACCGGCTCAGTCTCACCTTTGAGCATAGCCTCGATTTCCGAAGGGTACACCGGGCGGTACTGGCCGGGCTGCATGTCTCCAAGTTCGATGCACCCGATTCTTATGCGTACGAGCTGTTTCACATCGTATCCGAAGTAACTGAAAATCTTCCGAATTTCACGATTCTTGCCTTCGGTGAGGATGATCTTCACCCACTTCTTGGAAAGAATCTCAAAACGCTTGATACGATACGGCTGGGGGATATCGATGTAGACGCCTTTCAAAGCTTCCTCAAGGTCTTCCCTTCTTACCTCGGTGGAACAGCTGACCAGGTACTCCTTCTCAATCTCGCGGGAAGGATGCATCACCTTCTGGGCTACATCACCGTCATTGGTGAAGAGAATCAAGCCGGTGGACTCCTTGTCGAGCCTGCCGATATGGAACAGCAGATTCTTGTCGGCGATGTCGATCAGGTCGCGGGCGTAAAGCTTCTCATTGGGGTCGTAGTTCGTGCAGACATACCCTCGTGGTTTATACAGGGCGTAGTAGTAGGTCCTGTCTGCAGGCTCGATGAGTTGGTCATCGACCATGACAACGTCTTCCTCATTGACCTTGGTACCAAGCTCGGTCACCCGTTTGGTATTGATCGTCACTCTTCCGGCGGTGATCAGGGTTTCGCAAAACCTCCGTGAACCGCAACCGCTCTTTGCCATATAGGCCTGCAGGCGAATCGGATATTCCAATTTCATTCTGTCTCAATCTCCTGTGTCGTCTCCGTTTCAAACCGCAAACGGTCAATATCCGAAAGCTTGGGTAGAGCACTTATACTGCTCAAGTTGAATTCGAAGAGGAATTTTCTTGACGTTCCATACAAACAAGGATGGCCGGGAACGTCCTTTCGGCCAACCACTTTGATATACTCCCGCTCCCTGAGCAACCTGATGATGGTGTCGCTGGCTACACCGCGGATATTGTCGATCTCCCTGCGGGTGATCGGTTGGCTGTAGGCAACTATGGAGAGCGTTTCCAGAGCAGCACGGGATAGGCGCCTGTCGACACGTTTGCCGTAACAGGAACGCAATTTGTCGTGCAAATCGGAAGAAGGGAGAAAGTGATAGGAACCTTGGCTTTCAACAAGATCAAGCCCATGGAGAAAGAGTGCGTAATGCTCCTTGATTTCTGCAAGGGCAGCCGTGGCTGTCTCTGCAGTGAAGGATGTCATTTTCATCAGCTTTTCCAAGCTCACCGGCTCATTCTCCAAGAAGAGAATTACTTCCAACAAACGGGCCTCTGTACTCAAGAGGGGGCCTTGACCCGGCATCACATCGCCGGTTTGCCTCTTCTTATCCACCACCAACGCTCCTATTCATCATCGTCGAGGAAGATTTGCTCAACCTCACTCTCATCATCATACAGAAAAACCCGACCAGCGTCAGTAGTTGCACGATCAGATTCTGCATCTTGCGCAGAATCTTCTGCTAAAAATTCCTGCTCTTCCTCTTCTGTTATCGGATTATCGGGAAACCCCTGTAGCTCAAGGTCGTCATCGTCATCATAAAACTGGTTGAAATCAAGAGCGAAAGCCTCGTCACGGCGACGGATCAAGATCGGTCCATAGGGTTCTGTCTGCACCAAGGTGATCATACGAAGCTTGCAAGCATCCAGAATCGCCATGAAGGAACAGATGATGTGCAAGGGTGAACCGAGATGGATGATAAGATCCTCGATACTGATATATTCCTTGGTTTCAAACAACTCCTGCATCAGGGCAATCTTCTCGTTGACGGTAACGGATTCATACACATTGAACACCTTGTTCGGTGTAATGGTTGTCATCAACCGGGAGAAAGTTGCAAGCAAATCCTGCAGCGTAACATCACAAAACAACTCCTCATCCCCAAAAGGCAACCTGAACTGCGAGCTCTTGCGACTGATGAAAAGTTCCCCTGAGCCGGATGTATTGGTCAACAGTTCCGTATATTTCCTAAATTTCTGGTACTCCAGCAAGCGCTCGACCAACTCCTGCCTTGGATCCTCGTACTCCTCATCAAACTCCAAATCAACAGGGAGCAACATCCTGCTCTTGATATACAGAAGGTCGGCAGCCATTTTGTAGAATTGGGTCAAATCGGAGAGTTCGGTGATCTCTTCCTGTCTCAGGTACGCAAGAAACTGGTCGGTTATCGCACTGATGGGAATGTCATAAATGTTGATTTCGCTCTTTTGAATCAAAAAAAGAAGGAGGTCCAGGGGACCGTCAAAAATGGGGGTATGAAAAGTTTTCCCACCCCCGGATTCAACGTATTGCTTATCTTGATTCATCACTGCCGTCACCCATGGAATGAGTATACCCAAGCAATGGCTTGTTGACAAGGAAGCGCTCGCTAGTCAAGTGAAGGCGGTGCTTTGGCCTCATCCTTTCCAGTTTTTGGTTCCCGTACTTTTTTGGGGAACATGAGAGCGCGCAGCTTGGCATCCAAATCCGCTACAATATCGGGATTGTCCTTGAGGAAATCCAGGGTCTTGTCCCTGCCCTGCCCGATCTTCTCACCGTTGTAGGAGTACCACGAACCGCTCTTCTCCAGCATCTCGTACTTGAGTGCGGCATCGAGCACGCTGGAAATGTAGCTGATCCCCTCGCCGAACATAAGATCGAGTTCAACCTTCTTGAAGGGAGGAGAAACCTTGTTCTTGACGACCTTGATGCGGATCCTGTTGCCGATTATATCATCGGCTCCCTTGCTCAGGGATTCTATCTTGCGGACCTCGATACGTACCGAAGCATAAAACTTCAAGGCATTGCCACCGGTGGTTGTCTCGGGATTTCCGAACATGACACCGATCTTCATACGGATCTGATTGATGAAAATGATGGTGGTATTGCTCTTGGAAAGCAGACCGGTCAACTTTCTGAGCGCCTGGCTCATCAGACGAGCCTGCAATCCCATGTGGCTGTCGCCCATATCCCCGTCGATTTCCGCCTGGGGGGTCAACGCCGCCACCGAGTCCACTACTATGACATCCACCGCTCCACTGCGGACCAGTGACTCGGCAATCTCAAGGGCTTGCTCACCGCTGTCCGGCTGGCTTATCCACAATTCGTCAATGTTCACCCCCAGCTTCTTTGCATAACTGGGATCCATTGCGTGTTCGGCATCGATGAATGCAGCGATGCCTCCGGCTTTTTGGCTCTCGGCAATCGCATGCAAAGCCAACGTTGTCTTGCCGCTGCTTTCAGGACCATAGATTTCAATGACCCTGCCTTTTGGATACCCACCAATACCGAGCGCCTCATCAAGCAACAATGAGCCTGAGGGGATGTAACCGATGTCCAAGGACTCCTCGCTGTCACCCAACTTCATCAAGGAACCCTTGCCGAACTGCTTGTCGATCTGGATTCTTGCGGCTTCCAGTGCCTCTCGTTTTTGGTTGAGGTCGGTAGGAAACGTCGATTCTTTATTTTTTGCCATAGTATGCTCCTCAGGCTTTCCAAGCCCTTTGCCCTACAAAGAGGCGCTCAGGTCGTATTTGCTTCACATCAAGCTTCCAGTACAAAGGTGACCGGTCCGTCATTCGTATACGAAACATCCATATGCGCTCCAAAGCGTCCGCCGGCCACAACAAAACCCATCGAACGGAAAAGATCCAAGGCGGCCTCATACAAGACCTCTGCCTCCTTGGGATCTGCCGCATCATCATACGAAGGGCGATTCCCCTTATGCAGGTTTGCCAGCAAAGTAAACTGGCTTACCACCAACAGCTGCCCCCCAACCTCACCCAAGGCCTTGTTCATCTTACCCGCATCATCGGCAAAGACGCGAAGCTTGACAATTTTTTGGCACAACCACGTGAGGTTTTGATACGAATCTCCCTTTCCAATCCCAAGGTACACCAACAAGCCGTGCTCGATGCTGCCCACTACCTCTTGATCAACGGCAACTTGAGCCCGACGTACCCGTTGGATTACCGCTTTCATGCCTTTGCTTGTTCCTTCATCGCCCGAACAAAAGCAGGACGATCTTGTTCGCAAAAAAATGCACTGCCGCAGACTGCAACATCGGCGCCCAGCTTTGCAATGGTTGCAACTGTTGACAGGTTGATGCCCCCGTCTACGCTGATCAAATATTTGTATCCCTTCTTCTCTCTGATTGAAGCCAGCTCACCGATCTTCTCAAGCGTAGAGGGAATAAGGCTCTGTCCGCCGAATCCGGGATTCACCGTCATGATGAGGATCAGGTCAACCATATCCAGGATGGGAAGGATTGACGAAACAGACGAAGACGGGATGAGGGAAACACCTGCTTTGCATCCGCAGTCCCTGATCATTTGCAGGGTTCTGTGCAGGTGTACGGTAGCTTCTGCATGGACTGTGATGTGATCACTGCCGCTCTGCGCAAAATGGGTGATAAAACGCTCAGGTTCATCAACCATCAGGTGTGTATCGAACACCAAGTCGGAATGAGGGCGCAAGTCCTTGATGAATTTGGGACCGAAGGTGATATTGGGCACAAACCTGCCATCCATGACATCGAGATGAACCCACTGCGCACCACTTGCTTTGATACTTTCCACTTCCTCGGCAGTACGGGAAAAATCAGAGGAAAGCATGCTTGGTGCGATGATGAGAGAAGTTTTTTCCATACTCCAGTTATAGCAGGTAGAAAGAGGTTTTGCAATGTCATTTATCGCAATAATACTATATATTTGTTAATATGTTTTAGGCCTTTCTGAAAATCAATTGCTAGTTTTTTCAAAGCGTGGTATAGTGAACACAGTAGCTTGTGATGACAAACCCGAGCAGACTATGACCCGGTCTGCCCGGTTTCTTTTACGTCTGAGAATATGGATAAATATAGTTGGAGGAAGCCATGGGATTCCATGAGATTGAGAACTTACTGAAAGAAGAGCAGTGGACAAGAACTACGGTGCAAACCTATACGGTCAACAGCTTTCAGACTCTTGATGAACAAATCAAGGAGTTGGATGAGGAGCAGAAGACCGAGGTAAAAAACCTATGTGACAAGCACCTCGCTGAGCGAGAGCGCAACAGTATCATTGCAATGTACCTCAGTGGTTCCATTCAATTGGAACGAAAAGGTGCGGATGACTATCTCCAGCTTCTCAATCTCATTGAGATGTTCATGGAGAACAAGAAGTGGAATGTCGTTGAGATGCTCTGCAACAAGATTTTGAGCCGCAGTGAAAACAAGCATGCCCTTCGCCTGCTCTCTTCCTGCTATGAACAGACCGGCAGGGAGGATGAGAAGTTCGCCATGTGGGAACGATTGGTCAAGGTCGATTATGAGGAGGTGGACATCGTCCGCTCCCTTGCCGTGCATGCGAACCAGAAGGGATTCAAGGACAAGGCGATTGGGTTCTACAAGAAAGCCGTGCATCGCTTGATAAAGCGCAAGGACGTTTCTTCAATCCGCAGTCTGTTTCTCGCCATGCTCGAGCTTGAAGGAGAAAATTTCGGCTACTTCATGTCGGTGGCGGACCAAGTGGCACTCATCAGCAAAAGTACCGCAATCGCCTTGTTGCGTGATCTTGAGCTTGCAAACAAGGAAGACATCGATCGCCAGATCGAATGCCAGAAGAAAATGTTGTTTCTCGACCGCGAGGATTCCTTTGCCCGTGAGAATCTGATCAGAAGCTATAAAACCAAGTACAAGACCCATTCCAGATTGAAGAATTGTCTGGAAAGCAGCGCCCTGACCAGCAATTTCACCCGGGATGTGCTGCACAGCATCGAAGATTTTGAGACGAACATCGCTTTTGACAAGGGTACCTTTGTCTTTCAAAACAGCACCAACCGCATCGGTCGCATCAGATCCATCGATGAGAATGATGTAATTGTCGATTTTGCCGGCCAGAGTACCAAGGAGGGATCAAGGCTATCCACCTCCATGGCTTTCAAGAGTCTGCAGGCCCTGCCCAAGAGCCATATCTGGGTTCTCAAGAGCGTCCTCCCCCGTGAGAAGCTTAATAAGAAAGTACAAGAAGACGTTACCTGGACGTTGAACACCCTGATGTCCAGCAATGGCGGAAAAATCAGTCTCAAGGAGATGAAGAATGAGTTGGTTCCTTCCATCCTTGATGCCAAGGAGTGGACTCCCTGGCTCAATCAAGCCAAGAAAGAACTGATGAACAATCCTCTTTTCGATCTTTCCAACAATGAGACTGACACCTATTTGCTTCGGTCCACTCCCGTCAGTTACGAGGAGAAGCAGCTCTCTGTCTTCAGAGGAGAGAAAGACTTCTATGATAAGATCAAGAGCCTTAAGGATTTCATCGCAAGCAAGGGTGATGTTGAAAGCGACTTCTTTTTCGAGATGGTCAAATACTTCAGGGATATTTTCCTTGAGGAGAATGGATCCCCAAAGCCGATCGTAACGGCCACCGACATCACTTTCAGCTCCTTCCTGTTGCTTGAAGACTTGGTGAAGAAACAGAACATGAATTTTATAAACATGCCTGAAAGCCTGACATTTTCCCTGCTCTATGAGAGAGCCGACAATATCGAGACTTGTTTTGCCGCCATCAAGGATTCCGAGCTGAAGAAGAGCTTCATCGACCATGTAGTGGAGGAAATCGACAATTGGCCGAAGGTTTTGGTACAGTTGTTCCCCTATTACCTGACCGGTTACATCCCCGATATCTTCAGACAAAACAAAAAGACCAATGATTTTGTGAAAGTCTATAAGGATGCCGTCGAGAATTTCAAGGAGAAAGGCAACACCCTGCTCTATCTGTTGAAGAATGGCGAACCGAAGTTATGGGCCAAGGCCGGGATCAGCGAAGAACAGTTGCTCTTCACCAAACTGCAAATGCTCGACTATACCAATCGTTGCATCGACAACAGGAAGGATGTGCAGGAGAACCGCAAGAACGCAAAAACCTTGATGGGATTGCTCTTCGATGAGAATGACATTTTCAAGTACATCGAGCAAGGAAAGGAAGAAAACGCCCAAAAAATTTACAGTCTTGTGGCAAACGTGTTCGACCTGCCCGGGGGCAAGAAGATCGAGATCAAGCATGCCATCAGTGAGAAGTTTCCGTCCTTCAAGTTCTTTGATGAGGTGATGCCCATCGATAAGGAATCGGTTGTTCCCACCGGGCTCTTCTGCACAGCAGCTTCCTTGGAAGCCAAGAAGAAGGAGCTGGAGCACATCCAGCATGTAGAACTGCCGGAAGTCGCCCGTGAGATTGGAATGGCTCGTGAGATGGGAGACCTTCGGGAGAACAGCGAGTATAAGTACGGCAAGGAGAAGCAAAGCCTTTTGAACAACACGCTTCGCCGCCTTGCTGAAGAAATTGACCGGGCAACCGTCATCACCAAGGACAAGGTCGACCCTGACAAAATCGGCTTCGGCACCAAGGTTGTTCTGTTCGACCACATAAAGGAGCAGGAGGTAGTCTATACCATCATGGGTCCTTGGGAATCGAACCCCGATGAGAACATCATCAATCTCTCGGCTCCGTTTGGAAGAGCGTTGCTCAACCATCAGAAAGGAGAACGCTTTGCGTTTGTGCTCAACGAGCAGAACTACGATTTCACTGTCAAGGAACTCACTGTTTTGGACTTTTAAGTGAAGCAAGGCCCCGGCTGCAAAAAAGACTGGGGCCTTCATATTGTCCATGGTAGTATGATTGCATGCAAAACCGTTATCCAATCGATGCCGATCAGATATTGCCGGAGTATCCCCGCCCGCAAATGGTACGCTCCTCCTACTTCTCCCTCAATGGCATTTGGGAGTGTGCCATCGCCAACGACCCGAGCCTTCCCGACCTCTATCCATATTCAATCGTAGTGCCCTTCTCCCCGGAAACCAAACTTTCCGGATTGGAGAAGCGTGTCGGAATCGACCAGACCATAAGTTACCGACGGACGTTCACCATCCCCCTTGATAGCGGGAAACGAACCATTTTGCACTTCGAGGCGGTGGATCACTTCTGTATCGTATATCTTAATGGGATGTGCATCGGCAGCCACCGGGGCGGATACCTTCCCTTTTCATTTGATATCAGCGACGCGGTCAAACAGGAAAATGAGCTGATCGTCCAAGTTCAGGATCCTTGTGACAGTCAAAGCATCATCCGAGGAAAACAAGCTCGAACGGCTAGTGGAATTTTCTACAGCGGACAAAGCGGAATATACCAGAGTGTTTGGCTGGAACAGGTGAGCCAGCACTATATCAAGCGTTTGATTATTGCAAGCAACCTCGAGCAGCGGTGCTGGCATGTAACCGTAGAAGCCGACGAAGACGGCTTGGAAGTCGTGATTTCCTACCTCGACGGGAAAAGAAAGGTCAAGGGCCTGAGCGGCCAAAGACTCCATTGCCAAGTCGACGAGGTGCATCCCTGGCTTCCTGAAGACCCCTATCTCTACCCTTTCACCGTAACCCTTGGTGAGGATGTAGTAGAGAGTTATGTAGGAATCCGCAGCTTCTGTGTCGAGGACGGGAAGTTGTGCCTGAATGGCAAGCCCTACTACCATCACGGCATTCTCGACCAGGGTTACTGGCCGTACAGCCTCTACACCCCTCCCACCGACCAGGCCATGATCGACGATCTCTTGCTGATCAAGAAGCTTGGTTTCAACATGGTTCGCAAGCATGCCAAAGTGGAAAACCTGCGCTGGTACCATCACTGTGACCGGCTCGGCCTGCTTGTTTGGCAGGATATGGTAAGCGGGGGAAGAAAGCCATTCCAGCCGATCATGAGCGGCCCTCTCTTTCTCAAAGGATTTTCCGTCCCCGATTCTTGCTACACGCTGCTCGGCAGTCAGGATGAACAGTATCGCAAGGATTTTGAGGAACAATTGACGCAGATGATTCAAACCTTGTCCAACTGTACGAGCATCGCGATGTGGGTGATTTTCAATGAAGGTTGGGGGCAATTCGACACACAACGCATGCTGAGCCTGGTCCAGTCGCTGGACGGCAGCCGTACCATCGATCCAACAAGCGGATGGTATGACCAGAAAATCGGCAGCTTCAGTTCGCGACATGTCTACTTCAAAGCCTATCGGCACACCCCCGACCCTTTGGGCAGGGTGGTCATCCTCTCTGAGTTCGGCGGGTATGCCTATCGGGAGGACGGACACGATGACCAAACAAAAATCTTTGGCTACAAAAAATTCACCGACCGCAAAACATTCGCTGACGCTTTCTTCGACCTGTACGCCGACCAGGTGGTGCCGGCAAAGAAAAAAGGACTTGCAGCTTCCGTGTACACTCAGTTTTCCGATGTACAGCAGGAACTCAACGGACTGGTGACATTCGACCGGCTCTCAGTCAAGGTTGATGAGGTTGTCGCCCTGCAGGTCGCCGCCCTTCTTCTTGGTACGCAAGAGTGAAAACAAGGGAATCCGCGCAGCTTTGTAGGAGAGCAGGAGAATGCAGAGAGCTGCAACTCCGATAAGAACAAGATAGGCCAGATTTGCAAGATTTGAACCACGCTCATGCCAGGTCAATCCGAGGTTGTGGTAGAAAACGCAGAATGCCAGAATCGGGACATTGGCAAGAATGATTGTGAAAAGACCTTTGAATAACTGTGCATCCTTTGTCAATGGGTAGAGGTCCCTGAGGAGGAAGAGCAGGACGCATACACCAATGGTGTAGGAGATTCCGTTTGCAAGCGGAAGGGAAACGATGTCCAAGCCAAGTTTGAGGAATATCCACATCAAGACGATATCGAGCAGGTTCTGCAAGAATACGATGCGAGTCATCAGTGCATGGCGGTTGGCACTGTACCCGAGTCGCAATAAAAGGGCGTACCAAGCGCTGAATACCATGAAAACCAGATACGGCCTGAGTACCAAGGCAGTCAGGTGTGCATCCTCCAACGTATAGTTTCCGGTCTGCAGCACCACACTGACGCTCTCCCGGCTGAGAAAGAACAGGAGTATGGAACTGGGGAGCAACAGTGCCAGCAAGCTGAGCAGTGCGTTGCGGGTATAGGTTCTCAATGCAGGCACATCGTGTGCTGCAGATGCCCTGCTCATCAAAGGCAGGCTCACTGCAGCGATTGCATTGAAGAAAATGCCATACGGTGTCTGGTAGAAAATCGTGGAATTGCTGAAAGCCGTCACACTCCCCTCGCTCAAATGCGAGGCGAACAGGAAACTCACCATCTGGGTGACAATCTGCATCCCCATGCCCAACGAAACCAATGCCCATGCACCAAAAACCTCCTTGAAGGGGGCGTTCCGGGTCCGCAGGGTCGGTTTGAACCGATACCCGTATCGCCTGACCATCAAGTAGGAGTAACTGCCTTGCAACAGCCCTCCGGCAAGCACAGAATACGCCATGCTCATCGCTTGGAAACGCTCTGACAAAAACCATACCCCGAATATGACGCACAGGGAAAAAAACAAGGGAGAGAGGTAGGCATGCAAAAAATTCTGATGCGCTTGCAGGACCCCGTTGAATATGGAAGCCAGGCTGATGGTGGCGAGGTAGACCATGAAGAATGGCAGCAATTGTCCACCCAATCGGATTTGATCGGCATCGAAGTCGCTGAGAAACGCGATCAATGGCTCTCCATAGCAGTATGAGACCACCACCAGGGGGATGAGGAGTATGCTCTGGAACGTGCACAAGAGGGCAAAGAGATGGAATGAGCGTTGCTTCTCGTTTCGGCCCAACAGCGATGAAAATGCAGGGATCAGGGCGGCATTGACTGTGCCTTCGGCAAAGAGCTTGCGAAAGTTGTTGGGGATGTTGAAGGTGAAGTTGATCACATCGGCAACGCCGGTGGCGCCAAATACCGAGCCGATCACCCGTGCCTTGACAATGCCCAGCAGCCTGCTGAGCAAGGTGCAGACCATGATCAACAGGCTGTTTCTTGCTGTCCTGCTACTTTGTGTAGAATCGTGCAAGGTAGTCTCTCTTGAAGGATGCAAATCTGTTCTCCCTGATGGCCTGCCTGACTTGCTGCATGAGGCGGTAGAAATACGTGAGGTTGTGCTGGGTTGCAAGCATGCCCCCGAGCATCTCACCGGTCTTGACCATATGGTGCATGTATGCCCGGCTGTACTGGGTACATGCGCGGCAGGTACATCCCTCCTCGATGGGACGTTGGTCGAACTTATGGATCGCCTTTTTCAGCGTCACCACCCCATCATCGGTAAATACGGCACCGTTGCGGGCCATCCTGGTCGCCAGGACGCAGTCGAACATATCGATGCCGTTCTCAACAGCCTCCAGGATGTAGTCGGGGCTTCCGATGCCCATCACATACCTGGGCTTGTCACGGGTGACCAAATCCGCAGTGTACTGCAGATAGTGTACGAACTGCTCTGCAGTCTCCCCTACGCTGAGGCCTCCGATTGCAATACCGGGGAAGTCCATCTCGTTGAAGAACTCTGCACTCTGTTTTCGCAAGTCCTCATAAAAATTGCCCTGCACGATGCCGAACAAATTCCCCTTGAATGCTTCACCCAAAAGAAGCCGATGTTCCCACGCCCGTTTCGCCCAGGCATGGGTGATATGCATTGCTTCGGTCGCGGCACGGTGGTCGATCTGTGGCGGAGTGCATACATCCAGGCACATGGCTATGTCTGAGCCGATGATTTTTTGGGTGTCGACGACACTTTCGGGCGTGAATATATGCTTCGATCCATCAACATGGCTCTGGAAGGTCACCCCCTTCTCCCCGATCTTCCTGAGCCCTGACAGGCTGAATACCTGAAAGCCTCCACTGTCGGTCAAGAGGTTTCCGCTCCAGTTGGAGAAGGAGTGCAACCCTCCGAATTGGGAAAGAACCTCGAGTCCAGGACGCAAATACAGGTGGTAGGTATTGCCGAGAATCAAATTGTACCCGATTTTTTCGACATCTTCATGAAACATGCCCTTGACCGTACCATTGGTACCGACAGGCATGAAAACAGGGGTTTCCACCTGACCGTGGCCGAGCGTCAAGAGACCGAGACGGGCTTTACTGGTGGTATCCTGGTGCAACTGCTGAAATATCTTCATTGGTATCCTCTATCGTATAGCGACTCGTTCCGCCAGTGCTATGCATACTATCACAATCATGGGGATTGCCATACCCCAAAACGGGCCGATCACCGCTTGCTTTGCCATGATCAAGGTCACCATTTGCACGACATAATAGATGACCGCCAGGCCAAGGCTGGTGATGATGGAGAACAGCAGCACATTTTTCTTGTATTTGTAGCTGATGGCACAGGCGATGAACAGCATCACCAAGGGAGTCAGAGACTCCATGAGCCGTTTGGCAAAATCGGTGGCGAGTTCAGGATACCGATTGGGGTCCAGCTCCTTGATTCTGGCAAGGTAGTGCATGGCTGTCCTTAATTCCATGGTCTTGATGTCGTTGGAAAGGTTTCTGAAGTACGATGGCTGAAGCGTAAAACTCGGTACATACATCGTAGGGTTCTCGGTTTGGTTGACTACCATGGTTGCAGTGTCTATCTCCTGCTCTCGCACCTGTTCCAATCTCCAAATGCCCTGTTCCTCCTCCCAATATGCCCATACAGCATCGATGCGGGTCTTCAGCGAGCCATTTTCATCGATAAGAACCAGCATTACCTGGGCCAGGCGCTTCTCCTTTTCACTGTATTGAAGGGCATGAACCACATAGGAACCCTCCGGGTCACGCAAGGTGATGTTTCGATTGTCGTAGGTGCTGCGTAGTCCAAACAGCGAGTCTTCCAAAGCTTCCCGCTCTTTGCTGAGCGGTATGTGGACATACTCGGAAAAGAAGAATTGCATCCCAGAAAATACCAGGCCGAGTGCCAGGATGGGGACGACGATTCTTCGGTATGAGTGACCGCTGCCCAAGAGGCAGATCATTTCGTTGTTGGCTTGCATCTGTGATAGAAAGAACGATGCCGAGAACAACAGTGAAGGTCCGAGGGCGAAGAGAACAGCCTCCGGGGCATAAAGCAGGGTGAGTTTTGCTATTACCGGATAAGAGATGCTACGGGTAAGGTAGGAGTCGAGATTTGCGAACAAGTCAACGCTGAGCAGCATCAGTGTGCAGAGCAGCAAGGTTGCAAAAGCGACCATGGTGATACTGCTGATGATGTGTCGGTCTATCAGCTTCATAGGCGCCTCGCATGCAGCAAAAGCACAAGGCCGCTGATGAACATGATGAGGTTCGGTGACCAGATCAGGATGGCCGGTGTAATGGAAAGCGAGAATATTTGCATCTGTGCGAAGAACAACAGGTACCAGTACAGGACTGCAACCAGCATGGATAAGCCGAATCCTATGAGCCGTCCATGCTTGACGCGGAAGAAGGAGAGCGAGAAGGTAAGAAAAACAAGCATGAAACAAGCAGCACTGAGTGCATACTTTTTGTGCAGTTCAGCCCGGTAATATTGGTAATAGAAATTGATCGGCTTTTGCGCTTTGAGCTGTTTCAGCTCCTCCTGCACTTTTTCCATCTGCGAGACATCCACGTTTGCATCAGTTTTTGTCTCTTCAAGCAAGAGAGAAAGCGAGAGCTCGAGTGTCCTGATCTTCTCTTCATACCGTTTTTTTTCTTCAAGGAATGCAGCCTTGTGTATCTCGATATTCTGTTGCAGTTCCTTGATGGAAAGCTGGGAAGGCAAAGCCGATGCAATACTGGCAATCTGATTGGAGAAATTCAGGTAGAACTGGGCAGATTCGGCTTTTGAGAGAGCCCAACCTTGGTTCGATTCGCTTTTCAGGATTATCGGTTCATCCAGCTTGAGCTGGTAGATGAAGGACTGCAGGTCATACAGGGAGACCTCCGCCTTTGGCGAACTGATGATTTGTCCTTCCCTGGATGATGAGGTTTCGAAGAGAACAACGTCATGTACAATATTTCCCTCCACCTGCTTGTTGACCATTACGGTATTGGCAATGGTATTGGTGCTGTTCGCCCGAAGTTCGAGGGTGGGAAGGTCGCGCATCAGGTCGGTGTAGAGCTCACGATACTTCTTGGTGCTCCAAGGAAGGGCTTTATCGGCGGTAAGAAATGTCAAAAGGGAAAACACTAGGGAGATGACAATGATCGGGAAGAATACATGTTTGAGGGAGATGCCGCTGCTTCGGATCGCCAAGATTTCATTATTTCCCGAGAGGTCGCCGATGACCATGCTGCTGGCAGTCAACGAGCTGAACGGAAAGGTGTACAAAAGAAATTGGGGAATGGAGAGCAACACCAGCTGAAACACCGCAAGATAATCTACTTGCTTGAGCAGGATCCTTTGGGCGATCAAGAGAATCTGGTTGATGAAAAAAATGAAAAAGAAGAAAAAGAACGCCACGACAAAAGAGAGCACATACTCTCTTCCAACGTGGCGATATACAAGTGAAAAACGAGCGGATGAAGCCAAAGCTATACTCCCGTCGAACCAAAACCTCCACTTCCCCGCTCTGTTGCATCCAAGCTGATCGTTTCAGTGAAGGAAGCTTGTTCACATCGTGCGATGATCATCTGGGCGATACGATCGCCGTGATGAATGCGTACGTCCTGCTTTCCATGGTTGATAAGAAGTACACAGACTTCACCACGGTAATCAGCATCGATCGTGCCGGGACTGTTCAGCACAGTCAAGCCATGCTTGGCAGCCAGCCCGCTTCGCGGTCTCACCTGAGCCTCGTACCCGGTCGGCAGCTGAATGCTCAGGCCTGTGGGGATCATGGCATGGCAGCCGCTGCAAATCACCACATCTTCATCAAGGCAGGCGGAAAGGTCGGCACCGGCGCTGCTTGCAGTCCCATAGACCGGAAGCAGTGCTTCCGGTCGTAGCTTGACTACAGGCACCGTGATCGAAACAATTTCCATCTTACTTCGACTTTGCCTCGATGGCATCGATGTAGCTGAGGTTCAGACGGTTCTGACGGTCAATCTCAATGAGCTTCACCGGAACAACCTGGCCTACTTTCAGTACATCCTCTACATTCTGCACACGGGTCTTCGCAAGCTTGGAAATATGACAAAGTCCTTCCTTGCCAGGCAGGATTTCAATAAAGGCACCGAAGTCCATGATCCGCTTCACGGTTCCCTCATAAATACGGCCGACTTCCGGTTCCTCAACGATTGACTTGACCAGTTCCTTCGCCAACTGGGCGGAAGCATTGTTCCTGCCATAGATGGTGATGGTTCCGTCATCTGCAATATTGACCTCGGCACCGCTCTGGCTGGCGATGGCCTTGATCGTCTTTCCACCGGTTCCGATGACAGCTCCAATCTTCTCTTCATCCACCTTCATGGTAAGGATTTTGGGAGCATATTCGCTGATTTCCTTACGAGAAGTGGCCAGAGCTCCTTCCATAATGGAAAGAATGTGCATTCTGCCCTGCTTGGCCTGCTCAAGAGCTTTCTTCATGATTTCAGGGGTTACTCCTGCAATCTTGATGTCCATCTGGAAAGCGGTGATGCCGTCACGGCTGCCTGCAACCTTGAAGTCCATGTCGCCGAGGTGGTCTTCTTCACCCAGGATATCGCTGAGAACGACATACTTGGAGTAATCTGCACCTTCGGTGATAAGACCCATGGCAATGCCTGCCACCGGCTTCTTGATGGGAACACCTGCATCCATCAGGGAGAGACAACCACCGCAAACCGATGCCATGGAGGAGGATCCGTTGGATTCCAAGATCTCACTGACTACCCGAATGGTATAGGGGAAGGACTCCTTGGTGGGAACGATTGCTTCCAGTGCACGCTGGGCCAAGTGACCGTGACCGATTTCACGCCTTCCGGTACTCAGCCTTCCACACTCACCGACACTGTACGGAGGAAAGTTGTAATGCAGCATGAAGGAGCTGTAACTCTTCTCACCATCGATGGTATCGAACATCTGCTCGTCACTTGCGGTACCGAGGGTGGTTACTGCCAATGCCTGAGTCTCTCCACGGGTGAATAGAGCGGAACCATGGGTTCTTTCCAGTACCCCTACCTCGCAGCTGATGGGCCTGATCTGATCGACTTTGCGTCCGTCGGTTCTCTTGCCGTCGTTGAGGATCGAGGAGCGAAGAATTTCGTACTCAAGGTCCTCGAACAGGGTTGCGAGCTGACCATCGCGCTTGGAATCCTCATCGATCAGGTCTTGGAACTTCTCCCGTACTTCAGCCTGAACCTTGGCAAGAGCGGCATAGCGTTCCATTTTTCCTTTTACGAAAGAGGCTTCCTTGATCAAGGGATACGCATAGTGGCGAACCGGCTCGATCCAGGAGAGATCGACAGTGGGGGTCAGGACAGGGAGTTTTTCCTTGCCTGCAATCTTGCGAAGCTCAAGCTGGGCATCGCAGAGCTTGGTGATGACCGGTTGTGCGGCGGCAATTGCTGCAAGCATCACTTCCTCGCTCACTTCCTTCGCTCCGCCTTCAACCATGGTAATACCATCGCGTGTACCAGCTACGACGATGTCCAGGGTTGCACGCTCAATCTGGCTGAAGGTAGGGTTGACAACATAAGCACCATCCACCATGGAGATGCGAACTGCAGCAATGGGCCCGTTGAAGGGAATGTCACTGATGGTAACCGCAGCGCTGGCAGCATTGATGGCAATGATGTCAGGGGTGTTGTTCATATCGGAGGAGACGACGGTGGGAACCACCTGGATCTCACGGCCGAACGCCTTGTCAAAGAGAGGGCGCATCGGGCGGTCGATGAGGCGGCTAACCAATATTTCCTTGTCCTTGGGGCGGGCTTCCCGCTTGAGGAACCCACCGGGGATTTTGCCGGCGGCATAGTATTTCTCATTATATTCAACACTCAAGGGGACATAATCCAGAGCTTCATTCGGCTCTTTCCCGCAGCATACAGTTGCAATAACGGCACTACCCTCATAATGGGCATACACGGTACCACTGGTCTGTTTGGCGATTTTTCCGGTTTCAAACACCAGATCGGAATCTCCTATCCGTACAGATACTTTTTTTACTTCCATCTTCTTGTTCCTTTCTTTGTTCTTTACGTTCTTTCTTAGACACTATTGAAATAAAATAGCTCCAACGGCCTGAAAAGCCATCGGAGCTATTCATACATTTTTACGAATGCAACACCACGACTACTTTCTCAGGCCGAGTTCGGCAATCAGAGAACGGTAGGCTTCGATATCGGTATTCCTCAAATACTTGAGCAACCGTCTGCGCTGACCGACCATCAGAAGCAAGCCTCTGGTTCCTGCATGGTCCTTCGGATTCTTCTTGAAGTGCGGCTGCAGGTCATTGATGCGGGCGGTAAGCAGGGCAATCTGAGCCTTGGTCGAACCGGTGTTCTTCTCATCACCGCCAAACTTGGCAATGATCTCTTGTTTCTGTTCCTTGGAAATCATGAAATACTCCCCTTAGCCTGAAAGCTAAGTCTTTTTGTACGAACAGCAAGCCAATCCCACATCGCTTTTGCCGGTACTATCAACAAGTCATCCTCACCAAGGTGTGCATGAACCTCTACGACAGACCCGTCTGAAAGCGAAAGCAAGGCATCATACACACCGGCCGGAGGCAACAGTTGCATGAAGGATGCAGTTCTGTACAGCAAGCCTTCTTCAGTGAACTTAGAGGGATACGCCACTAAATCCAATTCATAAGGCCTGCCGAGCATACTTTGGACCTCTTCCAAAGCGCCCTCAAGAAGTTTTTTACGCACCATGGTGCTTGAGGTGATTTCTCCATCTGCATTCAATACAAACGGTGGAATCTCAACATATGCCCCAGGCGACAATCGGGATAGATATTCCTGCAGCTGAACAGGTCCGGCACTTGAAGCCGGGGCACCGCAGCGGAAATCCTCACCGACAACCATCACTTTGACTTGGCAAAACGCACAAACCAAAGTGAGGAACTCCTCAGCTGTGAGTTTACTGAAATCAGCAGAAAAGTCAATGACAACGAGGTGATCAACCCCGATATTTTCAAGTAATTCCTCAATTTGGGCATCACTTGCCAGCTTGGAATGGTAGGGTTGGGATTTCATAAGCATCTTTGGATTCTTATTGAAGGTAATTACCATGCTTTGATAGTCTTGGACTTTGGCAAGTTCGACACAACGCTTGATGATTGCCTGATGGCCTCTGTGTAGCCCATCGAACACGCCGATGCATACAGACATGTTCTGCTGCCACAGTACGGGATGAGCTGAAAGATGCATGAAATCGTATCGTTTCACCCTACTATCTCCTTGCGATATGGATGGATTTGAGCAATAATCCGTCCTTCTTTCATATCTGCAACGGCCCGAAGCACTCCATCTGTGCTATACAGGGCGCCATAGGTTTCCTCATCACTTTGGCGAATCACCTTGACAGCGCGAGGAAAAGAACCATTTGCAAGGCGGAAGAGCTCCTGCTCATCCTCTACTTCAAAGATACTCACCGATGCTACACGTTTCAACAATGCATCGGTTTGCCCCATCGAGGCAAGAAGGCTTTCCCTCTGTTTGGCGTCCACCGCCTCACTGAGGTGGAACGGACCGATTGCGGTGCGCGTAAGGCCGACAAGATGAGCCCGGCTGCCTGCTGCCAAGCCTAAATCGCGGGCCAGTGAACGAATATAGGTGCCTTTCGATACATGGATGTCGGCAACAAGTATTCCCTGTTCATAAGAAACCGGTTCAAAGCTGTAGACGGTGATGGGACGCTTGGCCATCTGCACCTCATGGCCCCTGCGGGCCAGATCGCTCGCCCTTTTCCCGTTGATATGCAGCGCACTGTACTGTGGGGGTTGTTGCTCGAGGCTGCCGATGAAAGAGGGAATCGACTTCTGTATCCGCTCATACCCGGGAACATCGGCGACGGCGATGACTTGTCCCTCCGGATCGAGGGTGTCGGTCTCCGAGCCGAAGGCAATCTGTGCCCGATATGTCTTGTCCATTGAGGAGAACAACACATTCAATCTCGTCATGCTTCCCGTCAAAACTATCAAGAGTCCCTGGGCAAACTTATCAAGCGTACCGGCGTGGCCCACTTTGGCTTCGATGGTACGCTTGATATCATTGAGGGACGAAAAACTGGTAATGCCAGGTTTCTTGTTGATGAGAAGAATGCTAGCGTTTGTTCCCATCTTCCACCAGTGTATCAATCAGGGCATTGATTTTCTGCCCCTCCTTGAGGGAGACATCGGCCTTGAACGTCAATACCGGGGTATTCCTGGTCTTCAGAAAGGCCCCTACCCGCTTTTGGATGAATCCACTTGCCTTTTGCAGGGCTTCAACACTTGCCTGCAAAGAATCATCATCCAGGACACTCGAGATATAGACGGTGGCAAATGCATTATCCACCGAAAGTTGCACCCTGCTGACCGAGCACAAGGTGCTCACCATGGGAGACTTGATCTCCCCGGTGACGATCAGCGTGCTGATCGCCTCGGAGAGTCTTGCTTCTATGCGTTTCTGACTGTATTCACTCATATTCTTTCATTGCTCTCCAGCTTGCGGGCTATTTCCTCGGTTTCGACAACCTCAAGAATATCACCTACATGCAGGTCGTTGAAGTTCTCAAGACCAACGCCACATTCGAAGCCTTCAGCTACTTCCTTGGCATCGTCCTTGAAACGCTTCAAGCTCGAAATCCTGATCATCTCGCTGTTGATCTGGATGGAATCACGGATGACCCTGACCAGACTGTTGCGCTTGATCTTGCCCTTGGTAACCATACAACCGGCAATGGTTCCCACCTTGGGTACCTTGAAGGTGTCGCGGACCTCAACGGTTCCAATCTCAACCTCCCGTACTTCAGGACTCAGCATGCCTTCCATTGCCAAGCGGATATCATCCACCACATCATAGATGATGTTGTACTTGCGGATCTCAATCTTTTCCTGGTCGGCCAAAGCCTGTGCACGGGGCGTAGGCCTTACGTTGAAACCGATGATCAATGCATCAGAGGCGCTGGCCAAGGTGACATCACTCTCGATGATTGCACCGGCGCTTGCACGGATGACATTGAGGTGGATCTCATCATTGGAAAGTTTCTCAAGAGAACCCTGCAACGCTTCGACGGAACCCTGGACGTCACCCTTGATGATGACGTTGAACTCCTGTATGGCTCCTTCCTTGATCTTCGAATAGAGGTTGTCAAGGGTGACCTTCTTCACATTGCGGCTGTCTCCCAGGCGTTCCAGTTCCTGTCGTTTTGCACCAACCTGACGGGCCTGACGCTCATCTTCGGTTACCTGGAACGGATCGCCGGCGCCGGGGATGTCACTCAAGCCGATGATCTCGACAGGTGTGGACGGACCGGCTTCCTCGATCTTGCGGCCTTTGTCGTCGAACATCGCCCGCACCCTGCCAGGGTATATGCCGGCGACATAGTAGTCGCCCTGCCTCAAGGTTCCCCTCTCGATCAAGACAGAGGCGACAATACCGCGTCCTTGGTCGATTCGACTTTCGATGATCTTGCCTTCAGCCCTGCAATCAGCATTGGCTTTCAGTTCAAGCATCTCGGCTTGAAGTAGAACGGTATCCAGCAGTTCATCGATTCCCTGTTTCTTCAATGCAGAAATCTGGCAATACAACGTCTGGCCGCCCCACTCTTCAGGCATCAATCCGAGATCCGAGAGCTGCTGCATAACGCGCTCAGGTTTTGCCTCGGGAAGGTCGCACTTGTTTATCGCTACAATGATGGGAACATTTGCAGCTCTTGCATGGTCGATGGCTTCACGGGTCTGGGGCATGACACCGTCATTGGCGGCAACCACCAGGATGACGATATCGGTAACCTGTGCACCGCGGGCGCGCATCATGGAGAATGCAGCGTGACCGGGAGTATCGAGGAACACCACATCTCCCTTGCCCGGAAGGTTGACCTTGTATGCACCAATGTGCTGGGTGATTCCTCCGAACTCCCCTTCCGCCACCTTGGTGGAACGGATGGCATCAAGCAGCTTGGTCTTTCCATGGTCAACGTGACCCATGACGGTAACAATGGGGGCGCGATCAACCAAATTCTCTTCACTATCCGGTTCACTGGCGATCAACGTCTCATCGTACAACGAAACAAGATGAACCTTGCAGTTGTACTCACTGCAGATGATTTCAGCAGTCTCGAAGTCGATTTGTTGGTTTATGGTGACCATCATTCCCATCTTGAACAGCTTGGCAATGATTTCACTCGCTTTCAGATTCATTTTCTTGGCAAGGTCACTGACTGTGATGACTTCCATCATATCAATGGTCTTGGGAACGGATGCCAGCTTTGCTGCAGCCTGTTCCTTCCTTCTCTGGATCTGGAATTCCTTCTCTTCCTCGGCATTCCGCTTCTTATAGGAAGCCTGGTCCTTCTTTTTGGTGAAGGTCTTCTTGGGTGTGCGCTGATTCAGCGTGTCCATATCCTGCGATCCGGGAGCTGAGCCGGGTCGTTGACCGGCACCGGGGCGCTGTCCGAAGGGAGGTCTCGCCCCACCGGCACCTTGCCCCCTGAAGCCGCCTTGACCGGCAGGTCTTTGTCCGGGTGCACCGCCGGCAGGACGTCCCTGATACGGAGGCCGACTCTGATAACCACCCTGACGGGGAGGCTGTGTTCCTTGATAAGGAGTTGAAGGACGGGGATTCTGACCCTGATAGCCCTGACCGGAAGGAGCACCCTGGCCCTGATAACGGGGATTTTGTCCCTGATAACCTTGTCCTTGGTAACGGGGATTCTGACCTTGGTAGCCCTGGCCTGAAGGTGCGCCACCTTGGCCTTGATACCGGGGATTCTGTCCCTGATAGCCGGATGCAGGCCTATTGCCCTGATACGGAGGTCTGGTTCCTGGAGCAGGTCTCCCGCCTACCGTACCTGCAATACGCGGTCCACTGGAAGGCACGGGAGCCTGTTGGGCGCTGACGCTCTCCGGTCCACGATTTTGCAGTTCGGCGTGGTCCTTGACGGTAAGTCCCTGATTCGGCACCGGCGGAAGATTGGTCGGTCTGATTACAACCGGACCATTATGCAGAGGGGAAGCGGAAAGCTTGTCTGAAGCAGGACGCTGAGTTCTGCGCACACCACCGAGGCGTTGCTGGGTGCCTTGTTTTTCATGAGACTTGGGACTTTCATCCACTTTGGGTGTTTCAACAACACTTTCCGATTCAACCTGCTCAGAGTCACTCTTGGGTTGGGGCTTGACCACAACCACTTTCTTTTTTACCACCACCACCCGGCGTTTTTCCGTAACTTTGGGTTTTGTATCTTGTTCCTTGGCGGGGCTCTTGTTCTCTTCCTTCTGCCCTGAGGGAGTTACTACATGTTTGATCAACGTTGCTTTAGGCTTATTATTCTCTTCCGTCATTATTTCCTCTTGGATGGTTTTACTCTACCTCAAATGCCAGACCTGTTCCACAGCTGGGGCACACGGTCATATCCATGGTGATGGAGCCACCGCAATTGGGGCAGACATATTCGGTCTCTCCATCTTCTTCGTTCTCAACGATATCGACATACTCGTTGATTGTGTCCTTGATCGCAATGATCTCCTCTTCACTCAGGTCGCCGAATCCGGCCAGCTCCTCATCACTGAGGTTGATGAACTCTTCAACACTATATACATCGTGGAATTGAAGCTTTCTGAGCAGCATGGAATCAAGGGGAAGTTCAGAAAGTGCAATCTCGTCCTCATCGACAAAGCCCGCGACTTCCGACTCAACGGCAACTTCATGCTCCTCAAACTCCGACTGGGCAATCTGTGGCTCAAACATGGGCTCATCGGTACTGAAGATGCTTTCAGCCCTGGATCTGGCTTCCTTTGCGATATCCATCTCATCGAACTGGGCTTGTGTTTTTACATCAATCATCCAGTCAACCAGCTTGTTTGCCAATCGGACATTAAGACCTTGTTTTCCAATTGCCAGGGAGAGCTGACTATCCTCGACAATGGCTACTGCATGATAAATATTCTTGTCGATTATCACGACATCCTTGACCTGGGCTGGTGACAGGGCATTGCGGATATAGTTGGCTGGATTCGTGTCATAGCGCAGAATATCGATCTTCTCTCCCTCGATCTCGCTCATGATAGTCTGAATTCGATTTCCCTTCAACCCGACACAAGCTCCAACCGGATCAATATCGTCGTTGCGGCTGGCAACGGCCACCTTTGTCCGATACCCGGCCTCTCGAACAATCTTGATGATGTCGATCTGGTTCTGTGCGATTTCGGGAATCTCGACTTCAAAAAGCTTGCGAATCAACTCAGGGCTGGTTCTGGAGAGAACAACACGAAGTCCGCGTTCAGCTTTCTCAACCTTTTCGACATAGCATTTGATCTTGTCATTGCTGCCATAACTTTCACGGCTGGATTGGTTTCGTCTGGGAAGCAACCCTTCGGTTGTGCCTATATCCACATAGATATCACCGTTGGGAAGCTGACGGCGATAGTATCCGATGATCAGCTGGCCTTCCTTGGCCTTGTACTCACTGTACAGCGTATCCTTCTGGATGTCTCTGAAGCTCTGATGGGCGCGTTGCTTGGCGCTTTGGACGCTGATGCGGTCAAACTCCTTGAGATCCACCGGAATAAGCAGTTCGTCGCCGATCTCACACTCCTCATGGATCTCCTTGGCTTCACTGAGAGGAATCTCAGTAACTTCATTATACCAATTATCGTCATCCACAATCTTCCTGCGGCTGGATAGCTCGACCGTCATGTAGTCCTCGCTGAACTCAATGACTGCATTCTCATCGGTACCGAATTTACGCTTATACGCTGCGCGAAGTATGTCCTCGATGGTGCTGATGACCAGCTCTTCGGAAATGTTCTTTTCCGCTACCATACTCCGGATAGCGTCACCTATTTCAGTTGCCATGTGAATCGTCCTCCCATCTATAGTCAAGCTTCGCCTTCTGAATATCAGCATAAGCTACAGACATAGTCTCAATCATCTCTTTTGCATCCTCGATATATACCTGGGTGAGCTGTACAGACGTTGTGTCGGCCTGTGCTATGATTCCACTGACCCACGCATCCTTGCTCGTATCATATACTCTTACTCGCTTGCCCGTAAACAAGCTGAACTCATATACGTCCTTGAAGTTGCGCTGCAGACCAGGTGTACTCACTTCAAGTTGCAAATCACGTTCACCGAGCTGCAACTCCATGCGGGGATAGACAAGACGGTACACCTTTGCACAGTGGTCGACGCTCACCTCATCCTCTTTTGCGAGTATCACCATGGTAACGGCGACGTTTTTTCCCCGTTCAACCCGATTGATGTCCACCAGAGCGATTCCCATCGCATTGAGCAGTGGCTCATACTCCATGAACAAATTTGTTTTTTGTATTCCTGTTGCTAACATACCATTCCTAAAAATTCATAAAAAAGGGATGCGCCAACCGGCGATCCCCCAATAATCAAACACATCCTGATTAGCATAGTAAGCACTTGCTTGATGTTTGTCAACCGAACAACCATGGAAGATTGCCTTAAGACAAAGGTCTAAAAAAAGATACACAAGGAAGAGAATGTCGAATATACTAACGTTGTGCGGATCCTTGCCGATTGAGAATATTGCTCTTGGAGGTGTTAGGTGGCGCATTTGAATCGAAAGAGAACGGTGCATTCGATGTCTATACGTGAGAAGCGGGACTTGTATGCCTTTGTCGGCTTTACTGCTCCGACTTTCATTCTTCTGGGGATTTTCATCTTCTGGCCCATTTTCTATAGTTTCTATCTGAGCCTTTTCAAATGGAATATGATTTCACCCAGGAAGACCTTTCTTGGTTTCCAGAATTATCGGGATATGTACAATGATCCGGTATTCTGGCTTGTAGTGAAAAACACCCTGCTGATGGCTTTCTTCACCGTAATCGTAAAAATGGCGATTTCCTTGTATTTGGCGTCCCAGCTCAATAAAAAAGTAAAAGGAAGCTCGGTCTATCGGGCGATCATCTTTTCCCCCACCTTTACAGCAAATGTTGCGATAGCAATGGTATGGGCATGGATTTTTGAACCAACCTACGGCCTGCTCCGGGTGGTGTTGAAACCTCTGGGATTTCCAATGATTGATTGGATTCACAGCACTTCGCACTCCCTGCCGGCAGTAATCATCGTCCTGATTTGGAGCGGCATCGGCTATGATATGGTTTTATTTTTGGCGGCGTTGAAAAATATATCCATGGAAATATATGATGCAGCCTTGGTCGATGGTGCCAACTCCTATCAGATATTCTGGCGCATCACTTTCCCCCTGATATCTCCCACGACATTTTTCTTGCTGATAACCGGCTTCATCAATGTCTTGAAGGCGTTCGACATCGTGCGCATCATGACTGAAGGAGGTCCGCTGAATTCCTCGAATGTAGTTGTTCACTTTCTGTACCAAAATGCCTTTCAGTGGTTTAGAACCGGATATGCATCTGCATTGGCGCTCATTCTGTTCTTATTCATCATGTTCATTACACTCATCCAGAACCGGCTATCAAAACGATGGGTGCATTATTAGGAGGCTGTATTGCAAAATAACTCAATTGCAACACATCGCTTTTACAAGATTGTCTCAAAAATCGCAACACACTGCATTCTGCTGGCAGCAACCATCACCATCGGGATGCCCTTCGTCTGGATGCTCGTCACAGCGATCAAGAGCCCGCAGGAAGTCTCAATCTTTCCGCCCATCTGGTGGCCGGAGGTCATTCGATGGGACAACTTTGTCACCGCATGGAATACGGCCCCATTTGGCCGCTTTTATATCAACAGCATTGTAACCGCTGCCGCCGGGGTTTTGCTGGGCTTGATCACTTCAGCCTTCGCCGCCTATGCATTTGCCCGAATTCGTTTCAAGTACAGGGATTTTTTCTTTCTCCTGATGCTCGCCGCCATGATGATACCAGGACAGATCGCCCTGATTCCCAACTATGTAATCCTCGCAAAATTGAAGTGGATCAACACCTACCAAGGCATCGTGGTTCCTCACATAGCAAATGTGTTCGGTGCCTTCCTCTTGAGGCAGTACTTCATGACCATTCCTGATTCATTGTTCGACGCAGCCGAGATCGACGGCTTGGGCCATATGAAGATTATGCTGCATGTTGCCCTCCCCTTGTCAAAACCTGTTCTTGGCACCCTGCTTCTCTATTTGTTCATTCAGAAGTGGAACGCATACCTGTGGCCCTTGATCGTAACATCCAAGCAGGACATGCGAACGCTGCCGGTGGGATTGGCCATGATTCGTTCGGCAGAGTATGCAATAGGCCCGGAACATCTTATGGCTGCATCAATTTTTGTTCTCGTTCCTGTGTTGATCATCTACTTCCTCGCCCAAAAGCAGTTAATTGAAGGAATAGCAACCGGCGCTGTGAAAGGATAGTCATTTGAGATTCGGCATGAGTGCCGTTTTACATACAAGGAGGAATTCATGAAGAAAAAACGTGTAGCTTTCGTAGTAGTAATCGCAATGGTCCTCTGCCTTTCTACCAGTCTTTGGGCTGCAGGGCAGGTGGAGCAAACAAAACCGGAAGGACCGATCAAGATCATTTACTGGAGAAGTCTCACCGGAGTTGCCGGGGAGGCGCAAGAGGAAATTGTAAAACGTTTCAATGAATCAAGAAGTGATATCATTGTCGAGTCGCAATTCCAAGGTGCCTATGCTGAAATACTGCAGAAGTTGCAGGCCGGCCTCGCCGCCGGGGATGTGCCCGATCTTGTCCTGCTCGACTCTCCGCACTTGCAGATCTTCGCCAAGGAGGGTGTATTGGTAAACCTTGATGAGTTTGTTGCAAAGGAACCAAAAAATTTCCTCCAAGATTACATCCCCGGACTATTGGCCGACAGTTATTACAACAATAGCCTGTATGCACTGCCGGCGCTGAGAAGTACTCCGCTTCTCTATATCAACGAGGATATGTTGGCAGAAGCGGGACTTCCACGTCGAGCTCCGGCAACCTGGGACGAATTTCGTGAATACTGCAAGAAGTTGACGAAAGTCGACGCAAATGGAGAACCAATCCAGTACGGCGTCGGCTTCACCATGGGTGCTACAACGGCTCACTGGTATTTCCAAGGTGCAGTGTATGCCTTTGATGGAAAGATCAGCGATGAAAACTGTGTCGTGCATTTGACGGAGGCCCCAGCGGTTGCTGCAGCAAAACTCTCGCAGGATATGGTATTAAAGGACAAGAGTGCAGTT
>ERZ1645192.126-NODE-126-length-52289-cov-11.347417_pt1 | contig 52289 bp, 50 predicted proteins | sample MGYA00575354_ERZ1645192 | MGnify/ENA primary metagenome ERZ1645192 (study PRJEB40844, sample SAMN11349763) | freshwater sediment metagenome | isolation source: river sediment | host: Sediment | place: India: Faizupur Khadar , New Delhi | collected 2017-02-21 ... | reverse complement strand
CCGAATCCTTCGACATCCCTCAGAAAGCATCGGAACCCAAATGAGTGAAGACCCCATCACCAGGAGCCATGCCGCGGACTTTCCCGAGGATGAGCCGCGGATTGGCGTTTACGTCTGCCACTGCGGCAGCAACATTGCCGGCGTCATCCCGCCGGAGCAGGTTGTGGAATTTGCCGGCAAGCTGCCAGGCGTTGTCCGATCAATCGACACCATGTACGCCTGCGCGGATAGCGGTCAGCGCCTTATTAAGGAAGATATTGCCAAATATGGTTTGAATCGGGTTGTGGTTTCAGCCTGCTCAGTTCGTATGCACGAACCCACCTTCCGCGGTTGTGTGGCTGAAGCGGGTTTGAATCCATTCCTGATGGAAATGGCAAACATTCGCGAGCAGTGCACCTGGGCTCACGGTCACGACCGTGAAGGCGCGCTTGAAAAAGCCAAAGACCTCACCGCAGCCGCGGTCGCCAAAGCCTCCTTCCTGACCCCACTGGACATGATCAAAGTCCCTGTCACCAAGCGCGCCATGGTCATTGGCGGCGGTGTGGCGGGCATCAATGCCGCCCTCGACCTGGCGGAACAGAACATCCCGGTCACACTTGTTGAAAAAGAACCAACGATTGGAGGGGTCATGGCGCAACTTAACAAGACCTTTCCAACGATGGACTGCAGTATATGAATTCTTGCACCAAAAATGGTTGACGCGGCGCGTCAGCCCCTGATCGAAGTAAAGACCTATACGGAAGTTGAAAAAGTCGAAGGCTATGTTGGCAATTTCGTCGTAACCCTGCGAGAAAAAGCCAAATACGTCCGGGCGGACCGCTGCAACGGCTGCGGCGCCTGCACAAAAGCCTGCCCCGTGGAAATTCCCAATTATTTTGAAATGTACCTTGCCCCACGCAAGGCTGCCTATATCCCCATGAGCCAGGCAGTCCCATTGATCTATAACATCGACATGGACGCCTGTATCCACTGCTACAAGTGCGTGGAAGCCTGCGGCGCTCTTGAGGCGATCGACTTTAGCATGGAAGACAAGCTGGTTGAGCAGGAGATCGGCGCAATTATTGTCGCGACCGGCTTCGGGCATTTCGACCCGTCCCCCATGGTGGAGTACGGCTACGGCCGTTTCCCGAACGTGATCACCGCAATGGAGATGGAACGACTGAACAACTCAGCCGGTCCCACCCACGGCGCGTTAGTCCGCCCCAGCGATGGAAAATCGCCTAAACACCTTGCCATCATCAACTGCGTTGGTTCCCGCGATAAGCGCTACAATTCGAGTTGCTCGAACTTCTGCTGCATGTATGCCATCAAGAACGCGCTGCTGCTTAAGCAAATGCACCCCGACACAGAAATCTCCATCTACTATATCGATATCCGCACACCCTCCAAGGGGTACGAAGAGTTCTATGACCGTGCCCGCGAAGCTGGCATCCGCTTCATTCAGGGACGCCCTTCCGAAATCACAGAAGACCCCGACACACACCAGCTTTTCATCGCGTCTGAGGACATAACCCTGGGCAAGGTGATTGAGCGGGAATACGATATGGTCATGCTCAACCAGGCTGCGGTCCCCCAACCCGACCAGAACCACATGAGCTCCGTGCTGAACGTGGCGCAATCTCCTGGCGGTTGGTTCATGGAATATCACCCCAAACTGCGCCCGATGGACAGCCCCACCGACGGGATTTTCTTTGCTGGTGCCTGCCAGGGACCCAAAGATATCCCCGCGAGTGTTGCCCAGGGGTCAGCGGCTGCCTCCCGAGCCTCCCGCATTCTCCATTCCGACAGTTGGCAAATCGAACCGACTGTCGCTGTTGTCTGGCCCGACCGCTGCGTTAGCGCGAATGGTCAGGCGTGTGGAATCTGTTCAAGAGCCTGCCCATACGGCGCCATCGATTACACCAAGGGGCTTGCCGCTGAAGTAATTACAGCGAAATGCCACGGCTGCGGCGCGTGTGTTGGCGAATGTCCGCACGATTCAATCACCCAGCTCCATTTCACCGACGCCCAGGTTTTAGCGCAAATCCGTACGCTTTTGGCGGTGGAACCCGAGAAGAAGATCCTCGCCTTCCGCTGCCAGTGGTGCTCCTACGGCGGCGCGGACCTTGCCGGCACCTCGCATTTCGAATACAGTGCCAACGAACGCGGCTTGCGCGTGATGTGCTCCGCGCGTATGGATGCAGACCTGATTTATGAGGCTTACCGTCTTGGGGCTGGCGCCATCCTCTACTCCGGCTGTCATCCTCAGGACTGTCACTATATCACCGGTCAGATAGCCGGCGCGAAACGAGCCGCGCGGCTGGAAAAAATGTTTGAACGGATGCAAATGAGCCCGGGACGCTTCCGAGTGGAGTGGATCAGCGCGGCTGAGGGCGATAAATACGCCCGCGTCATCAATGAAATGCAGGCTTCGCTGGATGCCATCCCGGAGGATGTGTTGAATGCCGAGATCCAACGCCTTCGCCCCGAAATGGAGAAGAAGCTCACCAAATTGGGGAATGTCCCCGGCGTGGCTCAGGCAATGGTTCAGGTTGACTTCATCGTCGATGAGATGATCAGCAAGGAGAAAGTCGCATGAGCGGTTTCACGGACCCCAATGCCCTCTCGGAACGAGTCAAAGCCATTCCTGGCGGTGATATGCTGATGATGTGCTACTCATGCGGCACCTGTACCAGTAAATGTATGATTCAGACCAAATTGGAGAGCAGTTATAACCCGCGGCGGCTGATCCGCGAAGCGGTTTTCAACATGGACGAAGCAGCCTTTGCTGATAAGACAACCTGGCTATGCACCGCCTGTGACCTCTGCTACCCCGCCTGCCCGCAAAAAATACACATTTCCGGCGTGATCAACGCGGTCAAGGCACTGGCAGTCGAAAGCGGTGAAAAAACGCCGTATCAGGTTGCCAGGGTGGACGAATCCACCTGCGTTGCCTGTGGATTGTGCGAGAAAGTCTGCCCATACGATGCCATCAGGATGGTCGAAAAGCGGGTGGCTTTCCGTGGAAACATCAGCGTTGCTTCTGTGGACCAGGGCAAATGTATGGCTTGCGGTATGTGCACCGCTGCCTGCCGCTCCACTTCCATACGCCTGACCCAGGACTACAACGACGCCGAGCTGATGGACAGCCTTTGGTCCTGGCTAGGCGCAGAAAGGGCAAACTCATGAGTGAGACCCCGAACTTGGTGCTTTTTCAATGCCAGTGGTGCCTTTTCGCGCCAGCCGACCAGGAATGGGTCGACACGCAACTCCCCGAAAATATCCACCATGCCAAGGTGCCCTGCACAGGGCGAATCAATCCGCTTTACCTGCTGAACGCGGTGCAGGGCGGCGCGGACGGCGTCATGGTAAGCGGTTGCCTGCCCGAGCAGTGCCATTTTAAGACCGGAAACATCGCCGCCCGACGCCAGTTGGACGAGTTTTCCGATTACCTCGACCATATCGGCTACGAACAGGACCGCATTCGCTTCCTTTGGCTGGATTTGCAGGACCGGGGAATCATCCAAAAAGAACTGGCAGCCTTCGAAGCGCAAATAACAGCGCTTGGACCTGCCCGCAACCTCGCCACTCGCGCGGCTCAGAAAGCCGGAGGTGCAAATGCCTGATTTAGACGCTCTCAAAGCTGAAGCCAAACGAGTTCTTGACGAAGGCATTGTGGAAATTGTGATCGGCTTTAAAGCCGGCGACACGCCCCTGCACCCACAGCCGGCATTCTTTCGATCTGCCGCTGAAGTGGACCAGCTCGTTTATGGCGCTTTATGCCAAAACAACCTTGCGACCTACCTCACCCGCCAACCGAAAACCCAAAAAATCGGGATGCTGGTGCGTGGATGTGAGAACCGTTCGATTAACGCACTGGCTTTCGAAGGCCAGCACGCCCGCGAGAACCTCTACCTGATCGGCATCCCTTGCGAAGGGATTATTGACTGGCGGAAGATCGTTGAACAAACCGGTGAAGAGGTGATCAGCGTCGTCGAACAGAGCGACAACACCATCCTGGTTGAAGCGATGTCCGGTTACTACACGCTCGAAAAAGCCAGTGTGCTGCATGAAAGCTGCGCCCGCTGTATCCATCCAAACCCGGTTTCCGCGGATGTGGTCATCGGGGAACCCCTGCCTGAAGGCAATCCTGCCATGGCTCGCGAGAAAGTCGAGGCTTTCGCGGGTTTACCAACACAGGAACGCACTGCCTGGTTCCGCCAGGAAGCCGAACGCTGTATCCGCTGTTATGCCTGCCGCGAAGCCTGCCCGATGTGCTACTGCGAGGAGTGTTTCGTGGACCATATCACCCCGCGTTGGACCGAAAGCGGCACTACCCCGGCGGGAATGCAGGGCTGGCATATCGTGCGAGCTTTTCATCAGACCGGGAGATGCACCAGTTGCGGAGCTTGTGAACGCGCCTGCCCAATGGATATCAAAATGACTTACCTAACCGAGAAACTAAACGATGACATGCGCCAAAAGTACGGGTTTGAAGTTGGCATGGACCCCACTGTTCCCCCACCTTTCTCGACCGTCACCCTGGACGACAAGTCTCGCTTTGTGATTTGAGGAGAGCCAACATGAACCTGATCCTCAAAAAAGACGAACTGAACACACTTCTGACCGCCTGGCGGCAGGATTACGAAGTCTACGCGCCGCAGTCTCTGCAGAAATTCACCCATTTTCTGCCGCTCCAGGATGGCGCTGAGCCTGCCTTCAATAAAGCCCATAACACACGCGTGCCCCCCAAAGCCCTCTTTTTACCAACCTCGGAAGCACTCCTCAAGTTCACCCGTTTCGGCGGATATGAACAAGTCCCAACTGAGACAGCTCCCCGCCTCATTTTTGGCATCCGTCCCTGCGACGCGCATGCCGTAACCATGCTCGACACTGTCTTTGAGCAGGAACGCTACACCGACCCCCATTGGCAAGCCCGCCGCGAGGCAACAGTGACCATCGGCTTGGGCTGCCATGAGCCGTGCCAAACCGGTTTCTGCACCACGGTAGGCTCTGGTCCCTTCAATCATGCCGGTCTGGACGCAATTCTGACAGACCTCGGCGAGTTTTACCTGGTTGAAACGCTGACCGAACAAGGCGGGCGCCTTTTCAGCCAGCTCGATGCCGCGTCTGAAATGCAGGCTGCCCAAGCCTATGAACTGCAGCAGGCAGCCCAGGCAGGCATGCCGATCGCCTTCGAGACGGAAGGGCTCAAACAGAAACTTGACCAAAATTTCGTTAGCCCCTACTGGGAGGAAGTCTCCCGCTCGTGTCTGAGCTGCGGCGTCTGCACATTCCTATGCCCAACCTGCTTCTGTTTTGACATCGTCGATGAAACCCAGCGAAACGAACGCGTTCGCAATTGGGATAGCTGCATGTTCCGCACGTATTCGCTTGAAGCCTCGGGGCACAATCCCCGCCCAAGCCGGGTCGAACGAACCCGCCAACGCCTGAGCCACAAATTCACCTATTGGGTGGATCAAATCAACCAGATTGGCTGCACCGGCTGCGGTCGCTGCGTGCGCTACTGTCCGGTTGGTCTGGATATTCGCGCCATGCTGCGCAAAGCTAATCAACTCCCCAGTGAGGTAGCCCATGCCTGATCAGGCTCACAGCCCCTATTTGCCGATCCCCATGCACGTTCTGCATGCGTATTACGAGTCCACTGATCGCTCGCTCAAAACCCTCGAGCTGAGTTTTGACAACCCGCAAGATGCCCGCGATTTCTTTGCCGCCTTCAACCCAGGTCAATTCTGTCTGTTGAGCGTGTTTGGCAAGGGCGAATCGGCGCTTGGCGTTGCCAGTGCCACATGGGAAGGTGACTTTGTTCGGTTCACTGCCCAAAAAATGGGTTCGGTGACCACAGCTTTGCACGAGCTTAAGCCAGGCGACTCGCTTGGAATGCGTGGACCGCTTGGCAACGGTTTCCCGCTGGAAGATTGGAAAGGGAAAGACCTGGTTATCATTGGAGGCGGCTGCGCCTTTTCAACCCTCTATGCCCTTACAAAACACCTGCATCACCCCTCCAACCGTGGAGATTATGGAAAAATGACCGTCATCTACGGCACACGAACTTCAGGGCTTTGCATGTACAAGCAGGATATCGCAGCCTGGCATCAGCGCGACGATATGGAAGTGCATCAAGCCATTGATGTGCCCGAAAACGATTGGCTTCACCATGTTGGCTACGTCCCGGACGTCGTAAAAGAGGTTAAGCCATCCCCTGTCAACAGTGTGGCAGTCGTCTGCGGGCCTCCAATCATGACCAAATTCACCCTTCCAGCGCTTGTGGAGTTGGGTTTTAGCCCTGAAGCGATTTTCACCTCGCTCGAAAAGCGCATGAAATGCGGCATAGGCAAGTGCGGCCGCTGCAATCTCGGCCCAAATTACATCTGCAAAGACGGTCCGGTTTTCAGCCTGGCTGAGCTAAATTCCCTTCCGGCAGACCTTTAGGAGAAATATGAGTCGCGGTATTCCGAAGAAAACCAAAACTGAACACGAAATCACCATCGCGCGCCAGATGGTAACGCGCAACTACTTGATGAGGTGGGATCTCGACCGCTGCGTCGGCTGTCAGATCGGTCCGATTGTCTGCCCAAAAGGCGCGTTAACACACGTTGAAGCCGTTTTGGAAGACGGGCATATCGTCAAACGCTCCTCGGTGGACGTGGACGAAAAGAAGTGCGTTAACTGCGGTGTTTGTGTTGTTTCCTGCCCCACGCATGCCATTTCGCTCACCATCAATGGCAAAGCCGAAATCCCTGTTATAGAATACGGCGCGTATCCGGAATTTATCACCAAAACCATTTTCCGCAAGGAAAAGTTCGACTTCTCCCTAAAGGATTTTCTGATCGATAACTGTCCAACCGGCGTCATCAGTTACGATGAAGGACGCGACACCATGCGGGTTGATTTCGATAACTGCATCCACTGCCGCCAATGTGAAGTTGCCAGTAAAGGCGCGTTTGAAGTTCGCCAGGCGTGGGTTGGCTCGGTCGAATTGCACCGCGAACGCTGTGTGGAAGGCTGTGTGGCTTGTGCCGATATCTGCCCCACCCGCGCGCTCCACATTAACGAATCTGGTGAGCTCGTCCTGGCGGATTATTACTGCATCAAATGCGGCGCCTGCATGGAGGTTTGCCCTGTAAAGTCTGAATACGTCGAAGAACCCTTCGAGTTTGAGTCCCAGGGGTTAAAGCTTCAGCGGAAGCTCAAACGTCTGACCAATGCCGACACGCTGCCCATCAAAGTTGAACGTTGGCGGCTGAACCACACCGAAGTCTCAAGCGCCACCTGGATCGAAGCTCTGCGAAAAGTCTCGGACGATAAAGCCAAGTCCGTTGAAATCGACCGAAAACGTGCCCTTCGCCGGGCGGATCTGATAGACGCGCTGCGCGGTAATCTAATGGCGAAGGCTCAGCTTAAAAAAGAAATCGAATAAAAGTGACTTACAATCATTGGTGGACGAAAATGCGGATACCGCAATTTCTGATGTTGTTACCGTTCCTTAAAAAGCTGATGACCGACACTTCAGCCGGATCAATCCATAAAGCTTGCAAGCTGCTCGAACAAAATGGAATTCAGTACCGCATTCAGACCCTCCGCCTGCGGGGAAGTTACGGTGCAAGGATGGAGTCGGGTGCATATATGCGCTTCAACGTCTCCCAACGTTCGTGGGGTTCCGAACAGTCCACAGCGTACGCGCTTTACGTTCGGCGCAAGGATTACCAAAAAGCTCGAACCCTGACAGGCTCAATTGAGCTCGAGTGAGTTCTTCTTTTCTGGCGGTAGCGCGCCATAGCCGTGCCTTGTGGTAAAGTCGAAAGACCAGCCGGTTTCGCGGTTGTATTCGGGATTGTGTTCGCCGTGATTAAAAATCAATACTCTGGCTTTGGAACGCAGACGTCCGAAGTCACGCAGGTTTGGCGTGGCGGTGATAGCGTTTCGGAATGTGCCTGAGTTAAGGTAATAAGTCTCAACCCCGTCTTCAACTTTCATTAACTGCACCAGGGGGTTATGCGTATGCCCCGAGACAATGCAGCGCACCGCTGAATGTTCCGCCTGCAAGCATTCTTCCTTAAGGATTATCCCGGATTGGTCGCCGATCTTTGAGCCGCGAGAGACCGGTGCAAGGAGAGTCTTGCCCAACCAGAAAGGTATCCCCTTGCGCCAAAGCCTCGTTTTTAACCCCGCGCTGATGCCTGCGGCAGACAAGCCTTTCATTCCGCCAAACTCAATCATTTGCCCGCCAATTTCGGGGCTTAGCGCCAGATCGTCTAGCATCTTCACCAAAATCGGTTCAATCATGCGCCAGACTTCCCTCATCGAGAAGCCAGGAGTGGAAAACAGGAAGTTGATCAGCGCGTTGGCTGGACGAACGTTATCAAAATCGATCAATCGTTGGTACATCATTAAGAGGTTATCGTTCCCCAAAATGTCCTCTTCGGTGTAATACTGTTTGAACAGGATGGGCAGTTTCGCCGCGACCTCAACGGTGATGATATCCCCAAACGATGGTTGATCGTAAAAACTCCCGTCAATCGAAGTTGGAATGGATTGCCAGTTGCGTACATCCGCGCCGAAGTTTGCCGCGTCATACTCATGCCCATGCCGAATCAGGACTTTGGTCTCGCCGTTTGTTTGCCGCAGGTATTGGTGCTCAAACGGAAGGTCAGAGGGTTTCATTCCCAGAAAGCTGCGGGTTCGGTTGCGAATCCTCCGGGTAGCATTCAGCAGGCGGTCGTGGTTCCCGGGGATGTAATGGATTCGGACCGGTCGGCGGAGTTGAACCGTCAGGTTGCGCAGAATGTCAAGCGTGGCTGAAACGCGTGTGTCAGCAGCGATTGCGTCCAGAATTTCATTGACGCGTGCTTCAAGGCTGCTGCCTTCGGTTACCTGGTCATTATGCGCGTAAGGACGTAAGTTGTCCTTGAGCCAGAGGGCTGAACGGGTAATCTCAAAGATATCTCCCGCCAAAACAAGGTCGACTTCATTGATGTTGTCATAGCGGATGAATTCGAGGATTTCATTAAAAAAAGCCCGGTAAACCTCTGGCGGAAGGTTATGGTTAAATTGCTTATCCCCAACCGAAAGCGAGCTGCTTTCCGCAAAGTGCAAATCTGACATTACGATGATCACAACATAACTCCTGGCGCCATTTTATACCAGTGGCGGCTGAAATGGGAGGTTTTCCGTAAAAATCACCGTATCCAAACTCTAAACGCGCCGGATTCCCGCGTGCCCACCAATAATAAATTTGAGTCCAGAGGGTCAAACGCCAGCGACATGACCGTCCAATCAAAACTGTGCTCGATCCAGCCAACTCCGCAATCCGTCGTGATCCAAACCTTATTGCCCTCACTCACCGCCCAGAGGCAGCCCTCAGATTTTGAGATGGCGTAGATCAACTTGGTGGGATCTATGGTCTCTATCTCAAACGGCAGCTCGCTAATGCCCAAAGCCGGCGGCAGGGCAGTCTGCCCAAATGTCTGGTTCTGGATGATTTCACCCTGCTCAAACTGGTATACCCCACAATCTCCGCCCTGAAGGCAGGTCAGCAGATAAACATCCTCCCAAAAACCCGGCATCATTTTTTCAATCGTCATTCCGGCCAAACCAACCTGCTGCCAATTATCGTCTTCCAACGCCCATAATCCCGAACCAGCAGTACCCAATAAAAGCCTGCCGTTCTGCCATGCCGCGCCGGTTGGCTGCACAGCCCCGCCTTCTTCCGCCTCGAACGCGATATCCGGAAGTAACACCCGTTCCCTTATCCAACCCACCCCTGCTTCGAACTCGCTATTACTTGCGTCAGGCAATCCAACCGACTGCCACCCCGATCCTTCCCAGACAGCCAACCAACCTCGCCCGATTGCATAGAGCTTGCCCTCAGCAACTGCCAGCGAAACCACGTTGAGATTGGTTAATCCTTCGTTGAAAGGCTCCCAGTTTTCACCTGAATCCGTAACTCTGAATACACCCTGCCCGTAAACCGCGGCAGCAAGCGCTCCGCCATCCTCCGGAAAATCGATCAACCCGGTTATGTTAGTAAGCCTCAAATCCGCCATAATGCTTTTCCAGTTGGTACCACCGGTTGTGGAGCGAAAGATGCCATTGTTTTCAGTTGCAGCGTACCAGCGTTGGGGGCTGCCGTCTGCAATCACAAAGTCATAAATTCCCTGCCCAGAAAGACCCCGCGAGCTCCAGTTGACCGCAAAGTTGTCAGAACTGTACAATCCATGTCCGTACGTGCAGCTAAAGAGCCGCTTTTGAAGCCTGCCAAACGGGTCAAGATAAAGTCGGTTTACCTTGACCGCCGATGGAAGCCCCGCACTGCTTTTCGACCACGCGGCACCGCCGTTCCAGGTGACAAAGACCCCGCTGCCGTGCCAAACTCCGCCAAACACCCACCCTGGATGGGCTGGATCAATGGCAAATGACCGCGCTGAAAGGTCCGTTACGCCAGTGTTGATCGCGCTGAAAGTCACTCCGCTGTTCACGCTCTTATAAAACCCGTGTTGATGCGCCGTGAGGTAGACCACGCTGGAATTATTGGGGTCAATATCCACGTCGTAAAAGTAGTCTGGGGTCGAAAAGCTGTTACCGGTCAGTAGGATGGTCCAGTTTTTCCCTCCGTCCATACTCCGGGAAAGATAACCAACCAAACTCCCGCTGATCCGTGAAGCAGCGAAGATCCGCTGGGGATTGGAAGGATCAATTTCAATATCGTAGATAATGTGGTTGGTGAGCACGCCGCCGTTGGATGCCTGCCAGCTCTCTCCGCCATTCGTTGAGCGATAGATGCCGCTGCCATACGTCCCCACGTAGACAATTGAAGAGCTGGTCGGATGGGTGGCGAGAGATTGAATTTGAAGGTTGCCCAGCCCGGTGTTCTTCCTGTACCAGGTTGCGCCTTGATCAAATGTCTTGTAAACCCCGCTGCCGAAATTGCCGGCATAGATGTAGTCATTCTGCCCCGGGTCAATCGCAAATGAAGTAAACGTTCCGCCTACCGGACCCACAGGAGGCTCGTTTCCGTTCTTCACAATCGGAAGATAGGTTCGAAAATTTGCAGTCGGAGTGGATTGGCTGTAGACTGCCTTCAAGTGCTGCCTGTTCGCCGCAAGCCCCAGTAAAAGGGCGATTGCTGCCAGAATGGCAGCGTGAATACGCAAGGAGTTGGTGCTGTTTATTGTTTTTCGCATATTTCCTCGCTGGTAAAGCTGCAACTCCCATGCCCGCGAGAAAACAGCAACTTCAGGCAAGGACTTTTCTAATGCCGGCGATGGCGGCTTCGACCGCAGCATCGTTGATGTCATGATGCGTAACCATTCGGAATTCGCCTGGACCCGAGTCCATCAAAAGCACACCTTCTTGTTTCATCGCTTGCAAAAAATCGTCCGTTGAACGCGCGAGGCTTTCATCCAGCCGAAAGAAAACCATGTTGGTTTGAGGAGAATTCTTGGTTAGATGGACCCCGGGAATGCCCCGCAGTCCTTCTCCCAGAGCAGCCGCGCGCCGGTGATCCTCAGCGAGCCGTTCTACCATCTCATCCAATGCGACAATCCCCGCAGCGGCGAGGATGCCCGCCTGGCGCATGCCGCCGCCGAGCAGTTTCCGCAATCGCCGCGCTTTGCTGATGAAATCCGCGCTGCCGCACAGCACCGAACCAACCGGTGCGCACAGCCCTTTGCTCAAGCAGAATGTGACTGAATCGACTGGCGCCGCGAGCTGGCTCGCGGGTATACCCAACGCCACAGCAGCGTTGAAAATTCTCGCGCCATCCAGATGCAACTTCAAGCCGTTCAGACGGGCGAAATCAGCTACTTTCTGGGTGTACTCAAGCGTGAGCGGGATGCCGCCGCAGGCATTTTGGGTGTTTTCAAGGATAACAAGCCGCGAAATCGGCTCGTGGGGGTCGTTGGGGTATCGGAGCGCGTTTTCCAGGTCATTCAGAGCCATAGTTCCGTCCGCCTGGTTTGGCACAGTATGGATCACCACACTTCCCACAACCGAAACACCACCCGCCTCGTGCAAAAAAGTATGCCCTTGGGTTCCCATTATCGCTTCTTCGCCGCGTGTGCAGTGCGCGAGAACAGCCACCAGGTTTCCCATCGTGCCAGAGGTAACGAATAAGCCGCTCTCCTTGCCGAGCAATCTGGCTGCTTTTTCTTCCAGCGCGTTGACGGTTGGATCTTCGCCGTAAACATCATCCCCCACAACGGCGTTCGCCATCGCCTGCCGCATTCTTTCGGTTGGTTGGGTGGTGGTATCGGAACGAAAATCAAAGATTTGCATGGTTACTCCTTATCAAGCAAGGCTAATAGTTCCTTGAGATCTGCCGCCAGTGGCGCGGTGAACACACTTGGCTGCTCCTCGCCAGGTAGTTTGATGGACAGATTATGCGCGTGAAGGAAAAACCTTGGGATATCAAGCGTTTTTTTCCGACGTCCATAGATTCTGTCACCAGTGACCGGGCAGCCGATAAAAGCCAGGTGTACACGGATTTGGTGTGTTCTGCCCGTGAGGGGCTTCACCTCGAGCAGGGTGTGGTTGCTGAATTTCTCAAGCGTGTGATATTCTGTGACAGCGTTTTTGCCCTTATCTCCATATACGACAGCCATCCGTTGTCGGTTTTTTTCATCCCGCCCAATTGCGGTTTCGATCCTGCCGCTCGGTGTCGGCGGCTCGCCGTCAACCAGCGCGAGGTAGGTTTTCTCTGTCTTACGCGACTTAAATTGCTTCACAAGCCATGTGTAAGCCTTCTCGTTGCGTGCCAGGATCAACACACCCGAAGTGTCTTTATCCAGACGGTGAACAATGCCGGGTCTTTCAACCTCCCCAACCCGCGCGATTTCAGGCCAACGGTGCAGGATTGCGTTGACCAGGGTGTCCCGGTCATTGCCCGCCCCGGGGTGGACCACCATCCCGGCTGGTTTGTTCACGACAATGACGTTTTCGTCAACGTAAATCACGTCCACATCAATCGGCTGATGCAGCAGTTGGTTCTCTTCCTGGGCAGCCAGAGAATAATGGACGGTACTACCCGGCTCGAGTTTGAATGCCGGTTTCTGTTGACATTCGCCATTAACCAAAACGCCGCCTTCCGCGATCAATTGCTGGAACTGCACGCGCGAAACTTCAGGCTCAGATTGCGCGAGGAACTTGTCGAGCCGGATTGAGGTTTCCCCTTGATAGCGCAGCTCTTTAGACATCCTGACCTGTTGGCTCTTTCGGCTCCGATTTTGAGCCTTTTTTTTCTTTGATGAGCATATCCAGCAGCATTAAACCAACCCCAACCGTCACACCGGAATCAGCAATGTTAAAAATCGGAAACCTGCCCACGGCGATAAAGTCGGTTACAAAACCCAGCGTGAACTGGTCAATCAGGTTACCGACTGCTCCGCCAAGCATCAGGCTCAAGGAGACCTTCATCAATGTGTCTTTGATTTCAGCTTTCTGATAGAAGACAACGATGAAAAGCGCGATTAGCACCCTGATGACAGTCAGAATTGGACCAGCGTTTTGGAAGGTTCCAAATGCCGCGCCTCGGTTTTGCCAGTACAGGAAACGGAAAAACTCACCAATCGCGGGGATTGGAGCCCAGGCTTCGCCTAAAGCCAGGTTTTGCCTGACAAGGGCTTTTGTGATCTGATCCACCACAATAACGGCGGTTGCAACCAGGAAAAGTAAACTGTTCCGCTTCAACACATTTTTCATGCGGCAGCCCCTCGCATAACCTGAAGCGCAAACCGCAGGTCTTCACCGTCAAAGCTATCGCTTGCCTGATCCAGCCCATGAGGCAGTGGTTCATCCAAAACAGCCACCGCAAGCGTTTCCGAAGCGATATAAGCTTTATTTTGCTTGATCGCCTCGCTTAAGGCTGGTGTAGCCTGGAAATAGATCGTGATCCTGTCTGCGATTTCCAACCCGAGGCTCTTGCGCTGGTCCTGCACGCGCCGCACGAACTCACGGGAGAGTCCCTCATAAAAGAGATCCTGGCTTATGGTTGTGACCAATGCCGCCAGGTATGGTCCTTCGGTTGCCACGGAATAGCCTTCTTTGGCTGCCGCGTGAACTTCGACCTCCTCAGGCAAAACTCCATAGTATTTGTCCTCGACTTTTATCGTCAGGCTCAACCCCGCCAAAAGCCTTTCGGCGCTTTCTTTGGCAGGAAGTTCCAGAATTGCCTGGCGTACCTTGGGCGAGAGTCCCTTATATTTCTGACCCAGCTGCTTTGGCAGCGGGTTCAGGCTGTATTCAACAGCTTCCTCACTGCCGCCCAGCGCCCTGACCTTCTTTACGTTCAGTTCATCCTCAAGGATATCCTGGAATTGGGTAATTACGTCCATCTCGTCGGCGCTGCCGACCGCAAAAGCGACCTCCGAGAGAGGCTGGCGAACCTTCACGTTCGACTTGTTGCGCGCGGCATGCCCCAGCGACGCCAGCTTCATCACAACAGCCATCTGTCGGTTGAGGGGTTCATCAATCATGCTCAGGTCAGCCTTTGGCCACTCGGCGAGGTGCACAGAAAGCGGGGCTTTCTCATCAAATGAACGTGCCAGGTTTTGGTAAAGCGTCTCAGCCATGAAGGGCATTGAGGGCGCCAGCAGTTTACTGACCGTAATCAGAGCCCGATAGAGCGTTTCGTAAGCGGCAGCCTTATCCGCGTCCGACTCGCTTTTCCAAAATCGCCTTCTTGAACGGCGCAGATACCAGTTGGAAAGGTCGTCCACAAAACCTTCGATCGGTCGGGTTGCTCCAACAACGTCATAGGTTTCATACGCTTCGGTCACATCCCGCACGAGGGTTTCCAATGACGAAAGCAGCCAACGGTCCAGGTCGGAAAATTGCGGAATGATCGAGGAATCAGGCGTCCACTTATCCAGGTTGGCGTACGTGACAAAGAAGGAATATGTATTCCAGAGCGTCAGCATAAAGCTGCGAACAACCTCACCAACCAATTCCGTACTAAAGCGGCGTTCGTTGCCCGGAGGGCTCGAGGTATACAGATACCAACGCATAGCATCGGCACCATAGGCATCAATCACCTCCCAGGGGTCCACAACGTTGCCCTTATGCTTGGACATCTTCCGCCCTTCGCCATCCAGAATCAAGCCCAGGCAGATGACGTTTTCATAACTCGCCTGATCAAAAACTAACGTGCTGATCGCCAGCAGCGAGTAGAACCAACCGCGGGTTTGGTCCACCGCTTCGCAGATGAAATCCGCCGGGAATTGCTGCTCGAACTGCTCCCGGTTTTCGAAGGGATAGTGCCATTGGGCAACAGGCATCGCACCGGAATCAAACCAAACGTCAATCAGCTCGCTCACGCGATTCATCTCGCCATGCCCGCATTTAGGGCAGGAAAAATGCACATTGTCCACGTATGGGCGGTGAAGTTCAAGCTCGCTCAGGTCTTCGCCGGCAAGGTTGCTCAGTTCGGCAACCGAGCCAACGCAGAGCTCATGCCCACAGTCCTCGCAGACCCAAACGGGCAACGGCGTGCCCCAGTAGCGATCCCTACCCAAAGCCCAATCGATGTTGTTCTCCAACCAGTTGCCGAACCGTCCTTCTTTGATGTGCTCGGGCACCCAGTTGATATCCTGGTTAAGTTCAACCATGCGTTCCTTAACCTTGCTGGTGCGGATGAACCATGTGGACCTCGCCATGTATAACAGCGGAGTGTCGCAGCGCCAGCAGAATGGATAGGTGTGGGTGATTGTTGCGCGGTTAAACAAGAGACCTCTTTGTTTGAGATCGTCCATGATCAACGGGTCAGCATCTTTAACAAACATTCCCGCCCAAGGGGAGATTGCCGGCTTGAATTTGCCTTCATCGTCAATGGTCAGCAAAACAGGCAGATCGTAGGTTTTCGATACCTGCATATCGTCCATTCCAAACGCCGGAGCAATATGAACAAGCCCTGTGCCATCGCTTGTGGTCACGTAATCGGCGTTGACAACGTAATGAGCCGGCTTATCGGGCGGCATAAAGGAGTAGAGGGGCGAATACTTCTTGCCTTCGAGAGCCTTTCCCTTCATGCTCTTGAGCACTTCAACTTTCGTCTCACCAAAAACCAAGGGAATCAGTTCCTTTGCCAGGATCAGGCGTTCATCTGAACCGCCTTCCACCCTGACCACGACGTATTCCACGTCCGGGTGGGCAGCCACAGCCACATTTCCCGGAAGAGTCCAGGGAGTAGTCGTCCAAACAAGCAGATATGTTTTGGGATCATCAACCAGCGGCAGACGGATTGTGATGCTCGGGTCCACCGCGTCGGCGTAACCCTGCGCGACTTCATGATTGGAGAGCGGCGTACCGCAGCGCGGGCAATAGGGAACAACCTTGTAGCCGCGGTAGAGCAAGCCTTTGTTCCAGATCTGGTGAAGCAGCCACCATACGGATTCGATATATGGATTTTTGTAGGTCACGTAAGACCGGCTTAAGTCGACCCAATAACCGATTCGTTCGGTCAGTTTTTCCCAGTCCTGAATGCGTGAGAACGCCGATTCCCTGCAGAGGGCGTTGAACTTTTCAATCCCATATTCATCAATCTGGCTTTTTTCAGTGAAGCCCAGTTTCTTTTCGACCTCAATCTCCACCGGCAGACCGTGTGTATCCCAACCTCCCCTGCGGTCAACGAAATAACCTTGCATCGTTCGGAACCTTGGGAACATGTCCTTAAACGCCCGCGCCAGAACATGGTGCACGCCTGGCTTGCCGTTGGCAGTAGGCGGACCCTCAAACATCACGAAAGGCTTGCGGTCTTTGCGGTCATCAGAAGATTTTTTAAATACCTCATTCGTCCGCCAAAATCGCAGGGTTGCCTCTTCTTCCTGCTGGATATTCAATCTTGATGAAACTGGTTTAAACATAACTGCTCCTCTTGCGGCTGATCCATGCCAGCCTGGAATTAAAAAAGCCCGTCCCACAACAGGGACGAGCCAAAACTCGCGGTACCACCCCGCTTCTCAGCATTGCTGAGCGCTTCGTTCATACAATTATGCATGCACCCTCGATAACGGAAGGGCAATCCGGCTTGCTTACTGTCCTCAGACCCGTTCAGCTTGCGGCTCAGGAAGGATATTCCAGCGAGAGGTTCTGCCCGGCTTCCACCATCCCGGTTCGCTAACAGCCTGCCCGCAGTACTCGTTTCCGTCACTGCCGATCAAAAAATAATTATCTCATAGTAAAAATTACTTGTCAAACCGAATAAAAAAAGACCCTCTCGCGAAGGTCTTGGGTGCCTGGAGGGGCTCGAACCCTCAACATCTTCATCCACAGTGAAGCACTCTGCCATTGAGCTACAGGCACCACGTAGGCAGCTATTCTAACATACCCATCCCTGTCCCGCAAGATGAAATCAGAGATTATTGCCCGAATTTCTTAAGAAACGTCAGAGGCATTTTCTTGCAAACCGGGATGCGGGTCAAAGCTGTATCCGGATTCTCTCAAGCTCCATTTTCTGAATTTCCCGCAGGCTTGCCATGCCATTTTTTAAAATAATCACAAAACCGATATTCTTCAACGTTCTCATATTTGCTGGTTGTATCTCGATTGTGTCCTGCACACTCTCAGCTTTATAGAGTTGGCTTCCGATCCACACGAAGCCTTTCATTCTTTCCGTATGCGGGAGAATTTTCTTCAGAATGGCCAATAGATCTGATTTATCCTGGATATCATGAAAATTTGCGGTGAGTGTCAAAGGACGATTCTCAGGAGTGTTCAGGCTTTCCAGCGTTTCAGACGCGTTGAGCGTTGCTCCCAGGATTCTTATGACATCCGCGGGGGATACTGATCCGTGGGTGGTCTCGACGATGGCGATTTCGCTATTGATTGAACGAGTTTTCTCTCTGATTTCCACTCTCGTGTCTTCATCAATCAGGTCTGTTTTATTCAAAACTGCCAGCTGACTATGAGAAATCTGGCGGACGACACTCTCCATCGCCTGAACTTCTTTTAGGAAATATTGACCGTCGAGAATGCAGACCGAACCAAGGAACCGAAAGCTTTTCTCTGTTGTGTTCGCCAGAACCTTAAGAACATCTTGCATATTGGAAGGATCTGACAAACCGGAGCCTTCAATGAGTATGATATCCTTCTCATAATCAAGCAGCAAAGCCAGGCTGGTTATGAAGTCATCTTTGAGGCAGCTGCAAAAAATTGAGCCGTTCGTCAACTCCACCAAAGAATTGCTCTTTCCCTCGAATTCGACAGCGTCAATATTCACCTTGCCAAAGTCGTTGATCAGCAAGGCGACCGTGCCTGAAAAGTCTTTCAAAAAACTTTTTATGAATGAGGTCTTGCCTGACCCCAGGTAACCACTGACTAAGATGATGTCGTTAATGGGAAAAGCATCTCCTCAATATAAAGATCATTAAACCTTGAGTGCATGGATAGCTCGATGTAATCGCATTCCTGCGCCAGGGTATCAATCGCTTCTTCAGCGTTCTCTTCTATGATAAACCGAATTGCACCTCCAAGCGCGGCATTCCCCCAAACCGAGACGCGTTCAGTAGCAATTTTTGGCAAGAGTCCGATATCGATGGCGTGTTCAACATTTAAATGGCTGCCAAATCCGCCTGCCATGTACACCCCATCCAAGTCTTCCACGCTGATTCCGACCTCTTCGATCAACGCGCGGACTCCAGCCGCAATCGCCGCTTTTGCCAACTGCAATTGCCTTACATCCGCGTTTGTAAACTGAAACACGCTGCCGCCAAGCTCCACGCTCACGCTTTCCCCGACAACCATATAACCGGTTTCGTCTACCCACCCCTGCTTCAGGCAAATCGCCATCAGGGCAATCAGGGCGGAGCCGTTCAGCCCAATCGGAGGCTTGTCCGCAATGGTAAGGAAGTTCCATATCCCAGCTTTGTAATCCAACTGACAAACCGCGCCATCTATGCTCGCTACACCGCAGCTGATGTTTGCACCCTCAAAAGCTGGTCCCGCCGCGGTTGACGCGGTCACCACCCTCCCCTTGGAAATCAGGGCTATTTCGCCATTGGTCCCCACATCCAGATACAAGACGTTACCGGTAAGTTTCAGAAAATCAGAGGCATAAAAGCCCGACACAATATCACCGCCAACATATGCCGAGATTACCGGCATCAGGGTTATTCTGATCGATTCAGAAAGATCCAAAAGTTTGCCGTTTTTCACTTTCCGGCTGGGGTCATCCACATGGAACGGACTTACCGAAAGGTCGTACGCGTCGCGCCCTTCCAGCAGATAAAGCATCACGGTATTGCCGGTAATGGCAATTTCTTCAACGTCAAGCTCGGTCCGCCCCAGTCGGGAGAGAATGTTTCTGACGGAATCCCCGATGCTTTTTCTGATTAATTCGGATAAAACCTTGCTGCCTGTCTCGTGTTCATATTGGATTCTGCTGATTACATCCGCGCCGTAAGGCCTTTGGGGGTTGTAATAGCGCTCCTCATCCAACAGCTCATGGTTGTCCATGGAAAGGCACTGGACCACAACGGTAGTCGTGCCAATATCCACGCCAAAGGCTACTTTCCCGGGCATAGGAGCTTTTGGCTTCACCAAAGCCGTCCCACGGTAATCAGACAACACCTGCCCCTTTTCGTCATTTTGCAACCGTATAGTTGAGGGTTCGTTGATGATTGTCCGGCAGGCATACACCCAGATTGGACCCTGGTCAGTCAGGTTTTCCACTTTACACTTCTTACAGGTACCTTTTCCGCCACAAGGAGCCTCAATCGCGTAACCGAAACGTCGTAAAGCATCCAGCAAGTTGGTACCTTTGGTCACGAAATGAGTTTTCGTTTCTGTTTTACCGAACACCCTAAGCGGAATTTTACGATACTGACACTGCTCCAAATCGCATTGATCACACGCCCTGCCGGGTAAGCAAGAAGCGGAATCCTGGTCGAGCTCGTAGTAATGGGCTGATGATTTAACAGGGTCCATCATGTAGCCTTCAGTGAGGTTGACCTCCAGATCGTAGTCCCGCTTTATCGCCTCCAAAATCTGCACGACTTCGTCAAGCGGGACTCCAGCGGAACCAGGTTCCTTTCGGTTTTTCAGAAATAAGCCCTGGAGCGCTAGCTCTCGCGCTATTTCTTTTTCCATCTGGTCTACTGCACTGAACAGTAATTGGTCGGCGATGGTATTTAAAAGCATACCTTCGAGGTAGTCCCCCTTGTGAAACAACTCTTTTGTAGTTTTATCCAAGGATGGATCTAAAACCACCAGGCTGTCTGCTCGTTCTTGGTTTTTGAGAACCATCCATCCAGTGGCTCTGAATTGAGAGTCGTGCGCCACCATTAATTGCCGACAAGCCCCAACGCACTCATCGTAGTTAGGGCTTGTTTTGTAGCAATTCATGGTCTGGAGCACGTCATCAATATCGACTTGCAGCCAGAAATCTTTTTTCATCACGCTATTTCAAATTGCTTTCAATCGCGGCGAACAATTCATCCCGGCTGGGGATGATCGAAGACCATTTCAGCTCGCCATTGATATAGACCGACGGCAATTTTTGCACGCCCATCTTCTGGCAGCGGACGATATTCTCAAGCTTTGTGTATTTATACTCAACAACATCGATGGCATCCCCAAAGTGCTCTTTAGCTTTCACAACCGCGCCCCACATGTAAGTGCAGGCTGCGCAGGTGGCAGAGTCAAGGGTAAATGCTTCCACCAGGGGCTTCGAGAGATTCTCGTAGTCGGGTAGTTGTATTTCGATGTCAAGTGGGGGGCTTTCGTAGTTCTTGACCATTTCACGAACGGTGTCCGTATCCCGAACCGCTTGTGCAACCCCAATTGTGTTTTCCTTTGGAACGTCATAAGGCATATCGCAACCCGGGGCAATAATCAACCGCTCGTGGCTGATGTTATCCAGCAGATTAACAACGTACTTCATATTTTCCTGTTGGGTTCCATGAAGCATCAGGGTGGTGAGCGGGATGTTTCCGCCAATCGCGATGCCGTATTGGTCTGTTACCTTTTTGCCCTCGATGATGTCCACGTTTTCGTCGATGGACAGACTGTCCGGACTTGTCTTACACATGACTTCCAGTTGCTTGGTCGCGTTACCGCAAACAAAGAAGGAGGAAATCGCGCCTTGCTGGCGGATATGCGTAAATACAGTGGTGAAGGAATCATGGCATAAGCTGTCAAAGTGGTCCGGCGAAATCTGTGAAACCAGCGGATCCACAATCGCAATGATGTCCATGCCAGCTTCAATATAGAGATCAGCCATTCTGATAACCGCTTCCGCGGTGTAGTCCAGCAATCTTTTCACATAATCCTCATCAAGAATCATGTCCATAAAGATATCATTGCCGCGAAGGTGAGATGCCAAAGTAAACGGTCCGCAAATCAGCCCATACAAAGCAGTATCTTCCCCAACCGCTTCCTTCATCCGCCGCATAGCACCCAGGATCATGGGAATTCTGCCTTTATCTTTATCTGGCAGTTTACATCTACACGGTATGATTGGCTCGCCTTCGAGTGGATGCGTTTTCACTGATGGCGGAGTGTCATCCGACCAGACCAATTCGCAACCCAGGATTTCTGCTTCAACCTGGAGATCAAAGACCACCGGCATGCCATCCGGAGTGTAAAGTTCGTGGGTCTTAATCAACGATTCGACCAACTTATCTTCGTCAGTCAGAACCTCTTTGGCTGTATACCCGAGCAGAGAACCCGCGTGCACCCCAGCAAAGGGAACCCAGGCAACACGGTCGACGGGTTCGCCTTTAATTGTCTTGATAACTCTTTCTTTTCCTGTCAACATTATGATCTCCTGGTTTTGTTAGGACGGCTGGATCAGGTCCCTGGCGTCGGTGGCGGCAGTCGCCGCGTCCGGAGAGTATTTATCCGCTCCGATGCTTAAAGCAAAATCAGCATTAACCGGAGCACCGCCGACCATGATCTTAACCTGGTCCCTGAGCCCACGATCGGTGATTGCCTGGATTACTTCTTTCATATTGCCCATGGTCGTAGTGAGGAGTGCCGACATTGCAACAATGTCAGGATGATTTTCTTCAATTGCGGCAATAAACTTTTCGGGGGGAACGTTCACGCCCAGATCCACGACTTCCAGACCATTTCCGACCATCATCATCCGGACAAGGTTCTTGCCGATATCGTGCAGGTCGCCTTTCACCGTCCCAAGTACCACCTTGCCAGCGGATTCAACGCCCTGGTTGATCAACAACGGTTTGATGACATCCATACCGCTGTTCATTGCCCTGGCTGCAATCAGAACCTCGGGCACAAACACTTCATTATTCTTAAATTTCACGCCTATGATGCTCATTCCGGTTAGCATGGCATCCAAAATATCCTTAGCTGTCTCACCTTCCGCCACCGCCTGTTGAGCGTAAGCAGTCACCTCAGCCGCTTTACCTTTTTGTAAACTTACAGAGAGCTTTTCAAGTAATTCGTTCATTGTTCTCCATCCTTTCAGTGCCAAACTAAGAATTTGGGCTGATTATGCGCGCCTTTTGGTCAGGTCGCTGTATTTCTTGAAACATTCAAAAGCGAAAACCAAATCTTCATGTTTCGCTCCAATATCTTCGAGGTAACGGTATTCGCAACCAATCATGCCGCCATGAGGGGTTGCCCAATATTCCGTTAATTCTTTCACCTCTTCCTCGATTCGGACTTTATCACCCGAAGGCAAGGTCTCCTGGATGTCCACGGCAACTTCAAAGCAAATCTTTCCAGCATATTTCTCGCCAAAAGATTTGATGTCGAAGAGTCTTGGTTGGTGGATATTGATGATGTCAACGCCGAGCTCGATAAAGTCATCCATGATGGTTTCGATGTTGCCATCGGTATGGAAACGAAGGTACATTCCATGCGAATGGATAACATCAATCAGCTTCTTGTATCTTGGTTTGAAGAGTTCCCGCCAAATTTCCGGATTGATCATGAGGCTCTGTTGTGTGCCCCAGTCATCGGTGGTATCAAAGCAATGGATACGACCTTTTCCGTGTAGAGCTGCCTCTTCGACCATCCCGATTTGAAAATCGATCAGTTTATCCAGCAGGATTTCAATCTTTTCTGGCTCAGTATAGATATCAATCAGGGTGTTCTCAAAACCTCTGATCTCATGCAGCCTTTCAAACAAACAGTAAGGACTGTTTAGCTGGATCCACTTCCCTTGTGCCTCAGGTCGGCTCAGAACCTCATCGATGCCCTCAAACCTGCCCGGCGCGCGTGGATCGGGAACAACAAACTTCTCGAAGCTTTCTTCCAGGTCGGTGATTGGATAGCCAAGCGAATGACCTTTTTGCCACTCAACGCCCCACTCGTCTGTGCCGTCATTCACCTTCCATTTCGTAGCCATGTTGATTTTTTCACTGCCGTCGCGCAAATACACTGGCTTCTGAGGATAAATTCGAAACACATCACCCTCGCCCAGATATGTAAACCGCAACCCGATACGATCAGGATCCGCAAATGTAACATTCTTCAAGATGATTTCGTACCCATTCATGGTTTTCTCCTATCCTGGTAATAATAGTAGTAGAGCTTAGGTAAAAGGCGTTAACCTGAACCTAAGCTCTATCATGACTCTTGTTTCTTCAGGACCGCCTAAAGAAGTTCCGTCAACTTTTGTTTCAGGTCATTGGTGTCCATCAAGTTCTTCAGGGCGATGACCTTCTTGTCCGCGGGAATCCTCATCAGCTTAACCCATTCCGGGGTTGTCACAATGATGTCTGAATTCTGCATAAAACTGGCGGATTCTCCCGCTGAACAGGATTCGACCAGGCAGTCAACACCGAGTTCCTTGCACATACCCTTAATTTTGATTTTAATGATTGTGCTTGTTCCCATGCCGTTTCCGCAGACTGTTAATATTCTTACCATTTTTTGCTCTCTTTCCTTATCAGGGACTAACTACATTAAGCTGGCGTAATTCCGAGGAGTCCGCCAATGAATTTCAGTACATATATTATACCCAACCAGATCGTTGCCCAGTCAAAGCTGCCTTGCCAGGCGTTGACACCCATGGCAGTTGCAGCGAGACCACTCCCGATAACCTGGATGATGCCGGAGATGAAAGTGAGGATCAATGCAGCCTTCCAGCCGCCGCGGTTGTTCGCGAAAATACCGATTGTCGCGTTGTCAAAGAACATTGGGATAAACCCGGGAATGATCAGCATTGGTGAACCGGTGACAATTAACAGCACCACACCTAAGATCATGCCAACTGCACCGCCAAGGAAACCAAGGATAACAGCTTTAGGTGAGAAACTGAAAATCGCGGCGCAGTCAACAGCAACAACTGAGCCGGGCAGCACTTTGTTGGTGATACCCTGGAACGACGCCATAATCTCAGAAACGAACATTCTCACACCAGTGAGCAGGATGAAAAGGGCGACAGCCATCGTCAGACCAGTCTTAATAATGTAGATGATCCAGTTGGTGCTTCCTGCCATGCCGGTAACGATTTCCTTACCTAAAGCAAACATGACGATTGTGATGAAGAACAGCAGCACAATGGAGGATGCAACCACATTATCCTGGAAGATATTCAGCCAGTTCGGGAATTCGAACTTTTCAATATCATCTTCTTTTTTCCCGAGTTTGGGGGCAATTTTGTATGCCAGCCAACTGCCCAACATCTGCTGATGACCAATTGTGAAGTCAGCTCCACCAGTTAACTCAGCCACAGGCTTGATCAGTGCGCCAGACATGATAATCCAATAGAGGGCAGTGATCACGGAAGCGATCAAAACCGTCAGGAACATCCCGGTATGGAGGAAGCGATACACAATATAGGTGGCGATGGCAGTCTGCACCAGCATTACATTGCCAGTCAGGAATACAGCTTTGGCTTTTGTATATTTCCGAAGAGCAACCAAAAGCAGGTTAACCAAGAACGCGCCGAGCATTGTGTAGGCTGTCCAGGAGGCAAACTCACCAAGAGCTGCATTCGTTTGGGTCATGGTGGAATAGGTATCCAGCAGGATGCCCGTCATGCCAAACTTTTCACTCAAGGGAGTCAACAATCCGCCGAATGTCCGGATCAACAAACTGGACCCTTCTCCCATTACTAAAACGCCAACCGCAGTTTTCAATGCGCCGGCAATCGCTTTGGATTTCGATTCTCCCAAAGCCAGATAGCCGATAAAGGCGATGATTGCAAACAGAATAAACGGTACACCAAGAATTTGCTTAAGAATAAAATTTAAGACTTCCATGTGTTTCTCCTCATATTAAATTTTAAAGTGGATTTGGCAACGACAATATTCTGTAAATTATACTTTTCACAATCGCTGGGTCAATGAAAATATGTGCGTTTTTCCACTCACTTTCCTGGTTTCAACTATACAGGTAAACAGCATTGCTAATGTTTAACTTGGGTAATATTCTCTGACAAGTATACACTTGATCGAGGGTTTAACGATTTATCTACACCACATCACGTATTGGAATAGGTAACTTATGCACAAGTGTGCATAAATCAATCCGTGCTTCTTTACGATTAGAATTTTCTCGTCAAAATGCCGCTGAAATTACGAGTATTTACCCTAAGTGGTCGAGTAACCTGGCACGGTCGACTTTGGTTTGCTCGTATGTGTGCAAATCCTTGATGACCACAGTGTTGGTGTCTATTTCTTCAGGTCCAAGGACGAGCGCGCGGCTGAGCCCAAGCCTATCGGCGTATTTGAACTGCTTCGCCAGTTTTTCTGGTTCAGCCTGGATGACCTTAAAACCAGCTTCGCGCAACTGGCTTGCGAGGCGGATCGATTCCGCCAACATTTCCTCGTTGAATACCGTCACAAACAAGGTGTTCGGGTCAACCAGATCCGCTGGAATTAAACCGAATTCTTCCAGAACCAGCATGATCACAACGTCGCCCATGGCAAACCCCACCCCGGGCAGTGGACTCCCGCCCACATCGCTGACCAGGTTGGCGTAATGTCCACCGCCTAAAATCGCCCGAAACGCTCCGTTGGTGGTATGGGCTTCAAACACGGTGCCGGTGTAATAATCCAGCCCTCGGATGATCTTCGGTTCGTACGCGATGTAATCCGCGACTCCCAATACCTCGAGCATCCCGAACAGCTCAACCATCTGTGCGGACTCACGCCAAAGCTCCCGGTTTTCCAGCAACTCGCGCAGCGCTTTAAGGTTGTCGGATGTCAAGCCCTCAGCCAACGCCTTTTCGTCCCATACGTCCGTGGGGAGCTTATCGATCCGATCAATCAGGTGCAACACGGCTCTCTTCTGTTGGGAATCGATCCCAATCCCGCTCAACTGACTGTCCATTAGCTGCCGGTCATTCACGTAGAGTTTCACCTGCTCAGGGGAAAGCCCAACATTCTTCAGAAAAGTTGCCGCCACCGCCAGCAACTCCGCGTCCGCCTGGATTGAATCGCTGCCGATTTGATCGATGTTCCATTGGAAGAACTCGCGGGTGCGTCCCTTCTGCGGGCGTTCGTAACGCCAGAACGGACCAAAAGACCACCACCTCAGTGGAAAAGTAAGCAGGTTTTGCCTTGAGGCTACCATGCGCGTTAGGGTTGGGGTGAGCTCGGGGCGCAAAGTGATCGGGTCTCCGCCGCGGTCATTAAAAACGAAGGCTTGTTCCTTAACCAGCTCTTCGCCGGATTTCGCGGCATAGAGATCGATCGTCTCGAGGCAGGGTCCGTCATACATCTGGTAGCCAAAAGCTTCTGAAGCCTGGCGCAGTTTGCCGATCAGCCATTGGCGTTTTGCCATCTCGTCTGGATAGAAATCTCTGGTGCCTTTAACGCTCTTGATCACATTCTTCATTTTTACCTCTTCCAATTAACCCAGTAGTATAACATGCCGGGTTTCGGGTAAAATAAACCAAGCTACTATTCCGAGGATATCAAATGAAAGTTAAGGAAGTTATCGAGATTTGCGAGGGTACCCTCCTCACACCGAATGTTGACCTTGATGCCGTTATCAAGGGCGGTTTTTCCGGTGACCTGATGAGCGATGTTCTCGCCTCTGTCCAGGCAGAATCTGTTCTCATCACTGGTCTCTGCAACCCCCAGGTGGTTCGCACCGCCCTGATTGCCGACGTCAGGCTGATCATCTTTGCCCGTGGAAAGAAACCCGGTGAGGATATCCTCAACCTCGCAAATGAAGAGAAGCTGCCCGTAGCCTTTTCGCCCCTTGGTATCTACGAACTTTCGGGTCGGCTCACCAAAGCCGGGCTACCAAGCTACGAAATGGAAATGAATCTGTTCCCCCGGGATTAAATGCCATGAGCGACCAGGTTACTCTCTCTGATAATGATGCCGGTAAGATCACCAGGGTTGAGGAACTTGGCTATGAACTGAAAATCAGCCAGGTGATGACTGCTGACGTTGTTACGTTTTCACCCGATATGAGTATGCTTGAGGCTCTTGACCTGATCCAAAAAAACCATATATCCGGCGCTCCGGTGACGCAAAACGGTGAAGTGGTAGGCATAATATCCACCGAAGATCTCATTCGCGCCCTGCGCGACGGTAGGATTGACCGTAAGGTTTCAGACTACATGAGTACCAGCCTCATAACCGCCAATGCTAACGATCAGGTTGTGGAAGCCCTCAAAGTCTTTGCCAGGAAAACCGTCGGTCGGCTCCCTGTGCTGGACGAAAACGGTAAACTTGTTGGGTTGCTTACCAAAGGCGACATCACCAACGGCTTGCTGAACGCATTAAAACGCGACTACCAGAAAGAAGAGCTCATCCGCTACCGGGCATCGCATCTGTTTGAGGACATCGAATCAGACCGAACCAGCCTGATCCTGCGTTATCGGATCATCAAGGACGACTTCCTGCACGGCGGCGCGGCATCCAATTACATTAAAAAAGCTCTACACAGACTCGGCGCCAGCCGCCAGGTAGCCCGAAAATGCGGCATCGCAGTCTATGAAGCCGAAATGAACCTAATCATCCACACCAATAACGGCGGCTTCCTCAGGGTGGAAATCGAACCTCACAAAATCACCATGGAAGCCTACGACGACGGTCCCGGTATCAGTGATATCGAGAAAGCCATGACGCCAGGTTTTTCCACCGCCTCAGAGGTGGTACGCAGCAAAGGGTTTGGGGCGGGCATGGGTCTGGTTAACATCCGTTCTTGCGTGGATGAGATGACGATAAAATCCTCGAAGGAAAGCGGCACTAATCTCTACATGATTATGCATCTGGATAAACACAAAGACTAAAATCGGATGAACGATGGTCACACTTCAAACAGTTCTGGATAATCTCGCGTTAAAAGTTCTGACAAACCCGTTGGATTACACTGAGATTCTTATTCTCTCTGGTTACACCTCGGATCTGCTTAGTTGTGTCATGACCGGCGCGAAAGCCGATGGCATCTGGGTTACCTTGATTGCCAACATCAACATCGTGGCGGTTGCCTCCCTGCTGGAAATCCCCGCAATTATCATCACCGAGAATGCCCAGCCCGATGCCGCCACAATCGCCCGGGCGAACCAGGAGGGGATTGTCCTGCTCTCGACCTCCGCCGACAGCTTTCAGGTTGTTAGCGACCTTTCCGACCTTGGCATAAAAAGCAGCGGTCTTATGTGATGAAAAACATTAAGGTCGACCTCCACATCCACACTGTCCTCTCCCCTTGTGCCACTCTTGAAATGCTGCCGCCGTTCATCGTTGAACGCGCGATACAAACCCACACCGATCTGATCGCCATAACCGACCATAACGCGAGCGCAAACGTGCCGGCGGTAATCCAGGCGGCAGAGGGCAGCAGCCTGACCGTCCTGCCGGGAATGGAATTGGCGACCGCCGAAGAAATCCATGTCATCTGCCTGTTCGACACCTACGCGCAGCTCGCTGAATTCCAAACTATCGTCGACCGTTACCTGCCCAATATTCGAAACAACCCAGACTTCTTCGGGCTTCAGCTAATCGTAGACGCTGAAGGGAACTTTATAAAGACGGAAGAACGGCTGTTAAGTAACGCAACCAACCTGAGCATTGGCGAAGCGCAAAAGCACGTCCACAGACTCGGCGGCATCTTCATTCCCGCGCATGTCACCCGCGAAGAAAACGGGCTCCTGCCTCGATTGGGCGGAATCCCCCCGGAGTTAAACCTCTCCGTACTTGAGTTGACCAACATTTCCAGTGCCAAAGCCATCAACCGCTATCCGTGTCTGAAGGATTACCACCTCATCCCGGGAGTTGACGCCCACGATCTGGACGCCATTATGGGACTCATCAACTTGCAGGTCGAAGAAATGACCGTTTCCGCCCTGGAACATGCACTCCAAACCCAATATTAACAAGGGCAAAAAAGTTGCCGTTCAACCGATAATGATGTAGACTTATTGTGAAAATTTGCACAATCGATAAAGTTCCGCTAACTTACTAAGTTTCAAGATCAACCGAAATTCACCTGATCGTGTATCAGGGAAAGGAAGAAAACTTGAACGAATAAATGAATACCCTTCAATACCTTAATCCGGTCTTTTCCTGTCTTTCTGACTCTGCCGTATGGGCAGCCTTTGCCGAAAAACCGAAGTCAATATCCTCAGAGGATGATCATGGAAGAAAACACCTCCCTATCCATACCCACGATTGAAGAACTCAAACATGAAATTTCATTGATCTTGCAACAAACCAAAAAAGACCGTGAAGACCTCATTCCGATCCTGCACAAAATTACGCAGCGTTTTGGATACATATCCAGCCAGGCGCTCTATGAGATCAGCTCCCAAACATCCATCCCCCTGGCTGAAGTTTTTTCCGTTGCCACCTTCTACCGCATGCTCCCCACTCAGCAGCGCGGCAGGCATGTGATCCTGTTCTGTGAAAGTCTGCCATGCCATGTCGTTGGAGGGCGTGAGGTTTTCGACGCCCTCAAAAATGAGCTCAAGCTCGAACCTGGTCAAACCAGCAAAGACCAAAAATGGACCCTGTTGACCACGAGCTGTCTCGGTGTGTGCGATTTCGGTCCAGTTATCTCGATTGATGGCAACATCCACGGTCATCTGACCCCAGAGACCGTTCAAGATGTGTTGAACAAATACGAGTAGGAGCCGCTATGAAAACAGTTCGTTCAATGGTTTTAGTATCCCATGACCAAAAAAGCAAAGCCAACGCTTCGCAGGAGGTCATCGACGCCCTCCAGTCTGCCATCAAAAGCCTGGACCTCTCGGACGAAGTAGCGGTTGCCTCCATCCCCGAGATCGGCAATGTGCGTAACTTGCCGCTGGTGGTAATTCTTCCCGAAGCGACTGTTTACGCGCCGGTTAAACCCGAAGACGTTCCCCACCTGGTTGAGGAACACCTTTATAAGGGTCGCGAAGTCGCCGCCCTTAAGGTAACCGACAACGACACCCTGCGCAAAATCGCCTGGCTGACCCAAAGAAAAGGCACATTACCCGCCGAAAGCAAAATCGTTCTGCGCAATGTTGGGATTGTGGACCCCGAAAATATCGATGACTTCCTGGCATACGAAGGCGGACAGGCATTCGCCCTCGCTTTGGAGATGACGCCGGAGCTTGTCGTGGAGATCATTAAGGAATCCGGTTTACGCGGTCGCGGTGGGGCTGGTTTTCCTGCTGGAATTAAGTGGGAAGCAGTCCGCAAAGCGCCTGGCACAAAGAAATATGTCATTTGCAATGCCGACGAAAGCGAACCCGGAACCTTTAAAGACCGTGTCATCCTTGAAGGAGACCCCTTCACCATCATCGAGGCTATGCTGATTGCCGCTTATGCGGTCGGCGCGGACGAAGGTTACATTTATATACGCGGCGAATACCAACTCGCCCTCGAACGGGTGGAGAAAGCCATCCACCAAGCCCGTGAGTATGGGGTTTTGGGTAAAAACATTTTCGGCTCCGGCTTCGATTTCGACATCCACATCCACGCTGGCGCTGGCGCTTACATCTGCGGCGAAGAGACCGCCCTGCTCGAATCGATCGAAGGCGGACGCGGCGAGCCTCGGGTGAAACCACCTTACCCCACCACTTCCGGTCTTTGGGGCAAGCCGACGTTGATCAATAATGTGGAAACCTTTGCGAACATTCCACCAATTGTTCTCAATGGCGCGCAATGGTTCAAAAGCTTCGGCACCCCCTCCAGCCCGGGCACCAAGGTCTACACGATTTTGGGGAATGTGAACAACACCGGATTGATCGAAGTCCCGATGGGAATTACCCTGCGGGAAGTAATCAGCATCTACGGCAAAGGGATTAAAGCAGGGCAATTTAAATTTGCTCAAACCGGAGGTTCAAGCGGGTCGATCATCCCCGCTTCGCTGCAGGACACTCCGATGGATTTTGACTCATATCGCAAGGTTGGCGTTGCCCTTGGCTCTGGCGCGTTGTTAATTTGCAACGATACCAACTGCATTGTCGACTCAGTCCGCGTCCTCACCCGCTTTTTCCAGGAGGAATGCTGCGGAAAGTGTGTGCCCTGCCGGGTTGGCACAGAACAGACCTGGAAAATTCTGACCAACATCTCAGAGGGACGCGGGAAAATGGAAGATCTCGCCCACCTGGAATGGCTCTGCAAAGGCATGGAAGACTTTTCCAACTGCGGGCTTGGGCAGACCGCGGGAACGCCAATCAGGAACATGCTCGACCATTTTCGGGCGGAACTCGAAGCCCATATCAAGCTTGGCGTGTGCCCAACCGGCGTTTGCCCAATGGGTTAAGAGGCTGTCGCGCGCATTCCTTGATAACTTTGTAAAGTTTTGGTCCGCTTTCCCTACAAATGATCTTCCGGCTTGTCAGCCTGGGATAACTGAGCCATGAAAATGGTTGACCAAAACGCTTGAAGTGATTAAACTTCTTGTAACATTTTTCACAAAGGTTAGTGCCTTTGAGATATAGGAGCATGCAAAAAAATGACTTCAACCCCCAATCAGCTGGATCCCCTCGAAAATACTCGGATGAGACAAGTTATCGACGACACTATCTCCGCGTATGGAGACCAGAATGGAGCCTTGATGGTGGTCCTAAACCGCCTTCAGGAGAGAATTGGCTTCATCACAAAACCGATGCAAGCCTATGTCGCCGAAAAATTAAACGTTCCAGTGAGTAAGGTTCATGGTGTGGTGTCGTTTTATTCTTTCTTCACCACCGAACCCCGCGGAAAGCACATTGTTAAATTCTGCATTGGAACAGCCTGCTATGTCGGTGGAGCCTCACAATTGATCGACAAAGCCAAGCAAGTGCTGGGGATCGAACCTGGCGCGACTACCTCGGACGGATTGATCACTCTCGAAGTCTGCCGGTGCGTGGGTGCCTGCAGCCAGGCGCCAGTGGTCGTTGTGGACGAAATCAACCACGGCAGGGTTAAGCCTTCTCAGTTTGGAAAGGTCCTGACCGACATTCAAAAGAGCGAGGCTGCAGCTTGAGAGAACTCTCTCTTCACCTTCTTGATATCGCGGAAAACAGTATTTCTGCCGACGCTTCAAGAATCGTGATTTCTGTTCGTGAAGACCTTGTGGCTGACGAGCTTTGGCTCGAAGTTACGGATAATGGCAAGGGCATGACCGCGGAAACCGTGGCAAAAGTCCTTGATCCATTTGTAACCAGCCGCACCACGCGCAGAGTTGGGCTTGGAATCTCCCTCCTCAAACAGGCGGCGGAGGCTTGCAATGGATTTCTCTCCATCGATTCTGAGTTGGGTAAAGGCACAAAACTAACAGCCAAATTCCAACACAGCCACATCGACCGTATGCCGCTTGGCAACCTTGAAGACACCATTATCACCCTGATTTTAGGCACTCCTGCAGTGAATTGGGTCTTCTTTTATCAGTTCAATGACCAGATTTTTGAGTTCGATGACCGTGAGTTTAAGGAAGCCCTGGGCGACTTGCCCCTAAGCGACTTCCGCGTAATCGAGTTCGTCTCCAATACCATCAAAGATGGCGTCCAGGAAGCAAGAAACATCACAACTAAAAAAGGAGTCGTGTATGCCAACCATTAAATCTATTGATGACCTCAAGCGACTGCGCGAGGAAGCCCAGAAAGTCAAGGAACTGCGCGACCAGACAGGCAAAACGCAAATTATAGTCGGCATGGGAACCGTCGGCATCGCCGCGGGTGCCCGTGAGACGTTGAAATCGATCCTCACTTTCATTGAAGAACAACGCCTGCCCGATATCATCCTGCGCCAGACCGGCAATATTGGTCTTGGCGGTCAGGATCCAGTCGTCCAGGTAATCCTGCCCAATGCTGAAACAGTAACCTACGGCAAGATTACCCCAGCCATGGCAACCCGCATCATGGAAGAGCATGTTGTTAAGGGCAATATTATCCAGGAATTCCGAATAGAAGCCTGAGCTAAGGCTTAACAAAACAAGGAAGGTAAATCAAGATATGGCGTATTATCGTTCAACTGTGCTTGTCTCAATGGATCCTGTTAGTGTTAGCAAAGGGGCTTTGGAAGTCAAACAACAACTGATCAGGGAGTTGGCTTCTCACAACCTTTCGGGGGAAGTCCGGGTTCTAAACAGCCCCAGGCTGGGTGATCCAGAAACTGAAGGTCCGGATATTCTGGTTTACCCGGAAGGCAGCCATTACATCCAACTAACCCCAGCTACTGTCGGTCAAATCGTGATGGAACACTTCATCAAAGGTCGCGAGCTTCTTCAATACAAAGCTCAGATGCGCGACGTTACCGATGAAGAACTGGGCGAACCAAAAGAAAAAGAAATTCGTGTCATCCTCGAACACATCGGCAAGATTGACCCCCGCAACATTGAGGACTACATCGCGGTCGATGGCTATCAGGCTCTCGCAAAAGTTCTCGGCGAAATGAGCCCCGAGGATGTGATCCAAACTATTCTCGACTCTAAATTACGCGGACGCGGCGGCGCCGGCTTCCCAACCGGCATGAAATGGAAATTTGCGCGCCAGTCAAAAGACACCCCCAAATACATGGTCTGCAACGCCGATGAGGGCGATCCCGGCGCGTTCATGAACCGGAAGGTGCTCGAGGGCGATCCCCATTCTGTGCTTGAAGGTATGACCATCGGCGCGTATGCTGTTGGTGCCAACCAGGGCTATATCTACTGCCGCGCGGAATATCCCATCGCCGTCAGCACACTCAACACAGCCATCGAACAAGCCAGAGAATACGGCTTGCTTGGAAAAGACATCCTCGGCTTCGGCTTTGACTTTGACATCGAAGTCCGCATGGGTGCTGGTGCTTTTGTCTGCGGTGAAGAAACAGCTCTGCTGGCTTCAATCGAAGGCAATCGCGGTGAACCTCGCGTGCGGCCGCCATTCCCGGCTTCAAAGGGCTTATGGGGCAAACCCACCAATATCAATAACGTTGAAACTTACGCCAACGTGCCAAAAATCATCCACCGCGGTCTTGATTGGTACACCAGCATGGGTTCCGAGAAAAGCAAAGGCACGAAAACCTTCGCCTTGGCGGGCGATGTGGTCAACACTGGTCTGATTGAGGTTCCCTTTGGCACGACGCTGCGCGAGATCATCTACGACATCGGCGGCGGCATAAAAGACGGAAAAGCCTTTAAAGCCGTCCAAACCGGCGGTCCGATGGGCGGTTGTCTGCCTGTTTCGAACCTCGACCTGCCAGTGGACTACGAAACCCTCGGTGCTGCCGGCTCCATCATGGGCTCCGGCGGTATGATCGTGATGGACGAGGAAACCTGCATGGTTGACATCGCCCGTTTCTTCATGGAATTCACCCAGGATGAATCCTGCGGTAAGTGCGTTCCCTGCCGTGTTGGCACCCGCCGAATTCTCGAAATCCTCGAGCGTATCTGCGCCGGTAAAGGCGTTCCTGAAGACATTCCGCTCCTCAGGCAGCTATGCAGCGAGATCATCCAGGATAGCCTTTGCGGTTTGGGTCAGGGCGCGCCAAACCCGGTTATCTCCACGATGAACCAATTCCTGAGCGAATATGAAGCGCATATCTACAATAAACGCTGCCCAGCCAAGGTTTGCCGCAGTCTTATTTCCTTTGAAATTCTTGCGGATAAATGCACCGGCTGCACCGTCTGCGCGAGGAACTGCCCTGTTTCCGCAATCCATGGAGAGCGGAAACACACTCACGTGATTGACCCGGATCTCTGCATTCGCTGCGGTATCTGCAAACAGGTTTGTAACTTCGATGCGGTTGTCATCAACTAAGAGAAGCGAGGAGAACATTCATGATTCAATTAACCATTAACGGACAACCCGTTGAAGTCGAAACCGGCGCAACAATCCTTGACGCGGTCCGCAAAGCTGGCTTTAACGTGCCTACGCTTTGCTACCACCCCAAGCTCGTCTCCTACGGCTCCTGCCGTCTCTGCCTGGTGGAAGTCGAAGGCGCACGCACCCTCCAGCCATCTTGTGTTGTGCCCGCGAATAACGGCATGGTTGTTCACACCGACACGGACAAAACCAAATCCGCGAGGAAATTCATCCTCTCGATGCTTTTCAGTGAACGTAACCACTTCTGCATGTACTGTCAGGATACCGACGGCGACTGTGAACTGCAGCAGGCAGCCTACGACGAGGATATGACCCACTGGCCCATCACCCCGGCTTACAAGCCGTTCCTTGTGGACGCGTCTCATCCCGATTTCATCCTCGATAACAACCGCTGCATCCTCTGCCGCCGCTGTGTGCGTGCTTGCACCGAGCTGGTTGGCAACGCGACGCTTGGCTTTGAGGAACGCGGCTCCGGCAGCATCCTGATTGCCGACAACAACGTGCCCCTTGGCGAAAGCACCTGTATTTCCTGCGGCACCTGTGTGCAAGTCTGCCCGACTGGCGCTCTGATCGATCGCCGAAGTGCCTACCAGGGACGTGAAACAGACCTGACTCATGTCGACTCTGTTTGTATGGATTGTAGCCTTGGCTGTGAACGCGTCGTCAAAACCCGCGATAACCGACTTGTCCGCATTGATGGCAACCTCGAGCATGGTTTCAACGAAAGCTTGCTCTGCTCGGATGGACGCTACAAACCCGTCTCAGAAACCCGCAAACGTGTTACCACCCCCATGGTCCGCCGCAATGGACAACTTGAACCGATTAGTTGGGATGAAGCGCTTTCCGCCATCTCAGCCCAGTTTAAAGCCCACGACAGCAGCGAAATCAGTGCGCACATTTCACCCCGCCAGCCAGTCGAAGCCCTCAGCGCTTTTCATGAGTTCTTCGCCGATCACTTCAAAGCTGGTCAGGTCGCCCTGCTTGGTCATGACCAAACCGCGCTTGCCAGCGTGAAACTCGCGGCTGAGATTGGCGCCTTTGAGTCTGAGATTTCTGTGCTCAAAGACTGCGATGCCGCTATCGTTCTTGGCGTCGACATGGTCAAAGATCACCAGGTTGCAGGCTTCTTCATGAAACGTCAGGCGATGCAGGACCTGAAGCTGTTTATTGCCAACAGCACCAGCACCAGCCTTGGCGAATGGTCTTCCAATAAAATTGATTACATCGGCACTGACTACCCCGCGGTTGTAAGTCTGCTGCGCGGCTTTGCCAAGGGCGAAACTGCCAATCTGACCGAAAAACTGCAGCAACTCGGGCTTAATCCGGCACACGCGGAAAAAGTTCTTGGGCAGCTCAAGGAAAGCCAGAAACCAGTGATCGTGGTCGGCAATGAGTTTGCCAGGCTCGATAATCTGCAGGCTTTCCGCGATCTCGTCCTGCTTGCCCGTGAAATCGGCGCGAAGGTCGTCACCCTAAAGGGGAAGGGCAACAATTTTGCTGGTGGACTCCTCGGTTACGAGATGGACGCCCAGGCGAAAACCGCGCCAGTCTTTTACCTTGCGCTTGGCGACGGGCACGCTTGTGAACACACGCTCGAAGCCATGTCTGGCAGTGAATTCAAGATCGTACAGTCCAGCTACATCTCTGAAATCACCGATGCGGCGGATATCGTCCTGCCTTGCACCATCTGGGCTGAACAAGCCGGGCACTACCTGACATCAGAAGGCAAGTTTGGGCTAAATCAGCAGGCTATTCAGGCTGCCGATGGAAACAAGTCTGTGTTGGATGTTCTGGAAGTTCTTGCCGGAAAATCAGGGCTTACGATCGCCGAAACCTGGCGCGACTCTGTCCAAGAAAAAGTTGCTGCGGTCGTTTTGTCATAAACGACTGAACGAATAGACGAAAGTTGAAAGGAAACGTATGACAAAACCAAAAGTTGCATCAGATTGGCTGGCTGGCTGCGCCGGTTGCCACATGTCGTTCCTGGACATGGACGAACGTATCATTGAATTGACCAAACTGGTCGATTTACGCTCCACACCCATCACCGACCTAAAAGAGCCGGATGAAGATGGTGTGGATGTGGGTATCCTCGAAGGCGGTATCACCAATACCTACAACGAGGAAGTCGCGATCAAGATGCGCGAACGCTGCAAAATCCTGGTTGCTCTGGGTGACTGTGCTGTTTTTGGCGGCGTGCCCGCCATGCGCAACTTCCCGGGTGCCACAGCCGCTTTGCGCCGCGCTTACATCGAAACCGAAAGCACTGACGAAAGTGGTATGATTCCAAATGACCCAGAGCTTTCGTTCCCGGTTCACGTCCGCCCCGTTAGCGACGTTGTCAAAGTTGATATCAGCCTGCCAGGGTGTGCCCCCAGCGCGGACGCGATTTTTTATGTATTATCTGAATTAGCCCAGGGCAGAATGCCCAAAGTCGACGGCGAATTCAACGATTGGCACTAGGAGATATGAATGGTTACACAAAAAATTACGATTGAACCAGTCACCAGGATCGAAGGTCACGCTAAAGTGACCGTCCACCTTGACCTGCAAGGCAACGTTGAGCATGCTTATTTCCATGTCAACGAATTCCGCGGCTTCGAAAAGTTCTGTGAGGGACGGCTTGTAACCGAAATGCAGCAGATTACCCCCCGTATCTGCGGCATTTGCCCGGTCAGCCACCATCTGGCTGCCGCGAAAGCCGGCGATATCGTGCTCGGCTGTCCTCCTCCCCGCCCCGCCAGCCTGCTCCGCGAACTCATGCACATGGGTCAGATCATCCAAAGCCACGGCATGCATTTCTTTGAGCTTGCCGGACCCGATCTGCTGCTCGGATTCGATGCCGACCCCGCCATCCGCAACGTCGTTGGTCTGATCCAGGCTGACCCTGAGTTGACGGTAAAGGCTGTCCGTCTGCGTAAATTCGGCCAGTCGATCATTTCTGAGCTCGGCGAACGTTCGATTCACCCAACCTTTGCCATTCCCGGCGGCGTTAATCGCACTCTTTCCGCCGCAGGTCGCGACCGCATTCTGGCTGGTCTTGACTCGCAGATTGAAACTACCAAACTTGGCATCAAAATTGTCAAGGACTGGGTTGACGCCAATCTTGATGATGTAAACCGGTTCGCGGTTTTCCCCACCGGTTATCTCGGTCTCATTACCCCAAGCAAGGGTTTGGAACTCTATGACGGCGATATCCGCCTGAAGAGCCGCACCGGCGAGGAGCTGTCAATCTTCAGCGCCCAGGATTACCTCGATTACATCGCCGAACATGTGGAACCCTGGTCTTACCTGAAGTTCCCTTATTTCAAAGAGCTCGGTTACCCCGAAGGTGTCTATCGTGTTGGTCCGCTTGGCCGGCTCAACATGGTCGAACACATCGAAACTCCGATGGCTAATGAAGAGCTGAAGGTATTCAAGGCGATCAACAACGGCGCGCCGGTCGAAAATACGCTCTACTATCATTACGCCCGTATGATCGAAACGCTTTTCGCGGCTGAACGCGTTCGCGTCCTGCTCGAAGATCCAGACATCCTCAGCACGGACATCCTGAACACGCACCAGCAGCCCACCGGTCATGGGGTTGGGATCATCGAAGCCCCACGCGGCACGCTGATCCACGACTACACCGCCAACGAATACGGTCAGCTCACCAAGGTGAACCTGATTGTCTCAACCGGGCATAACAACTATGCCATGAGCAAAGCGGTTGATATGGTCGCCAAGGAATACGTGCACGGTCCCAACGTCAAAGAAGGCATGCTCAACCGGGTTGAACATGCGATCCGGGCGCACGACCCCTGCCTTTCCTGCTCCACCCACGCGGTTGGGCAAATGCCTTTGGAGATCACCATCTACGACCACCAGGGCAATCTGACCCAGACCCTGCGGCGGTAGAATACGCAGTGCCAGCATAAACCTCCCCGCAACCCGGGGAGGTTTTTATTAGGAAGGATCTCTTATGCAAGACAAAACGCTCATCATCGCCTATGGCAACCGCGATCGCGAGGACGACGGCGCGGGTTGGCACATCCTGGACAAGCTCGCCCATCGGCTCGGGCTGGAAGCGCCTCAACTTGCCGGGGAACAGGTTTCCACTCCTGATGGCAGCCTAACCTTGCTCTATCTCTTTCAGCTTCTGCCTGAAATGGCGGAAGACATCTCGGATTATGACCGCCTTGTTTTCATCGACGCCCATAATTCCCCCAACTTGCCGGATTTGGTCTTCCAGGAAGTCGTCCCCGACCAGGCACACTCCGCCTTCACCCACCACATGAGCGCGGGTGAGCTACTTTCGATTGCCCAGGTAATGGGAAACAGGCTGCCTTCCTCCTGGATGCTGACCGTCAGGGGATACTCCTTCCGTTTTTCACAGACTCTGTCAGACGAAACCGCAGACCTGGTCGACCAGGCGTACGCGCGGCTTTTGACTTACCTTTGCCTGACGGTATAATACCCTCATGCATGAACTGGCTATCACAGAAAACATCCTGGACATTGCCGTAAAGGCTGCCAGAGAAAACCACGGCACGAAAGTGACGGATATTTATCTCATAATCGGTCAACTTTCCTCGATTGTGGATGATTCTGTCCAGTTCTACTGGGACCACATCAGTGAGAACACCGTCTGCGAAGGCGCGAAACTTCACTTCGATCGCCGACCTGCCATATTACACTGCAACGCCTGTGATCACCAATATCCCCTTGGGGAAATTCTTCAGCCCTGTCCAAATTGCCACAGCTTCGATGTTTTCATCGAAAGCGGTGAAGAACTGTTGGTGGATCACATCGATATACTAAGAGAGGATTCTTAAATGCCCCAACGCGTAGAAATTGTTAAAAAAATCATGGACACCAACGACCGCCTTGCTCAAACCAACCGGGCGGTTCTCGATCAGCACCATACCTTTGGCATCAATCTGATGGCATCTCCAGGAGCTGGAAAGACCAGTTTTATCCTCGAAACCATCAAACGGTTGCCCAAGAATATCCGCCTGGGGGTCATCGAAGGTGACACCGCCCCGGTAACCATCGACGCCGACAAAATTGTGGCGGCTGGTATGCCTGCGGTGCAGATTAACACCGGCGGCGATTGCCATCTCGACGCGAATATGATCGAAATCGCGCTGGCTGAGCTCCCTCTGGAAGAGCTGGGGTTGATCATTGTTGAGAACGTTGGCAACCTCATCTGCCCGGCTGCTTTTCAGCTTGGCACGCATGCAAACGTGCTGATCGCATCCGTCCCCGAAGGGGACGATAAACCCTATAAGTACCCAAACATCTATCGTGGGCTTGATGTGCTCATCATTAACAAGATTGACCTAAGCCCCTATATCGATTTCCGCATGGATTACTTCCAGCAGGGAGTCGAGCTGCTCAATCCTGGGCTCAAGACATTTGCCCTTAGCGCCAAAACCGGAGAAGGATTCGACGCCTGGATAGAATGGTTGACTGAAAAAGTCACCAAAAAGTAAGGTTGTATGCCCCTCATCAATAAACGGCTCCACATCACCGGCATCGTGCAGGGGGTGGGATTCAGACCGACCGTTTTTAACCTCGCGCAGAGGTTTGCCTTAACGGGATGGGTGCTTAACAATGCCCATGGGGTCGAAATCGAACTGCGTGGACCCGCAGCAGATGTGCTGGCGTTTATCCAGGACCTGCGGCAGAATCCGCCACCACTCGCGGTTATCAACAGCTTTTTGGTTGAAACCGCTCCCGACCAACCTTTTTCGGGCTTTGAGATTCGCCACAGCGAGGACAATCCAGCGGATTTCCTGCCGGTTTCGCCCGACCTTGCCATCTGCCCGGATTGCCGCCGTGAGCTTTTTGACCCGTCCGACCGACGCTTCCGCTACCCGTTCATCAACTGCACCAATTGCGGTCCGCGTTTTTCAATCGTTAACAGCATCCCCTACGACCGTCCAAACACCTCCATGGCTGGCTTCCCCCTCTGCCCGGATTGCGCGGTTGAATATCAGGATCCAACCAACAGGCGTTTTCACGCCCAACCCATCGCCTGCCCGGTTTGCGGTCCGCAGGTCTGGTATGAGGAAGGCGGTCACAAACTGGCGGAAAGCGAAAATGCCATCCAGACTGCCCGCCAGGCTCTCGTTGAAGGGAAAATCCTGGCGGTTAAAGGGCTGGGAGGCTTCCACCTGGTCTGTGATGCCCAAAACGCGCGGAGCGTTGAAAAATTGCGCCAGCGCAAGCACCGCAGCGGCAAGCCTTTTGCCCTGATGGCGTTCGACATTGCCGCCATCAGCAGCTTCGCCCGAGTTAGCCCTGAGGAGGAATACCTGCTCAATTCTCCCATGGCGCCGGTCGTCTTGCTCGAAACAACTCCCGCCGGCAGGGATCTGGCTCGTCTCGTTGCGCCGGACCAAAACCGACTCGGCTTCATGCTGCCGTACACACCCTTGCATCTATTGCTTTTGGAACCTGCCGAAGGCTTTCCAAAGGTGCTTGTCATGACCAGCGGAAACCTGAGCGAGGAACCAATCGCATTTTCCAACTCGGACGCGAAAGAACGCCTCAACCAACTGGCGGATGGTTTCCTTTTGCACAACCGCCCGATCCGCACCCGGATCGACGACTCTGTTGTTTCTGTCATTGGGGGCGTTCCGCACATTCAGCGGCGAGCCAGAGGCTACGCGCCGCTGCCGCTGCTGCTTTCCGCCTCCGCCATACCCACTCTGGCTTGCGGTACGGAGCTAAAAAACACCTTTTGCCTGGTTCGCGACCGCTACGCCTTCGTCAGTCACCATGTCGGCGATCTGGATAACCAGGAAACCTTAAACGCCTACCAGGACGCTATCCGCCATCATGAGATGATTTTCCGCATCAAGCCGCTTCTGCTTGCGGCAGATATGCACCCGGATTACCTTGCCACGCGTTACGCCCGCCAACGGGCATGCGAAGAAAACCTGCCGCTGGTTGAGGTGCAGCATCACCACGCCCATATCGTTTCCTGCATGGCAGATAACAACCTGCCCCGGAGCGAGCCGGTGATCGGGTTGGCATTCGACGGCACAGGCTACGGAACAGACGGCGCCATCTGGGGCGGCGAGGTGCTATTGGCAAATTGGCTAAGGTTCGAGCGCCCTTATCATCTTGAATATCTGCCCCTGCCCGGCGGCGAAGCAGCAGTCCGAAAGCCCGCCCGGATGGCGCTTGGCCTGATTTTGCACGCAGGCATCGACCCCGACAGTTTCCCCTTCCCCTTCCACCAATCGATGGATTCCGATGAGCAGGCTGCGATTGCGAACCAGATTCGCACTGGCTTCAACACCCCCAAAACCAGCAGTATCGGACGCCTTTTCGATGGTGTGGCAGCGCTGATAGGCTTGCATCAACAAATCAGCTACGAAGCTCAAAACGCGATCGCCCTCGAGACTATCGTTGACCCCCAGGAGAAATCCGCCTACGACTTTCCCATTGAAAATGGTCTGATCCTGGTTTCGCCCATGATCCGCGAGATCGTGCGGGATCTCGGGCGGCACACGGCTCCAGCCCTGATTTCATCTCGCTTTCACAACGGGCTGACCGCCTGCGCGGTACGCGTCTGCGAGGAAATCCGCGCCCAAACAGGCTTGCGCCAGGTGGCATTATCCGGTGGAGTGTGGCAAAATAAGACCCTGATAAAACAAACAATTACCGCTCTCTCCAAGCCAGGGTTCGAGGTTTTCTTTCCTCGCACCCTGCCCACCAATGATGGCGGCGTGTCGCTGGGTCAGGCTTTGGTGGCTCTGGCTGTCAGCGGAAATTTGAAGGAGTAACATACTATGTGTCTGGGAATTCCCGGTAAAGTTGTATCCATTTTCGACCAAGAAAACACTCTGATGGCATCCGTCGATTTCGATGGCGTGCAGCAGGTGGTTTGTGTCGCCACCACGCCTGAGGTGCAGGTGGGGCAGTACGTTTTAGTTCATGCTGGCTTCGCTCTCAACGTCCTTAGCGACACTGAAGCAGAAGAAACCCTCAGGATCCTGCGCGACCTGGAGGCGTTCAACGCCAACCTTCCCGAAGAAGATTCGAACCAATGAGCGAAACACCTCAAAACCTGCGCGACGCGACCCTGACAAAAGCCATCATGGCTGAGATTCGGCGCATCACCACACAGCCTTGGAATATCATGGAAATCTGCGGCGGGCAAACCCACGCCATCATGCAGTACGGGCTCGATCAGTTGCTGCCCTCTGAGATTACCCTGATCCACGGTCCCGGCTGCCCGGTGTGTGTCACTTCCTTGCAGTCCATCGAACAGGCGCTCCAAATCGCAGCCCGGCCGGATGTGATTTTTACGACCTTTGGCGATATGCTGCGTGTGCCTGGCAACCATGCGGATCTCTTTACCGCCCGTTCCCAGGGGGCGGACGTGCGCGTGGTCTATTCCCCGTTGGACTCACTCAAAATTGCCACCGCAAATCCCGATAAACAAGTGGTATTTTTCGCGATTGGCTTCGAAACCACCGCGCCAACCATCGCCAGCACTATTCTTTCCGCCAGGAAGGCTGGAATCAACAATTTCTCCATCCTTCCGGCAAATGTGCTCGTGCCGCCAGCGATGCATGCCATCCTCTCAAACCCTGCCAACCGCGTGCAGGGGTTTTTGGCGGCTGGTCACGTTTGCGCGGTAATGGGTTATCACGAATACCCGCCGATTGCAGGGCAATACCAAATTCCGATCGTAGTCACTGGTTTTGAACCCGTTGACCTCGCCACGGGCATCCTCATGACCATCCAGCAGCTTGAAGCCGGTCAACACACGGTCAGCAACGCGTATCCCCGCTTTGTTACACTGGAGGGCAATCTGGTTGCCCAAAAGATGATTTCTGATGTGTTTGAGCCCGTGGACCGCCAATGGCGCGGCATCGGCACCATCCCGCTTTCAGGGCTTGACCTTCGCCCGGAGTACGCCAGGTTTAATGCCCTGACCCGTTTTGAACTTGCCGATACCCCCCTCAGTGAATCACCGCTGTGTATCGCCGGGAAGGTTCTTAGCGGTGTCGCGAAACCGTTCGAATGCCCCGCATTTGGCAAGGAATGTGTCCCCGCCCATCCCCTCGGCGCACCGATGGTGTCGTCCGAAGGTGCTTGCGCGGCTTATTATCGCTATCACAGGACGCGAGAATGAATCAACCAGATATGCCCATTGTTGAAGGTCCAAACTGCCCCCTGCCCATCACCGACCACGGGACGATTGTGATTGGTCACGGCAGCGGCGGTCAGATGACCCACGACCTGATTCGCGGCGTCTTCCAGAGCCGACTTGGCAACGCCATTCTGGACACCGCCAACGATGCGGCAAGCATCACCGATACGCCGCCAGGGGAACAGTTAGTAGTCTCAACAGACGCCCACATCGTATCGCCGCTTTTTTTTGCCGGAGGTGATATCGGCAGGCTGGCAGTTTGCGGCACAGTCAACGATGTCGCCATGCTCGGGGCTGAGCCTCGCTTTTTGACCGCCACATTCATTCTGGAAGAGGGTTTTTCAATCCACGAGCTTGAACTGATCGTGGATTCCTTCGCGCAAGCCTGCCAGGAAGCCGGGGTTAAATTAATCGCGGCAGATACCAAAGTCACCGAAAAAGGCAAATCCGACAAGCTCTTCATCAGCACCACCGGTTTCGGCTGGGCTAAAAGCAGCCTACGGATCGGCGGCGAACAGGCAAAACCCGGCGATTCTGTCATCATATCCGGTTCGGTTGGCAATCATGGCATTTCCGTGGCGGAAGCCCGCGGCAACCTGGGCTTTTCCAGCCAGGTGCGCTCCGACACCGCCCCACTCAACGGGTTGGTAAAGGCTCTTTTGGCTGCGGATCTGAACGTCCATGTCTTGCGGGACCCCACTCGCGGCGGTCTTGCGACCACTTTGGTGGAGATCGCGCGCCAGAGCAAGGTTAATATCGAGCTGGATGAACAATCCATCCCGGTCGATAAACCCGTACGGAAGACCTGCGAACTGTTGGGGCTGGATCCCCTTTACCTGGCAAACGAGGGAAAATTGATCCTGATTCTGCCAGAAAACCAGGCGGAAGAAGCTTTGCGGATCATGCGCGGTTCGCCATATGGAGAGCATAGTCAGGTGATTGGACGGGTTTCCGATCCCTCCAGAGGGCAGGTCTGGCTGAAAACGCCCTTCGGGACCACGCGCGTGCTCGAGATGCTCGCGGGCGAGATGCTCCCGCGGATTTGTTAAGCCCGAAGCGTCCCATGCCGCCTCGCTGGAATAAATTCGTCGTCATCTGCCTTGGGTTTGCCCTGTTGATTTCCGCTTGCCGGGCAGCTTCACCCGCGGCAGACCCCACCCAGAGCCCGACACCCACGGCAACCTCCACATCCCAGCCGATTCCGCCTTCGCCGACGCCGATTGCCCAGACAACTGCGCCCACACCCACCGAAAATGCCGCCATTTTCTTCCCAGACCTGGAGGCAGAGCTCATCCCGGGCGTGGATTGGCACATTCTCATCGAGGACGCCCAAACGGGCGAAATCCTGTTTGAACGCAGCGCCACTGCCGGCTTCCACCCAGCCTCAATGATCAAAATCCCAACCGCCATGGCAGTCCTGAGCATCCTTGAAGACCAAGGGCGCGGACTAAAAGACCTGAAATCCAGCGGTATAGAAGGACGCAGTTTCGACAGCCTGCTCGAAGCCATGGTCGTCCACAGCGAGGAGTCCGCCGCCGATTCGCTTGAATACTTCGCCCGCGGCGAGAACCGGCTGCGGAAAAAGCTTGACGGCTGGGGGTTGAGCCAAACAAAGTTTGACCCGCGCGTCAGCACCGCCGCGGAGCTGCTAACCTCGCTTGAGCTGCTCCACACAGGTCAGGCTCTTAACCCGGAAAACACGCATTACTTATTGGACTTGATGGGGGTCTATACCGAAAACGACCGAATCCTGCTGGGGAAGCTCACAGAAACCCTGCCAGAGTGCACATTTTTCAATAAACGCGGAACCATGCTAAGCCCAACGATCGTCTCAGACATGGGGATTCTCAAATGCGGATACCATGTTTGGTATTTGGTGATTGCCGGAACTCCTTCAATCGACTCAACAGCCACGTTTGAGGACATCCAGGCTTCCATCGAAGCCTTTTCCGCCGCCTTCGCTGACTACGTAAAATAACACCTCTTCGGAAAAACCAGCCAACAGGTTTGCCTCATAGCTTGAAACCTGCCTATCCACCATGTATACTTAGGCGCATATCAGACGTTACATTGAGGAAACTATGAAGATTGATTTTCAGGAAACCACCGACGACCTCGCGAAACGCATTGACATTCACAGTCGGTTTGGTTCAAAAGATATAGACGCATGGATGCTTGAAGTGCTCAACCTTCAGCCAGGGATAAAAATCCTGGATGTTGGCTGCGGTTCCGGCAAGCAGTGTTTCTCCTTTTACCAACACTTAAACGGAAACGCCGAGATCACGGGCACAGATGTCTCAGAATCCCTGCTGGATGATGCTCGTGAGAAAAACAAGGCATTCAACAACGCGGTCGATTTCGCGAACCTCGACTTCAATTTGCCTTTCGACTTGCCTTCAGACCATTTCGACTTGGTCTCCGCCTGCTTCACAATCTACTACGCGCAAGATATCCCCTTCACATTAGCTGAGATGCACCGCGTGCTCAAACCCGGCGGGCGGCTCTTTTCCACCGGACCGATGCCAACCAACAAACAGGTCTTCTACGACATCATTCGCGAAGCCACTGGTAAGCCGATCCCCCCGATGCCCGGCAGCTCACGCTATGCCTCAGAGATTTATGGCACCATGCAAAAACTCTTCAGCAAAACGGAGCAGCATATCTTTGAAAACCCCCTGACCTTCGAATCGGCTGATCCGTTTATGGTCTACACCCGCGCTTCCATGTCGGAAGACCGCCGCCTGTGGAACTCACTCTTTGAAACTCATGAGGAGTTTGAAGTTGTCATGAGCCAGATTGAAGCTGTCGCAAAAAAGCGCATCGAAACCGAAGGCAGCATCGTAATGACCAAAGTGGTTGGCGGTTTCATCGCCACAAAGTAGGCAAAATGCACAATATGACTTTTTATGGACGATCATTGCTCTTTATGGGGGCACACCCTGATGATATCGAGCTTGGCTGCGGCGCCTTCATCTCGGGCATGGTTGGCATCGCCGATATTCACTGCATGACCTTCTCGGACAACCAAAAAAACCCAGATCTTTCGCACCTGGTTGGCGAGCATTACGATAGCATGCACGAGTTGGGGCTCTCTGATGATCAAATTGAGCTGGGGCAGTTCGAAACCCGCCGTTTTCCCGACTTCAGGCAGGAGATCCTCGAGAAGATGCTGGCTCTGCGGCGCATGGTTCAGCCCGAGATCGTCTTTGTCCACACCGCCCAGGATATCCACCAGGACCATCAAACCGTCACCCAGGAAGCCACGCGTGCCTTCCGCGGCACCACGGTTCTCGGCTTTGACGTGCTGCGCAGCAGCTACGGTTTCTTCCCCAATTTTCTGGCGGAAGTTTCGGAACAGTCGGTTGAGAGAAAAATCGCGGCTTTGAACAAATACAGCACGTACGCAAACCGCTATTATTTTTCGCCGGAAATCATCCGCGCGACTGCCATCCGCCACGGCGCGTTGGCTGAACGCCCTTTTGCCGAAGGCTTTGACATTATCCGCATCGTCGGAGAATTCTCAGGCGCATAACGGTCCACCCAAACCAATAAAAAAACCAGATTGACGCGCGTCAATCTGGTTTAATTTTAACCGTCAAATCTACTTGCCAAGCGGCTGCCTACAAGTTAGCCACCTTGGCGTTGATATCGGATTTCTTTGACCGGGCAGACTTATATGGTCGTACGTTGTTTGAATCGTACGGAAACCACAGAATTTTGTCCGGCACCATCCAGCCATCAGTCAGATAGATGTTTTCTTTAAATTGCACCGCAACGAGCTTGTTGTCCACCTGCACCACGGTGCCTTTCAACCAACCCCTAACGCGTTGACAGGTTTTATCCTCATGATCGCAGTTTACTTCAACACGATCGCCAACTTCATACACCTTTTCCTCTTCTGGAGGTCGCATGTAATTCCCACTCTTCATCATAATTAGCTCCTTCTTTTGTTACACTCGTTAACTGGCATCAAACTTCTCAATGAGGCGTTCGCTTACTCTGTTTCTGGTCTTCTCATCAGGGATCAGTTCGATAATCTCTGCAAAGAATCCATCCACAATCAGCCGAACAGCATCACCCCGGGGTATCCCACGGGCTTCCAGATAGAACAATTCCATTTCATCTATACTTCCAACCGTGGCGCCATGTGAGCAGCTGACGTCGTCAGCACAAATCTCAAGCCCTGGGATGGATTTAATTTCAGAACGATCACCCAACATCAGGTTCTGGTTGGATTGATAGCCATCGGTTCTTTGCGCGATCGGGTCCACAAAGATCATTCCGCGCCAGATTGCTTCACCGTTCCCGTTGGCAGCCCCTCTGAACAACAAATTACTTCTGGTGTGGGGCGCCAGATGATTTTGTACGGTGTCAATGCTGATTTTCTGCCCCTGCGAAGGGAAGTAAAAACCTTTCAGTTCCGCGTCCGCGCCTTCTCCTTCCAGGCTCACTTCAACGCTCTGTTTTCCAAGAACTGTCGCGACTGCCGCATGAATCCACTCTAACTTTGCAGCCCTGCCAAGCCTTGCCTGGTTGTAGAGCAGCGTCACAACCTCCTGTTGGAAGATCGAAACGTCCGAAAAGTGCAGCCGTGAGTCGTCTTCGAGCAGCAAATCCGTCTTTGAAAGCTGGAGGAAGGTCCCCTCGCCATGCTGGAGCTTGTTCTGGCTGTCCAGCACAAGTTTCAGCTCAGCGCCGGGTTCGAGCCAAATCAGAACCCGCGTGGCGGTCATGCCTGGGTTAAGCTTGCCGTGTACGTTTACGACGGCGACGCCTTCTACCTTCAGCCCTTTGGGAACGTGGACGAACAGTCCGTTCCTTGCCAGGGCTTCAGCCAAAACCTGGAACTTCTCGCTTGCGGGCTTATCCAGCCGATCTAAAAAGCTTGCAACCTGATCCGGGCGGTCCCTCAGGGCGTCCGCGAAAGTGGTAATCACGAGCCCCTCATGAGAACGCTCGTCAGGCTTTGGGTCGCCTTCCTTGGCAGGAATAAACTCTACGTCGAGTTTCAACTCGGGATTAGTCCAAACCTTCCCATCGGCAAGCCCAACATGCGAGAAATCAAGCCAGCGCCACTTTTCCATCTTTTGCTGCGGGATTGGCAAAGCGGCTGCTTTTTCCCATGCCAGGTTAAAGGTGTGGGCTAATGGCAGACCCAAGCCTTTGTTTGCCTGCTCAAAGGCAGTGTGCCATTGGGCGGGGTCTTTTTCTACGTCAAAAATGGAACGATACGTCACCTCGGGATTATGCATGGGGCTACCCTACCGATCCAATCATCTGCAATTTAACCAGGCGGTTCATCTCGACGGCATATTCCATTGGAAGTTCCTTCACCAAAGGTTCAATAAAGCCAGAGACCACCATCGTTGTGGCTTCCTCATCGCTTAGTCCGCGGCTGTTGAGGTAGAAAAGCTGTTCTTCGCCAATTCTACTGACCGTCGCTTCATGACCGATGGTCACATCCTTCGAGCCGCTTTCAATCGTCGGATAGGTATCCGACCGGGATTGCGGGTCGAGCAAAAGTGCGTCACAAACCACGCTGGATTTGATATTCTTCAGCCCGTGAGCCACTTTCACCAATCCCCGGTACGATGACTGCCCGTTCGCCCTGGAAATGGACTTGGAAGTGATCTTGCTGCTGGTGTTATTCGCAAAATGAACCATCTTTGCGCCTGCGTCCTGGATCTGCCCAGGACCCGCGAAAGCAACTGAAAGCATCTCGCCATGGGCGCCTTCTCCACGCAGGTAACAGGATGGATACTTCATGGTCACTTTCGACCCGAGGTTGGCATCCACCCATTCCATCGTGCCGTTCTCCCAAACCGAGGCACGCTGTGTCACCAGGTTGTAAACGTTGGAAGACCAGTTTTGGATCGTCGTGTAACGCACACGGGCGTTTTTCTTGACGACAATCTCAATCACTCCGCTGTGAAAAGACTCAGTTGAGTAAAGCGGCGCGGTGCAGCCTTCCACATAATGAACCTGTGCGCCTTCATCCGCGATAATCAATGACCTTTCAAACTGTCCCATGCTCGCGTTATTCAGGCGGAAGTACGCCTGCAACGGCAGATCGACCTTCACGCCTTTTGGCACATAAACAAAGGATCCCCCCGACCAAACCGCGCTGTTGAGTGCCGCGAACTTGTTATCCTGGATCGGTATAACGGTTGAGAAGTATTCGCGGAATAAGTCCGGATGCTCCTTGAGTCCGTTTTCGATGCTCAAAAAGATTACGCCTTGCTTCTCGAGGGCTTCCTGCACATTATGGTAAACCATCTCCGAGTCGTACTGGGCGCCAACACCGGCAAGATATTTCTGCTCAGCTTCGGGGATGCCCAGCTTGTCGAACGTGGTCTTGATCGTATCAGGAACGTCCTCCCACGATTTTTGGTCTATCTCGGCAGGGCGGACGTAATAATAAATATTATCGAGGTTCAAACCGCTCAGGTCAGGACCCCAGGTTGGCATCGGGCGCTGGATGTAGTGTTTGAAAGCCTTCAACCGAAATTCCAGCATCCACTCGGGCTCTTCTTTATAGGCAGAGATCTGACGGATGACTTCCTCAGATAAGCCTTTCTGGCTCCTGAAGGAAGAGGTTTCCGGATCATGAAAACCGTACTGATAGTCGCTGCCCAGCTCGTTCAGGAAGTCGTTTTCAGGCGCGTCAGTCATTGCCGTTTCCCGACTCCCCGTATACCTCCCGGATCCAGTCATAGCCGCTTTCCTCGAGCTTAAGCGCGAGTTCCGCCTGACCGGTTTCCACGATCCTCCCCCGGTACATGATGTGAACAAAATCGGGTTTCAGGAAGTTGAGCATCCGTTGGTAATGCGTGATCACCAAAACGCCCAGATTATCGCCCACGAGCGAGTTGACGCCTTCGGAGACAATACGGACCGCGTCGATATCCAACCCACTGTCGGTCTCATCAAGGATGGCAAACTTCGGGTCAAGCATTGCCAGTTGCAAAATCTCAGCACGTTTCTTTTCGCCGCCGGAGAACCCCTCATTCAGATATCGCCCTGCGAAGGAATAATCCATCCCCAGGAAGTCCATCTTGCTTTTCATCGCCTTGCGAAAAGCGACCAGGGAAATGTCTTTTGATTCCGGATCGTTTGCCTTCAGCTTGGAGTTCACCGCAACTCGTAAAAAGTTAGCGAGCGTGACGCCGCTGATCGAAACCGGGTATTGAAACGCCAAAAACAAACCGCGGTTTGCCCGTTGGTCGGTTGAAAGACCGAGGATGCTCTCGCCGTCAAGCAGAATATCCCCCCCGGTCACAATGTAGTGTGGGTGTCCCATAATTGCGTTGGAAAGGGTCGATTTTCCTGTTCCGTTAGGTCCCATCAAGGCATGAATTTCGCCCTGCTGCATGGTCAAATTGAAGCCTTTGAGAATTTCTTTTCCGTCGACTTCAACGTGTAGGTTTTTAATTTGTAATTTCGCCATTATTGCCTGTTATGTGTAGGATTTATAGGCGGATTATAGCATGCGACCCCTCGAAAGTCAATTTTTTAGCATATACCTTAACTTATTAACATTCACATTCGACAAAAAAAGTGCATCTTTGGGTTGAATCGTATATAATCATTAACGTTAGCTGAAACATCAAAATTAGTTGATGGTTGCAATCAATTTCAGACCCCTTTTGGGTAAAAATATCAAGATTACAGGAGAAAAGAAATGGCAGATGACAAAGGATTATTGGGAAAAATCTTCGGCAAGAAAGAAACCAAAAAAGAAGTAGAAGAAGCCGCCCAGAAGGCAGCTCAAGAAGCAAAGCGAGAGGCGGAAGTTGCCGCTGAAAACGCGAAACGTGTCGCAGACGCGGAACGTTATAAAGCCGAAGCCGAAGCCCGCAAGATTGCAGCCGAAGCAGAAGCTAAGGCAAAAGAAGTTGCCGAAGAGAATGCCAAACGCGTTGAGCAGGCAGAACGCTACAAAGCCGAAGCGGAAGCCCGCCGGGTCGCCGCAGAAGCCGCCGCGGCAGCCAA
>ERZ1645192.125-NODE-125-length-52519-cov-18.439482_pt1 | contig 52519 bp, 40 predicted proteins | sample MGYA00575354_ERZ1645192 | MGnify/ENA primary metagenome ERZ1645192 (study PRJEB40844, sample SAMN11349763) | freshwater sediment metagenome | isolation source: river sediment | host: Sediment | place: India: Faizupur Khadar , New Delhi | collected 2017-02-21 ... | reverse complement strand
CATGGCGTCCGATGATCTCATGAGGGGGATCGTTGGGATGATGCAGGTCCCAGGTAAGGATCATGCCGTTGACCAGGCCGGTGGAAAGGCTTCTCCTTTCTTTGTTGAAAGCGATGGAATAGATGGCGTGTCCGGCTTTGAAGGAACTCTTCGGTTGAAGCATCTCTCCTTCGACGTTGTATAGTTTCAGGTTGCCGTTACCATCTCCGGAAGCCATTATTAATCCTTGTGGGTCAAAGGCAATGCAATAGACAGGGGTCTTTAAAGAGTCGACAGTGGATCGGGAAAATGTCCCCTTTTCATACTTCCATTGAAGAATTTTCCCGTCGGCACCTGCTGAAATAAAGAAATTTTTTTGTGGATGCATGGCCAATTTGTTCACCACGCTGCTATGCCCGGAAATTATTTTTGGAACGCCCGTGAAGGAGCTGCAGTCCCAGATGATAAGCTCTCCTTTGGTAGTGCCGGCCACCAACCAATGTTCATCATGGGTAAGTCCCAGCGACCGCAAAGTTCCCTGAGCCTGTTTGGGAAGTTGGAGTTCCCGGGGCTGGGAAGGTTGTTGGCTCAGCTTCCACACGAGCAGATGGTTATCGTCGCCGCAGGAATAGAGGGTCTTACCATCACCGGAAAGGACGATGGAGCGCACCCCGTCTTCATGGCCTCTCAGAATAACCGGGTCGGCTGAAATCCCCGATAAAGCGGTATAAATGACCGGATCGTTCCGGAATCCCCCGTTTTCTTCATTAATCCTGAAAGCCTCTACAGCAAGCAGGCCGGGGAGTTCATCCTTAACGGTAGCGTACAGTTGGTTGGCCTGTATGGCCATGGTACGGGCCACTGCCAGCAGTCTCAGTCTTTTTGTGTTCTTTTCCGATTCTTCTGCTTTGATCCTTTCCTTATCGGCAATCAGTTTCTGGGAAACAGCCTCTTTTCGTTGTGATTGTGCTTCGTCGCGGGCTACCAGCGCCTCTTGTCGCGAAAGGTCCGCTTTTTTCTTTTCGCTGACCGCCACCACGGTTTGTTCCTGGGCGATAATCTGTTGGCGGACAGCATATTGTCTTTGCTGTTCGGTGATCATCTCCTGTTGTTCGGCGATGCGTTGTTGTTGTTCAGAGATTTTTTTCTGGAGGATGGCCTCTTTGCGTTGCTCCTCCATTTTTTTTCTTTCAAAGAAAGCGAGTTTTTCCTTTTCGAGCGCTTCTTTCCGGCTTGCTTCGGCTTTAAATCTGAGGTTTAATGAAATCAGGAGGAAGAGAATGGAAACTACAGAAGCGATGCCAAGGATGATGGCAGAATTCTTGGCCCGTTTGAGATTCCTTTTCTGAAGGTTTTCTTTTTGTGAAAGTTCCAATTCATGTTGTTTTTTACTGAATTGGAGAAATGATATCGCCCGGTCGAAAGCCGGATCGTATCGCATGGCCCAGGTAGCGTTGGGTTTTGCGTGCTCTTTCCATTGAAGGGCGACCTGTAACTCAGGGTCGACCCATAAACCCGATTTTCCATCCTGGTAAAGTTCGGCCGATTTGGATAACCGGAGGTAAAGTTGGGCCGACTGGCTCTCTTCTTCTACCCAGTTTTTCAGGCGGGTCCACACCCTCATGATGCTTTCATGCGAGATATCGATGATTGAATCGGGAGTCAGGTCAACGCTGACGGGAGGTATCAGGAAAGCACACCCCGGTTGCCGGAAGGTTTCGATGACCCGGATCACCTCTTCCTGTCTTGCTTCTGCAAGGGTCATGATCTCGCTGAGTTGCGTCGGACGTCGTGTTCCGCGGCTCTCTTTGTTTATTTCAGTAAGGGCTTTGAAAAGTTTTTCAGCAATGTATTTGCTCTTGAATTCGCGAAGTTCGGTAAAGAGCTCTTCCAGGTGGAAGGAGAGCGCCTCCTTCATGGTGCCGATCGCGTTATAGTGCTCCAGGCCGATGGGTTGATCCCCAATGCGGTTTAACGTCCAATAGTCCCAGGTACGCATCATGGCATGTTGTAAAATCGGCAATTGGTCCGGATCATCTCCGACGTCCTGCAACAGTTGATCAACCAGTTCCTCACTGATACGGCACCCTTTGAATCGAACCGGTCCGGTAATAGCCAGCCTGCGTTCCTCGTTGTTCATCCTGGGAACCAGGTAATAACCCTGGTTGATCGTCTCCGTAAGTCCTCTGAATTCCGTACAATCATCCAGAAAATCAGTTCGCATGGAGAGGATGAAATAAACAGGCAGTTCGGGATGACTGAGGGTACTGAGGATCAGTTCGATAAAGATGGATGTGTCATGGATGGTCTGATCAAGGGCATTGCTTTTTTTGAACCGGAAAAGTTCTTCAAACTGATCAATGATGATGAGCCGGGAAGCGTTTCCTGAGGTTCCTGAAGCAGTTAAAAAATCACTGAGGGCTTCTTTGCCCGATCTGAGTTGTTCAGTCAGTTTCCCGGGATCTTTGCTTTCACCGGCCAGGGAACGCGCCAGGTTGCCAAGCGGATCCTCCGCTGGTCGGAAAATGTTCACGGTCCAGGGGGTATTACAGCGGCCGGTCTTGTTTTTCATCAAAGCCGGTACCACCCCGGCTTTGATGAGTGACGACTTACCGCAACCTGATGAACCAACGATGGCCAGGAACCGGGTGTGAAATAGTTTTTCTATCAGTTCCCTTACCTGGAGTTCTCTGCCGAAGAAGAGCTCATCTTCCTGGATTTCGTAACTCCGGATTCCGGGAAACGGGTTGTCATGAAGAAGCGGTCGTGTCATGAATTCGGTAAAAAAGGAAATTGTAAACAAATTTAAAAATATAGACTTGAAATCATCGAAAACTTTTTCGAAAGAATATCCGAAATTCTCCTAATTTTATACTCTTTATAACTTCGCTGTATGGATGAACAGAAAACCGATCCAGCCGGTTCTTCCGCGAGTGAAACAACAGAAGATCAATTAAAGGCGGTTCAGAAGCAACTGGTGGAATGTGAGAAAATGGCCACCCTGGGCCAGTTGACAGCCGGGATCGCGCATGAAATCAAGAATCCGCTTAATTTTATCAAGAATTTCTCAGAACTGACACTGGAACTGACCCGGGAGCTGACGGAAGAGCTTGGTCGCTTTTCAGGCGTGATTGACCCAAAAGATGCTGAATACTTAGGCTCCATCCTCAACGACATCAATGGAAATATCCAAAAGATCAGTGAACATGGCAAGAGAGCTGAAAGCATTATCAGGGGAATGTTACTCTATGCCCATGGAAAAGAAGGGGAGCGAATCCCTACTGACATCAACGCGATGTTAGCTGAATATGTGGCCCTTGGGTACCACGGGATGCGTGCCTCTGATAATACTTTCAACATTAAAATTGAACAGGAAACCGATCCCGCCATCGGGATGATCTACATCGTTCCACAGGATATAGCCCGTGTTTTCCTGAACCTTATCAACAATGCCTTCTATTCCACCCATCAAAAGAGCAGAAAGGAAATTCCCGCTTACGCCCCCCTTTTTAAATCCACTACCAAAGACCTGGGCGACCAGGTCGAAATCATCCTTTGGGATAATGGCAATGGAATCCCTCCGGCACTCAGCCAGAAGATCTTTACCCCCTTTTTTACTACAAAACCGGCCGGTTCAGGTACGGGCCTCGGACTGTCGATCAGCCATGATATTGTCGTCAGGCAACACCATGGCTCCCTGACCGTGAACTCAGTCGAAGGAGAATACGCAGAATTTGTGATCCGGCTACCTAAAAAATAACAATTTATGAGTGATAACCCACTGCAAAACATTAAAATCCTTGTTGTTGATGATGAAATCGATCTGGAACCGCTGATCCGTCAGAAATTCCGCAGACAGATCAGGGATGGCGTTTACCACTTTGTTTTTGCACTCAACGGTCTCGAAGCCCTGGCAAAACTGATTGAATTCCCCGAAATAGGGATCATCCTGTCGGATATCAACATGCCTGAAATGGATGGATTGACGCTGCTTTCAAAATTGAAAGAGCTGAAAAACCCCAGCCTGAAAACAGTGATTGTATCTGCTTACGGCGACATGGAAAACATCAGGATTGCCATGAACCGCGGCGCTTTTGATTTTGTGACAAAACCGGTTAATTTCGAAGACCTGGAAATTACCATCAACAAAACCCTGGAGGAGATTCTCCAGATCAGGCGCTCCCAGGAGGAACATGACCAACTGATCTCTATTCAACAGGATCTGAATACTGCCCGGGAGATCCAACAGGCAATCCTTCCAAAAAACTTCCCTCCCTTTCCGGGCCGGCAGGATTTCGATATTTTTGCCACCATGACGGCCGCCAAGGAAGTCGGAGGGGATTTTTATGATTTTTTCATGATCAACGACGATCAACTGGGTTTCGTCATCGGAGATGTTTCAGGAAAAGGTGTCCCTGCAGCCATCTTCATGGCAGTCAGCAGGACCCTCATCCGCGCTACCGGACACAAAGGGATCCCTACCGGGGAGTGCATGAATTACGTGAATAACCTGCTTTGTAACGAAAGCGTTTCCAGCATGTTTGTCACCGTGTTTTATGGCATTCTCACTTTATCGACCGGTGAAATCGAATACGTGAACGGCGGCCATAACCCGCCTTACGTGATCGGTTCCGGTGGATTGGTGAAAGTACCGATGACAGGAGGTCCCATCCTGGGCTGCCTTGAAGATACCAATTACGACTCCAAACGGATTACACTGGCTCCCGGTGACACCTTTATTCTCTTCACCGACGGAATTACCGAAGCCTTCGACAAGGAGGATAAGCCTTATGGCGAAGCCAGGTTGGAGCAGTTCCTGGCCGGTAAATATGGTCGCCCGGTGGAGGAAGTAGTCAGGGGAATTGCTGCCAGTGTGACCGAATTCTCAGCCGGAGTCCCACAATCGGATGACATTACCCTTTTGGCTATCCATTACCACGGGAAACAGTAAACCTGCTGATTCGTTGACGTTTCATGAACATTCAAACCGAAAAATGGAATAACTTCCTGATTATTCATCTCGAAGGTCGGATCGACGGGCTTACTTCAACCGGTTTTCAACGAAAAGTTGATCAACTTACTGCCGAAGGACACCTGAAGCTGATCCTTGATTTTTCACGGGTCATCTTCATGAGTAGCGCGGGGTTAAGGGTGATCATTCAAATCACCCGCTCTCTCCGGCCGATCGGAGGAGAGGTAATCCTTATGACCTTACCCGACCAGGTCAGGGAACTCTTCCGTGTCAGCGGAATGGAACCATTTCTGAAAGTGGTCTCCGGATTGGAAGCCATCATGCCTCAATCCACTTCCGGCCCGGGAGAAGCTATCTCCTCCCGCCTTGATTTCGGGGAATTTGCAGTCGACTGGATGGCGCTGACAGGGAAAACCGGCCAACTTCTGCTTTTAGGCGACCCCGACAAACTTGCTTCAAGTGCTTACCCGGAGGGTGACTGTCATCGTGTGAAGCCCTCAGAATTCCGTTTTGGCGCGGGACTTGCGGCGTTGGGAGATGATTACAACGATTTTTCAAACCTTTTCGGCGAAACAGTCGTTACCGATCATCATTTCTTCTCCTTCCCTGCAGTCACACGACCCGGGGTCGATTACGCCTTTTACACTGCTGAAGCTGACCATCCGTTCAACTTTCTGTATGGTTTCGGATTTCCGGGTGATTTTTCCGGTGTCTTTCGCTTCGACTTCACCGGGGAATCACCCGATCTGGGTCAACTGTTGAAAGCAGCAGCAACAGTGGCTTCTTCCTCCGTTTTCGGCGTGGTAATGCTGGGCGTCAGTCAGGGACTTCAATGGATGCATCTCAAAAAGGTCCCGGTTTTAGAGAACCAACCGCCATCAGGGAATATCTTCGCTGAGGATATTTTTCATGCCTGGATGAATTTTTCTCCGGAAAGGGAAGAGCTGAATAAAACAATAATCACGACCGGTTTAGTCAGCCGTGATCCGGAGCTGATCCCTGAAAGGGTCCGCTCTTTCATCCCTGAAAAGGGTGGGATGCACCTGCATGGTATCGTCTTCGAAAACGGCTTACTCAGCCGGGATATCCGGGATTTTGAAACAGAACTGGCCCGTGTTGCCAGGGATTTCCGGGCTGAGAAAGTTGTTCACCTGTTGCCTTCCTCCCGGTTGAAATCGGGATTTATCGGAATCATTAACCTTGATCTGCACTGATGGAGCTTTGGATAGGCGCGGTCAACCTTGGTTTCCTTTATGCCTTCATGGCAATAGGGACTTATATTACCTATAAGCTGTACTCCTTTCCCGACATCACCATCGACGGAACTTTCACCACAGGGGCTGCTACGGCCTCCATCCTGATTGTCAACGGATGGAATCCCCTGACGGTGCTTCCGGTAGCCTTCCTGGTTGGCTCTTTGGCAGGTTTCATCACCGGATTCATCCACACACGTTTCAGGATCGAAGGATTGTTGGCAGGTATCCTGGTGATGACAGGTCTCTATTCCGTAAACCTCCACATCATGGGGAAATCGAACATCCCGCTGCTCAATGACCCTACTTTCGTCAGCCTTCTGGCTTTTTATAACCCCGGCCTGAACCCTGAATTCTGGAATTTCCTGGTGCTCATCACGACGATCGTACTCTTCTGGATGGTGGTTTCACTTTTTCTCCGAACAGATTTTGGTCTGACCATGCGATCGACCGGTAACAATCCGGTCATGATCGCCGCACAAGGAGTCTCCGTTGTTCGCAATAAAATCTTCGGAATTTCGCTGGCCAATGGTTTGGTGGGTATTTCGGGAGCACTTATTGCTCAATACCAGGGATTTGCAGATATCGGGATGGGGATTGGTTCCATTATCTTCAGCCTGGCTTCCGTCATCATCGGAGAAGCAATACTCCATAGCCGGTCGATCTTTATCCAGGTGCTGGGGGTGATCCTGGGATCGGTGATCTTTCGCCTGGCCGTAGCGCTGGCACTTTACCTGGGAATGAACCCTAACGATCTGAAGATACTCACCGCACTCTTTGTACTGGCCACCCTGATCACCACGCAGTTCTTCAGAAAAAAGCATGAGGGAAGATTCACGCGAATGTTCCATCATCATGCCCGGATCTTCCGATGGTCGTTTCTTATACTCTTTGTTCTTCTGTTCGTTTTCTTTGTTGTGAAGAACAGGCCGAAGAAAGAAAATGATGCTCATCGACCCAGGATAGGACTTCTGCTGGCTAACCAGAGTTCGTTAATGACCAATACACGCAATGGTTTCTATGATGAATTGAGAAAACTTGATTATCGGCCCGGGGAAAACTGTGAGATCATAGAACTCAATGCAGAAGGGGATATCCCGATGAACCGGACCATGGTTGATCACCTTGTATCAGCCGGTGTCGATGTCCTGGTGCCGGTTTCCACTGCATCAACACAGGCTGCCATTACCAAGGTAAAAGAGATACCGGTTGTTTTTGCGACAGTGGCCAACCCTTTTTCCATCCAGGCAGGCTTCAGCGATTCCAACCATCTTCCCAATGTCACGGGGGTTTACGGATCGGCTCCCAGCTACGAGCTGCTGAAATTGTTCACGATGATGAAACACGGGAAACAAAAGATAGGTACCCTGTACAATCCTGCCTTTCCTAATACAAAGGTTAATTTAGCCGATTTGCACAAAGCCTTAAAATCTTATCCTCAGTTGGAACTGTCAGAGGTTTCGGTTTCCGGGACCAGTGAAGTTTACCAGGCTGCACAATCATTAGCTGCCAAAGGGATCAGCGCCTTTATCCTGATCAATGACCTGACGGTTTTCAACGCTCTCGAGTCAGTTATCCGGGTATCCCGTGCCCAGAAAATCCCGGTATACAGCAACGATGCCGAAAGACTTCAGGACGGAGTCTTGTTGGTATACGGGTATGAATATTATGTGAGTGGTATGCAGGCTGCCCATCTGGTTGACCGGGTACTGAAAGGAGAAAATCCTGGTAAAATCCCGTTTGAACGGTTCAAAATCACCTCCTTCGGGATCAATTATGATATGGCCGATCAATTGGGGGTCATCTTTCCTGATTCCATCCGAAAGGCAGCCACCATCACTTTCATTCACAATAAGTTGAACAAGCAGCCGCTGGTTTTGCCCGAAGATCGTGAAATTCAGACAAAAACACACTAAACCGGGAGAATGACCATGATCGAAATAGCAGGACTTACCAAACTTTTCAATGCGGGTTCCCTTGATGAAGTACTTGCCTTGGATGATGTTTGTCTGGAAATCAGGGAACACGATTTTTTAACGGTGATAGGTACGAATGGTTCCGGCAAATCGACCCTCCTCAATGTCATTGCCGGAAACATTATTCCCGATAAAGGCATCATCCGGATCAAAGGGAAAGAGGTCACCCGGCATCCCGATTTTAAACGCGCGAAGTACATCGCACGGGTTTTTCAAAATCCTTTCCAGGGGACTGCTCCCGATATGACCATTGCAGAAAACCTCCTGATGGCATGGTTACGGGGAAAACACAGGTGGCCTCTGCTCAGCCTGAACCGGAAAATAAAATCATTTTTCCGTGATCAATTGGCATCCCTGGATATGGATCTTGAGAAGAGGCTTGAAAACGTGATGGGTACCCTGTCCGGCGGGCAACGACAGGCCGTCACCTTATTGATGGCAGTCCTCCAAACCCCGGATGTCCTGCTTCTGGATGAACATACTGCTGCATTGGACCCAAAAACAGCAGCCCAGGTGATCCGGCTGACCCGCAAATTCGTCGAAGAACATCATCTGACGGCCATTATGGTGACCCATTCGATGAACCAGGCGCTGGAACTGGGTAACCGGACGATCATGATGCATCACGGCAGGATTATCGATGATATCTCTTCAGAAGAGAAAAAGAAACTGACGATCGATGACTTTCTAAACAAATTTGAAGATATCCGGAAGCAGGAAAAACTGACTCCCGAGCTTATCGGGAGACTGAAAGCGCTTTACTGTTGATCAATAAAACACTCTTTTTAAAATCTTTTTACGTAAAACACTTTACCGTCACCCTTTCTGTAAAAATCATCGATCCGTGCTTCGGCTAAGTAGCCGGTCCGTTCATAGAAATGGCGTGTAGGCCGGTATTTATCCAGGGTGGATGTTTCGGCAATGACCAGCCGGCCCCCTGCAGCGACGATGGCTTCATGGACCGCTTCGATCAGGCGACTGCCGATTCCTTGGCCCCTGCAGGAATCATGGGTCGCGATCCAATATAGATCATAGCTGCCCACGGTTCCTGGAATCGGGCCGTAACAGGCATAGGCAATCGTTTTACCCCCGACTTCAGCAAAAATAAAAAAGTATCCGCATCCAGGGCCTGATTGGAGATGTTCCTCAGCCAGCTCAACGGCTACCGGAATCTCGATGTCATAAAAAAAACCGGTCGAAACCAGGATTGAACGGATGTTCTCTCTGTCTTCCTCCCGTACTTCGGTTCTGAAATGGATGTCGATGGGGTTGGTCATGGGTTGATTGCTTTCGTTGATTCAAGAGGGAGTCCGAGGGCGTGTTCCACAATTCTGCGGATGGCGTCAACCGGTTTCATCCCGGCTTGCCGGCAGGCCGCCATAAAGCCTCCTGAACCGGAAAGACACGGGTTGGCATTGATGTCGATTACGTAAGGATTTCCATGATGATCAAGTCTGAAATCCAATCTGACGTAACCTTTTAATCCCAGTTCGTTCCAGCATTTTTTGCAGATGCGCTCCATCCGGTTTTTGGTTTTTTGGTCGAACTGTGTCATTTCAAAGGTGCGACGGGTGTTGAGGTATTCAAAAGAGGTTTCCTTCCATTTTGCGGTGTATCCCATGATCCTGGGTTTCCCCTCGGGAAAATCGACAAACGTCATCTCAGCAAAAGGAAGCACTTCCGGCCCGTTGGGGCCTGCAATGATCGACAGGTTGAATTCACGGCCATCGATGAACTCTTCAATGAAATAAAAATCACGATTTTTCTCTTTTACTTTCAAGAGATAGTCTGTGTCATTTCCGTGAAAGACAGAGTGTTCATCAAGCCCTACCGAACCTTCCTCCCAAATGGGTTTGAGGATGTACTTTTTTTCGGGATCCAGCTGATCTGTCTCATCCGTCAAAAACCAGGCGGGAGTCGGGATCCCCAGTCTTTTTAATTCGATTTTGGCCCTGACCTTGTTGGCGGCAATAAAGAGTGGCACCAGGGGAGAACCGGTAAAGGGTATTTCGAGATATTGATAGAGGGCTGCAGGAAAGAAGACAAATTCGCCCCTGCAGTGGATCGATTCCACCAGGTTGAAGATCAATCCGGGATTTATTTTCACTATAAAATTCAGCGTGTGCTGAAAGTTCAGATCGACCTGCCCTGTTCTGACCCTGAATCCCAGTTTTTTCAGTGCACGGGTAACGATACTGACCTGTTCGAGTACATCCAGTTCATCATCGGTGGCATTTTTTGACAGGCGGTTATAAAGTATCAGTGCAAGGTTGTTCATCGGATGGAGAATGAATGGCCGGCAGGGATGCGTTCAATGGCTGAATGCATGATGATGCCGATGAGTTCGTTGAAAGAGATGCCCTGTTTTTGGCAAATGATGGGGAGGTCGGAATGGATGGGATTCAGTCCTGCCAACGGATTGACCTCCATAAAACCCGGATCGCCCTTCTCATTCAGGCGCAGGTCAACCCTTCCTGCATCCCGGCATCCTAACGCGTTCCATGAGGCCAGGGCCACTTCGGTGCATCTTTCGGCCAGTGCATCGTTCACAATCCGGTACTTCACCCGTGTGTAATAATCATCTTTGTTCAGGTAAGAATAGCCGTGAGCTTCTGCTTTTTCGGTGAAGATCACCTCCATGACACCCAGGGAGCGGGCCTTTTTCCCGGTACCGGCAATAGCGATCGTAAATTCCCTTCCCGGAAGGTACTCCTCCACGATCAGTCCCAGGGGATATTTAGGTAAAAGTAATTCACAGGTTTTGAGCAGCGCTTCTGGTGAATCGACCTTGGAGCGGCTGTCGATCCCTTTTCCGGTACCTTCTGCGTTGGGTTTGACAAACATCGGAAAGTTGAGGTTGGATGCCTGCAGATCTTTCAAATCCCTGACCAGGAAAAAACCGGGAGTGGGGATCCCGCAATCCCTGACCACTTGTTTGCACATGGCTTTATGCAAGGTAAGCGCCATGACGAGCGGATCCGAGAAGGTGTATGGTATTTGATAGGCATCCAACAAAGCAGGTACCTGGGCTTCCCGTCCGATGCCGTGCATGCCTTCTGCAATATTGAAAACAAGATCCCAGCGGTGACCCAGGGTCAGCCGTTCGGCAAGCTGGCGAACATGCCCGATGCGGTTGGTGGAAAAGCCGTTGGCTTGAAGTGCCTCTTCAAGAGCTGCTACCGTCTCTTCTTTGTCGAATTCGGCTGTCTCTTCTTCTGAAAAACCTTCCTTCAGGTATTCTGAACGGAGGTCGTACGTGAGGCCAATGATCATAAAGTCAAACGGAATTATCGGGGTAACGGAAAATTCGCCCTTCATAGTTTTTCAGGAGAACCGTTCCTTCTTCTCTCCCTATTGTATAACCGGGCAGTAATGGAATTTTTCCTCCTCCTCCGGGAGCATCGATCACATAGGTCGGGACGGCATAACCGGAAGTAAAACCCCGCAAACCGTGAATGATCTCAAGCCCTTTGTCGATGGATGTTCTGAAATGGCTTGTTCCAACGACGGGGTCGCACTGGTACAGGTAATAGGGGCGTACCCGGATGCGCAGAAGGGCGTGCATCAGCCGTTTCATCGTTTCGACGTTGTCGTTGATCCCTTTTAGCAGGACGGTCTGGCTCCCTAAGGGGATGCCGGCGTCGGCCAGTTTTCCGCAGGCTTCAGTGACTTCCGGTGTGATTTCGTCGGCGTGGGTAAAATGGATGGAGATAAAGAGGGGATGGTACTTTTTCAGCATGTTTACCAGTGGGCGGGTAATCCGTTGCGGGAGTACCAGGGGTACTTTCGTCCCGATACGAATGATCTCTACATGCGGGATGCTCCGTAAACGGGATAAGAGGTACTCGACATGCAGATCGGGCATGGTCAGCGGATCGCCCCCTGAAATCAGGACATCACGCACCTCTTTGTGTTGTTCAATGTACTGAAGGCCCGGTTCCCAGGCTTTCACGCCGATGTGGCATTTGTCTTTGGCCACCATCCTTGTACGGGTACAATAGCGGCAATAGGTGGAGCAGAAACCGGTGACCAGAAACAACACCCGGTCGGGATACCGGTGAACCACGTTGGGTACCGGGCTGTCGTGTTCTTCCGAGAGGGGGTCGGTGGCTTCATCGGGGTGGATCAGGAACTCGTCGAAGACAGGAACAACACTTTTTCTCAACGCCTGTTCCGGGTTGTCGGGATCCAGCAGGCTGATATAATACGGAGTGATCCGCAGTGGCAGTGATTGGGTACCGGTGCCGCCTGGTTTTACTTCATTTTCCGACAGGCGGATGTACCGCGACAACTGTTCGATCGAACGGGCGCTGTTTTTAATTTGCCAGTGCCAACTGTTCCATTCCTTGACAGTCGCTTCAGGAAAATAGGTTTGTAAAAAAGTGAGAGAGCGTTCGCTGATGGTACTCTTCTCCCGGTCGTTTCTCGATTTTAAATATTCGTCCAGGAGGGTGACTTCGTCGATGAAGTGGGGTTTACTTGGAGGTTCTTCTTCTTCGGGCAGATCAGGGCCGAGGAGGTCCCGATTCTCATTGGGCAATTTATCCATCGTTGAGGTTAGGTGTTACAAACACTTCACCAACAGGCTATACTGCTGATGAAAATTCATAAATAGTTTAAAATTAATACTTTATCTTTTTTATAAAACTTGATAACAGACGCTTAATTAAACGTTGCAAAGAGGTGATAATTTTATTTATTTTTGACACTTCCGTCAGATTATTTTTCAACAAAATCTTGTTAATAAATTCCTGTTTTCAATGGACTTATTTTGTCGTCAGATGGGGTCGGGAGATCCGGTGATCATTCTTCACGGACTTTTCGGATTATCAGATAACTGGGTAACTTTCGGAAGACGGTTGGCTACACATTACCAGGTATTGATACCCGATCTTCGCAACCACGGCCAGTCGCCACACAGCGATCGTTTTGATTTTCAGTTACTTGCCAATGATTTGTCAGAATTGATAGAAAGCCACGGGTTGCGGGATGTCATTTTGATCGGGCACTCCATGGGAGGAAAAACGGCCATGTTGTTTGCCTTGCAAAATCCGGAAAAGGTAAAGCGGATGATCGTGGTTGACATTGCCCTGAAACGTTCTTACGCCGGCAGAGAACATCAGCATCTGATGGATGCCATGCTGGCGGTTGACCTTACCATAGCCAGATCCAGAGGTGATGTTGACCGGCAATTAAAAACATGGGAGGCAAGTGAAAAACTGCGCCTTTTTTTGTTGAAGAATTTGTACTGGCGTGATCGTCAAACCCTTGATTGGCGGCTGAACCTGAATTCATTGAACCTTAACCTGCCGGCTGTAGCCGAAGGAGTCGATTTTCCCGGGACTTATCCGGGGCCCGTGCTGTTTCTACGCGGAGGGCTTTCTGATTATCTGACAGATCTCGATTGGCCGGAGATACAAATGAAATTCCCCGCTGCACGGGTGGAAACCATTGCCAATGCTTCGCACTGGGTCCACGCGGATGCTCCCGGGGAATTTTACGACAGGGTAGCCCTGTTTCTCAGTCATTAATAGCGGTTGATCTCGATTTTTGAAATGGCAGTCTTGACATTCAGGTATATCTTGTCGGGGCTGGAATTGAAATTATAAGTCTGGTAAATCCCGTCTCCTTTTTTGGTAAAACCTTCAAACTCTTTGCTGATCATGAACGATTCGGATTTAATCTGACATCCGGCTTCTTTAGGAATAGCGATATCAATGGAGGAAGCGCCGGCGTTGAAGGTCCATACCGTAACCGGAACTTTGGTTCCCAGTTTGATGTGGATGGAGGATGCGCCGGCATCGATAATCGCGGTATCGATCTTGTAATCACGGAGATCCATGTTGATCTCAGCCGCACCGATATCCAGGTTCATGTTCCAGGAGGGGCGGTCGTTGAGTCGGATATTGACCTGGTTTTCGGAAACAGTATGGCGGATCGTCCCTTTTTCGAGAGAGAGGTTGATGTTTTTCCGTCCTGCCACATCGTTTGTCGTGATGGAATAATTACCAATATTCCCTGTTTTACTAAACGTCATCATATCGGAAGTCAAACCCTGAATCGAGAAATTACCAGCAGCGGCATCAAGTTGCAGGGAACCTTTAAGAATGAGTGAATCGAAAGGGACACTCAGCTCCTGGTCGCGGGAATTGGTGCTTTCCTCATCCTCGTTTTCGTCCCGGTCGTGCCAATCGCCGTCGTAATAATGAAAATTGCGGAAATTCCACCATTGGGAGCGGTCGGAAAGTTTGTTGAAAAAGATGACTGTAAAGGCCAGAACAGCGATGAGTGAAACAATTTTAATGCTGTCGCGGATGGGTAAAATGGAAATTCCCCAAAAGATCAGGATCAGGGGCCACAAGCTCCAGAGCGCGCGCCAACCAAACTCCAGTATCCCGAAATTGTTCAGGATAAACAGTACCCCTATGGCGATCAGGATAAAAGCCCAGAATACATGACGGTATTTCATTTGCGTAAGGTTTTCGGTTAATTGTTTGATTTGGTTTTATGGCTGCTGAAAGCACTGATCAGCAGTCCTACGCCGATAGCTACAAGGATAAGCGGCCAAAGGTCGCCGAAATTAAGTTGGGGGATTAATTCGTCAATCAGGAAAAGGGCCCCGATGGTAATCAGTACCAATCCTCCCACCACACTGCCCTTTTTTTGATGTCCTTTTACGGGTTTTGGATTGGGTTTAGCGTTGTTGTCTGCATAAGCGGACGGATTGCTTTGTTCAGGGGTTGTTCCGGCATCCGCGGGATCAGGGTCGGTGAAAGAAGAAGTTGTTTCGCCCTCTTTTGCAGAGGGAGGATCCTGATGATCTTTGTATACAGACCCGTAATGGGGATTTTCCGGTGTGACGATCCACAAAACGAGGTAAATCAGGAATCCGCCGCCACCTGCCAGAAGCAGGACCACGAAGATCAAACGGATGAGCAGTGGATCTATCATGAAATATTCACCCAACCCTCCGGCGACACCGGCAATTTTCCGGTCGCTTACGCTGCGGTATAGACGTTTTGGTTCCATAGTAGTTGTTTGGTTTATGATGGTTTAGACGGATGGATCATACAAAGGTTACATCGACAGAAGAAGGGATCAGCCGGCCGGTTCCCTTTGCCTTTTATGGATGCGTGCTGACACCGAAACGCTCACTTCGAACAACAGGTACAGGGGCGTTGCCACCAGCAACTGGCTGAAGACATCAGGACTTGGCGTGATGATCCCGGCCAGTACCAGGATCAGGATGGCTGCATGTTTGCGGTATTTTCGCAAAAAACCGGGATTGACAATCCCCATGCGAGTGAGAAAGAGGATCAGCACGGGAAGTTCGAATAACAAACCCATCAGCAGCGTCATCAGGGTCAAAGTACTTACGTAAGAAGTGAGCGCGATCTGGTTAGCGACCGATGAACTTACCAGGTAACCGCCTAAAAAGTTGATCATCAGGGGCGCCACCACGAAGTAACTGAAAGATACCCCGGTAAGAAACAACAAAGAAACAATGGTTACCGCTCCCCGTGAACCGCGTATTTCGGCCGGAGTCAACCCGGGTTTGACAAAGCGCCACAACTCCCAGATGATATAAGGTAATGAAATGATCAGGCCGGCCACCAGCGAAATGTTCATGTGCGAGGTAAACTGCCCTGCAAGATTGATGTTGATCAACTGAAAAGCGGATGGATCGATGCACAAAGAGGGCATGGACAGCAGGTCGCCCAACCGGCACAACAACCTGTAAGTGATGAAGTCTTTCGATTTTGGTGCCAGCAGAATATCGTCAAAAAGAACATCTTTGAAACTAAAAAGAACGATGGAGGTTACGATAAGGACGATAATGATTCTCCAAAGGGTTCCCCTCAATTCATCCAGATGTTCCCAAAATGTCATCTCCTCTCCGCCTTTCGGTATTTCAGAACGGTGTTTTTTCATTTTTCGGGTATACCTGACAAAAGTAAAGAGAAAATATTGCATGGTTTGTTATTTCACAGGGATATGTTGTATATTTGAATAAAACAATCTTTATGGCTGAACGTGAAATACTTCTGGAACAAATGCTCAAGGTATTAAAGGACATTGAGACCAATACTTGTGACAAACAGTTTTTCCCTGAAACTAATTTACTGGAAAAAAAGCTGGACCGTATCATCGAATTGCACGAAAAGCAGATCGACCTTCTGAAAGGGATAAACAAAGACCGATGTACCTGTAAAAAAAGTAAGGGAAAGAAAACCGGAAAAGAAAAAAATGAGAAAAAGGATAAGAGGGAGAAAAAACCAAAGAAAGAAATTTAACTCATTTATTCTGAAGATTTTAATGATTCTGAGTGAATAAAATAGGTTCCTTTTACCACGATGCGTGCATGCGCAGGCAGGGGAGCCAAAACTTCCACCTGAACCATTCCTTCTTCCCGGAAACCTGTTTTTACCGGTAATCTAAAAAATTCAAAAGTCGCTGATCCGTCTGGTGTTGTGGTATAAAAGAGGAAGGGTTGATTGTTTTCACTGACAATCGCCTCTTCAGGTAAAGCGTCCAGGTTCTGTTCATCGGTGTGGATTTCGGCAGTAACGAACATTCCTGGTAAAATGACAGGAGAGGTGTTCCGGAATTCCGCCATCACCCGTATAGTACGGGCGCTCTCCTCAACCGTCTTTCCAATGGATTTCACCGTAGCTTCATACTCCTGTTTGCCGAGGTTGGTCAAAGCAAAACTCACCCGTTGCCCTATATTTACATAAGGAATGTCTTTCTCAAAGACCATCAGTTCGACCCCAAGCAGGTTTTTGTTGACAATCCTGAAAAGGATATCGTTCGGTTCAACGAATTCGCCCAATTTGAGATGGATGTGTTCAACACTGCCACTGATCGGGGTGGTTACGGTAGTGCCTTTGTACATTTTCCCTTCCGCAACATTGGCCGGATCAATGTTCGATAATTCCAGTTGCAGTTTCAATGAATGGTTACGCGCCTGGATATCCCGAAGGGCAGCCTCCGCTTCTTCCAACTTCCTACCGGAATTGATCTTTTCCTGTCCCAAGACTTTTTGCCTTTCATAATCGGCTGTCAATAACTTTTCCTGGGAAAGCCCTGAAATATACTGTTGTTGAAGTACAATGATCTCAGGGGAGGTGAAGGTTGCCAATCCCTGGTTTTCTTTTACGTTCACTCCTTCGGCGACAAGGATCTTTTCAACGGTTCCCCCGAAGGTGGCACAGATTGCAGCACTCCCCTGGGGCATCAGGATCAGTTTTCCTTTGGCATGGATGTCGTTCGAAAGTATGTGTTTTTCGATCATGCCCAGTTTGATACCTGCCGATTGAAACTGTTCCTTTGTGAGGATCACTTTCCCGTTGGTCATTTTGGGTTCCACTGCTGTCGCTTTCTCTTTGCCACTGGTGCAGGCAGAGAGGAAAAGGGCCGGAAAAACCAGGGTTAACAGAGCGCGTCGGAGGTTCCTGTATTTTTTTGGTGGATGGTTCATAATGAATAACCCAGTCTTTTATTGATCCTGATGACGGTTTGGTTGTAATTGCTGATGACAGAGAGATAATCGAGGCGGATGGTAAAAGCCTCGCTGAGGGTTGTCAGATACTCGAAATAATCAATTTCGCCAGCCTGATAGCTCTTTTCACCCGACCGGATTAAAAGGTCGGAATTCTTAAGGGCAGTGGTCTGGTAATATTGCAAACCAGCCTGGTATTTGGCAAGATTTTTTTTCTCGTTTGACAGCTCTGACTGAAATCGCAATTTGCCGTAATCCAGCTCATTTTGTGCGATATCGCGGTTGATCCGGGCCGACTGAATCTTTCCGGCCGGGACCCAGAACCAGAGCGGAACAGAGATCCCATACTGAAATCCCGTGTATGAACCGATTCCTTCAAATGTCTGCGTGAACCACCCAAAAGCAAATTCAGGAGCAGTGTTCCAGGATTCAACTCTTAGGTTTGCTTTTCTGAATAGCAGGTTTTGCCGGAGCAAATTGGTTTCCGGAGCAGTTTCCGGATCAATGCTCAGGGTAAGCGGGAACGACAGAAGGGGCGGATCACCTGACGGTGGAACAATGGGTTGCCGGGATCCCATAAGAAGGAGTAATTCCCCGGAAGCGGCATCAAAATCGCTTTGAACATCTGCCAGGTCCCGTGTCGCTTTAACTGATTTGGATTCGGCCATCAGCAGGCTGATTTGGTTGGTATTCCCGGTAGAAAAAGCGGCTTTTGCAGCCTGATAAAAGAGTCTGTAGAGACTGTCCTGCCGTGCAAGGATCTTTTTTTTAGAGGCCAGCACGACCCAATCGATGTATTTGGACTGAACGGAGGCGATGAATTCATCACGCTGGATGCCCGACAATACAGAGACGGCTGCATGCTTTTTTTTCTGGGCGGCAACCTGTTCGGCATAAACCACGGGAAACTTGAAAGTTTGCATCAGTGTGACTTTCACATCGTTATCCGTTCCGTTGATCTGACCGGTTTCGACCAGGGCAGAAGGGGCATCGAGGTCGACGGCCGATTGGATCAATTTTTTTTCAGCCTTTTTCGCCAGTTCAAAATTGGTTACCTGGATGTTGTTTTTCAAAGCCTGTTCCACTGCCTGGTCGATGGTGAGGGGTGTCACTTTATCAGGTTCCTGCGAAAACAGCGAAGAAGGAAAGAGCAGGGCGAAGAGAACAATCGTTATCATACCCGCAGTTTTCCTGCCTTTCTTTAGCCATTTCCTCAGAAAACTGACCCCGCCTTCATTGAAAGTGAGGTAAAGTACCGGGAGCACCACAAGGGTCAGGAAAGAAGAGGTGAGAATGCCACCGATCACAACGGTAGCCAGCGGCTTCTGAACCTCCGCACCGGCAGCAGTCGACAGGGCCATCGGCACGAATCCCATGGCGGCCACCAGGGATGTCATTATCACAGGACGCAGCCGGTCGGAGGTTCCCAGCCGGATTCGTGCGAGGATATCAGAAAGGCCCTCTTTTTCCAGATGGTTATAATGGGAGATCAGTACGATCCCGTTAAGGACGGCGATTCCAAAGAGGGCAATGAAACCGACCCCGGCTGAGATGCTAAAAGGCATACCCCGCAGAAGTAAAGCCCAGATACCTCCAACTGCTGCCAGGGGAATGGCAGTAAAGATCATCACGGATTGCCTCACAGAGCCAAAAGCGAAGAACAGTAATACAAAAATGGTGGCCAGGGCAATGGGTACCGCGATGAAGGAAGTTTGTTTGGCCGATTTCAAATTTTCAAACTGCCCGCCGAATTCGACCGAATAGCCCGGTGGGAGCACAAGGTTTTTTTGCATAACAGCATTGACTTCATTAATAAAAGATTCCACATCCCGGTTTCTGACATTGATCCCGATGGTGACGCGCCGCATCGTTTCTTCCCGCGAGATTTGCATGGGGCCGCTGATCATTTCAATGGCTGCAACCTGGTTCAACAGGATGGGTTCTTCGTTGGGTCTGTTGATGTGCAGGTTCCCAAGAGCTTCGATGTTTTTCCGGTACTCTTCGCTAAGTCTTACAACCAAGTCAAACCTTTTCTCCCCCTCGAAAACCAACCCTGCCGATTCTCCGGCAAAGGCAGTTCTGACAATGGTGTTGACGTCGTTGATGTTCAATCCCATCTGAGCAATCCGGTCGCGTTGATAATGTACCACCAACTGTGGCAGACCTACGATTTGTTCTACCCTTACATCGCCGGCACCGGGGATGCGTTGAATCATGGCAGCGGCCTCAGTGGCTTTTTCGAAAAGGAGATCCAGGTCTTCACCAAAAATCTTAACTGCCACATCCGATTTGACACCCGTCATCAACTCATTGAATCTGAGTTGTATGGGCTGTGAAAAATCGAAAGAAGTTCCGGGTAAAGTTTCCAGGGCTTTTTTCATTTTAGAGACCATCTCCTCACGGTTTTTAGCGGAGGTCCACTCTTCATGGGGTTTCATGGTGATCATGATGTCGGCATCTTCGATGGCCATCGGATCGGTGGGTATCTCCGCCGATCCGATCTTTGATACCACATGTATCACTTCGGGGAAACGGCTGGTCAGTATCTTTTCTACCGCCGTGGTAGTGGCAAGGCTTTGGCTCAGGGAGGTACCGGGAGGCAGGGTCATCTGGCAGGCAAGGTCACCCTCTTCCAAAGTGGGTAAAAATTCCCCCCCCATCCGGGTCAGAACCCAAAGGCTGATGATCACGATCGCGAGCGCTGTCATTAGGACTATGCCGGGTCGGGCCAGAGCGGTATTCAGTGCTTTATCATGAGAATGGTGAAGAAAATCCATCAACCGGTCCGACCAGTTTTTCTTGACACTGATTTTCCTTTTCAGGAAAAGGGAGGAGATCATCGGAACATAGGTAAAAGAGAGGATCAGCGCACCGATCAGGGCAAAGCTCACCGTTTGGGCCATGGGACGGAACATTTTCCCTTCGGTCCCGGAAAAAGCAAAAATGGGTAAGTAAACGATCAGGATGATGAAGACCCCGAAAGCGGAAGCTGAACTCACCCTCGAGGAAGATTGATGAACAGTTGCATTCATTTCCTCCGTGGAGAGTTCTTTCCCGTTAAAATGGCGTTGGAGGTGATGGATGATCCCCTCCACGATGATGACGGAACCGTCAACGATCAGGCCAAAGTCAATGGCACCAAGGCTCATCAGGTTGGCTGAGACCCCAAAAACATTCATCATGGAGATGGCGAAGAGCATCGAAAGGGGAATCACTGAAGCCACGATCAATCCTGACCGGAAGTTTCCTAAAAGGAGAACCAGCACAAAGATCACAATGAGCCCCCCTTCAATCAGGTTTTTGGTAACGGTCCGGATCGTCTTTTTTATCAGGGCTGACCGGTCGAGGTAAGGTTTGATTTCTAATCCCGGGGGCAGAATTTTTTGGATGTGTCCAATCCTCTCTTTGACCCTTTCTATCACTTTGCTGCTGTTATCCCCTTTGAGCATGAGGGTGATGCCTCCCACTGCTTCCCCTTTCCCGTCCTTGGTCATGGCTCCGAAACGGGGAGCCTTACCAATCTTTACCACGGCAATATCGCGGATGGTCACCGGGATCCCGTTGATCTTCTTAACGACGATATTTTCTATATCCTCCGTGCTTTTTACAATCCCTTCGGTACGGATATACCAGGCATTTTGCCATTTTTCAATATAACTGCCGCCTGAGTTCTGGTTGTTTTTCTGAAGTGCCTCGAAGATTTCAGAGATGGAGATGTTCATCCCGGCGAGTTTGTCAGGGTTTACAGCAACCTCGTATTGCTTGAGCCAACCGCCAAAAGTGCTGATGTCTACGATCCCCGGGATCCCTGCCAACTGTCTTTTCACGATCCAGTCCTGAATGGTCCTCAAATCGTACAGGCTGTAAACCTTTTCATATTCTTTTCGGGGTTCCAGGACGTACTGATAGATCTCTCCCAGGCCTGTAGTGATGGGCATCATCTCCGGCCGGCCATAGTTTTCGGGGATCTGCCCCTCTGCCATCTTGATCTGCTCTGAAACCCGCTGCCTGGCTTTCAGGATGTCAACATTTTCCTTGAAAACTATCGTCACCACCGATAAGCCAAACCTTGAAATGGAACGGATTCCGGTCACATCCTGGATGTTTGCCATCGCCACCTCAACGGGAAAAGTTATAAACTGTTCCACCTCCTGAGGCGCCAGGGAAGGTGAGATCGTGATAACCTGTACCTGGTTGTTCGTGATATCCGGTACCGCGTCAACCGGCAGTTTGATAAAATTGTATATGCCCCATGCGATCATCGCGAGGGTAAGCATGCCTATCACCAGTTTATTCCGGATAGAAAAGAAGATGATCTTGTTAAGCATAGATGAAAGCAGAAAAATCCTGATACCATGGCAAAAGTAAAAAAAGGAATAAAGAAAAGGAAATATTTATTGGCGCGGACGGGTTCCCGTTGAGCCTCATCCGGATGCTTTCGCTGATTGACAGGAATGGGTCCCATGAATGGTGGACGGGTATGTAATATGTAAAGGATAATATAAGTTCAGGGATTAATCAAGAAGAGAGAAAATGAACGACAAAAAACAACACGGGTTGTATTGGAATTTTTATTATATTTGTTTGGTAAAAAATGATGATATGGGAAAGCACGGAATAGAAATTGTAAACCTGGATAAAAACGAACTTCTACGGATCCTCAATGAAGCCCTGGCAGAAGAGTGGCTGGCCTATTACCAGTACTGGATCGGCGCCCGCCTGATGGAAGGGCCCATGCGTTCGGAAATTGAACCGGAATTGTTATTGCATGCCGATCAGGAATTGGGGCATGCCGTCCTGGTTGCCGGCCGTATTATTCAACTGGGAGGAACCCCCTTGTTGGATCCGGCTGATTGGACAAAACATGCCCGCTGTGCCTATGATGCCCCGACCGACCCCTACGTGGGAGTTATCCTGGAACAGAACCTCCGGGGTGAACGTTGTGCCATACAACGCTATAAAGAACTCGCCGATTTTACTAACGGAAAAGACCATACCACCCATCAAATGGCTGTCACCATTCTTAATGAAGAGACGGAACATGAACAGGATATTGAGGACTGGCTCAACGATCTTGAAAGATTGAAGGAAGACATTAAGAAAATTCGCGTGTAAAAACCACTTAACGGTTCTCCATGAATGAAGGAACAGGTAAAACCGTTGCAATGAGCAAATTGCAACTGTTTTTTCTGGCTATAACGATCAGTGCGCTGATCCTGGTGGCGGGGTTATTTTATTTTTCCTACGAGAAAAGAAACATTCAGGAGGAGAAACGCCGCGAGATCAAGGCTATCGCAACCCTTAAAATCAACCAGATTGCAGCTTGGCAAAAAGAACGCACCGATGATGTAGAGTTATTCCGCCACGCCACTTTTTTCATCCGAAGCATTAAGTTATGGTTCCGCGATACTTCGGATATGGGAATCAAGTCCGCTATCTTTCCCTTTATCAAAAATATTGCCAACTCCTTACAATACAAAGAGATCCTGCTGACTTCCCCCGACGGGCGGGCCATGCTGTCCTCACTTGAAGGGAAAAGCTCTCCCGAACCGGTACCTGCCTCTTTCATCGTACAGGCAATGAAAGAAGACAGGATCATATTTTCCGATTTCTATTTTTCTCCGGATAGAAAAAAATTCTTTTTCGACATCATTGGTCCCCTGTTCGATAGGGAAAAAAAACCCGTCGGTGCCATGGTTTACCGGGTTGATCCTGAAGATTTCCTCTTCCCTTATATCCGTTTGTGGCCTACTGTCAGCAAGACTTCTGAAACCATTTTACTGCGAAAAGCGGGTGACAGTGCGGTTTTTTTGAATGATGCCCGCCACCGGAAAAATACCGCCCTTAACCTCCGGATACCCCTCGCTGAAACTGAGATCCCAGCAGTACAGGCCGTCAGGGGTTATTCAGGAATTTTCGAAGGGAAAGACTACCGGGGCGTCGAAGTACTCTCCTGGGTGGGGCCCGTTACCGGGACCCCGTGGTATATGGTGGCCAAAATTGATAAACAGGAGTTGTATGCTGACCTGGTTACCCGTGCCGTCCTGATTTCCATCATCATGTTCATTATGATCCTCCTGATCGTTATCGCGCTTGCCTGGATCTATTCATCGAAACAAAAGAATATATACCGGGAATTGTTTTTAAACGAGAACAAACTGAGAGAATCGCAGGAACAATTCAAAACCACACTGTACAGTATCGGTGATGCCGTCATAACTACTGATGTGAAGGGGATGATCCGGCAAATGAACCCGGTTGCTGAAAAACTTACCGGCTGGAAGGAAAAAGAGGCCTCTGGCCAATCCTTTGAATCGGTTTTCAGAATTGTTGATGAATATACCCGTCAACCCGCGGAAAACCCCATGAACCTTGTTTTCAAACAGGGCACTGTCGTCGGAATAGCCAATCATACCCTTCTGATTTCCAAAGATGGAATGGAGATTCCTGTTGCCGACAGTGGCGCCCCCATTCTGAACGAAAGAAAAGAGATCACAGGCGTTGTAGTGGTTTTCAGGGATCAGACTACAGAAAGAAAAGCCCGGGAGGTACTAGCCGAAAGCGAACGCCGCTACCGGACATTTATCAATACCAGCCACGATATGATTTTCATCAAAGATGAACAGATGCAGTATATTGTGGTGAACGACCGGCTCGTGGAGTTTTTTGGACTTACCAGGGAAAAGATTCTCGGGAAGACTGACTTCGACCTCATGAACGAAGCAGGAGCCATGAACTGTAAGAAGTCGGATGAAATGGCCCTTCAACAAATGGCATTGGTAGTCAGTGAGGAAGAAATCAATGGAAGAATCTATGAAACCAATAAATTTCCACTTCCTTTATCCGGCAACAAAAATGGAATCGGGGGATTTATTCGGGATGTGACCGAGATCAAGCAAATGCTGTCGGATCTGACGGATGCCAAAAACCGGGCTGAAGAAAACGACCGGCTGAAAACCGCATTCCTGAATAACCTCTCCCACGAAATCCGAACCCCACTCAATGGCATCGTCGGTTTTTCGGAATTGATCAACGATCCGGCCATTGATGAAAAGGAACGGGCCCGCTTCGGAGCGATCGTGAAAAAAAATTCCGACCGGCTTCTCGCCATCATCACCGACATCATCAGCATCGCCACCATCGAAGCCGGACAGGAAAAATTGCGCGTGTCAGAAGCGGATGTCAACAACATGATGAATGATCTCTGCCAGCATTACCGGATGGTACTCAATAACGGGCAGGTAGAAATTATTTTTCACAGCGCCCTCACCGTGGAGGAGTCCAAGGTTATGATCGACGGAACAAAACTTGCCCAGGTGATCTCTAACCTTGTTGACAACGCGATCAAATTCACCGAAAAGGGTTCTATTAAAGTAGAATGTACCCGGAAATCCGAATGGCTGCACTTCAGCGTGCAGGATACCGGTATCGGGATTCCTGAAAAATTTCAACAGGTAATCTTTGAGCGCTTCCGGCAGGTAGATAATGACAAGGAGGTAGTATACCGGGGCAATGGCCTGGGACTTGCCATCTCCAAAGCCTATGTCGAATTGATGGAAGGCATTATTGGCGTCAGGTCAGAACCCTCCAAAGGAAGTTGTTTTTACTTCTCTGTTCCTTACCGGCCGGTTGTGGCTGAGGTTCCGGTGGAAGAACACCCCATAACCCTGAAAGACGAGGTCCAACCTATGGAAAAAGATACATCTGCAACTGAAAAGCTTCTTTTGATCGCGGAAGATGAAGAGAGTAATTTCATCCTTACGGAAAAAATGTTAGCTCCCTATCCTTACAGGATCATTCATGTTACCAACGGGCAGGCAGCCATCGACCGAATTCTCGAATACCCTGCCATTGATATGGTACTCATGGACCTGAAGATGCCGGGTGTGAATGGTTATGAAGCTACCTGCCGCATCAGGGAACTGCGCCCGGATATGCCGATTGTGGCAGTTACTGCTTACGCGCTGAGCGGCGACCGCGAAAAAGCCCTCGAAGCAGGTTGTAACGATTACCTCCCAAAACCCTTCGACCGGCACGATTTGATTGCCATGATTGAAAAATTTACCGCTAAACCATGCTGATCTTCCCAAAGGAGGGACTTTCCTGTCATTCCATATGGAACCACGATTCTGGAGAGATCGCATTACCGGTGACCAAAGCTGATTTGTTACGGAATTCATTGGTATGCCGGTCATAGATATAATCATTCATCCATCGGCCAATGTTATCACGGATCTGACGGATTGCCCCTGTTATGTGCAAAAGGTCGCTATCGGTCATGGTAGGATGCAGTGATAAACGTACCCATCCGGGTTTTTCCGACAAATCTCCCTGGTTGATCTTTTGGGTAATCATCTTGGAAGTGTCATGGCTTACATGCAACAGGTAATGACCGTAAGTTCCCGCGCAGGCACATCCGCCCCTTACCTGTACTCCGAAGCGGTCGCTCAGGATTTTCACAACCAGGTTATAATGGACATTATTGAGATAAAAAGAGATGACACCCAGCCTTTCACGCGTATTATCGGCAAGGATCCGGAGACCGTTGATGGACTCCAGTTCCCTGAAGGCGATTGAGAGGAGTTCTTGTTCCCGTTGGTGGATCATGGTAACTCCCATCTGATTTTTAAGGCCAATCGCGAGGGCTGTCCTTACTGCCTGCAGAAAACCCGGAGTGCCTCCATCCTCACGGATTTCAATATCGTCGATGAATTTGTATTCCCCCCAGGGATTGGTCCAGTCAACCGTTCCGCCTCCGGGTTGGTCGGGCGCCGGGCTGGAATAAAGGGAAGAATCAAAGATCAGAACGCCCGAGGAACCAGGTCCTCCAAGGAATTTATGGGGAGAAAAAAAGATTGCATCCAGTTTTTCCATTGGATCAGCGGGGTGCATATCAATGGTATCATACGGGGCAGAAGCAGCGAAATCGATGAAGGCCAGTCCTCCGTATTCGTGCATCAACCGCGCCATCTGATAATAGGGTGTGCGAATGCCTGTTACATTGGAACAGGCGGTGAAGGAGCCGATCTTCAATTTCCGCTCCTTGTATTTTTCCAATGCACCCTGAAGCCGGGAAAGATCGACCAGCATGTCTTCTCCGGGTTCAATAACCACTACATCCGCAATGGTCTCATACCAACTGGTATGGTTGGAATGATGTTCCATGTGGGTAATAAAAACAACCGGTCGCTCAGATTCCTGAAGACAAAGCCGGTGGGAGAGCATACCACAGGTTTTAAGCCCCAGGATACGTTGGAATTTTACGATGGCCCCTGTCATTCCAAATCCCGTGGTAAGGATGACATCCTTTGGGCCGGCATTGACATGCTGTTTGATCTTAGCATGGGCCAGATGGTAGGCCTCCGTCATCAGTCGCCCGTTCTCACTGGTCTCAGTGTGGGTGTTCCCCAAAAAAGGCCCCAGCTTCCCGGCGATGATCTCTTCGATCGGTCCGTACAAACGTCCACTGGCAATCCAGTCGGCATAAACCATCCGCTGAATGCCGTAAGGTGTCGGGTAGGGTTGGTCAACCCCGATGGTCTTCAACCTGAAAGGTTCAAAATAGTTCTCACAGCTCATAACTGAACATAACTTTCACGACTGCGAAAATATGCAAAAAAGGTCTATCTCCACCCGGTTTTGATCAGGTAAAAATGATCGGGTCGGACAACACCGTGACAGGTCAGGGTTTCTTTTCGGTGGGATCCGAAGGAGGGTTCTTATCAGAAGGATTTTGGGATCCATCATCCATGCCATCCATCCCGTCTTTGAAATTTTTTACTCCTTTACCCAGGCCCCGCATCAGTTCAGGAATCTTCTTTCCACCGAAAAGAAGGAGCAAAACCAACGCGATGAGAAGCAACTCCGTTGTTCCCAGCCCGAATATCAATAAAATGCCGGAGTTCATAATTTGCTGTTTGTTTACAATGAATAGAACAAAAGTAATCAATTTCCCCGAAAATCAGACCTTTTCGGTAAAAAAGAGGCAACAGTCGCCATAACTGAGAAACCTGAAATTTTGTTCCAGGGCAAACCGATAGACCGTTTTCCATTGCGGTCCGGTCATTGCGGCAACCAGCAACAGTAAAGTACTCTGAGGCAAATGGAAGTTGGTGATCATTCCGCTGACGATCCTGAACTGATAACCCGGGACAATGATCAGTTGGGTCTCTGCGTGAAGAGCCTCCGAACTGTTTTGATCCAGGTGTCCGACCAATGCCCGCAACGCCTCTTTCCGGGGAAAAGAGTCGGTTTCAACAGTGTAAGGGTCCCACTGAAAAACAGTAAGTTCTCCCTGATTTTCGCCCGATAGGATTTTTACGCCCATCCAGTAAAGACTTTCCAGTGTTCGGGCCGAGGTGGTTCCGACAGCGATGATCGGTCGTTCCTCTTGTTCCAATAACTCCTCCAGGGTCCTGCGGGTCACTACGATTTTTTCCCTGTGCATCACATGCTCACCCAAATACTGTGTTGTCACGGGGCGGAAAGTGCCTAAGCCGACATGCAGCGTCACATTAGAAAAGCGGCACCCTTTCCCGTGGATCCGTTCCATGACTTTTTCGGTGAAATGCAGCCCGGCCGTCGGGGCTGCCACCGAACCCTCATGCCGGGCGTAAATGGTTTGGTAACGGCTGGCATCTTCTGCAACGGTATGCCGGTGGATGTAGGGCGGTAATGGGACCTCTCCGGCTTCTTCCATTACCTGCGAAAAGGTCAGCTCAGGAGGATTCCAGTGAAAAGCGATCGCGAAACTTCCGTCTTCCAGGTTCCCGGTTCGTTCGGCAAAAAGCTGCCCTCCTTCGCTGAGGCCCGCGAGTTCCCGTTTTAAAAATCCTGTTTTCCAGCGTTTTACGTTTCCAATAAGGCACTTCCAAACACATTCGCCGGTCTGAATAAAGGAGGCTTCCACAGCCGTGACCGGGGAGAGGGGTTCCAGGCAGAATATCTCGATCAACCCCCCGGTCTCTTTCCTGAAGAGCAAACGGGCACGGATCACCCGTGTATCATTGAAAACCAGTAAGGATTCTGAAGGAATATATGAATCTATGTCTGAAAACAGGGCAGTAGAAATCTTCCCATCGCGAGAAACCAGCAATCGTGATGCATCTCGTTCTTTTAGGGGAAATTGTGCTATCTGTTCTTCCGGGAGCAGATAGTCATAGTCGGCCATCCTGATGAGAGAAGGATTCGTCATGAGTAGTTTGGAATGATCAGTGCTTTTCAGTGCTGAAAAAATTGGGTTTGTAAGTAATCATCAAGTAGGCGAACTGTGCAAATTTGCTGGTTCCGGGAGCCAGTTTGTTCATTGCTTCCATGGTATTGGTCGGCAGGAAAAAGCAATAAGCTGCATTGAATTCAAGATTGGGCAGGGGCTTGTAAACGTACATCAGGTCTATTTCTGAGCCAAGGCTGGTCTTTACCTCTTTATAGGGAAGACTCCCTTTGGCGGGGTTGGCCACTGCAAGGTAACCGTATGGAATGCTAAACCACCGGTAAGTTGCTTCCAGTGACATTTTTTCGGTGAAATTGAAAGTAGCCCTTGCAAAGAGGTCGTTCAGCCCGGGTGTCAGGTTGTCTTTGACAACAGCATTAAACAAATCCATGTATCCGTACATACGGTGAGAAGTCCCGTAGAGCGTACTGAATCCTTTGACTTTCGTTTTCATTCCGTTCGTGTCGGAAAAATTATTTCCGCTGAGTTGTTCCCATCCGGCGATCAACTTGAGTTGTTTCACAGGGCTGTAAGTAATCGCTGCAGTGTAAAAATATCCACTCAGTTTACGACCGTCGCGAATGTGTCCGAACTGATAAAAACCGTTGAGAAAAAAGCTCCATTTTTTAAAATTCAGTGTGGCGGATGCGCCTAAGGTGGCCCTGGCGTAAAGGATATCGGGATAATCAGTGGTGGTTGATGTCTTTGTGACCACCGGCAACAGCGTGGTTCCGATTATGGAGTCGTTCTGATTATAAACGTAGAGGGTATCGTAGGAGGTTTTGGTTTTGACATCAGTAGTGGAGAATTTCTGGAAAGCATCTACGGCTCCGGTATAGGTGAGGGCCAGATGCTTATCGAAAAACTGAAGATGACCGTAGAGGAACCCAAGGTATTTGTAGTTGTTCCGCATGTTATACGAATTCAGGTATGGACTGGCCGGGGCTGTGTTGTTGATGGCAAAACCCAGATCGTGCCAGGCTCCGGACTTTTTATGATCCAGCCGGGCAATGAGAATATCATGGGTAGCTCCCCACATCGACCAGTTGGAATATCCGAACAACCGTTCATCATCGTAAGCAACTTCGGTTCTTCCCACCTTTAAACTAAAAGAAGGGGTGAATTTGTACATAAACCAAGCCTCAAAGATATTCACCGTGTTTTTTGTTATGGTGTCGGAGGAATAGTAGTTTTGGCCGAAAACCCATGCGTCATTGATTGAAAAACGGGTCGAAATCTTTTCCGTCTGATAATCGAAAGCAATCCGCGCTCTTCCAAGAAGGGTTGCATAAGGTGTTTTGGAAGAATCCCGGAGTGCCTGGTATCCATCACGGAATTCTCCCCGCGTTTTAAATTCGCCTCCAATGGAGAACTGGCCCATGACATGGGATGGCAGGATCCATCCTGCAATGATCAGGAGGAGCAAACATTTAAAGACTTTTAGCATGATTGTCAGGTGTTTGTTGAACTTTTTCATTTCGCTGCGAAATTAGAAAATTCAACGCATTGGTCGACGAAGCTCCGTTATTATTACCGGAATATCGGTAAATTTGCTCAATCATTGATTCTTAAAGCATCGATCTATGAATATCCGGCAATACATTCCCAATACCCTGACTACTCTGAACCTTATCTGCGGGCTGGTATCCCTGACCATGGTGCTCTCAGGGAACCTGACAGGCGCAGGCGTGATGATCTTTCTTGCTACGATATTCGATTTTTTAGATGGCGCGATGGCACGCCTGCTGAAAGCCTATTCGGAATTGGGTAAACAACTCGATTCTTTGGCAGATCTGGTCTCGTTCGGGGTGGCCCCGGGCCTGATCATGTATCAGCTGTTATCAATCAGTTGTACAGGTAGTTGCAACATTTTCGAACGCTTATCCATCACTCCGTACCTTGCTTTGCTGATCCCGGTGTGTTCGGCACTCCGGTTGGCTAAATTCAATGTAGACCTGCGGCAGGAAGTCAATTTCATCGGGCTTCCCACTCCGGCCAATGCTATCTTTTTTGCCTCTATCCCACTGGTTTTGAACGTTCAACCCCAGTTGTTTTCCCTGCTCCCTTTCCCGTGGATCACCGGATTCTTTTCTAATTCAAGAATTCTCACCATCCTGGTTATCTTTTTCTCTTACCTGTTGATCTCCGAATTCCGGATCTTTTCAATGAAATTCAAATCCCTTTCATGGAAGGAGAACAAGGTTCGTTATAGTTTCCTGATTATTTCATTGATATTGCTTGTTCTCTTTTCCATTAATGCTTTCCCGATGATCATCATTCTGTACGTCCTGATGTCAATTTTCCTGATGCAGGAAGGCTGATCTGATAACGAGGGAGGGTTATCGCAACTCAAAATTCTGGCCTAAATAAACCTTTCTCACGTGGGGATCGTCGGCCAGTTCCTGACCGGTTCCCGCGCGGAGGATGGAACCCTCAAAGAGAAGGTAGGAACGGTCGGTGATGGAAAGGGTTTCATGCACATTGTGGTCGGTGATGAGGACCCCGATATTTTTATCTTTCAGTTTTCTGACGATCTGCTGAATGTCCTCCACGGCAATCGGATCGATCCCAGCAAAAGGTTCATCCAGTAAAATGAATTTGGGATCAACTGCAAGGCTTCGGGCGATCTCACAACGCCGTCTTTCACCGCCCGAAAGGGTGACCCCAAGGCTGTTTCTAACATGGCGGAGGCCAAATTCATCCAGAAGGGTTTCCAGTCTTTCTTTTTGCTGTTCTTTATTCAGGGGGGTGAATTCCAGGATAGCGCGGAGGTTGTTTTCAACACTGAGTTTCCTGAAGATGGAAGCCTCCTGGGGCAGGTAGCTGATTCCCCGTTGAGCACGCCGGTACATCGGTTCCCGGGTGATGTTGATATCATCCAGAAAGACCTCTCCGGCAAAAGGTTTGATCAACCCGACAATGATGTAAAAAGAGGTGGTTTTCCCCGCCCCGTTGGGTCCCAATAAACCTACGATCTCCCCTTGTTTCAACTCAATGGAAACCTCACTGACAACTGTCCTTTTATGGTATTTCTTGATGATCTTTTCTGTCCTGAGTATCATTGGACCTGCTTTGGCATTGCAGAAATTGCGGCAAAGATAGAAAAATCTTATCTTTGTCATTCGTTTCAGGATATCTAAGATTGATGGCATTCTTATGAAAAGAAAAGTATTGGTTTCGGGTCTTGCATTGTTCGTGGTTTTGCTGGTCAGCGCTACCGGAACTGTTCAGGCAAAAAAATGGATCATCACGGTGCAGAATTTTTCCTTCACCCCATACAACCTGACACATGTAAGGGCGGGAGATACGATTCAATGGGTGTGGACTGAAGGGGTTCATACCACCACCTCCACTTCCATCCCCGATGGGGCTTCCCCCTGGGATGCACCGCTCACGCAGGATGAGCCAGTTTTTATCTTCATCCCGTATTATAACGGTACCTATTTTTACCAGTGTACGGAACATGCCGGGATGGGTATGAACGGATCTTTCCTGGTGACCGGTTCCACAGGAGTGGATGAGGAACCGCGAGCCCTGCCCCTGGTGGTTTATCCCAATCCTTTCTCCGATGCTTTGAATGTGAGTTTTAGCAACCGATCAATTCTGGTAAAAACCATCAGGATTTATGATGCTTCCGGAAGACTGATCCGTTCGACCGATTACCCGAAAGCCGGCTTTTCACCCCTTCGTCTCACCGGGCTTGGCAATCTGCCTCGGGGCATTTGGTATGTGCAGGTAACCGACGTTCTCGACCGGATGGTTACCCGACGGATTGTGCACGAATAAGAGGGTCACAAGATTCCTTCTTTGAGGATATCGTGCAGGTGAATCACTCCGTTATACTTTGTTTTGTCCATCACCAGCAACTGAGTGATGTTGTTGGTACGCATGATGTTAAGGGCCTGGACGACGAGGGTGTCTGACTGGATTGTACGGGGTGAGGCCGACATGATATCGGTTGCTTTCAACCGGGTAAGATCGGGCTGTTTTTCGAGCATCCGGCGAAGATCGCCATCAGTAATGATGCCGATTAGTTTTTTCCCTTTGAGTACGGCGGTAGCCCCCAGCCGTTTGGAAGATATTTCGACGATTACTGAACGGATGTCATCATCTGCCTGTACTTCAGGTACTGCGTTGTTAACAGAGAGATCCCCAACTTTCAGGTAGAGTTGTTTTCCAAGAGTACCTCCCGGATGGATCCGGGCAAAATCGTCGGATGAAAACCCACGGGCTTTCAATAAACAGACAGCCATGGCATCGCCCATCACCAGTTGTGCCGTGGCGCTGGAAGTGGGGGCGAGGTTATTGGGACAGGCTTCCTCCGTCACGGTGGCATCCAGGACATAATGGGCCTGTCTCGCCAGGAAAGAGTTGGTGTTTCCCACAATGCCGATCAGCAGGCTGCCATACTCTTTTAACAAAGGAACCAGCACCCTGATTTCAGGAGTCTCCCCGCTCTTGGAGAGGCAAATCACAATGTCATCTTTCTGAATGATGCCCAGATCACCGTGAATGGCATCGGCCGCATGCATGAAAATGGCAGGAGTCCCTGTCGAATTGAAAGTGGCCACGATTTTTTGCCCGATCAAAGCGCTTTTCCCGATCCCGGTTACAATGACTCTTCCTTTACAGTGGAGGATCTTTTCGATGCATTGCAAAAACCGGCGATCGATCGATTTTGTCAATCCTGCAATTGCAGATGCCTCCGTAGAGATGGTTTTGATGGCCACCTTTTTTAAAACATCCATGTTTTTCAAAACACAATTTTTTTTAAAAAAATTTGTTTGATTCAGTTGATTTGTGATTACATTTGTATAAAGACCATCTGTTTTTAAGGAAATCAGCCCTGAACAAAATTACGAAAATAAATCCGAGTAATACCATGGCGGCCAGAAAGGACGAGTTCCAACTTTTTGAAGTACTAAAAAAGGTTTTCGGATACGACAGTTTTAAAGGGAACCAGGAGGCCATCATACGCAATATCTTAGCCAACAAAGATACTTTTGTCATCATGCCGACAGGCGGTGGGAAATCACTCTGTTACCAACTCCCCGCCATGATCAAACCCGGTACCGCCATCATCGTTTCTCCCCTTATCGCACTGATGAAAAACCAGGTGGACTCTATCCGCAGTTTCGGTACGGAAAACGATGTGGCCCATTTTATGAACTCCTCGCTTACCAAGCAGGAGATAACCCAGGTTAAACAGGACATCACTGACGGAAAGACCAAATTGCTTTATGTGGCACCTGAAACCATCACCAAAGAAGAGAACATCGACTTCCTTCAGGGGATCCCTATCTCTTTTTACGCCATCGATGAAGCCCACTGTATCTCCGAATGGGGACACGATTTCCGTCCTGAATACCGCCGTCTCCGGCCGATCATCGACGCCATCGGACAGAAAGTTCCCGTCATCGCGCTGACAGCCACCGCCACCCCCAAAGTGCAACAGGATATCCAGAAGAACCTCAACATGATGGATGCTGCGGTATTCCTCTCCTCATTCAACCGACCCAATCTGTACTACGAGGTCAGGGCCAAGACCAAAAATGTGACCAAGGATATCATTAAGTACATCAAAGGCCACGCCGGAAAATCGGGAATCGTCTATTGCCTCAGTCGCAAAAAAGTTGAAGAATTAGCCGAAAGTTTCGTGGTAAACGGCATTAAAGCCCTTCCTTACCACGCCGGACTGGATGCAGCCACCCGGAGGCAAAACCAGGATAAATTCCTGATGGAAGAGGCAGAGGTGATTGTGGCCACCATCGCCTTCGGAATGGGAATCGACAAACCTGACGTGCGGTTTGTCATCCATTACGATATGCCTAAAAGTCTTGAAGGCTACTACCAGGAAACCGGCCGGTCGGGCAGAGATGACGGAGAGGGGAATTGCATCGCCTTCTACAGTTATGACGACATCCAGAAACTGGAGAAATTCTTAAAAGGAAAACCGGTCGCAGAACAGGAGATTGCTAAACAATTGCTCATGGAGACGGTCTCCTACAGCGAATCTTCCGTTTGCCGACGAAAACAGTTGCTGCACTATTTCGGGGAGATCTATACCGAAGACAATTGCCAGAACTGTGATAACTGCATGCACCCCAAGAAAAAATTTGAAGGAAAACAATATGTCCGGTTGGCACTTGAAGCCGTGTTGGCTGTTAAACAACAGTTTAAAAATAAGCATGTAATTAACATCATCCTTGGAAAAAATTCAGCAACCATTAAATCCTATAAACACAATAAATTAGCTGTTTTTGGTAAGGGAGCTGACAGGGATGAAAAATTTTGGAACGCCGTCATCCGCCAAACCCTCATCGAACGGTTGTTGACCAAGGATATAGAGAATTACGGGCTGCTTAAAGTCAGCCCCGAAGGGATCCGGTTTCTTAAACAACCTCACTCGGTCATGCTGGTCGATGATCACGACTTTGAAAATCCTGAAGAGGAGGAACTGTTCGAAGCGCTGGGCTCAAAAAGCAGCACCGCCGATAAAACCCTGTTTTCCCTGTTGAAAGACCTGCGCAAAGAAATTGCCAGAAAGGAAAAACTGCCGCCCTTTGTCATTTTTCAGGATCCTTCGCTGGAAGATATGGCTATCCAATATCCCATTACCGTCGATGAGCTGAAACAGATTACCGGGGTGGGTTCAGGAAAAGCCCTGAAATATGGCAAACCATTTCTGGCGCTGATCAAAGAGTACGTGGAGGAGAACGAGATCATACGGCCCATGGACATGGTCGTGAAATCGGTCATCAACAAATCGGGCCTGAAGGTTTACATCATTCAAAGTATCGACCGGAAAATTGCCCTGGAAGACATCGCATTAGCGAAAAATCTTAACTTCGATGAACTCCTTACCGAGATCGAAAGCATCGTGGGTTCCGGAACACGGATTGACCTTAACTATTATATCGATGAATTTGTAGACCCCTACCACCAGGAAGAAATTTTCGAATATTTCCGAAAAGCGGAATCCGATTCCCTGACCGATGCCCAGAATGAACTGGGAGAAGATGAATACACAGAAGAAGAGATCCGACTGATGCGCATTAAGTTCATGTCGGAATTAGGAAACTAACCCCCCACATCATGCAAGAAGAAAACAACGTAACGCCTGAAACTGTTCAGGAACCTGAAAAATTGACCATCCCGGAACAAACCCCGCAATGTGTCAGAGAACCTTTTTGCCGGTTCAATCTCAATACCTTGCTTACACTCCTGCTGTTAGCAGGTTTGATCGTGCTTTACATCCTACATTTCACCGCCGGGCGTTCGTCGCAACCCCCGGCTATGCCACTGGCCAAAGCCGACGGGAAATCCCTCTCGGTGGTTTTTGTAAACATCGACAGCCTTAATGCCAACTACGAATATGTAAAAGTGTTGCGCCGCGACCTCGAATCCACGGGAAAAAAACTTCAGACCGAAGTGCTTTCCGAAAAAACAGCACTGGAAAAAGAGGCTGCTGATTTTCAAAAACAAATGGGAGCAAACGCCATCACCGAAGAACGCGCCAGGGTCGTGTACGAAGCGCTGATGCAAAAGCAGCAGGCCCTCATGCAGAAACAGGAACATTATACCCAACTGGTGGCAGAACAGGAGATGAACATGAACCTTCGCCTGGTTGACAGTGTTACCGCTTTCCTGAAACGCTTTAACCGTTCCTATGGCTTCGATTACATCCTGGGTTATAAAACCGGTGGTGAAATACTGGTTTCGAACGATACCCTTGACATTACCCGCCAGGTGCTGGAAGCCCTCAACACGGAGTACACTGCACGGAAAAAATGAGCCGCCTTTTTTGCAACTGGTTATTGCTGACTTACTTCCTGTTGTTTTTGTCAGGGTGCGGAGATCCCAAGGTGATTGGTGACATCCGCCCGCTCAACCCGCCCGACTCCCTGATCCCCCGCGAAAGAATGGTACAGATGATGGTGGATGTCCATGTCCTTGAAGCAGCATTGGTACTGAAAAGGAATGAAGGAACAGAACAGCGGGAATTGGCTTCACAATATTACAAAGCACTTTTCAGCCGCTATGAAATCAGTCGCGGGAGATATGAGTCCAACCTGAATTTTTACCGCCAGGATCCCGAAGAATTCGGAAAGATGTACGACGAGGTGATCGCGCAACTGATTGCGCGCCGTCAGGACCTGAGCCTGAAAAAGTAAGGACCTTCTTTATCGGGAGTAGGTGGCGATTGCATCGATCCGGGTGGCTCCGTCGATGAGGGTATACCCCCACTGGATTTTTGAATTGCTGTAGTTCCCGCTACCGTTAATGGTCCAGCCTTCACCGATGACCTGGTCAGGGTCGAGGGTGATCACCGACCCCGAAACAGAAGCTCCGGCAGGAATACTGCCCGATCCGGTATTGGCAAAGTTGTAAATGAAAACTCCCCTTTCGGAATTGGGATCGGCCGTGATGGTTACCTCATAAGATAGTTTGGTCCAGGTTTCACTGACGTTCCAGCGGCCCAGAAAGGCCTCTCTTGCATTGACGGGATCACTGTCGGCAGACGAATCGGTGGTGCAACCCTGTAACCATCCTGTACCCAGCAAGATGACCAGGCAGAGATAACTGAAAGATTTTTTCATAGCAGTTACTTTGACAACAAAGATACGGTAAAAAAGCTGGTTTCAGAGCGCGGCCAGCGCAATAAGCTGGTCGGCCAGCCGGCTGGCACCCAAACGGAAATAATCGGGGTGTAACCAGCTTTCGCCCAGGACTTCCCGGACTAACCAGTAATAATTCAGGGCTTTTTCAGCATCTGCAATTCCTCCCGCCGGTTTGATCCCGACTTTTTTTCCGGTCTTTCGGAAATGTTCACGGATGATCCGAAGCATGATGAAGACCGATGCTTCCGTGGCTGCGGGAGTCACTTTTCCGGTACTGGTCTTGATGAAATCAGCACCGGTTTCGATCGCCAGTTCGCTTGCTTTGGCAATGTTTTCAGGCGTTTGAAGTTCACCAGTTTCGAGAATCACCTTCAGGGTTTTTCCATGGGTGGCCTCGCGCATGGCATCCAGTTCACGATAGACCGTCGAATAATCCTTTTCGAGGAAAGTTCCCCTTGAGATGACGATGTCAATCTCGTCAGCACCTTCTTTTACGGCATAGCGGATTTCTTCCAATTTTACCTTCAAAGGCTGCTGACCATGAGGGAAAGCAGCTGCAACGGTAGCCACTTTAACCGGAGTGCCGGCCAGGAACTCCCGGGCCGTACCGATGAAAGGAGAATAGATGCACACCGCTGCAGGGAAAGGGAGGAAATGGCTACTTAAAGCGCGAGCTTTACTACACAATTGCGCGATCTTCTCTTTGTTGTCATTGCCTTCAAGAGAAGTCAGATCCAGAAAAGCAGACATCCTTTTCAGTTCTTCCTTCATGGCGGCAAGCGGCGGCCGGGTCGATAAAACCTGCTGTAAATCATCCTGAAGGTGATCCATTGAAATTCCTGTGGAAAGAGAAAAGGATAACATAGGTCAAAAAGAAAAACGGTTAAAAACTGAAACTCAAACCCAGGCTGGGCATAAGGGGCATCTGATCGACACGGGTATAGGAGACGCGGTCGAAATAGAAAATGTTCTGCTGGTTCAGGGCATTGGTTACACTCAGGTTGACTTCCAGTTTGGTAGTCTTACCCAGGTTGAAGATCTTTTTCAGGTTGACATCCAGCCTGCTGTAATAGGGGAGCCGTCCCTGGTCGTAATCGCTGTACAAAATACCCAGTTCTCCGTTGGTGGTCGTATAATTGCTCCCCATGTTCTCAAAGGTGAGCATTTCATAGAAACCGGCTGTTTGGGTAAAGGGGAATCCCGAACCGTAATTGTACCGGACATCCAGCTCCCAGGTCGATTTTTTCCCAAAATAGAGGGTTCCGACCAGGTTAAGATTGTTACGCCGGTCGTAAGGCGGAACGAAATCCATCACCCCGTCGTTGCGGTGGATAAAACCGAGAGAGTATGTAGCCCAAAGGTGAACCTTCTTGTAATCGAATTTGAGGGATACATCCACTCCCTCGGCATCCCCTGTTTCAAGCACAAAGTCCTTTTTGTAATAATCGGGGACGTTAGCGTTTGCCTCGGTATCATCATAGAGTTTGTTGCGGTTCAGACTGGTCAGCTGGGGATAGTACTTGTAGTACCCTTCGATGTTCAGAGAGAAATATTTGATAAAATCCCATTCAAATCCCAGTACAACCTGCGAAGAGCGTTGCAACCGGTTGGAAACGGTTTTCCCCATAAATTCGGTAGGGAGGTTCATGGGGGAGGTGATATAACCATAAAAAAGGTTCACCACATCTTTGTCGTAGGTAGTGCTGATCAGGTTTTGTGAATACATACCTGCCGCGAGTTTCAGCCGGAAATTCTTGGCAGCATTGTATTTGACAGCGAGCCTTGGTTCCAGCGACAAGGTGGAGAGCGAGGCATAGTACATCAGTCGAAGGCCCGGTTCAACAATGAATTTTCCGGGCATCCATTTGTATTTGACAAAAAGGGATACTTCGGTGCTGTTCTGGGTGTAATCGATTTTCCGGTTGACTGAATTGAAGAAATCGAAAGTGGTTTTATAACCAGCCAATTCCAATCCGTATTTCAGAGCGTCGCGACCGAAGAAATAGGTAAAATTCAATCCCCCGTTAAAACCAGCGATTGAGCTCGAACGGGGTGATTTGTCAGCTTCCTGGAGCATCACTTTATAGGTGGAGTAAGCAAAATTTCCTTCGATCAGGACTGAGCTTTTACCCGGGATGGCTAAAAAATTCATCCCTCCGCCATAGGAGGTCCAATTGTAGTCCTGGAGTACCTTGTACTTGACGTCGTCGGCAAAGCGGAAACCGAAAAGATTGACTTTACTTCCATTGGGTGCATTGATGGAAATCTTGCCATAGATATCCAGGTAATTATAAGGTAAGCCGTTTTCATCAATGTATTTGTAAAATATCTTACTTGATTCGGCCAGGTAGGAGTTTTTCACGGAAAGGATGAAGGAGGCGCTGGCGTCGTTGTCATTTTTTTGTTTATGGATCGGCCCTTCAAGCAACACTTTAGCGCCGAAGGTGCTGGCATCGAGTTTTCCTGCGAAACGGTTTTTGTTCCCGTCGCGGGTGGTTACATCCATCACGGAGGAGATCCTTCCGCCGTATTCAGCATTGAATCCTCCGGTGTAAACTTCCACATTTTTAAGCATATCCACATCAAAAACCGAAAAAAGGCCGATGGAATGGAAGGGATTGTACACGATCATTCCATCATAAAGCACTTTGTTTTGGATAGGGGGGCCTCCCCGGATATAAAGTTGGCCGCCCTGGTCACCGCTGAAGATGACTCCCGGAAGGATTTGCAGGTATTGGGCCAGGTCGGGGGTGCCGCCAATGGTCGGGATCGATTGGATCTCTTTCGGGGTGATTTTAATGATACTGGTCTGGGTTTCCCTGACTTTGTCCTGTCGGGTTGCCGAGACGCTGATCTCAGCCAGGCTGACAGAAGATTTTGCAAGGTATAATTTCTTTGATATCAATTCATTGGCTTTGATGTTGATGGGCATTTTCAGCGTATCGAAACCCACGTAGGTGACCATCAGGGTATAATCGCCGGGAGGAATGCGGGTGATGGCGAAATACCCGTTGGCATCAGTAGGTGCACCGATGGAAGTTTTGTAGAAATAAACATTGGTAAAGAGGACCGGTTCGCCGGTTTCCTGTTCATAGACAAAACCCCGGAGAGTCCCAAATTGAGCCAGGGCAGATTGAGTTGAAAACAGGGAGAAAAGGAAGAGGAAGGGAATGATGAACAGGATCTTGCGGGAAATCATCGGGAGGTTTTTGAAAGAGGGTATTAGTCACTGATTTTCAGGAACACAATAAATTTTTGACTTGCAAAAGTAGGCAATAAGAATGAGTTAAAAAAGATTTTTCACGTTTGAGGAGGAATTCTCCTTGACAAATTTTTTCTACATTTGTGAAAACTACCGATTACAAAACACTATGCAAAAGATATTATTATTAGGAGATGAGGCCATTGCCCAGGGCGCTTTGGATGCCGGCCTGTCTGGCATTTATGCGTACCCCGGTACGCCTTCAACGGAGATCACTGAATTTGTTCAGCATTCAAAATTCGCGCAGGAAAATCATATTCATGCCACCTGGTCATCCAATGAAAAAACAGCGATGGAGGCCGCATTGGGGATGTCCTATGCCGGAAAAAGAGCTATGGTTTGCATGAAACATGTCGGGTTGAACGTGGCAGCTGATCCTTTTATCAATTCAGCCATAACCGGTGCCAACGGGGGGTTGATCGTGGTGTCTGCCGACGATCCTTCCATGCATTCCTCTCAGAATGAGCAGGATTCAAGGGTCTATGGAAAATTTGCGCTGGTGCCTATCCTGGAGCCTGCCAACCAGCAGGAGGCGTATGACATGGTTCATTACGGCTTTGATTTTTCTGAAAAGTACAAGGTTCCCGTGTTGCTGAGGATTACCACGAGGATGGCCCATTCGCGGTCGGGGGTGGTTTTGAAATCCCGCCGTGATCCGAATGAAGGACACCTCCCTGATGATCTCCGGCAATTTGTACTCCTGCCGGCCATTGCGAAAAAAAGGTACCGGAACCTGTTGAAAACCCATGAAGCTTTTATTGAAGAATCGGGAAGCTCACCTTTCAACCGTTACATCGACGCAGCTGACCGGACCAAAGGGATCATTGCCTGCGGGATTGCCTTTAACTATCTTCTGGAGAATTTTCCGGGCCATAAAGTACCGCACCCTGTATTGAAAATTGGTCAGTATCCGATGCCGCGAACAATGATAGAAAAGTTAGCGGATGAATGCGATGAGATCCTCATTTTGGAAGATGGTTACCCGGTGGCAGAAGAGTTGCTGAAAGGGTACCTCGGCCGGGGATTGAAGATCAGGGGTCGGTTGGACGGCACCCTTCCCCGCGACGGAGAGCTGAACCCCAATCTGGTGGCCGTAGCTCTTGGATTACCTGACACTTTCGGGCTTCCGGTTCCCGAGCTCATGGTGGGCCGCCCTCCTTCACTCTGCAGCGGTTGCCCGCACATCGATTCCTATTTGGGACTTACCGAAGCCCTCAGCGAGCTTTCAAAAGGAAGGGTCTTCTCCGATATCGGCTGTTATACACTGGGAGCACTGAAACCTTATGAAGCCATCAACTCGTGCGTTGACATGGGCGCTTCGATTACCATGGCCAAAGGGGCTGCCGACGCGGGAATGGTACCTGCAGTCGCGGTAATTGGCGATTCTACCTTCACCCATTCCGGAATTACCGGTCTGCTGGATGCAGTCAACGATCATTCGCCCATTACCATCCTTATCCTCGACAATGGAACCACCGCCATGACAGGCGGTCAGAATTCTCCCGGAACGGGAAAAATTGAAGCGATTTGCAAAGGGATCGGCGTGGAAGAAGCTCACATCCGGGTACTTCGCCCTCTGAAAAAATACCATGAAGAGAATGTCAGGATCATGAAGGAAGAACTTTCCTATCCCGGCGTATCGGTGATCATTCCCCGCCGTGAATGCATTGTTTCAGTTGATAAAAGGATGCGCGAAAAATTCAAGAACAAGTAAATTTCAGATCATGAAGAAAGATATTATTTTAGCCGGTGTCGGAGGACAGGGAATCATCTCCATTGCAGCCATTATCGGTTACGCGGCATTGGAACAGGGGATGTACCTTAAACAATCGGAGATTCACGGAATGAGCCAGCGCGGTGGCGATGTCATGTCAAACCTTCGCATTTCCCACGATCAGATCGCTTCCGACCTGATCCCGTTTGGTCAGGCCGATATGATCCTCTCCATCGAACCACTCGAAGCACTGCGTTACCTGCCCTATCTGTCACCCACTGGTTGGGTCATCACTAACACGCAACCGTTCAACAATATTCCGAATTATCCCGAGATCGGAAAAATTTTAGACGAAATTGCCAAATTGCCTCATCATGTAGCACTTGATGCCGATGGTATTGCAAAGGAAGCCGGCTCCCCAAAAGTGGCCAACATGGTCATCCTGGGAGCTGCCTCTCCCTTCTTGGAAATGGCCTTCGAAAAACTGGAAGCAGCCATCCGTTATACCTTCGGAAAAAAGGGCGATGCCGTTGTTGATCTCAACCTCAACGCACTGAAAGCAGGGCGTTTATTTGCAGAGCAACATTTATGACCTTTTGTTTTTATCTTTGCACGCTCCAATTTTTACAGATCGTTCTATCCAACTATGAGGTTTCTTCAACGAAAATTATCGCATTATACTGAACCACAGCGGGTTCAAAAGATGGGGGTTTACCCTTTCTTTCGAATGATCGAGTCCGAACAGGATACAGTGGTTACCATCAAAGGGAAAAAAGTGTTGATGTTCGGCTCCAACAGTTACCTGGGGCTTACCAACCATCCAAAGATTAAAGAAGCGGCAATAAAAGCCACAGAAAAGTATGGCACCGGATGCGCCGGTTCCCGTTTCCTCAACGGTACACTGGATATCCATGTGGAGTTGGAAAAACAACTGGCCGCTTTCGTCGGAAAACCCGGGGCGCTGGTATACAGCACCGGGTTCCAGGCCAACCTGGGCGTTATTCCGACCGTGACCGGACGGAATGATTATATCCTCATCGATGAACTCGACCATGCCTCCATCATCGAAGCCACCCGGTTGTCCTTCGCCAAAGTATTGAAATTTCGTCACAATGACATGGAATCCCTGGAACGGCTTCTGAAAAAATGTGAGCCGAACCGCGTGAAACTGATCGTTGTCGATGGAATATTCAGCATGGACGGTGACATTGCCAACCTCCCGGAGATCGTTATCCTGGCTGAAAAATATGAAGCTACCGTGATGGTCGATGATGCCCACGCCATCGGTGTGATCGGCAAAAATGGCTCCGGAACAGCCAGTCATTTCGGGTTGACCAAGAAAGTGGATCTGATCATGGGAACCTTCTCCAAATCACTGGCGGCTTTGGGAGGATTCATCGCCAGCGACCTGGAGACGATCTCTTTTATTAAACACAATTCACGCTCGCTGATTTTCAGCGCCTCTGCTACCCCTGCCTCTGCGGCTGCAGTGCTGGCCGCCCTGGAAATCATTAAAAATGAACCGGAAAGGATACAACAACTCTGGGCTGTAACACATTATGCCCTCGAAAACTTCCGGAAGCTGGGTTTCGATATCGGCAATACAGTAACCCCCATCATCCCTTTGTATATCAAGGATAACATTAAAACCCTTACCATCACCAAACTGCTCCTTGATGAGGGGATTTTCGTCAACCCGGTGGTAGCACCTGCCGTAAGCAAAGACAATACGCTCATCCGCTTTTCACTCATGGCAACCCATACCAAAGACCAGGTTGACATAGCACTCGAGAAATTTGAGAAATTGGGCAAAAAGCTCCATATTATTTGATCCTCTCCGAATGACTGATCAGGGTGTCCTTGTGCTCAGGAAAGTAAAGAGCAATCGCGATCTCCGCCGTTTTATCGATTTTCAGTTTCAATTGTACAAGGAAAACCCTTACTGGTGTCCTCCCATCCGGATGGATGAAATGCAAACCCTCAGCCGAAAAAAGAATCCGGCGTATGATTTCTGTGAAGCTGAATTCTGGATCGCCTTCCGTGGGAAAAAAATGGTCGGTCGCGTGGCGGGTATCATCAATCACAACGCCAATGAACGATGGAACGAGAAACTGGTCCGTTTTGGCTGGATCGATTTCATTGATGATCCTCAGGTCTCATCGCTGTTGATCAATGCTGTCATCGACTGGGGCAAAGTGAAAGGGATGAACGGGATACACGGCCCCCTTGGTTTCTCGGATATGGACAATGAAGGGATGTTGATCAAGGGCTTCGACGAACAAGCCACGCTGGCCTCCATCTACAATTTCCCCTATTATGTGACACACATGGAACGGCTCGGTTTCACGAAAGCTGCCGATTGGGTTCAATATGAATTTACCATTCCCCCGGAAATCCCCGATAAGGTGGAGCGTCTCTCTTTACTGGTACAGGAGAAGTATAACCTGAAAATTCTGAAAGCAAAGAAATCCAAGGAGTTGCTCCCGTATGCGATGAAAATGTTCCGGACCCTTAACCTTGCCTTCAACGACCTTTATGGGTACACGAAGCTGACAGGAAAGCAGATGGAAATGTACACCAAGGCCTATTTCGGATTTATTCGCCCGGAATTTGTCTCTTTTGTTCTTGATAAAGAAGACGAAGTGGTCGGTTTCGGTGTTTCGATGCCATCGCTGACCAAAGCCCTTCGCCGTTGCAATGGCCGCCTTTTCCCACTGGGCTTTTTGTATATCTTACAGGCCATCAAGAAGAATGACGTGATTGACATGTACCTCAACGGGGTGCGTCCCGATTACCAGGGGAAAGGAGTTAATGCGTTGTATTACAATGAAATGCATAAATCGTATATCCGTAACGGGATCCGCAAAGCCATAACCAACCCGCAATTGGAGGAGAACGCCAAAGCCCTGACCATCTGGAAAAACTTTGAAGGCAGGCAGCATATAACCCGGCGCTGCTGGGTCCGGCATTTTTAAAAGAGCATCGACAGAAGAAAAGGTTCTGGTTTCTGCCTACTGCCTATTGCCTAAGAAATATGAAAACACTTTTAATTACAGGTGCGAGCGGATTCATCGGGAGTTTCCTGGTAGAAGAGGGGCTCAAAAGAGGATACCAGGTATTTGCAGGTATTCGAAAAACAAGTTCCAAAGGATATCTTACCGATTCACGCATCCGGTTTATTGAATTTGACTTTTCTTCCGTTGAACAAGTTAAAAAAACACTTGAGGGATGTAAAAAAAGCGGCCTTTCTTTTGATTTCATCATCCACAATGCCGGGGTGACAAAAACACGGACAAAGAATGAATTTTATGACGTGAATTGCCGCAACACCCGGAATTTCATGGAAGGATTGCGGACAGCCGGAATGATCCCTGAAAAATTTGTTTATATGAGCAGTCTTGCTGCTTATGGCCCGGGGGATCCGGCCACCGGCACCATGGTAAAATTAGAAGATACGCCCCGGCCGATCGAGCTTTACGGGATCAGCAAGCTGGAGGCAGAGCGATACATTAACGCGCAGGAGGATTTTCCATGGCTGATCTTTCGCCCTACGGGAGTTTACGGCCCCAAGGAGAAGGACTACTTTGTTTTCTTTCAGACCATCAGCCGGGGTTTGGAACCAGCCATGGGTTTCCGGGAGCAAATCCTCACCTTTATTTACGTTCGCGACCTGGTAAGGGTGATTGCCGATTCGCTGGAATCGGAACATGTCCACAAAGCCTGGTTTGTCAATGATGGAAAGGAATATACCTCCGATGAATTTGCTGCCATTACGAAACGGGTATTGGGAAAAAAATTCACTGTGAAGGTAAAGGTCCCCTTGTTTTTGGTGAAAGGGATTGCGATGGCAGGGGAGTGGGTCGGCAGTCTGACAGGTAGTGTTCCCACTTTAAATTCTGATAAATACAGAGTGCTGAGCAGTACCAATTGGCGATGTGATGGCGAACCATTACATCGGGATTTGAATTTTACGGCCGAATACGATCTGGAGCGGGGTGTTACAGAGGCCATTGGTTGGTACAAAGAGCATGGTTGGCTCTGACATCGTATTCAAACCTTTTTTTGTTTTTTCGAAAAAAAATAAGGCTGTCTCACCATTAGAGACAGCCTTATTTTAGACAGCCTTATTTTTTTGAATCAACCGGTTATTTTCCGCTGGGCAATTCCCAGAAGAGTTTGGTTGACATTTGGTCTCCGCCGATCTGTGCTGCGGCAGCGGTCACGTTGGCGCCGTTGACCGTGAATTCCTGTTGCGGATAGGTCATACGCCAGGGGATGGTGGTGATATTCACCAGCGGGTTGAAGATAATGGGGTTGCCATCGGTGCCGATCATAGAGATCTCACCGGGTTGGAGCAGCCAGGTAGGTTCGCCGGTTCTTCTGTATTCGGCCCAGGCTTGGTAACCCTGGTTGAAGAAGGCGATCCATTTTTGTGCCATGACGGTCTCTTTGCTGGCCGGAGGAAGGGCTGCAAAGTAATTGTCTATCATGGTGTTGTAGTTATCGCTCCAAGCAGCGCTCCGACCTTCCAGTTCGATAGAGATATCCCTCCAGTGTTCCATGGAAGCGAGGATACCGGCTTCATAATGGGCCTGATCCCAGTTATTCAGCTCGGAGAGCATGAATTCAACCTCAGCATATTCCATGAAAACCGGAGCATATTTGGGGTTGAGAATAACGATAGCGGTGGTGGGGCTGTAGGCAGCGGGGCCATAGAAGCTTGGGCAAACCGCTTTTTTCCAGTAAGCTTGGGTTGGGCCTTCGGACATCCCATAAGGCATTCCCATGTAACCGGCGCTAGCCTTCCTGATCCGGGAATAAACCTGGAGGCGCGGATCGGTAAGGCCAAAGAAGGGGTTGATTTTGTCGTTCAGGGTATCATTGATTCCCTTCAGCATGTCGTTGATGGTCTTACAGGTTGTGAAGTCGTTCCTGGCACTGGTCCAAAAAGCGTCGTACAATGGAGAATTGTTGGGCGACTGGCCAATGTAAGCGAATTTTGCGTTATCATCGTTGGACGTCATGAAGCCATCTTCGCCAACTTCTTCGACCAAGGCTCTGGCAGCCGCGTAGTTGTCGGTGTTGGAGATTCGCATCGCGATACGGAGACGGAGTGAATTCCCGAATTTTTTCCAGAGTGTCATGTCGCCATCATAGATTACGTCACCGGAGGTAAATCCGCCGGCATCTTCATTGATCAGGTTGACAGCGGCAGCCAGTTCAGTCTGGAAAGCGGCATAGATGGCAGTCAGCCGGTCGTATTTGGGTGTGGGGATGGGGTTGACGGGGTCGTCGCCTTTGAAAGCTTCAGAATACGGGATATCTCCCCAGGTATCGGCCATGATCTGCATTGCCCATACTTTCAGGATGGTGGCGCAGGCGATCTGGTTGTTGTTATCGCCGCTGGTCCTGGCTTTTACCTTGGTTTCGGGATTGGTGTTCAGGCTGATGATCTCTACCAGGTTTTGGACATCGTGGTAAATAAATCTCCAGTACTGATTGTTGACGTTCTGGCGGATGGCAAAACGATCTTCCGATGGGTAGTTTCTCTGGCACCAGTATTGGGCATAGAGCAGGCTTTGACGGCCGCCCCACCATTCGTCGTAAATATCATCGCACAATCCTTTTTGTGCGGCTGTGAAGAGGGAGGCCGTGGTCACCTCGGCCGGTTGGTTGGGATTTTCGTTGATCTTGTCGAAGTTTTTGGTACATCCCATCATGAAGAGAACCAAAAAAGTCCCAAGTGAAAGTTTTATAAATGTTTTCATATTTTATGTCCTCTCGTGATTAAAAGTTAAAGCCAATGTTGAAGCCGAATGTTCTCGTTGAAGGCAATCCTGCGCCTTCAATACCCTGGATGTTTCCGGAGCTGTTACTTTGTTCAGGATCGATACCAACCATTGCGGTTCCCCAAGTGGCAAGATTTCTTCCGAAGAGACCGATTTTGAGGTTGTGGATCGGACCGGTCAATTTAGCCGGAATAGTATAGGAAAGGGTGATTTCACTCAGTTTTACGTAATTGGCGTCGAGGATGTTCTGGGCGGCCGGGCCGTTGTAGTGGTCAGTGGTCCAGGTATAGGCATCGATATTTTTGGTATTGACACCGGTAACCTGTGCAGTTCCGTCAGGGTTGTAAAGCACGTTACCATTTCCGTCGTATTTGGCAACCATTGCGTCGATTACGACACCGTCTTCGCGGATGTTGTTTTCGGCGGAAGCGGCCAGAATACCGGTATAGGTACCCCACATTTTGGTGGTGGAGAAGAATTTACCGCCACTCTGGATGTCGATCAGTACACGGAGGTCAAATCCGAAGATTTTAAATTCATTACCAATACCCAGGTTGAAATCGGGAAGAACCGAACCCAGGGATTTGACGGCTGAACTCAGGTAACGTCCGTTGGAACCCACCACTTTGTTTCCATTTTCATCATAAACGAAGTCAGTGCCCATCAGCTGGCCATATTCCTGACCTACTGCTGCATTGACGCTGATGTTGAAAGGTCCCACGCCCAATTGGAGGTTATCGATACCGGGATAGAGTTCAACAACCTGGTTGCGGTTGCGTGCGAAGTTGGCAGTGATGGTCCACTCGAAGTTGTTCTTTACGCGAACGGGAACGGCTGTTAAAAAGATTTCAACCCCTTTGTTGGTGATTTTCCCTGCGTTCAGTACCTGGTAGGTATAACCGGATGCACCAGAGACGGCTACCGGGATGATCTGGTCGAGGGATGCTTTGCTGTAGTAAGTAAAGTCAAGACCGAGTCTGTTCTGCAGGAAACGCAGTTCGGCGCCTACTTCCCACGAATTGGTCATTTCGGGTTTCAGGTCGGCGTTGTTGAGGGTGGTAGGTAAGGTATAGAGGCCGTAAGGCGGGAAATGGTAAGGATAACCGTCGGAATCGAGGAAGTTGGCATAAGTAAGGGAGGTCCGGTAAGGATCGGTGTCGTTACCAACACTGGCGAAACCTCCTCTGACTTTTGCGAAGGTGAGCCATTTGGCTTCTTTCACGGCGGGAAGTTCGGATACCACCCAGCTCAGTGATACTGAAGGATAGAGATAGGAGTTCTTTCCTTTAGGCAGGGTAGATGACCAGTCGTTACGCAAAGTGACATCGAGGTAGAGCATGCTTCTCCAGCCAAGGGATGCGCTTCCATAGAGACTGTTGATGCGTTTCCAGCTCTTGTAGTCGGTGGCCACGTTGGTGAGGGAGTTGCTGAGCGTGTAAAGTTCGGGGATAAGCAGTCCGCCGATGGTGGAACCGGCATTCATCTTGTAGTTGCGGTCCATCATATTGCCGCCCAAAGTGGCATTCAGGCGCCAGTCTTTGGCGAAGGTTTTATCAACCAGGAAGAGGAATTCTGCGTTCAACTCGGAGTTGGTACGTACCTGTTCGCGATAATAGGATTGGGAGGCGGAGCCGATGGCAACGCGTTCCTGGGTCCTGAAGGTATAGTTGTCAAGGTTCAGTTTTCCCTGAGCCCTTAACCAGCTGGTGATCTGCCAGGAAACGCCGACATTGCCGTAGTAGCGGTCTCTTTTATCGTTCTGGTAGTTCATGTTACGATCCCAGTAGGGGTTGTTGGAATAAGCAACAGTGGGATCATCCATGCTGCTACGGTTCCATGAACGCTGGGTTCCGTCGGGGTTCTTGTACTCTTTTTGAGCATACATATCGAGCTGACGCTGTCCCCATTGGTTGAAACGTTCTACCGGGTTGATGTCGCCATAACCGGTTTCGGCACGGCCTTTGGTTTTTGTTGAGATGTAGTTAACATCAGCGAAGGCGCGCAAATCTTTGGTGAGGTTAGCGGTGGCGCTCAGGTTAACGGTATAACGGTCGAGGGTGGAGTTGGGCATGTAACCTGACGAGTTGAAGGTTCCCAAAGCCAAGCGGACCTGTGCGTTTTGACCGCCGCTGTTGAAGGCAATGTTGTTGGTCCAGCCGATGCCGGTCTTGAAGAAGTCTTTCACGTCATGATCGGCTTTTTTCCACTCGATCGATTTGCCATAATTTTCGGTATCCCATGAATCGAAGCTGTTCCACGGACGATAATAAATCGGTTTTCCGGCGTATTGTGTACCGGAAAGGTCGATGCCGTAACCGAAATCGTTCAGGTATTTATCAACGGTGGTGGCATAGGCAGGGCCGAAGCTTTCGTCGATCCCGTAATCCATACCCAGGTCAAAAGATTGATAAGGATTGCCATCAGGGTCTGTGCCGGGGACTTTATAGTACCCGGAATTGTCGTTATAGTATTTCACTTCCCAGGTCGCATCCAAGCCGCCGTTACCTCCACCGTAATCGTATTGATACTTGGGAAGATAGGAAACCTGTTCGAAGCTCAGACCGGTATTGAATTCGATACCGATTTGTTTTCCTTTTTTCTGTTCACCTTTTTTGGTGGTGATGAGGATAACCCCGTTGGCAGCGCGTGATCCGTAAAGAGCTGCGGCGTTGGCGCCTTTCAGAACGGAGATGTCAGCAATGTCATCGGGATTGATGTCCTGCGCCATGTTACCATAGTCAAAACCACCGGCGCCACGAGCGGTGTTCGTTGTATTGAAATCGCTGTTGTCGATGATGGTTCCGTCGATCACGAACAGGGGTTGGTTGTTGCCGGAGATGGAGTTGATACCCCGGATCAGGATGCGGGAGGATCCAGCCATGTTACCTGTTGCCGAGGTAACCTGTACCCCTGCTACACGACCTGAAAGAGAATTGATCACGTTGGCTGAGCCGTCTGTTTGAAGGGCGCCGCCTTTGACATCCTGGACAGAATATCCCAGCGCCTTCTTTTCACGGGTGACACCCAGGGCGGTGACAACCACACCTTCCAGTTCCTGGATACTGGGTTGCAATACGACATTTACTACATTGTCTGTTCCCAGTACCAACTCCTGCGTCTTCATACCGACATAAGAGACCAGCAGGGTGTTGTTGTCTTTCGGTACAGTCAGCGAGTACTTGCCGTCAACATCGGTGATGGCCCCTACCGCAGTACCTTTTACGAGGATTGTGGCGCCTGGGATCGGGGCGCCATCATCTGAACTCGTGACCTTGCCCGTGATTGTTCTCTGGGCATTGGCAACCTGCATCCCTATGAAAAGCATAAGGGCAAGTAAAATTGTAAACTTTCTCATACAGTTGATTTTTTGTTAATAAAGTGTTAATAATCAGTTTCTTGATAAAAAATATCCGGACAATGCCTTAGCTGCTGTCCATCAGAATATATATGGTGAGTACGTTGCTGATGTTTGATTGGTTTAATGATGCAATTTTACTAATATCTTTTCATGAAACAAAAAACTAATTAACAAAAATTTAATATTTATTTAACAAGTTTTAACTTTTCACAGGAGGTCAGCCATTTATCTCAATGTCAAAGCTTTTAGGTAATAGAGGGCCGATTTACCTGAGCCGGCGATAAAAAAGTCCGAAAAGGAGGATCAGAAGGATATAAATCGCAGTGGTAGTGACTTTTATTTCCGGAAGAAACAATTGGATTACGGCAACGGTGATACAAATGGAGGTTAAAAGGTAGTATCCTTTTTTCCTGAGCTTCCGGATCATCAGCGTACCAGCGATCCCCAGCACGTGGAGGAAAAAACCTGTCACAAAGAAAAGCCGTACCATCCACGGATGATGAAAACCTTCAGGAACGTATAGGTTGACGACTTCACTGATAAACCGGGAATAGATGGTTCCTGCAAGGAACATCAGTGCTACAAGACTAAAATAGATAACTGAAAAGAGGCAAAAGACCGAGAGCAGTAAAGGCCGGTCCATTTTGATCCTTTGCTGTTCAGGATTAAAAGGTTGTATGTCTTCCGGTTGTATTCCTCCCGTCATGGTTTAACCCTTCATGGTTTTAATCTGTGTGGCATAAAGCAGCACAAAAGTTCCTGAAAGAAGTATGTCAAGAAAAACCGGTCCCCGGAGGTTCATAAAATACATCGGAGCAAGGATCAGCAGGATCTGGGAGATGGTATAAACATGAAAACCGACTTTCTTTAAGTGGAACATG
>ERZ1645192.124-NODE-124-length-52647-cov-23.254754_pt1 | contig 52647 bp, 50 predicted proteins | sample MGYA00575354_ERZ1645192 | MGnify/ENA primary metagenome ERZ1645192 (study PRJEB40844, sample SAMN11349763) | freshwater sediment metagenome | isolation source: river sediment | host: Sediment | place: India: Faizupur Khadar , New Delhi | collected 2017-02-21 ... | reverse complement strand
GACGGACAAGGTTTACCTGGTCAATTTTCCGGACAGATATTTCAGGCAATAGCCAAAAGGCAGTCGGCAGTACCAGTCAGCAGTCGGCAGTACCAGTCAGCACTCGGCAGTACCAGTCAGGATTAAGGATGGATTGACTATATTTGCGCATTCTCTTACCGGTGGAAATAATCGGGAAACTAACATACCGCAGGATATTCCTCTTCTGGGGGCCGCTGGCGCTGACGTGGCTGATGATGGCCTTCGAGCAGCCTCTCCTGATAGCCTTCATAGCAAGGCTGGGTGATGCGAAAGTAAACCTGGCAGCCTTCGGCATCGCCGGATCATTTGCAATGATCTTCGAAGCTCCGGTAATTATGCTTATGAGTACCTCCACAGCCCTGGTCACAGGACAACATTCGTACAGAAAGCTGAAGCACTTCGCAGATTTGCTTAATTCAGGCGTAACCCTTGTTCAGATGGTAATGCTCATCCCTCCGGTTTTCAGGTTCATCGTCATTGAACTGATGGGAGTGCCTGAAGAGGTTGCCCGGATTGCCCATACGGCACTGCTCATCTTCCTGCCATGGGCGGCATCTATCGGATACAGGAGATTTTACCAGGGAATCCTAATCAGGAATAATCTTACCAGGCGAGTCACATACGGAACCATGGTGAGGATGACTGTAATAATAACAGCAGGCATGCTGCTCTATTCCGCAGGCGTCAGGGGTGCTTATGTTGGTGCAGGAGCAATGTCACTAGCGGTCCTATCCGAGGCAATAGCAACGAGATTGATGGCGGCATCCGCCGTCAGGGCACTGGTCAGCAGGGATGACACGGAGAACGGACATCTCAATCTGAGAAATATTTCAAGATTTTATTATCCCTTGGCACTGACTTCGCTGCTCTCACTCGGAGTGCATCCTTTCGTGACGTTCTTCCTGGGCAGGAGCGCCATGGCGGTGGAATCCCTTGCCGTGCTGCCGGTGGTGAATTCACTTGTGTTTATTTTCAGAAGTATTGGCCTGTCATACCAGGAGGTAGTGATAGCCCTTGTAGGGAAACAGAGACAGAATTTCAGCCTGCTCCGGAATTATGCGGTCCTACTTGGATCAGTGGTGACGGTACTCATAGCATTAATTGCCTTTACCCCGCTGGCTGATATGTGGTTCACCGGCTTCTCAGGCCTTGACAGGGAACTTGCCGGTCTGTCATACCTTCCGCTGAGGATAATGATACTGCTTCCGGCACTGACAGTTTTGCTGAATTTTCAGCGCTCACTGTTTGTTGTCAACGGCACAACAGGACCAATCTCGGCAGCAACAGCCATCGAGCTCATAGGGATAATTGCCGTTCTGCTGGTGTGCGTGATATTCCTTGACATGGTGGGAGTGGTAGCCGCCTCAATAGCATTTGTGGCAGGAAAAGGGATGTCAACCCTGTATCTTTTGCCAGGGCAGAATGCAATTGTAAAGAGGTGGAGGGTACAGGCATTTTGCTGAATTCAATGTGTATATTTGTGTGAGAGAATCAATTTCACTGCCATGAAATCATACCGTAAGGAATTCTGGATTGAAACGCTGCATCGCAGGGATTATGTCAATATTACACGCCAGGTGGAAAAATGCCTGGAAGAGAGTGGCATCAGGGAAGGACTCATCCTGATCAATCCGATGCACATAACTGCGAGCGTTTTCATAAATGATGACGACAGCGGGTTGCATAATGACTTCGAAGAGTGGCTGGAAAAGCTCGCTCCGGAGAATCCGCATTCACAGTACAGGCACAACAGTTTCGAAGACAACGCCGATGCACATATGAAGCGGCAGCTAATGGGACGTGAAGTGGTGGTTGCTGTGACCAACGGGCGGCTTGACTTTGGCCCGTGGGAGCAGATATTCTACGGTGAGTATGACGGAATGAGGAGGAAGCGAGTCCTGGTGAAGATAATCGGAGAATAGGCAGTAGGCAATAGGCATCAGGCAGGAGTGTTGACAAATTATGCCATAACGGCATGACCATCAGCTATTTCACTACTGCCTATTGCCTACTGCCTATTGCCTATTGCCTGTTACAATTTCATATCCTCAATGACGGCATCAATCCGTTTATCAAGTTGCTGCCACAGTTCCTCGAACTGAGAAGATTCCTTCATACTTGTATTGGCACTGAAATAGAACTTGATTTTTGGTTCTGTTCCTGAGGGGCGAACCGAAATTTTTGTACCGTCGGCGAGGAAGAACTGAAGGACGTTTGACTTTTCAAAGTCAAGGGGAGTCGTGACCCCGGTGGCCGGATCAGTTGAGACAAGCAACTGGTAATCATCGATCCTTGCCACCCTGCTGCCTGCAATGCTGGCAGGCGGATTGGTGCGGTAGCCTTCCATCATGCCCTTGATCTCAGCTGCTCCTTCAGCACCTTTCCTGACTACATTGACCAGTTTCTCCCTGTAAAGTCCGTATTCTGCATATATATCCAGCAACAGTTCCCATATAGATTTGCCGCGGTCGGCTGCCCATGCTGCAGCCTCTGCGATGAGGGCGCATGATGCCACCCCGTCTTTATCCCTTACGTAATCGCCCGGGAGGTAGCCGAAGCTCTCCTCACCACCACCGATATATTTTTCCTTTCCTTCGAGATCACGCATAAGTGCTGCAAAGAACTTGAATCCGGTAAGCACGTTGTAGCACCTGACCCCGTTTTCAAGAGCTATTGCGTCAAGCAGGCCCGAGGTCACTATTGTTTTGATAATGTATTCATTACCCTTAAGTTCCCCATTTATTTTCTTCTGCGAGATTATGTACCATGTCAGCAGGGCTCCTGTCTGGTTCCCGTTCAGCAGCACAAATTCGCCGGATGGTTTTCTCACCGCAATTCCAAGGCGGTCGGCATCCGGGTCGGTAGCCATTACGAGATCAGCATTCTTCTCACGAGCCAGGCCGAGGGCCATTGCCAGTGCATCCGGCTCTTCGGGGTTCGGTGACCTCAGGGTGGGGAAGTTGCCGTCAGTAATACTCTGCGCTTCAACTGAATAAACGTTATTGAAACCGTACATTTTCAGTAGCTGCGGGACCATTTTGTAACCGGTGCCATGTAGGGGTGTATAAACGATACCCATGTCGGAATTCCGCCTGATTATCTCAGGATTGAGGCTCAGTTTCAGAACTTCGTCGAGGTACTTTTTATCAGTCTCCTCGCCAAGCATTATGATCTTTGAAGGGTCTCCGCCGCCTGCAATTTCAGTCACTGACTTTATGCTCCGCACCTCATCGATAATTCCCTTATCGTGCGGTGAAACAACCTGTCCGCCGTCATTCCAGGAAACCTTGTACCCGTTGTACTCCTTCGGGTTGTGAGAGGCTGTTATTATGACGCCGGCGTCACAGCCGTACAGCCTGATTGCATAGGACAGTTCAGGCGTCGGCCTCAGTGACTCGAACAGGTATGCGGTGAAGCCGTTTGCCGTAAAGATGTCAGCAGCAACTTTTGCGAAATAGCTGCTGTTGTTGCGGCAGTCGTATGCAATTGCAACCTTTATGGAGGAGGTATCGGCGGCATGTTTTTTCAGGTAGTTTGACAGTCCCTGTGTTGCCATCCCCAGGGTGTAGCGGTTCATCCTGTTGGTGCCGGCGCCCATAATGCCGCGAAGCCCGCCTGTACCGAACTCAAGGTCCTGATAGAAAGCATCAATCAGAGCCTTCTCGTCGTGGTCCATCATATGCTTTACCTCGCTGCGGGTAGGTTCGTCAAACTCTTCTCCGAGCCATGCTGAAGCTTTTTTCCTGATTTCTTCGATGTTGATCATAGTCTGTCGATTTTTGAGATACAGTTTTTAAGGCTTGTGCGCCAATGCGGTATTGTGAGATTGTATGCTTCTTTTATGCTTGTTTTGTCTAGCACGCTGTATGCCGGTCTTTTTACCTTTGAGGGCCATGCTGAGCTCCTGACGGGAATGACAGCGCACTGAGACTGTGCTTCCCTGATAATCTCACAGGCAAGGTCATACCAGCTGCAGACGCCTTCATCCGAATAGTTGAAGATACCCGGGACGAAGTTGTGCTTGTTGCGGATCACGCCGCTGATAATTTCCATAATGGCATTTGCAAGGTCGGCAGCGTAAGTCGGTGAACCCACCTGGTCAAAGACCACGCTGATGTCTTGCGACGAACCCGCCTTGCGGAGAATGGTTTTGACGAAATTGTTTCCGTAGGAAGAGTATAGCCATGATGTCCTGATGATCATTGTGTTAGGCCAGGCAATTGCAGCCTTTTCACCTCCCAGTTTGCTGCGCCCGTACGCTGATGCAGGTGAGGGAAAGTCATCCTCGGTATAGGGGACAGGGCTGTTGCCGTCGAAGACATAATCAGTTGAGATGTGAATGAGCCTGCAGTCGGTTCCACTGAGGGCGCTGACAATATTTATCACCCCTCCGGCATTGATCAGGGTTGCCAGCTTTTCCTCTTCCTCAGCTTTGTCTACTGCAGTGTAGGCGGCACAGTTGATGATCCATGAAGGATCGGCTGACTTAATGAAAGCAGCCGTTGCCCCGGCATCGGTTATATCAAGTTCGCCGGTATCGGTGAAGATGAATTCATAGCCACTGTAACGGGTTGACAGTTCCCTGATTTCGCTTCCAAGCTGTCCGGAAGAGCCGGTCACCAGAATGGTTGTCATAAGCTGAAGATGAAGTTCGTTGAAATATCCCTGAAGAACGGCTGTTTCATGTCTTTGGGACTTATGACCGGAGTTTCTCCGCCAAGCATCCAATCAATACCCAGTGCAGGGTCCAGGGCATTTATTCCCCGTTCATGCGCAACCGAGTAGGTGTTGTCACACTTGTAAAGTACTATTGCCCTCCCGCTGAGAACCGAGAAGCCGTGGGCAAATCCTTTCGGAATGAGGAACTGAAGTTTCTTTTCAGAGTCAATTATAAGCCCGAACCATTTTCCGAATGTTGGGGAGCCTCTGCGGATATCAAGAGCAACGTCATAAATCTGCCCTTCGATCACCCTTATCAGTTTTGCCTGGGCAAACGGTTCCTCCTGGTAGTGGAGTCCGCGGATTACACCCCTGGTGGAACTTGACTCGTTGTCCTGGACAGGTTCGTAGACAATTTCGTTATTACTGTATTTAAGCTTGTTATAACTCTCGAAGAAATACCCGCGGGCATCATAGAAGACATCAGGTTCAATAATAAGCAGGCCCGGGAAATCAGTCTTGTGTACTTTCATTGTCAGACCTGTTCGTTTGCCACTTTCATAAGATACTGTCCGTATTGGCTCTTGGCCAGTGGTTTGGCCAGTTCGACAAGTTTCTCCCTGGTTATGAAACCATTTTTGTAAGCTATTTCCTCTATACAGGATGCACTGAGTCCCTGTCTTTGCTCCAGAGTTGCAATGAAGTTGGAAGCCTGCAGTAGGCTGTCGAAGGTTCCTGTATCAAGCCATGCCATTCCGCGTCCCAGTAGTTTTACATCCAGTTTGCCTTCCTGAAGGTAGAGCCTGTTCAGGTCCGTTATTTCAAGTTCTCCGCGTGGTGAGGGTTTGAGGTTTCGTGCCCGCCCTGCAACAGTGTTATCATAAAAATAAAGACCTGTCACTGCATAGTTTGATTTCGGCTTTTGTGGTTTTTCCTCTATGCTTACAGCCTTCAGGTCAGAGTCGAACTCAACAACCCCGTAACGCTCGGGGTCATTTACAGCATACCCGAAGACCACGGCACCTTCCTTCAGGGTGGCAGCCTGCTTGAGTATGCTGCCGAAACCATGGCCGTAAAAGATGTTATCACCCAGTATCATGCAGACATGATCATCACCGATGAAGTCTTCCCCTATAATGAATGCCTGGGCGAGGCCGTCAGGGGATGGTTGCTCGCGGTAGGTAAAGTTCATTCCGAGCCTTGATCCGTCACCGAGCAATGCCCTGAAACTTGGCAGGTCACGCGGAGTTGAGATTATAAGCACATCGCGGATTCCTGCCAGCATCAGTGCTGAAAGAGGGTAATAAATCATGGGCTTGTCATACACTGGCAGCAGCTGTTTTGAAATGGCTTCAGTGATCGGATGAAGCCTTGTGCCGGATCCGCCGGCAAGGATAATTCCTTTCATCAGCAAATATTTAGTTACACAGATGACAAAAATAGGAAAAAGAGCTAATCGGAACAGCGGCTATGATGCTTCTGCCGCTTTTAATTCTTATATCCTGAAAATCTGTTCTTTGTTCAACGCCGGATCAAAAAAATAATTATCTTTGCAACCTGTTTTTAATCAACATAATGTCTAACTTATTAAGTTTCAATTAATTTATTAAAGATGAGTGAAATTAATGAAAACGCCGGCAGCATTGCAAACGAAGAGGTCAACGTGAATGAGACCGGAGCGGAAGCAGCAAAGGCTAAAGAAGTTGTGGTTGAATCAGCAGGCGAGATGGCTGCTGAGGAACAGCCCATTCTGAAGGAAAAGAAAGAAAAAAAGGTGAAGGCTGAAGTATCAGCAGCAGCAGCAGTGACACCTGAAGAGTTTGACTGGGATTCATATGAAAAGGATGGTTTTTTATCAAAGAGGAGCCGTGCCGACCAGGAGAAGCAGTATGAAGAGACCCTTTCAACTGTGGCAGTTGATGAGGTTGTAGATGGTACAGTAATTTCAATGAATAACCGTGAAGTGGTTATCAACATCGGGCAGAAGTCCGAGGGTGTGGTGAGCCTTAACGAATTCCGCTATAATCCCGACCTCAAGGTAGGTGACAAGGTAGAGGTCTATGTTGAGAGCCAGGAAGACAAGAAAGGCCAGCTGGTTCTTTCACACAAGAAAGCCAGGGCTTACAATTCATGGGACCGTGTCAATTCGGCCCTTGAAAACAATGAGATTATTACAGGTTACATCAAGTGTCGTACCAAGGGTGGTATGATAGTTGACGTCTTTGGCATCGAGTCGTTCCTTCCCGGATCACAGATTGATGTCAAGCCGATCCGTGATTACGACGTTTATGTAGGCAAGACCATGGAGTTCCGGGTTGTGAAAATCAACCAGGAGTTCAAGAACGTGGTTGTGTCACACAAGGCACTTATAGAAGCCGAACTCGAGCAGCAGAAGAAAGAGATCATCTCCAGGCTCGAAAAGGGACAGGTACTCGAGGGTACCGTCAAGAACATCACCTCGTACGGTGTATTTATTGATCTCGGCGGTGTTGACGGACTTATTCACATAACCGATCTCTCATGGGGCAGGGTCAACCATCCCGAGGAGATCGTTCAGCTTGACCAGAAGCTCAACGTGGTTATTCTCGACTTTGATGATGACAAGAAGAGAATCGCACTCGGTCTCAAGCAGCTGACACCTCATCCGTGGGATTCGCTCAGCGAAGGTCTGAAGGTTGGGGACAAGGTCAAGGGCAAGGTTGTTGTCATGGCTGACTACGGTGCATTCGTTGAGATTGCAACCGGTGTTGAGGGTCTGATCCACGTATCAGAGATGTCATGGTCACAGCACCTGCGCAGCGCACAGGAGTTCATGAAAGTAGGCGATGAAGTTGACGCAGTAATCCTGACCCTTGACCGCGAGGAGCGCAAGATGTCTCTTGGCATCAAGCAGCTCAAGCCCGATCCATGGGAAAACATCGAACAGAAATACAGCATCAACTCGCGTCACAAGGCACGCGTCCGCAACTTCACCAACTTCGGAGTATTCGTTGAGATAGAGGAAGGCGTTGACGGTCTTATACACATCTCTGACCTTTCATGGACGAAGAAGATCAAGCATCCGGCTGAGTTTACCGCCATCGATGCAGAGATTGACGTGGTGGTCCTCGAGATAGACAAGGAAAACAGGAGACTGAGCCTTGGTCACAAGCAGCTGGAAGAGAATCCATGGGATGTATTTGAAGATCTCTTCACAGTTGACTCCATACATGAAGGAACCGTTATCGAGGTCTTTGACAAGGGAGCCATCATTGCACTTCCTTACGGTGTGGAAGGCTTTGCAACTCCGAAGCATCTTGTGAAGGAAGACGGTACACAGGCAGCTGTCGAGGACAAGCTTAACTTCAAGGTGATCGAATTCAACAAGGGAGCCAAGAAGATCATAGTGTCACACAGCCGTGTATTCGAGGATGAAAGAAAGGGTTCTGAAACAGCTTCAAAGCGTTCAGAGAGCGAAAACACCAAGAAGGCAGCCCGTAAGATCAAGGCCAGCCTTGAGAAGACAACTCTCGGAGACATTACTGAGCTTCAGGCCCTCAAGGACGAGATGGAAGAAAAAGAAGCTAAAAGTGTAGGTAAAAAGAAAAAATAACCTTATTTTTAGTTGCCAAAATTATCAGTTATGGACTTCAATATCGACAACAAGAAACAGTGCACGGTTATAAGCATTGAGACTGAGAAGCTTGATACTCACATTGCACCCTCTCTGAAATCTGAGCTGGTGCTTATCTCCGGCAAGGGAGAGAGGAACATTATTCTTGATCTCAGGAAGTGCCAGTACTGCGATTCATCAGGGCTGAGCGCCATTCTTGTGGCAAACAGGCTCTGCAAGAACGCCGGAGGTACTTTTGTGCTCTGCGGGCTGAATGAAGCTGTGGAGAGGCTGATTACAATCTCGCAGCTTGATACTGTACTCTCCATAACCGCTGATACCGAAGAAGCAGAGAAACTCATCTCCTGAGCAGAAGCAGTGGCATGGCTTTCAGGCTGACAATACTCGGCACAAGCTCTGCGCTGCCCACTTCAGACCGATATCCTACCGCTCATGTACTTAATGTGCATGAGCGGTTGTTTTTAATAGACTGCGGTGAAGGAACTCAGATGCAGATGCGACGTTACAGGATTCGCTTCGGCCGTATCAACCATATTTTTATCAGCCATCTTCACGGTGATCACTTCTTCGGGATTTATCCTCTTCTCTCAACCTATAACCTGATGGGAAGAAAGACACCGCTCCACCTCTATGCCCCGGATCAGGCAGAGGAACTCATAAGCAGGCACCTGGCTGATTTTGACATCCACCTCGGATTTGACCTTACAGTGCACACTGTCTCGGGACGCAGCATGAAAAAGATCCTTGACGACAGGCGGGTTGAGGTGTTCTCCTTTCCGCTTAAGCACCGGATACCAACATACGGATACCTTTTCAGGGAAAAGATGCCTGACCGCAACATGATTAAGGAGAAGATAGCTGAATACGGGTTGTCAATCGAAGAGATTGCAACGGCACGCAGGGGTGGTGACATAATCCGTGACAACGGCGTGGTCATTCCATGCACCCGGGTCACGATGGAACCGCGCCGGCCTGCCTCATATGCCTTCTGCAGTGACACCGGCTGGTTCAAAAAGCTTCATGAATATGTCAGTGGTGTTGATCTTCTTTATCACGAAGCTACTTTCGGGACCGACAATGATGAACTTGCCGTAAAAACCCGCCACTCGACGGCGGCCCATGCGGCGAAGGTGGCCCTGGAAGCGGACGCAGGAAGGCTTTTGCTGGGCCATTTTTCGGCCCGTTACAGGTCAACAGCAAAGCTCGAAGAGGAGGCACGCAGCATCTTTCCTGCAACCGAAGCCGCCCGGGAGGGTAACACATATGAGATCGGCTGATGACCGCGTAAACTCAGATTAATTATCTTTGACCCCTTGATAACCTCCTTAAAAAATCACAGGTGCAGGAAAAAATCTTGATCCTCGATTTCGGATCCCAGTATACACAGCTGATAGCCAGACGTGTAAGGGAACTGAACGTATATTGCGAAATTCATCCATTCAACCATTTTCCCAAACCTGACAGCAGCGTGAAGGGAGTAATCCTTTCAGGCAGCCCGTGGTCAGTACGTGATGAAAAAGCACCATTCCCCGACCTCTCGGAAATAAAGGGCAAACTGCCTCTGCTTGGGGTATGTTACGGTGCACAGTACCTTACCCATGGATACGGAGGGGAAGTAATGCCCTCCAATACCCGTGAATACGGCAGGGCGAAACTTGTTTCTGTTGACACCTCGGATGCCCTCTTCAGAGGAATCTCACCCGGGTCACAGGTATGGATGTCACATGGTGACACAATTGTCCGGACGCCTGACGGTTATATAATCACCGGCTCAACCGGGGATGTCAGGGTAGCGGCATTCAGGATTGCAGGTGAAGATACATGGGGCATTCAGTTTCATCCGGAAGTCTACCATACCACCGAGGGTACAGAAATGCTCGGCAACTTCGTAAGGGGAATCTGCGGTTGCCATGCTGAATGGACTCCGGAATCGTTCGTCGGGATGACCGTACGCTCACTAAGGGAGCAGCTTGGAAATGACAGGGTTGTGCTTGGCCTGTCCGGCGGCGTCGATTCATCTGTTGCCGCGTTGCTGCTTGACAGGGCCATCGGTGACAGGCTGACTTCGATATTCGTTGACAACGGCCTGCTCCGCAAGCACGAGTATGAGGCAGTTCTGGATGCCTACAGGAGGATGGGTCTGAATGTAAGAGGTGTAGACGCCTCATCTGATTTCGTGGAAGGGCTTGCTGGTGTTAATGATCCCGAAACCAAGCGGAAGATTATAGGTCGCATATTCATTGAAGTTTTTGACCGCGAGGCTCACATGGTACAGAATGTAAAATGGCTTGCACAGGGAACAATATATCCTGACGTAATCGAGTCAGTCTCCGTTAACGGGCCTTCAGCTACAATCAAGTCACATCATAATGTAGGAGGGTTGCCTGAAAAAATGCATCTGAAGGTAATCGAGCCTCTCCGGCTGCTGTTCAAGGATGAGGTCAGGAGGGTCGGACATGCACTTGGCATGCCTGATGAGATCCTTGGCAGACACCCATTCCCGGGACCCGGCCTGGCAATCAGGATAGTAGGCGAGGTCACACCAGCCAAGCTTGAAACGCTGCGTGATGCCGATGAGATATTCATTTCAGGGCTGAAGAAGAACGGATTTTATGATAAGGTATGGCAGGCAGCTGTAATTCTGCTGCCTGTGCAGTCAGTGGGGGTGATGGGCGACGAGCGCACCTACGAGAATGCAGTGGTCCTCAGGGCGGTGACTTCAACTGACGGAATGACAGCAGACTGGAGCCATCTGCCTCATGAGTTCCTAGCAGAGGTTTCAAACCAGATAATCAACAGGGTAAAAGGGGTAAACAGGGTGGTTTACGATATCAGTTCAAAGCCACCGTCGACAATAGAGTGGGAATAAAGTACTGATCTGAGTGCCGGGGCAGCGAGTCAGCTTGTCACGGTTTAAGGGCCGCGACTGCCCGGAATATTGGGAACGGTATTTGCAGTTAAGACAAGAGAAAAAACCGGAAATGATAAAGAAGCTTATAGTAACGATTACTGTCACCCTGCTGATTCAGGGTACCGCTCTCAGGTCACAGGGACTTACCCAGGAGACCTTCAAGCTTGGCAAAACCCTTGCCCTGCTTGAAGCCATCTATGTTGACAGCGTCGACATTTCGGCCCTTACGGAGCAGATGATAACAAGCACCCTTCGCAACCTCGACCCTCACTCGGTCTATATACCCGCAAAGGATGTCCAGGAGGAGAATGAACCCCTGCAGGGTAATTTTGAGGGAATTGGAATACAGTTCAATCTCCTTAATGATACGATTATAATAATATCTCCAATCCCCGGAGGACCGTCAGAAGAGGTGGGAATAATGGCCGGTGACAGGATAATATCCATTGCCGGAGAGAAGGTTACAGGAGTAGGCATGAACACCACCGGTGTACAGAAGAGGCTCAGGGGGCCGAAGGGAACAAAAGTTAATGTGTCGGTCTTCAGGAAAGGTGAGAAGGAATTGCTGGATTTCACAATAACGCGTGACAAGATACCTGTTAACAGCCTTGATGCCGCATACATGCTGACAGACAATGTGGGCTATATCAAGCTCAGCCGTTTTTCAGAGCAGACAGCTGTTGAGTTTTCACAGGCTGTCGCGAAGCTCAGGTCAGGCAACATGGAACACCTGGTGATTGATCTTCGCGGTAATTCGGGAGGTTATATGGTTCCTGCGGTTCAGATTGCCGATGAACTTCTTTCCGGGGAGGAACTAATTGTCTACCTGGAGGGGTTGCATACATCGAGGCAGGAGTACCAGAGTGCACCGTCAGGAGAGCTTACCAGGGCACGTGTTGCCGTTCTGCTTGATGAGGGTTCGGCATCAGCCAGTGAGATCCTGGCAGGTGCGGTGCAGGATTGGGACAGGGGCGTGATAATCGGACGCAGGAGTTTTGGCAAGGGATTGGTGCAGAACAGATTCGCGCTGCCTGACGGTTCTGAGATCAGGCTTACGATTGCGAGATACTATACCCCTTCGGGCCGGTCAATTCAGACTCCTTACGATGAAGGCTTCGACAAATATTTCCAGACATTTTACAGCCGGTATTTCAACGGGGAACTGATCCATCCTGACAGCCTTAACCTGCCTGACTCCCTTAAGGCCTATACAATCAGAAACAAACGGGTGGTTTACGGCGGCGGAGGCATTAGTCCTGACATCTTTATACCTATTGACACTACCTATTATTCCGATTATTACCGGGACCTGATACGAACCTCAACGCTGACCAACTACATGCTATCCTACACTGACCGTAACCGTGCTCAGCTAACACGGAGGTACAGGAGTTTTGAAGTATTCAACAGGGATTACAGAATTGATCCTGAGGCCATTGAAGGACTGAAGGAGGCGGGGGAGAAGAATGGAGTCAGGTTTGATCAGGCGCAGTTTGATATATCCGCACCGGAGATAAAATCTGTCATGAAGGCGCTGGTTGCCCGTGACATCTGGGATATGAACGAGTATTTCATGGTTGTCAATGAGAATGACTTTGCCATTTCCAGGGCTCTTGGGGTACTGAATGACAACGGGTTGTACGAAACGCTTCTCGGTTATCGCAAACCACAGTGATGAAGCTTCTTGCAAAGACACATTACGGTCTTGAACAGGTTCTGGCTGAGGAACTTAAAAGCCTTGGTGCGACCGGTGTAAGCATTCTGAACCGTGCGGTCGCCTTTGATGGTTCAAAACTTCTTTTGTATTCCGTCAATTACCGCAGCCGCCTTGCATTGTCGGTTCTCATGCCTGTATCTTCGTTCGGTATTTCAGGTCAGAAAGACCTGTATAACGGAGCCGTGGCAGTGGAATGGGATCGTTACCTTGATCCCTCGAAGACTTTTGCAGTTACGGCAGTCGTAAATTCCCCCCATTTTCCCCATTCGGGCTATGCTGCACTGGTAGTGAAGGACGCCATTGCTGATTTTTTCCGCAGGCTCACTCTCGGGCGCCCATCGGTGGATTCGAAGGACCCTGACCTGCTGGTGAATGTACATATAAGCAACAACAGGGTGACAATTTCACTTGACTCAACCGTGGTACCCCTGTACAGGAGAGGTTACCGCCAGGGAATGTCAGAAGCGCCTCTGGGCGAAGTGCTTGCAGCGGGGATGATAGCCCTTTCGGGCTGGAAGCCGGGAACACCGCTGGTTGATGGAATGTGCGGATCGGGTACAATTGTTGCGGAAGCCGGGCTCATGGCCTGCAATATTGCGCCGGGAAGAAAAAGGAAGAGCTTCGGTTTCATGAGGTGGAAGGATTTTGATGCCGCTCTTTTCAGGTCAGTCAGGTTCGATGCAGAAAAACGTGAAAGAAAGTCACCGGTGAAGATTTTCGGCAGTGATATATCTGCTGAAGCGTGTGCCATAGCAATGACCAACATTAAAGCAGCAGGCCTGGAGGATACCGTTGAGATAGCGGAGCGGGATTTCTTTGCATCACCTCCGCCGGCTGTAAACGGAACCCTGATTATCAACCCTCCCTATGGACGCCGCCTGGAGACACCGGATAACAGTGAATTCTATGGCAGGATAGGCTCTGTACTCAAGCACAGTTACGAAGGCTATGCAGCCTGGATACTGTCAGGTGATCCGGTTGCACTTAAAAAGGTTGCGTTGAAGCCTTTTCGCAAGTTTGACCTGCTCAACGGTGATATTGAGTGCCGGTTCCAGGGGTATGAGCTCTATGGCGGAACCAGGAAAAGAAGAGAAGGTTCGGATACCTGAAAGACATTTTGTTGTTACCTGTGCAACCAAAGCCGGAAAATGGTTGTCATATCCAAAATAATAAGATGGTATGTTGGCTTTTATCAACAATAATCTATTTTTGTTACTCGTTCTAGCTTTGGATACTTGCACAGAGGCCCGATGAGCTTTGACCTTGAAAATCTTGTGAGCGACCTTGACATCAGAGGAGCAGTCCTTTATTACAAGGGAAATGTTGATTCGGACACGATAACGAAGGCTCTGGACCTTGTGGAAAAAAAGCTGTTTGCGACGCGTGAAGCCCCGAGGCTGAGAAAGAAGGTTTACAACGTGCTTGTTGAGAGCCTTCAGAACCTCTATCATCACTCAGACAGGGTGCCAAGAGGTTACCATGCTGCCAGGCCTGACAGATTCGGGCTGGTGGTGATGGAAAAAATAGGCAGGGGTTATCGCATCACAACATGTAATTTTGTGGCAGCTGTGAGAGTTAAGGAGCTTGAAGAGAAACTGACCCGGATAAACCGTTCCACGCCTGATGAGATTAAGGAACAATACAAGGATATCCTTAATCATCAGGAGATTACGGCGAAAGGGCTTGGCGGGCTGGGGTTGCTTGACATAGCCAGGAAGACAGGCCACCGCATTGATTTCAGGTTCAAGAAATACGATAACCTGAATACTGCTTTCCGGCTCAGTGCTGTAGTGGCACAGGTATAGAAAGACTAACAAAAACAGATAGTTATGGAACCGATCATCATTGAAGGAACGCCTAAGACACCATCTATAAAATTTGACACGAAGGATGGTGTATTTGAAATCAAGGGGAGGTCAATACCCGAAAACTCGGTGGAATTCTACAAGCCGCTGAATGAGTGGCTCGACCAGTACATGCAGACTCCGCTTGACAAGACTGTTGTAAACATCCGCCTGGAGTATTTCAATACTAGCTCATCCAAGTGCATACTTGACGTTTTCAAGCGCCTGGAGGCTATTCACAGGTCAAAACATGACGTGGAAATCAACTGGTTTTACGAGGAAGACGACGAGGATATGCTGGAGGCAGGTGAGGACTATGATTCAATCATCAAGGTGCCGTTCAAGATGATCGAGATAGTCGAGTAAAACGGCTCCGGCACAGCGTCAGATCGGTTATAGTATTAAAAGGGGGTATCTGTCATAAGGCAGGTACCCCCTTATATTGTGTACTTCAGGTTCTTTCGCGCTTCGCGCGCATAACCCTGATAAACTTGTCGGAAGAATCCAGGATTCGGTGCAGTACCCTGAAATAGAGCAGGATGTAGAGGCACAGGGTCATGAACCATATTACTGCCGTGTTGACTGCCAGGGTACCGGCAAAGAGCCCGAAAACCTGCTTCTGCGGTGCATAGAAGTGAGCTTTCACCATCGGATGCCCCGGGTCATAGAATATCTGATCATAATTCTGGTAGAGCCTGTCGCGGTAGCGCTTGATCTTATCCTTTTCGTTGTCGTTCCTGACAAACTCTTCCAGGGATTCATTTGTGTGCTGTTTCTTCATCAGGATGAATGATTCCCTGTCAAGGCGCTCGAATCCCATGATGGCCTGGTCACGTGCCTCCACTGCTTTCCTCGACACCTCAATATAGTAACGCCTGACTCTTTCAATATAATCACGTGCCGCAGCGATAGCCTCAGCCGTGATGGCATCAGGGCTGATTATACGCAGGTCAAAGGGTACGGCTGCTGTAAAACCGAGCTCCTCTTCAATCTCGTTCCTGATCAGCATCATGTCATTTACAGATGATTCGTCAAGCCTCTCTCGCTCCAGGCTGCTCTCGAGTCTCGAAAGAATGCTTTTCATCTCGTTGTACCAGATGTCTTTCCTGAACTTGGCGGTGCTTATCGCCTTGTCAAAACTGTAAAACTGCTTTTCAAACCTGTTGTTTATGAACTGGTCAACTGCCAGTGCCTCGTAACCCCACCTGGCGGCAATGATCTCACCATAGACCGGTATCGAGACTGGTGAGGAAATTGTCGGATTAAGCTTGTCATACTTTACTATTATACCGCTCAGAATAATCTGCGGAATGACGAGGAACGGAATCAGAATGTATATTGTGACCACCGTCTTGAAACTGTCTGAAATGAGCAGACCCATCATGTTTGACGTGGCCCAGCATGAAAAGAGTACAAGCCAGTATTCGAACCACATTCCGCGGATGCCGAAAATCGAGTTTCCTACCGCAACAAAAGATGCGGCCTGGATTGCCGAGATCAGGAACTGAACGCCTATCTTGGAGAGAAGGTAACTGTTCCAGCTGAGATTAAGGAATGCCTCCCGCTTGAGTATCTTTCTGTCCTTGATAATCTCTTCTGCACTGACTGTCAGTCCCATGAATATTGCCACAATAACTGACATGAATATATAGACCGGAAGATTGCTGTTCTGAAGCAGGGTATAGGCAGGCTTGCTTACGCTTTCGTCAAAATACCTTATTATAAAAGCCAGGAACAGAGCAAGTACCGGCGCTTCGAGAAGGGTGATGACAAGGTACTGGGAGTCTGAGAGTTTGGCCAGAATGTCACGCTTGACGAACACAGCCAGTTGCCTGATCCTGCCCGGTGTCCTGAGTGTTATCTCAGGAATGCCATTACCCCCTTTTGGATGCGGCGGACGCTCTTCGCGCCGGGAATTGAAATATGCGCTCCATTCTGCCGGTGATACCTTCCTGGTCATTGTAGGCCGTCCGAATTCATCAAGCACTTTTGACTCAACGATGCTGAAGATCTGTTCCGGATTGACATTTCCGCATGCATGGCACTCACTGTCATTGTATCGGGGAAGTTGGACCCTGTCCTTGAAGTAGTCGATGGCCCTTACCGGGATGCCGTAATAGACCATGTATCCTCCGGTATCAAGGAAAATGAGCCTGTCAAACATCTTAAAGATGTCTGAGGAGGGCTGGTGGATAACGACGAAGATCAGTTTGCCCTTGAGTTTGAGGTCATTAAGAAGGTCGAGGATATTCTCTGAATCGAGTGAAGAGAGCCCTGATGTAGGCTCGTCGAGGAACATGATTGCCGGTTCCCTGATCAGTTCCAGTGAGATATTGAGCCGTTTGCGCTGCCCTCCTGAGATTTTTTTGTTGAGCGGCGTGCCCACCTTCATGTCCTTTATGTCAAAAAGGCCAAGGCTGTGAAGCACGTCTTCCACCTTACGTGAGATGGCCTCGTCATCAAGGTTGCCGAAGCAGAGTTTCGCATTGTAGAAGAGGTTCTCGAAAACCGTAAGCTCTTCGATGAGGAGATCGTCCTGAGATACAAATCCTATCAGCCCCTTGATCTTTTCCGGTTCGTTGTGTATGTTGATGCCGTTGATCAGCACCTCGCCCGAATCAGGTCTGTTGGTTCCGTTAAGGACGCTCAGCAGGGTTGATTTGCCTGCCCCTGAGGCTCCCATAATTCCGATGAGCCTTCCTGATTCTTCAGCGAAGCTCATTCGGTGCAGTCCTACCTGTCCCCCCTTGAACTTGTACTCTATTTCGTTAACCTCGTACACCACCCTTGAGGCCAGGGCGCTTTCATCGAGGAATTGACGTATGACCTCTGAATAGTAGATGGGTTTGCTGCTCATGAACTTGAGTGAGGCGCCCCTCTCGAAGAGGTACACCCTGTCTTCATGCCTCAGCTGGCCGCTGAGGAGGAGCTCCCCGGTACCGAATGACCTGATAAAGAGCATGTCAGCCAGTGGCAGGTTGAGAACCCTTACCTGACCCCTGAATGAGTCATTTACAATATGGTGAGCCTTTTCATAGCTGGCAGACCTGTCACTGTCAATAACCAGTATCTGTGATGATTCCGGAACCTCTTCCCTTGAAGAGAGAACGAATTGCTGAATCAGCTGGTAGTCTTCCGGGTTGATGTTGAAACCTTCCGCTGCTGTAATTATGAACTCAAGCTCGGTATTGCTTACTCCTTTATGGTCAGACCGGCAATATTCCAGGAGCTGCACCAGAACAATGATTTTCTGGTTGAGGGTTAGCTGCATCCCGATATCGAAACAGATCTTGATGATCCTGACGGATATCGAGGAGTTCCGGCGGGCTTCCTTCCCTTTTTTGAGTCTCTCCTGAGCTTCGGCATAGTATGAGTCAAAAATCTTAAGGTAGGCATTGACACCCTCCTGGTTGAGCTGTGGTCTGAGAAATGCCTCAACCACCCCCCGCCGGTCATTCTCATTGCCCTGTGCAGGGGCAATGATGGCAAAGAGATGCATCAGGGTATTAAGTATTTTCTCATTCATCCCGGAGAGGTTTCAATAACGGCATTTCGGCTCCTGAGTCTTATATAACGGCATGGCACCATCTATATTATCCTTTATCTGTCATAATGGCATGAGCGGGCCCTCTGTGCGGGATTGGCAAATAAATTGAACATAACCGGGAAATGGCATAATATATGAACCTGGAAAATTTAACAATAAAGGCACAGGAGTCTGTACAGAAGGCTCTGACCGTTGCCTCGGGCAAGGGTCATCAGGCCATTGAATGCGGCCATCTGCTCAAGGGTATAATGACAGAGGCTGAGAGCATTGTGGCATTTGTCATGTCCAAGACCGGGGGCAATGCACCGGCTTTCATCAAAGCCCTTGATGCAATTATTGACGGATACCCCAGGGTAAGCGGGGGAGAACCTTATTTTTCTTCTGATGCTTCGGGGGTATTCAGACGCGCTGCAGAGCATGCTGCAAGGATGCAAGACCGGTTTGTATCCGTAGAGCACCTGCTGCTGGCTCTGAGTGAATCATCTGACAGTGTCGCGCGCCTGATGAAGGATAATGGTATGGATACTGCAGCGCTGTCAAAGGCGATAGCCGATTTGCGCAAGGGCGCGAAAGTGAGCAGCCAGACTTCGGAGGAGACCTATGATGCGCTGAGCAGGTATGCAATTGACCTTAATGAGCGTGCCAGGGCCGGAAAGCTTGATCCTGTGATAGGCCGTGATGAGGAGATAAGGAGGGTGCTTCAGATACTTTCAAGAAGGACCAAAAATAATCCCATACTTGTCGGTGAGCCTGGAGTGGGTAAGACCGCAATAGCAGAGGGTATAGCGCAGAGAATTGTGCGCGGCGACGTTCCGGAGGACCTGATACAGAAACGTATATTCTCGCTCGACATGGGCGCACTGATTGCCGGTGCAAAGTACAAAGGCGAATTTGAAGAGAGGCTCAAGTCAGTTGTAAATGAGGTCATTGCATCTGACGGTGACCTCATCCTGTTTATTGATGAGATACATACACTTGTAGGTGCGGGCAAGGGTGAGGGTGCAATGGACGCTGCCAATATCCTCAAACCGGCACTGGCAAAGGGAGAGCTTCGCGCCATAGGCGCAACAACGCTGAACGAATACCAGAAGTATTTCGAAGCTGACAAAGCCCTTGAAAGACGGTTCCAGGTAGTTATTATAGAGGAACCGGACAGGGCTGACGCCATTTCAATACTCAGGGGACTAAGGGAGAAATATGAGACACACCATAAGGTGATTATCAGGGATGAAGCCATCATCTCCGCGGTGGACCTTTCATATCGTTATATCACAGACAGGTTCCTGCCGGACAAGGCCATCGACCTTATTGATGAAGCTGCAGCAAGGCTGAGGCTGGAGATGAACTCCGTACCTGAGGAGATAGATACTGCTGACAGGCAGATCAGGCAGCTTGAGATAGAACGGGAGGCTGTGAAACGTGATGGCGATCTGATGAAGGAGAAAGAGCTTTCAAAGGAAATAGCTGACCTGACTGCAGGGCGTGATGAGCTCAAGGCTCGCTGGCGGGCTGAGAAGGACCTGGTTGAAAGTCTTCAGAAAAAGAAACGGGAAGCGGAGGAACTCAGGTTCGAGGCTGAGAGGGCCGAGAGGGCAGGTGATTACGGAAGGGTTGCCGAGATACGGTACGGAAAACTCACAGAGAATGAGAAGGAGATCGGAAAACTGACTGCTCAGATAGGTGAAAAGCGCAATTCAGGCTCTATGGTACGCGATGATGTAAGGTCGGATGATATTGCGGAGATCGTATCGAGGTGGACAGGAATACCTGTTTCGCGGATGCTGGAGAGTGAGAAGGAAAAACTCCTCAGGCTTGAAGAAGAGCTTCACCGGAGAGTTGTGGGTCAGGATGAGGCAATCAGTGCCGTCTCTGACGCTGTACGCAGGTCAAGGGCAGGACTGCAGGATGAGAAAAGACCTGTGGGTTCATTCATATTCCTGGGCACAACCGGTGTCGGCAAGACTGAACTGGCAAGGGCGCTTGCTGAGTATCTCTTTAATGATGAGAACCTGATGACCCGCATTGACATGACGGAATACCAGGAGCGTCACAGTGTTTCAAGGCTTATTGGTGCCCCTCCGGGATACGTTGGTTATGATGAGGGTGGCCAGCTGACTGAAGCTATCAGGCACAAGCCTTATTCGGTTGTGCTGCTCGACGAGATCGAAAAGGCCCACCCCGATGTGTTTAACATTCTTCTTCAGGTGCTTGATGACGGCAGGCTGACTGACAACAAGGGGAGAACAGTAAACTTCCGGAATACAATTATAATCATGACATCGAACCTTGGCTCTTCGCTTATCCGCGAGAGCATTGAGGAGAGCAGCGGTGAAATGACCGAGGAAAAGGCTGAAAAGCTCAGGGCGGACCTGGTTCAGATGCTTCGCACAACCCTCAGGCCGGAATTTGTGAACAGGGTGGATGAAATAGTGATGTTCAGGCCTCTTACCCTCGTACAGATCAGGGAGATAGTGAAAATGCAGTTTGGCCGTGTGGCTCAGATGCTTGAGGAGAAGGGCATCAGCAGTGAGCTGACGGAGAAGGCTGTGGCCTGGCTGGCAGACAGGGGCTTTGATCCGCTATTTGGTGCCCGTCCCGTGAAACGGCTCATACAAAAGGAATTAGTAAATGAACTTTCCAGACAAATCATTGCCGGGACCATTGACAGGAGCAAAAAGGTAAGGATAGACGTTCAGTCAGGTTCACTTGTGATTACAAACGCCTAATAGGGAGAGCTCTGGCGGTAGCTTTCGAAGCAGGTGTCGCGGTCAGGGTAAATATCCAGTGACTGGTGCAACTGGAGCATCTCGAAGAGTTCACGTGCACCGGGGGTAAGGGAGCAGAGCCTGTAGGTGCAGTAATTTGACCGTGCAACCCTCAGAAGGTAAAGGAACATAGCAAAGGCTGTGCTGTCAAGATAACTGACACCCGACATGTCTATAATTACTTTGGTGTACGGAGTCTCAAACAGTTTCAGAATGACCGGTCTGATAACATCAACGTTGAGAGCATTGATACGGTCGGTTTTGAAGCTCAGGATATCAATCCCGTCGGTTCTTTCAGTTACTACCATGAACAATCACCTGTTTTTGCTGAGGTAGTCTTCAACCTCTGCCACAACTTTAGTTGCATCGGCTTCAAACCTGTCGATGAATCCGATGTATTTCTCCTTCTGCTCCCCTGCTTTTGCAAACAATTCAAACTCCTTAAGCATCTTCGCTGTTTCTTCCATCCCGAGGACGGTAACTGAACCTTTGGCCTTGTGAGCGAGCAGACCGAGCTCATAGTACTTCTCCTGGCTGAGCAGGCTTCTCATGCCTGAGAGGAACTCCGGAACCTGGTTGGTGAATATTCCGGCAATCTCACCCATGGTCTCCGTATCACCTCCCGTGATACTCAGCAGGTAATCGGGTTTGAATATTGTGTATTCCATTTCTCCGCTGTATTTAAGATTACAAATATAGTCATTATGAAACCAAACATGATTGCATATGACCTAAAGAACAGACGGCAAAAATGATTTATCGCAGCTTTTTATCGTTCGAAAAAGCCTATTTTTGTTAAGAAACCAAAAGCTAAAACATATGAAAAATACTCCGTTTCTGAAGTATCATGAGGCCCTGGGTGCCAGGATCATTCCTTTTGCCGGCTACAATATGCCTGTTGAATATGTTGGGATAACGGAAGAGCATCTCACGGTACGTTCCGGGGTTGGCGTATTTGATGTTTCGCATATGGGTGAATTCTGGGTTAACGGTCCGCGTGCCCTTGAATTCCTGCAGCATATCACCTCAAATGATGTTTCGGCCCTCACTGACGGGAAGGTACAGTACACCTGTTTCCCTAACGGCAGGGGAGGGATAGTGGATGATCTTCTCGTTTACCGCTTCAGCGCAGAGAAGTATCTTCTTGTTGTCAATGCGGCCAACATTGAGAAAGACTGGGAATGGTGCGTGAAGCATGCGGCAGCTTTCGGAATAACTGTTGGTAAGGGAGGTCAGCTTAATAACGCCTCTGACGGAACCGCCCAACTGGCAGTGCAGGGTCCTCTGGCGCTGAAAGCGATGCAGAAGCTCACTGACGAACCTGTCACTGACATGGAATATTATACATTCAAGGTGCTTAAGTTTGCGGGAATTGATGATGTAATCTTCTCAACTACAGGTTATACCGGTTCAGGAGGCTGCGAAATATACGTCAGGAATGCCGATGGTCCCCGTCTGTGGGAAGAGGTATTCAGGGCCGGCGAAGAGTTCGGCATAAAACCCATAGGCCTTGGCGCAAGGGATACACTCCGTCTCGAAATGGGCTTCTGCCTTTACGGAAACGACATCAACGACACCACTTCACCAATTGAAGCCGGTCTGGGATGGATCACGAAGTTCGTTCCGGGTAAGGAGTTCGTTGACAAAAGCCTTCTCCTGAAACAGAAGGAAGAGGGGACCGAAAGGCGCCTCAAGGGTTTTGTCATGATTGACAAGGGAATTCCCAGACAGCATTATGAGGTGGTTGACGCACAAGGCAACCTTATAGGAGAAGTAACTTCAGGAACCATGGCCCCCTCGCTGAAAATGGGGATTGGCATGGCATACCTGAATAAGGGTTACTGGAAGAATGACACCGAGATATTTATCCGTGTCAGGGGCAGGGACCTGAAAGCAAAGGTCACTGCATTGCCCTTCTACAAGCAGTGACACTAACCCGGAATTGTTGTGCAGATGACAAAGAAAAGCCTGGAAATATGTTTTACCCCTGCCGCCTTTGAGGCTCACGCTGACAGCGAGGCTATAGTAGTTGTAATAGATGTACTCCGGGCCACCAGTTCAATCTGCACGGCTTTTGCCAACGGTGTAAGGGAAATAATCCCGGTTGAGACCACTGAGGAGGCAAGGGCAATGAAAGCCATGGGTTTTCTGGTAGCTGCCGAACGTGACGGTTACGTGCTCGACTTCGCCGATTTTGGCAACTCGCCGTTTAACTTCACACCGGAAATGGTGAAGGACAAGACTGTTGTCTACAGCACCACAAACGGTACAGGGATCATGAAACGCGCCTCGGAATGCCATCAGGTTGTCATCGGATCATGGCTGAACATGTCAGCTCTCAGTAAATGGATAGCTGGACAGGGCCGCAAAGTGGTTATCGTCTGTGCAGGATGGAAAAAACGTTTCAGCCTCGAGGATGCGGTTTGCGCAGGAGCGCTTGCTGAAAAGCTCCTTGAAAGCGGTAAATTCTCCACTGTCTGTGACTCAGTGCATGCCGCCACTGACCTCTGGCGCATGGCTAGCAAAGACCTCCTCGGATACATTGAAAAAGCGGCGCAGCGTTCCAGGCTCAGGGACAAGGGACTGGATGACTGTATTCCTTATTGTCATACATTTGATGTAACCGATGTTATACCGGTGCTCGTCGGGAAGAAACTGACTTCCCTCTGAGCATTTGCGTTGCAGCAGCTGATGACGGCCGGCGGCAATAAACAAATGTCAACAAACTAATTAACAAAATAAATACTCAGGAAATGAAAAAACACAATTTCTACGCAGGACCTTCAATCATGCCACAGTACACAAATGAAAAGGTGATTGAAGCAATCAGGGATTTTGCAGGAACCGGACTTTCAATAATGGAGGTCTCGCACCGCAGCAAAGAATTTGAAGCAGTCATGGCAAGTGCAGTCACCCACATAAGGGAACTGCTTGATGTTCCTTCCGGGTATTCGGTAATATTCCTCGGTGGCGGTGCCAGCCTTCAGTTTGCGATGGTGCCAATGAACATGCTCGAGAAGAAGGCAGCTTACATCAACACCGGCGAATGGGCAGGCAAAGCTCTCAAGGAAGCCAAACTGTTTGGCGAAGTGATTGAGGTGGCTTCCTCCAAAGACCGCAATTTCAACTATATTCCGAAGAACTATGTTGTCCCTTCAGATGTTGATTACTTCCATATCACAACGAACAACACAATCTTTGGAACGGAGTGGAAGAAAGATCCTGATGTGAATGTTCCTGTCGTGGCCGATATGTCATCGGATATCTTCAGCCGTCCGGTTGACGTTTCCAAGTATTCGATAATCTATGGCGGTGCTCAGAAGAATCTTGCACCGGCCGGCGTCACTTTCGTGATAATAAAGGATTCGGCTCTCGGGAAGGTTTCCCGTCCGATTCCGACGATGCTGAACTACAAGACCCACATTGAGAAGGAGTCTATGTTCAACACCCCGCCGGTACTTCCGGTATTTGCTGCACTGAAGACTCTCGAGTGGCTGAAGCAGAAGGGGGGCGTAGCCGCCATGCAGAAGATCAACCAGGAGAAGGCCGCTCTGCTCTATGATGAGATCGATCGCAACAAGCTGTTCCAGGTTACCGTGCCTGATCCAGAGGACAGGTCACTTATGAACGTCTGTTTCGTTATGTCAGACAGTTACAAGGAGCTTGAGAAGGAATTCGGTGATTTCGCCAAGTCGAAGGGCATGGTGGGCATTGCCGGTCACCGTTCTGTGGGAGGTTTCCGTGCTTCTCTCTATAATGCTCTCCCGATTGAGAGTGTGAGGGCTCTTGTTGAATGCATGAAGGAATTTGCAAACAAATATTAAAAGGGAGGTTATCATGAAAATACTTGTTGCCACAGACAAGCCGTTCGCACCTGTAGCTATTACCCAGATACGCGAGGTGGTTGAGAAGGGGGGGCACACCCTGGCTCTTCTCGAGAAGTACAAGACCCCGCAGGAGCTGCACGCAGCGGTGTCTGACGCCGATGCAATGATTGTCCGTTCGGATATTGTTGATGCCGCTGTAATTGCTGCTGCACCAAAACTAAAGATAGTTGTCAGGGCCGGAGCGGGCTATGACAATCTTGATCTTAACGCGTGCACTGCTGCCAATGTTGTTGCAATGAACACTCCGGGGCAGAACTCCAATGCCGTTGCCGAGCTTGCATTCGGAATGATGGTCTATGGAGCCCGCGGATTCTTCGACGGCAAGTCGGGCTCCGAACTTATGGGCAAAACCCTCGGCCTGCATGCCTTCGGGGCAGTGGGAAGATGCATGGCCCGCATTGCCGCAGGATTCGGGATGAAGGTATGCGCCTTCGACCCGTTTGTCGACAGCAATACTATTGCGGAAGCCGGTGTCACCCCGGTGGCCACCATGGAAGCACTTTATTCAGGATGCCAGTATGTGTCACTGCATATTCCCGCCAATGAAAAGACTAAGGGGTCGGTAGGAGAAAGGCTCCTGTCACTTATGCCGCAGGGTGCCGTGCTTGTTAATACTGCACGCAAGGAGGTGATTAATGAGGCAGAACTGGTTGCAGTAATGGAAAAAAGGAGCGACATGAAGTATCTTTCCGATGTTGCACCTGATAATGCAGAGTTGTTCGCACAGAAGTTTGCAGGCCGCTATTTCTTTACTCCAAAGAAGATGGGAGCCCAGACAGAAGAGGCAAACATAAACGCAGGGGTGGCTGCTGCACGACAGATAGTTGCATTCTTCGCAACAGGCAATGAGACATTCAGAGTTAATAAACCCAGATAGACAGATAAATTTCAGATATGGCTGTTGTTAAACCTTTCCGGGGACTAAGACCCCCGGCTAACCTGGCATCGGAGATTGCCTGCCTGCCTTATGACGTGATGAATTCTGAAGAGGCGGCCGTAATGGCCGCCGGGAAGGAAAAATCACTGCTTCACATCACCAAAGCCGAAATAGACCTTCCCGAAGGCACTGACGTTCATTCGGAGGAGGTTTACCAGAAAGCTCTCGGGAACTTCATAGCCTGGCAGAAGAGAGGCTGGCTGATTGATGACCTCGAGAGACACTTCTATATTTATGCCCAGACAATGAACGGCCGGACACAATACGGCATCGTTGGCGCCGCAGCTGTGACCGATTATCTTTCAGGAGTAATCAAAAAGCACGAGCTTACCCGCCCTGACAAAGAGGAAGACCGCATGGTGCACGTAAGGGCGAACAACGCCAACATCGAACCGGTGTTTTTTGCATACCCTGCCGTTAAGGAGCTTGATAAAATTGTTGAAAGGATAGTGAAGGATGAGAGACCCGAGTACGATTTCGTTGCAGAGGACGGCATAGGTCATCAATTCTGGGTGGTATGGGACAGGAAAACCAACGATAAAATCGAAAAGCTCTTTGCTGAGAAGGTTCCATATATGTATGTTGCTGACGGTCACCACCGTACAGCCGCTGCCGCGCTTGTCGGCAAGGAGAAGAAGGAGAAGAATCCATCACACAGGGGCGATGAGGAGTACAACTTCTTCATGGCGGTAATCTTTCCTGATGACCAACTCAAGATTTTTGACTACAACAGGGTGGTTAAGGATCTCAACGGAATGACGCCGGCACAGTTCCTCGAAAAGCTGAAGGAGTCTTTTGACATTAAGGAAAAAGGATCAAAGACACACAGGCCTTCGAAGCTTCACAATTTCGGCATGTACCTTGACGGCAAATGGTACAGCCTGACTGCAAGGAAGGGCACATACAATGATGAGGATCCAATCGGGGTTCTTGATGTGACCATCCTTACAGAACTGGTGTTGCTGCCTCTCCTTGACATACAGGATCTTCGGCGTTCGAAACGGATTGATTTCATTGGCGGGATCAGGGGCCTTGGCGAGCTGAAGAAGAGGGTTGACAGCGGTGAAATGAAAGTGGCATTCGCACTTTATCCTGTCTCCATGAAGCAGTTGATAACCATTGCTGACACGGGAAATATTATGCCTCCCAAGACTACGTGGTTTGAACCCAAGCTCAGAAGCGGACTGGTGATTCACAAGCTAGACTGATTACAGCTGCCCGGTGACATGTTGAATCATATTGCAGAAAACATCCGAAAACTGCTTGAGGAACTGCCGCCCGGGGTGAGCGTTGTTGCGGTAACCAAGACCCGTACGCCTGAAGAGGCTCTCGAAGCATACAGAGCAGGCCTTCGGATCTTCGGTGAGAACAGGGTACAGGAGATGATGGCCAAAAAGCCTTTGCTTCCTGATGATATATCGTGGCATCTCATAGGCCACCTGCAATCAAACAAGGTCAGACAGGCAGTTGCGACAGCCTCAGTGATAGAGTCGGTTGATTCCGTAAGGCTTCTCAGACTGATTGACACCGAAGCCCTGGCACAGGGGAAAAATATTGACTGCCTGCTGCAGGTTCATATCGCTGCTGAAGAGACCAAATCAGGCTTTTCTGTGGCAGAGGTTGCGGAAACCGATTGGCGCGAGGTATCTGATTCACTTAAGGCTTCAAGAATCTGCGGATTGATGGGAATGGCTACCTTCACCGATGATAAGACGAAGGTGCGGACAGAGTTCAGGTCACTTGTCGCTCTTTTCAGAAAATTGCGTGCACAGCAATTCGCCGGAATAAAACACTTCAAAGAGCTCTCGATGGGTATGTCGGGAGACTGGCGGGAAGCTGTCAGCGAGGGAAGCACTATGATTCGGGTAGGAACACTTATATTTGGAGAACGAATTCTTAAAACAAGATGAGCACAATCAACACACGTTACCTTGGACTTGAACTAAGCAGTCCAATTATTGCAGGCAGTTCCAATTTCACCTCCAGGGTGGAATCAATCGTTGAGGCCGAGGCTGCAGGAGCAGGAGCAGTGGTACTTAAGTCCCTCTTTGAAGAACAAATTGTTTCTCAGGCTCATTCGCTGGCATCACGTGAATCATACCCTGAGGCAGATGATTACCTCCAGTATTATACCCGAACCAACAGTGTTGACGCATATCTCGATCTGGTTGCAGGAGCCCGGAAGAGTGTGAAAATACCTGTCATTGCCAGCATCAACTGTTTTTCACCGAAGGGCTGGACAGACTTTGCAATTGAAATTGAAAAGGCAGGTGCCAGCGCGCTTGAGGTAAACATCTTCTTCATACCCACTGACAAGCATCAGAGCAGTACTGACTCAGAAACTGTATACTTTAAAATTATCGACAATCTGAAGAAAAGGCTTAAAATTCCTATAAGCGTTAAAATCGGTCACAGGTTCTCCAACATCCTGAACTTCGTTTGGCAGATGCATAACCATGGTGCGACAGGGGTGACAATGTTCAACAGGTTTTATGAGCCTGATTTTGATATCAACAGCCTTAACATAGTCCCTGCTTCAGTCCTTTCCAATCCCGTTGAACAGAGGTATGTCCTCCGCTGGATCGGCATGGTCAGCTCGCAGGACACGAAAATTGACATCTCAGCATCCACAGGTGTATACAGCGGTGAGGATGCAATCAAGTACCTGCTGGCCGGGGCTACAACCGTTCAGGTCTGCTCGGCTCTATACAAGAGGGGATTTACAGTTATTACAGAGATAAACGAAGCCCTTGTCAGGTGGATGAATAACAAGGAATTCAGAAGCTTAAGTGATTTCAGGGGAAGACTCAACTACAGGAATGTTGAAAATCCATCCCTGTTCGAGCGGTCACAGTTCATGAAGCATTACAGCTCTTATATCTAGGAAGCTGTTTATCAGGGGTCATGATTGTCAGGTTTTAAGCAGGGCGATAAGCTCGGCGGCAAGTATTTGCTTGGGTGTTTCCCACGATTCCTTCTTTTCCTGCAGTGTCATTATGATACGGGCACGGTCGGCGTCGCTTATTGATGCTGCGCAAGTGTCAAGTACTGTAAAGCATTCGAGTGAGGTCAGATAATCACCTGAAACAAAATGCTCTGCCAGGGGTACTGCAAATGAAGAATAATCGAGTCCGGATTGCCAGCATGATGAAATAAGCATGACTCTTGAATCCGGTTTCCTGACGGCAGCCACGGAATCAATAACTTCGGCCATGGCCGATTTCTCCTTCATGTCATTAAAAAGTCCAGATATTGAGGATCTGAGGTTGTGATCACCGGTTTTGTCATAGAACAGGGCAAGCATTCTAAGTACACCTCCGAAAGGCTGTTCAGCACGGAGCAATCTGATACGGTCATTTATCTCTTTCACGGTGCCGTTTTCGAGTATCCTTCCAAGCTCGGCAAGTTTCTTTTCTGATCTTTCCATCCGGTTTGCTTTGGAACAAATTTATGGCTAAATAATAAGTTCAAGCCAAATTCGTTTATTAAAAAAGTGTAAATTGGTCTGAAGAAGGCCTGATGAAATCATAAACTACAAATACTATGAACAGTAAGCTTAAAATTCTGCCACTGATTCTGGGCGTAACCGCTCTGGCATTCTGCCTGGCTGCCACCTCATGCAAGGGAAAAACCAGGGGCGAGGCAAACCGGGCCCAGGAGGAGGCCGTCAGTCCTGATGAGCAGACAATGGAGCAGATCAAGAGTGCCGAGAAGGTATTCAATGCTCTGCCCACACCGCTTGAGGTGGCTCAGCTGATAAAGGAAGCAGGGGCAAAGTTTGATGCTACGCTGCTGAACCCGGTTGAGAACAAGAGCAACTACACCTCCAGCAAGAGCATGGCCCTGAACCTGGGCACATACGTCTGTGACCTCAGTTTTGCCAGCATGTATGATGAGACATCATTACTGGTGAATTATATGGAAGCGGCTGAAGACATGGCAACAGGGCTGGGCATTCTCGACGCAATTGACGAAACCACTGTTGAGCGCCTTGAACAGAATATAAACAACCGTGACGTGATAATGGAAATAGTCTCGGAGACATTCCTCAACTCACAGGCTTACCTTGAGGATGATGAACAGCACGCCGTGGCTGCAACCATAATTGCCGGAGGCTTTATCGAAGGACTGTACATTTCAACCAGCATGGTTGACATGAAGAACTTCAGGGGCAACAAGCTGGTGGAAACCATCGCTGATCAGAAGATGTCAGTTGATGACATGATACGTCTCCTGGAAACATATACTGACAACTCCGCGATACGGGAACTCCTTGGACCTATTCATGAATTGAAAGCAATCTTCGACAAGGTTGAACGCTCTTCCGCTCCATCAACAGCCCAGTACAATGAAAAGATAGGCATGACGGAGATCACAGGCGCTGCAAAAACAGAGATGAAGCAGGATACTTTCCTGGCAATCAAGGGAAAAGTGGCAGAGATCAGAAATACATATGTAAAATAGATACCGATGAAACAGCTTATACAGATTTTTCTGGTTACGGTAATCCTTTCCCTCGTTATTCCAGGGGAAGCTTCGGCTCAGTGCAAAGGCTTTGCCAAATCACTCTGCAAAAAGGAGCTGGGTACCTACCTTCATGACGGTAACTACCATGCAGCGGTTCTTGTCGAAGGCGAAGAGGCTGAACTTTATAAGACATTTTACTCGGACCTTGAGTACCGGCTTGCAATTTGTTCGGCAGACGGCATGCCTCCTGTGGAGTTCACCGTCTACGATGCCACTGGCAAAGTGCTGTACAACAACAAGGAACAGGGTTTGACAAAAATATGGGACTTTAAACTTGAGGCAAGCCAGCAATTGAAAGTTGTTGTGAAGGTGACCACCTTTGGTAACAGAGAGCAGCTTCCGGTAAGTGGTTGCGTTGCAATCATGTTCGGCTTCAAGGCAAAATAGAGTCACTCTCAATTAATGACCGGCAGGTACTGCAGAGTGCCATGCCCTTGAGGTCAATCTCCTCAACATAGGTACTGGAACGCATCACGCAACTGAGGGTGTGGCAATGGACCAGACCGAAGGTATGTCCAAGCTCATGTATTACTTCCTTGATTGTTCTTGACTGGAGCAGGCCATCATCCTGTTTCAGTCCGTACAATTCATTGCGCAGCCGGAAGGAGGAAGCTATTGCCGTTTGCCGGCCCAGAAACGCCTGCCCGAAAATGTGACTCAGAACAGGTATATAAAGGTCGACGCTGAAAAGTCCGATAAGCTTGCTGTATCCGGAGCTGGTCCACTCAGGGATCCGGTTCAGGAGCCTGTCACCATCATACTGTCTGCGTGCCGGATTGTAATATGGGCTGAGATCAGGGTGACATTCCTCTGTCAGCACCTTGCATCTGTATTCATCCTCAACCGCACCTGAAACCTTTTTCAGGAATCCCCTGTCAAAGGAGCCGCAGGAAAGCAATATGATCTTCTTTTCTTCCAATGGGGAGGGTGATCAGCATCTGTTACTCCTTCTGCTTCAGGTCATATTTTTTGATCTTGTTGTAGAGTGTCACCCTGTCAACATTGAGCGCCCTGGCTGAGCGGGAAATATTCCAGTTGTATTTAAGAAGTATCTGCCCGATGTGTCTCTTTTCCAGCTCGTCGAGGCTCTCAACGGAAGACTCTGCAGTCTCCGCCCCGAGAGGCAGGTCTTTAAGTCTAATCTCCCGGCCGTTTCCGATTACAATGGCTCGTTCAATCATGTTCTCCAGTTCCCTTACATTGCCCGGAAATTCAAACTTCTCAAGATGTTTAAGCGCAGCCGGTTCAATCGTGATCAGATCACGGCTCATAGAGATACAGTATTTCCTTATGAAGTGATTGACCAGCAGCGGTATGTCTTCAGCTCTCTCACGCAGGGGCGGAATGTCGATGTTGACCACGTTAAGCCTGTAGTAGAGATCCTCACGGAAAGTTCCGTTTTTTACCATTGCTGCAAGGTCCCGGTTGGTTGCACAAATGACCCTGAAGTCAGAGACTATTTCCCTGTTGCCGCCCACCCTGACAAAACTCTTCGTCTCAAGCACCCTGAGCAGTTCTATCTGCATTTTCGGAGAGATTGTGGCAATTTCATCGAGGAAGATTGTTCCTCCGTCAGCCATTTCGAAGCGTCCCTTGCGATTGAATGTCGCTCCGGTGAAAGCGCCCTTCTCGTGACCGAAAAGCTCGCTTTCGAGCAGGCTTTCAGTCAGTGCACCACAATGAACGCTGATGAGGGGAAAGTACCTCCTGGCTGAGTTTGCATGAATGGCCCTTGCCACCAGTTCCTTGCCGGTGCCGCTCTCACCTGTGATAATTACCGAGGCGTTTGACTGAGCAACACTCTCTATCTGCTGCAATACCCTGACTATCGCTTCACTCTGGCCGATTAGATCATCAACCTCCTCCAGCGTGGTGACCCTTTCCTTCAGCGCCTCATTTTCATTTCTGAGTGCTATCTGGTGTGCTGCATTGCGGATGAGGTGCGAAAGATCATCAGGATCAAACGGCTTTGTAACATAGTCATAAGCCCCGTCTTTAAGCGCCTGTACCGCTGTCTCGACAGAGGCGAAGGCTGTCATTATTATTACGATTGTATCGCGGTTCAGCGACCTGATCCTCCTGTGCAGTTCGAGCCCGTCCATCCCTGGCATCTTGATATCTGCAAGAATTATATTGAAATCTTTTTCTTCAAGGAGCTGCAGTGCCCTTTTTGCATTCCCGGCGGCCTCCACCTCATAACCGTCCTCTATGAACCAGTTCAGAAGGGAATCTCTAACAGACTCCTCGTCGTCAACTATCAGGATTGAAATCTTATCTGCCATACCCGGCGCTTTATTCTGTTTTCAACGGTAAAATCATTGAGATGGTTGTTCCCCTGCCCACCGCCGAATCAACCTCGATCCTTCCTTTGTGATTCTGAACGATGCCGTGCACTATCGAAAGTCCAAGACCAATGCCGGAAGCATCCTGCTTGGTTGTGAAGAAAGGCTCGAAAATGTGAGGTACGTCTTCAGGAGCAATGCCGGATCCGTTGTCGGTTATTTCAATTCGAACAGTGGTGCCGTCAGTGTTCCTGGTCCTTATAGATATCTCTCCGTTCTCGGCGACAGCCTCGGAAGCATTTACAAGAAGGGCAACACATGCCTGCTTGATCTGGTTTGCACTGCACCTTACCAGGTCCGCCTTTGCCTCTGTCATGACAAGAAACCTGATGTTGGCAATCTTTACGTGATGAAGCATCAGTTCATAAGTACCTTCGACTATTTCGTTAAGATGCCTGTCCTCAAAATCTTCCTGATTCTTGCGTGAGAAATCAAGCAATCCCTTCACAATGTCTCCGCATCTCTTCGTTTCAGTTTCTATCAGCTTAAGCTGGCGGAGGATGTTCTGCTTTCTGGCGGGGGTCAGATCCTGGCTTTCCACCTGTTTGTGCACCAGTTTGGTATAGACAAGTATACCCGAAAGCGGATTATTGATCTCATGAGCAACCGAGGCTGAAAGTTTACCAAGGGAGGCTATACGCTCAACATTCACCAGCTCATTGTGTGCTTCGGACAGCTCTTCAGATTTTTTCCGGACCTTGTATTCAAGTTGTTTTGACCAGTTTTCAAGTTCACTCGTTGCATTGTCAATGTGGTCGAGCATGTTATTGAAGGCTGTTGAGACCATCTTCATATCGTCGAGCAGGTCGGGCTTTATATCCAGTCTCGTACTCATCTCGCCCTGCGAAACAGCCTCGCTGGCACTTACGATTCCCAGGAGCGGCTCCCGGATCCTTTTCCTGGTGAACCATATGAGTACGGTCACAATAATCCCTGAAATCAGCAAAGCCATTATGAGGAACTGAATGGATGATTTGTGCAGGGCGCTGTCAAGATCCCTTAATGGCATCCTGATGATGAGTGAGCCGAGAACTTCCTCATCCCTGCTATGAGCATGACACGCGGCTGTATAACATGAAAGCTCGTTGAGGATGGGTCGGCGGATAAGCATGTGCCTCTCTCCGGGTTTGTTCGGATTCATTGCACAGTCACTCTCAGCATCAATTATCATATAGCTTCTTTCATTCCGTGAAAATATCTGTCCGAGGTCAGAATGGCACGAAATGCAGTCGGGATTGCTATGATTCTTCGCGTCAGCAGCAAAAGAGGAATAGGCAAGGTTGTCATTCTGGTCATAAAGGTTCACATCATCTATTCCGGGCATTGTGTTGATGATGTCAAGGGTACCGTGAAGGGTGCTCTTGTCATTCTCCAGCATTGACTTATAGAGAGAACCCTCCACTATTGCGCCCACATTATTGCCGTTCTGTTTCAGCACAGTGTTGAAATAGTTTATATATACCGTTCTCAGAATGGCGCTGAATGAAATGAACAGTACAACTGCCGCGAGAGTAATAATTGTCACTACCCTTCCATAGATGGATGACCTGAATCTGAAATACCTGTGCATTTTCTCCCTGACGGATTCCCGCGGGCTGTCCGGTTTTCCTGGTTTAGCCATTTTTGTCCTGTTGGGTACCAAACATACAATATGAGCGTCCACAAAAGAGTGGACGATCACCCATTGTGTTTAAATTTTCAACAAAATACGAAATTTATGTATTCAGGGCAATAGTGTTTTCACTTTTCATTACCTCCTGATGAAACGGATATGGAACTCCTCCCAGACTTCGGGCCCGAACTCCTCCAGGAGGCCCTCCTTTAACTCTCCTCCGTCCTGCAATACCACGTGGGATAATCTGAGGTCATTCTTACCCACTACAGTGGCAAGGAAGTCCCGTATGCGGCCAAACTCCTCGGTGAGCTGAACCGAGAACTTGTCTGCTGCAACCATCAGGCGTGATTCGCTGAACCAGTTCTCAGGCTCGATTCCGTACATCCATCCTTCGGCGTACGGGCCGCTGTGAATCAGCTCAGTATTGTTGGCCAGAGTCTCATTTCGTAAAACGACTTTGCCGCTCACTGGCGAGAGAATGTCAAGCTGTTTGCCCTTCTGAATGAGTGATGCAATCCTTTCTCCCCTGCGAACCTTTTCACCTGTTGCCTTCATTGTGATTCTTGTCACGGCACCTGTTATATGCTGAAGGAAGTCGTCAATCCCGACGGTGACGATACCGTTTTTTTCCATGAATGCCCAGGTGTGACTTTTATCGAACAGAACTCCTGCCGGGGTCACAAATGTTTTGGGGCCGAAGGCCTTCAGTGGTTCAGCCTCCTGCAGGATTTTGTTCCCTGCGCCGGCCCTGGTGAGGCGGTAGAATACGAAGCCCAGAAACGAGATGGCAGAAAGAACTGCCAGTATCCACACCAGGATACTAACACCTGCTTTATTTTCTGAACCTTCAAGCACTATCTCAGTCACCGGAGTCAGCATCTCCCTCCTGATCATCCCTTCACTGCCTGAAAGCGCTGTCAGTCCGGCGCCGGCAACAATTTCCTGGCCGTCAGCCAGAAGCCAGCGGATAAAATCAGCAGTTGTTTCAGGAACAAGTTGAGAGGCTGTAGCACAGAATATACTGTTGCACAGCTCCTTCGGGTACTTGCCGATATAAACTCCCCTGTTGAAGCTGTTGAAATCTCCGTAAAACTGTTCAAAATAGTCTGATCGGCCGTTTGAGTTGATGTCAACGGGGATTATCCTCAGGTTCCCGGTCAGGCTGGTGCCTCCGCGATCAGTTATGCCTGACAGTTTGCAGAAGACGATGGCTGCAGGCTGACTCCTGAGATAGGATGAGATCTCTGATTCTGAAATATGCTGGGCACGGACCTGTGAAACATCAATGCCTGCAAACCCTGCCAGGGAAGCGAGAGATGGGCCGTCAATTGCAAGAAGCGCCGGTGCCGGGGTACCGGCCTCTGTACCCAGAATCCTGCCCCATTTGACTGAGGGAGCGGAGAGAAGATCAGCAAACATTTCCCTTGAAACGCCTTTGGATATTATCTCTGAATAAAAGGGATTGTCAATGCTCATTACAGGGACAATAACATCTCGTGCAACAACCATCTTCCATTCTGACACGTTGCCGTTGGCCCCTTCAGATACTCCGGCAAATATCCTGATGTCAGCACCGGAGAACTCATCAGGAGGTAGTAAAGACACATTCCGTACCGGATTATCAGCCCTGTAGGCATCAATCCATGACCTGGCCAGAGTTTCAAGTTCAGTCGTTGCTGCAACAGTGATCGCATTCTTGTCTTTGTCTTCCTGATCCTGTGCCGCAAGAGGTGATATTGATAACCCTGCACTCAGAAAGGCCAGGCTCACATAAATAATGATTGATCTTTTCATATATTGTTTTTTATAATTGTCCGATTCATCTATCCCAATAAGCATGCCATTACATCTAATATAAAGAAAATCAATATATTACAGCGTATTTATCAAATATTTCAAGTTGCAAAGTGTTGAGATATTCAACACAATGTTTGGACAATTATCCTAATAATCAGTAAATCATATCAATGCAGCGATGTGTAAATAATAAACATATGTTTAAAAATACAACACTTTCTCTGTTTCAGATATACGGTCTGAGGTTCGGAGGCTTCGATGTAATGGTTTGTCCAATAAACTTTTAAACAGCATCTGTTGTTTTAACGAATCAGGATGTCCGTGAAGTGCTCAATTTTCTATATTTGTTATTAGTGTAGTGATAAAAGAAAAGAATCATTGCAGGGATATTCTGACCTGCATGTTATGAAATCAATGCATGCTTTACATGGGCAGCAATATTCGGTAAAAATGAACAGGGCGGATAACCAGATAATAGTGATATTCGGAGGCAGGGGTGATCTTGCAATGAGAAAGATTGTTCCGGCGCTTTATGAGCTTTTCTTGCAGGGACTGATGCCTGAGAGATTTGCTGTAGTGGCCACAGGGCGGAGCAGGATTGACGACGAGGCCTACAGGAGTGAAGTAAATATTGCACTGGCCGGAAAGGCGGGGAAAGAAAGTGCTGGTGACTATGACAGGTTCGTGAAGGCATTTTTCTATCTGGCGCTCGACCCGTCTGTCAAGAGTGATTACGATAAGCTTTCGGAGCTCCTTTACAGGTTGAGATCAGGGGTAGGAATTGCGGGTAACACACTGTTTTACTTTTCTGTTCCGCCGGAGATTTATGACGGCATTTCTCCAAGTCTTGCTGCACAGGGGCTGAGCAACGAGGCTGATGGCTGGAAACGTCTTATTATTGAAAAGCCCTTCGGGTATGATTATGCAAGCGCTGTGCGGCTGAACAGGCGACTGCTTGAGCACTGGCAGGAGAGCCAGCTGTTCCGCATTGATCATTATCTCGGTAAGGAGACAGTTCAGAATATTCTGGTCACCCGCTTTTCGAACGGAATTTTTGAACCGCTCTGGAACAGGAATTATGTTCATCACGTCGAAATTACCTCTTCAGAGAGTCTCGGGGTTGAAAAGAGAGGTTCATATTACGAAGGCACCGGGGCATTGCGTGACATGATACAGAATCACCTTCTTCACCTTGTCGGATTCATTGCAATGGAACCCCCGTCATCAATTGACTCGACATCCATCAGGAATGAGCTGGTCAAGGTTTTCGAGTCCCTTCGACCCATTGAGCCGGCTGATGTTGGAAAAATGACTGTCAGAGGCCAGTATACCGGAGCGCATGTAAAAGGAGAATGGCTGAGCGGTTACCGTGAGGAGGATGGCGTCAGCAAGGCTTCGATGACTGAAACATTTGCGGCAATGAAGTTTTATATTGATAACTGGAGATGGGGAGGGGTTCCATTCTACGTCAGAACAGGAAAGCGTTTGCCCACGAGGGTAACAGAAGCGGTGATCCATTTCAAGCCAACGCCTCATTACCTGTTCTCAGGCGGGAGTTCATGCGACGGGTGCAACCAGCTCATAATTCGGATTCAGCCTGATGAAGGGATACTCCTCAAGTTTGGCATGAAGATTCCGGGGGCCGGATTCAAGGTGAGAAACGTTAATATGGATTTTCATTACTCCGATCTTGCTGCCGGCCGCATCCCTGATGCCTATGAAAGGCTGATCCATGACTGCATGAAGGGTGATTCTACACTTTATACACGGTCTGATGCAGTATTGGCAGCCTGGAAGTTTCTTGACCCGGTGCTGCAGGCATGGAAAGAAGATCCTGCAATACCTGTCTATGGCTATCCTGCAGGTACCTGGGGACCCGAGACAGCTGACGGCCTGATTGAAGAACCTGAACTGACATGGCGTTATCCGTGTAAAAATCTTGCAGATGATGGTGTTTATTGTGAATTATAATTAGATTTATATCCAGAATTCTGTTTATTTATTATGCCACATTCAGTCAGAGTGTTCTCAACCCGTGAAGCCCTGGCTCAAAGCTTCGCGGCGATGCTTATCAAGGATCTCGACCGTATAGAGCCGGATCATTTTTATACGATAGCGCTCTCAGGAGGGTCAACACCTGAACACATATTCCGCTATCTCTCAGAAAACTATTATGACCGGATCAGCTGGGAGAAGCTGCTGGTATTCTGGGGTGACGAGAGGTGCATCGCTCCTGAAGACGAAGAAAGCAATTACAGGATGGCTTATGAGAGCCTTCTTCAGAACGTGCCCATACCGGATGCAAATGTCTTCAGGATCCGGGGTGAGGATGATCCTGCTGAAGAAGCCAGACAATATTCCGACCTGGTGAGCAGCATGGTACCGGAATTCAGGGGGGTGCCCCAGTTTGACCTGATGCTCCTCGGGCTGGGCAGCGACGGACACACGGCATCAATTTTCCCTGACAGACCCGACCTGCTTACTTCGGGTCAGCTTTACGAGGTGGCCATGAGACCTGACAGGAAACAGAAAAGAATTACTGCTACGGCCCGGCTGATCAACAACTCTTCAAAAATCTACTTCATTGTTACCGGCAAGGATAAGGCAACTGTTGTGTCGAAGGTTCTGGAAGGCAAAAGCGGCTCAGAACTCTGTCCGGCATCCAGGATAATGCCCGGCTCGGGGCAACTGGTATGGATGCTTGATACAGAAGCTGCCTCACTTCTGAAGGCTGAACACAAAACACCAATGTAACATTCCGGCTATGATCGCAGGCATACTTAAAGAATCAGGAGGAGAAAAGAGAGTCGCCCTTCTCCCGGGTGAAACAGCATTATTGGTCAAACTGGGTCTGAAAGTCCTTGTTGAGGCGGGTGCCGGAGAGGGTGCCTTTGCTTCCGATGGGCAGTATGTAGCTGCCGGCGCTGCAGTTGCCGGAAGGAATGAAGTGATCAGGGAGGCCGGACTACTCCTGACTGTCAATCCTCCTGCAGGAGAAGATATAATGGTCTTCAGGGAAGGCCAGGTTATATTTACTGTCCTGGATCCTGTGACCAACAGGGAGTGGCTTGAAAAAGCACGTGCAAGAAACCTCTCTGTCATGGCTCTTGACCTGGTTCCGCGTATAACCCGGGCTCAGTCTATGGATATCCTTTCATCAATGGCCACTGTATCTGGTTACAAGGCGGTACTTGAAGCTGCCTCGCTGCTTCCAAGGTTTTTTCCGATGTTTATGTCTGCCGCCGGTACAATAAAGCCCGCCAGGGTGCTCATCCTGGGTGCCGGAGTGGCTGGATTGCAGGCAATTGCAATGGCGCGCAAACTGGGAGCTGTCGTAGAGGTCTTTGATGTAAGGTCAGCTGTGAAGGACGAGGTCAAAAGTCTCGGGGGAAAATTCATTGAGGTTGAGGGAGCAAGAGAGGATGCCGCTGCAGGTGGCTACGCTGTGGAACAGAGTGAGGAGTTCCGGAAAAAGCAGCAGGAGCTGATTCAGGAGCGTGCCTCCGCTGCCGATGTGATAATTGCCACTGCTCAGATACCGGGGAGAAAAGCACCTGTCCTTGTACTTAAGGAAACAGTTGAGAGAATGAGGCCTGGCTCCGTGATAATTGACCTGGCCGCCTCCTCCGGTGGAAACTGCGAGCTGACGGAAAACGGAACCGCCGTGATAACAAACGGTGTCACTATCGCAGGCAGATCTGACTACCCATCTGTGATGTCAGCCGACGCAAGCAAAATGTTCGGTAACAACCTTGTCAACCTGCTCAGGATTATGACTGACAGCAAGGGTGATTTCAGAATCGATCTCACCGATGAGATTATTGCCGGTACGATGGCTGTACACGGCGGTGAATACCAAAGCCAGAGAGTGAAACAGATACTTGATATCAAACTGACCTGATTATGGAAGGAATACTTGAATTTTTCATGGCAAACAGGGGTACAATCTATATGGTGATCCTCTCTGTCTTTCTCGGAATCGAAATGATAAGCCATGTCCCGGCTATCCTGCACACTCCCCTGATGTCCGGGGCAAACGCCATCCATGGAGTCGTTATTATAGGAGCGATCATTGTGATGGGGCATGCAGAGAGTACAGGGGCAATGATACTCGGTTTCCTTGCTGTGGTGCTGGGAACACTTAATGTTGTGGGCGGTTTCGTTGTTACCGACAGGATGCTTGAGATGTTTAAAAAGAAAAAGTGATACAATATATACCCTGACTGTAACAAACAATGGCAAAATGAACGACGTATCACATTTTTCCGCCGGAATCTCCATCCTGGAGATATCATATATTCTTGCTTCGATATTATTCATCCTTGGCCTGAAGATGCTAAGCCATCCTCTTACAGCGCGCAGGGGTAATATTCTCGCTGCCGTGGGCATGGGTCTGGCAATAGCTGCCACACTCTTTTTACACAGGAAGGAGGGTGAGCCCATCGGCAACCTCGGGTGGATCATTGCCGCGATGACTTTGGGAACCGCAATCGGCTGGACAATAGCGAAAAGGGTGAAGATGACAGCCATGCCTCAGCTGGTTTCCTTCTTTAACGGTATGGGAGGAGCAGCTGCTGCCCTGATCTCCATGATGGAATTCCCGCATGTAAGCAATGAACTGATTATGAAGTCAGGCATGGCAAACGGACATGTCCTGGCCATACTTCTCGGCCTTGTAATAGGGACCGTTTCGTGGGCGGGAAGCATGATAGCATTCGGCAAACTTGACGGGCGGATAGGCGACCTGAGAGTCAGAGCCATGAAGTATGTGAACCTGACAATTCTTGCTGCAATTATCGGATTCATTGTATTCATAATGACCCGTGATGTGGCGGCTTCTGCCGAACTGACCCACCTTGTGATTATTCTTTTTGTTGTGTCAGTGATCTACGGGGTTCTGTTTGTAATGCCGATAGGCGGGGCCGATATGCCGGTGGTCATTTCGCTTCTCAACAGCTTCACCGGTGTAGCGGCAGCCATGGGCGGATTTCTTTACAACAACCAGGCGATGCTCACCGGCGGTATTCTCGTCGGGTCAGCCGGTACAATACTTACTGTGCTGATGTGCAGGGCGATGAACCGGTCGCTGCTGAATGTAATCATTGGCGTCTTCGGCGGTGGGGGGGCAGCTGCCGCAGGTGTTGCCGGAAGTATAAAGGAAATAACGGTATCCGATGCTGCCGTACTGCTGAGCTATTCAAAAAAGGTAGTAATAGTTCCCGGCTACGGCCTTGCAGTTGCACAGGCCCAGCATTTATGCCACGAGCTTGATAAGCTCCTCGATGAAAAAGGGGTGGAGGTTCGGTATGCAATTCACCCTGTCGCCGGAAGAATGCCCGGTCACATGAATGTACTCCTGGCAGAGGCTGATGTGCCGTATGAACAGCTTATCGAAAGCGATGAGATAAATCCTGACATGCCCAATACGGATGTGATTGTGATAATCGGTGCCAATGATGTCGTCAACCCGGCAGCCGAGGATGATCCTTCGAGCCCGATATACGGCATGCCCATTGTAAGGGCCCGTGAGGCAAAAAACATTATCGTGATGAAACGCGGGATGGGCAAGGGTTACGCAGCCATTGAAAACATGCTGTTCTTCAATGACAAGACAAGGATGCTCTTCGGTGACGCCAAATCAACGTTGCAGGCTCTTATCAATGAGGTGAAAGCACTATAGATCAGGCAATAGGCAATAGGCAATAGTGTTTACATTTAATATGGAGTAGTTCCACTACTGCCTAATGCCTACTGCCTACTGCCTGTATTTATGACATCCGAAATATGTCCCCAATACTTCAAATGGAACTTCAGGCTCTTTTTGTCAAGCATCGAGTGCAGGGTGGCAGGAGTGTCTTCCGGAGCAAATTTAACCAGGGCACGGTCTTCGTAAAGGGCTGATACTTCGGGGTGAAACTGGACTGAGAAGACGTTGGGAAACCTCGTATGTGCTAATCCCTCGATTATCCTGCCGTCGTTTGAACGGGCTGTCACCTCAAAAACAGGCGCCAGCTCATGTATTGCCTGGTGATGGCTGCTGTAAACAACAGGCTGCAGCTTACGCGAAACCTTTACTGTTTTTCCGAAAAAAGTACTTTCTGTAAACCTGACCGGGTGCATGTTGATACCCATGAAATCCTTGTCTTCCCTTATGTTCTGCCAGTAGTTGCGGTGCAGGTTCTTACGGTCTATTAGCACATGAGTCTCGGGCTTCGTGCTTTCGTATACCTGCGCGGGAATATCCTGCCACAGGGTACCACCAGCAGCAACATTCATCGACTGAAGCCCAAGGCAGAAACCGGTTACCATGTAGTCAGGGTTTTCTTCCAGCAAGGCTCTGTAAGCAGAGTTGCGCGTACCACCCAGCAGGTGAAAAAGGAAGCTGACTTCGAAGTAATGTCTTCCGGGATCAGTGGTCTCAGAATACCAGTTCTCCTGTCCGTATAGGGCAGGGGGTATATCCTGACCACCGAAGAAAATGATTCCCACTGAGTTGCTGAAAATCTTCCGGAAGTCATCACTGCACGGATTTTTTTTGTAAACCATCTCCTCCGTCAGGGGGGCATTCACTTCATGCAGATGAAAGCGTGTCAGCCCGTTGGAGGCAATATATTCGGCTGATTTGCTGAAGTCATACTCCTGGCTGGAGTGGTAAACGCCAACGAAATCAACAAGGGAGGGATCTGTTTTCAATATGCCCTGATCCATCAGGAAAGTCACCACACCGAGATTCCCGGCTGTGGGGTTGACAAGTATGACATACTTTTTATCCTTGCTGAAGTCGCCCCTGAAAAAATCCTGTGAGAGGAGGGAGGCCGACAGGAAGATAACCGTAATGAGCAGAAGGAACCTTTTCATAGTCAGATGTATTTATATGCAAATGTAGTGTTTATTCTTCTGTGATTCTTTCGGCAGGAGCCAGGTATCCGGTCTTCGGGCTGTCAGCGTTGAATCGGGTTATCATGCTCCATACGGCGGGAATCTGGACCGAAAGGCGCTTAAGCACATCCTCCGGAATTGATTGTCTGCTGAATGGAACCACCTTTACGTATTCCTCCATCTCTCCTGCCTTGCGGCCGTATTTATATTCGTAAGTAAAGTTGCCGTCGTCACGCAGTTTTACATGTTTATTTGTAAGGCTGGGTACGCTGATGTAGAATTCGCTTACTTCGCCTGTGCCTTCGTTCAGTAACTGCCTTGAAGCAAGCAGTGCATGCAGCTGGTCTGCCACCTCCAAAGCAGGATTAACCAGTATAAAGTCTTCGGCAATAAGGGACCTGTAGATGTATTCACCGTTCTCGCTGTATTCCCTGAGCCTGTTGAATTCGTTCCTGAAGGTTTCTGTGAAGAAGGGGTAGTGTGTGCATGCAAGAACCACGGAGTTGAGGGGAAGGGCGCCTTCGGTCTTTCTTATCTTTTCCATGAGGGAGACTACATGAAATGATATGTAGTTTTCAACTGAATTAATCTGAATATTGTGAGGACTGGCCGTGTCGCCATCGAAAAGCATGGCACTGTTGCCGAGGTCGAAATCGTATCGTTTCCATAGCTCCATTTCAATTTTCATGTCGCCTGAACCACTTTCCGTCGGCCCTTTGTAATCGGCACGGGGAGCCGTGGCTTTCCTGTCAATGGCATCGGGACTCTCATCAATTGCCTCTGCTATGCCGATACCGGCCTGCTGGAAAATGGTTATTGCTTCTTCCCGGCCATCCTCCCTGTTTACAAGCATTATCGCCTGCGGGTACGCTCCTGATTTCACGGTGCCGTCAGTTGCCATCACCGCGATGCTGCCATTCTCATTTGGAGCGAAGTTGCCGAATGCTCCCCTGGCTCCGGCGTCAATTACCCCAATCACGCCGATATCAGATCCTGCCTCTTCGAGGAATCTCTTTACAGTATCAAGTGCATAGGCGGTTGCCGTGTTGCAGGCTATGACTATTGCCTTAACCGGTTTTTTGTCATCCTCAGGGGAGGAGGCGTCACCCGAACGATAATACTTGTTTCCCAGCAGGAACTGCACATCCTTCATGACATGCTCAATCAGGAGATCTGTATTGTTCTCAAGTGAGTAGCTTCCATAAGGCATGTTGGCGAGATCACCCATATAAATATATGATTCACCTGCAAGACCCTCATGCTGAACTATGTCGGCAAGCACCGAGAGTCCGCCTGTTCCCGAGTCAAATACTCCGACGGGAAGTGAAGCGTCGTCAGAGGGATACTTTTTAAAGTCGACATACCAGAAGCTGCTCTTGTGATTCAGAATTGCATCCCTGATATTGTCAGGCCTGCCGCATGAGAGAAACAGCAGGGTTGCAAGGGGTGCGGCAACGCTAAGGATTTTCAGGAACGGACTTTTCATTTGCTGAGTGGCCTCACTGGTTTGGCCAGCGTGAATTTAGCATCAAAAGGGGATAAACGCAATCACTTATGCTGAAGAAATACATTCCGTGTTGAAATCACAAGCCTGTAATCGCTGCCTCGCAATTCACACCATATAATACCCGGACAGCAGCCGGATTTTCTTTTTTGTCAGGTGCTTTGTATTGATAAATCCATTATTTTTGTTTCGTCATTTCCCGAAATGAAATGGAAGCAAAACAGACAAGGAAAAAATATTACACTGCTGATCAGGAGAAACTGGCAAAGTATGCAAAGGCCCTGTCACATCCCGTTAGGGTGTTTGTAATGGATTTCCTTGCAAACAATCTTGACAGGTGCTGTTACAGCGGGGATATGGCTGAAGAGCTGCCTATTGCCAGGTCAACGCTTTCAGAGCATCTGAAGGAGTTGAAGAAGGCTGGTCTGATACAGGGGGAAATCAATCCACCCTATATCAAATACTGCATAAACCGGGACAATTGGGATGAGGCGAAGCTTCTGCTGAACAATTTTTTCAAAAGGTAAAAAATTTGCATCAATATTTCGACGTTTTACGAAATGAAAGGAGAGTAATCAAAATGGAGATTAAAATTCTGGGTCCCGGGTGCCCCAAATGTAAAACCCTTGAGAAGCTGACCCGCGAGGTTGTTGAACAGAATGGAATCGAAGCCACTGTAACGAAAGTGGAAGATATAGTTGCGATAATGAATTATGGCGTTATGGCGACACCGGCGCTGGTTATTGACGAAAAAGTTGTGGTGAAGGGCAGGGTGCCATCGGCAGATGAAATAAAGAGGTTAATAACCACATAAAAATCGTACAGATATGAAAAAGTTGATTCCGGTTCTGGCTGTTGTGACGGTAGCTGCCTCAGCCATTGCACTTATTGCTTTCAGGGGAGGTGAATTTCGTGAGGCAGAAAAAACAGATATGTTTTCCGGGGACAAGGTTGAAGTTATCTATTTTCATCTGACACGACGCTGCGTTACGTGCCAGGCAGTTGAGAACGTCGCCAGGGAAGCAGTGAATGAACTCTACCCGGAGGAAGTAAAAAAGGGAACCATTGTTTTCAGGACCCTCAACATTGAAGACAAGTCCTCTGACGCGGATGCAAAACGTGTAAATGCCACGGGTCAGTGTCTGTTGATTGTCAGCGGTGATAAGAGGATTGATCTGACAAGCGAAGGATTCATGAATGCACGAAACACCCCTGAGAAGCTTAAGGAAGAGATAAAGAAAGCGGTTGACCCGTTGCTTAAGGCATTAACAGCCAAATGATGGAGTTTCTGCAGAAGATACTTGAGAACTCACAGTACGGATTTATTACGGCGGCGATTCTGGGACTGATGACAGCTGTCAGCCCGTGTCCGCTGGCGACGAACATCTCGGCTATTGGCTTCATAAGCCAGGATCTTGATGACAGGAGAAGGGTTTTCCTGAACGGACTGGTTTACACTCTGGGCCGGGCTATAACTTATGTGGGGATTGCACTCATCATCTTCTTCGGTGCCAGCCAGATGGATATTTCAGGCTGGTTCCAGCGATGGGGAGAGAAAATTCTGGGGCCCGCGCTTATTGTGATCGGACTTTTCATGCTTGATTTCTTAAGTCTGAGACTGCCCGGCTTTTTAGGATCTGTCACCGAGAAGATAGGTGAGAAGGGCAGGACAAGCTACATGAATACCCTTCTGCTCGGTATATTGTTTGCAATGGCCTTTTGCCCGTACAGCGGAGTTCTTTACTTCGTCATGCTCATACCCATAACTGTTGCAAGCGCCGATGGCCTCTATCTGCCGCTGGTCTTTGCAGTGGCAACAGGCATACCTGTAATAATTTTTTCATGGCTGCTGGCCTATGCCGTTCGCAATGTAGGAAAGGTGTACAACCGTCTTAAGACTTTTGAGTTATGGTTCAGGAGGGTGGTAGCCGTGCTTTTCATAGGAGCAGGCATATGGTATATTTTTTCAGTCTGGCTTTGATTTTTTTTAAATCAGTATTTCGTCATAATGCGAAATGATTATATATAATTCGACATGGAGTTAAAGAAGGAAATCAAGATCCTGTTGTGGATCATTGCGGTTTTTATTTTTGTCTTTTTCATGCCGGTTGAAAGTGCCCGTTTCAACACGGCCATAGCGGCAACATTCGATCTGGTTAAGTGGTACGCAAGGGAACATGTTATCTTATGTCTTCTTCCTGCGTTTTTCATCGCCGGGGTCATATCGGTCTTTGTCAGCCAGGGTTCGGTTATTAAGTATTTCGGGGCTAATGCAAAAAAATGGCTGGCGTACAGCGTGGCTGCCGTCTCGGGAACCATTCTCGCAGTCTGTTCATGCACAATATTGCCTCTTTTCTCGAGCATTCACAAGCGTGGCGCCGGCCTTGGTCCGGCCATTGCATTCCTTTACTCCGGCCCGGCCATCAACATCCTGGCAATAATTCTCACTGCCCGGATCCTCGGGTCTGAAATGGGGATTGCCCGTGTTATCGGTGCAGTTTCCTTCAGCATAATCATTGGTTTGATGATGTCACTGATCTACAGGAAGGAAGAAAAGTTAAAAAGGGAGGAGCAGATGAATATAGTCCCGGCTCCCGACAAGAGACCCATGTGGAAGACAATGACACACTTCTTTATTCTTGTCTTGATACTTGTATTTGCCAATTGGGGAGCGCCTTCTTCAGGTGAGACTACTGGTGCCTGGTACCTGATATGGTCTTACAAGTGGTATATTACGGGGTTCTTCAGCCTGTTACTGGCATGGTCATTTGTCATCATTCTCAGGATAAAGTGGCAGTGGGTACTTGCGGCGGTTTTAGTTACTGTAATCTCAGTTCTGTTGTCTGATTTCCTGATTGAAAGTGTTAAGCTGAGACCCCTCGTGCCTATGATAGTTGGAATAGCCGCAACCAGCATAATCACCCTTTTTGACAGGCAGGATGAAGAAAACCGCGAGTGGACATTATCGGCATGGGGATTTGCCAAACAGATAATGCCGTTGCTTGGAATTGGCGTGGTTGCAGCCGGGTTCCTGCTTGGTTCAACTCATGACGGACAGAGCATCGCCGGTATTATTCCAAATGAGTGGATTGCGAAACTGGTGGGTGGCAACTCCGTATTCTCGAATTTCTTTGCTTCAGTGGTAGGCGCATTCATGTATTTCGCAACGCTGACAGAAGTCCCCATTCTTCAGGGGCTGATTGCCTCAGGAATGGGGAAGGGTCCGGCGCTTGCACTGCTGCTGGCCGGACCTTCGCTTTCATTACCCAATATGCTGGTAATCAAGAATATTATCGGACTTCAGAAGACCATAGTATATGTCGGTCTTGTAGTTTTAATGGCTACAATATCAGGACTGATCTACGGAGCAATCTGAAGATATTATCCTTACTTCTTTTCAGCAGCTGAATGGCATTTTGCCGGATCGCATTTTGCATCCGGTCCTGTTTTCGTGCAGGCGGCTTTGCAGGCAGCATCACATTTGCCTTCCTTGCATTTTGCAGGATCACAGTTTGCACAGTCGTGCTTAGCCTGAGAACCTGGTACAGGTGCTTCACCGGCGGCTTTTTCACAAGTTGCTGCTGAAGGGCACTTTGAACAATCCTTTACGGCTTCTGTTTTTGCCTTCTTATCCTTCTTTTCATCGCTTTGTGCATTGACTGCCGTTATCACAACGAATGCAAGAACCAACAGCGCTGAGATTCCAATGATGACTTTCTTCATGATTTAAAGAGTTTTTGTTTGTGTCAAAATTAGACAGACAGATTTTTAATCAGGTTATCCCGTTGTTAATTCGTGTTATCCTGATGTTAAATCTTAAGCCTCATCACAAAAACTCCTTATTTTTGAACTGATGAAAAGATCCCGGATACAACTGATCATACTGTTGCTTGCATTCGGAGCCCTGATCTCCCTCACGGTCATTCAGTGCTCATGGATACTTAAGGCGGCCCGGATGCAGGAAGCTCAATTCAGCCACAGCGTTGAAATGGCAATGCAGAGAATAGTGGATAACCTTTCACGTAATGAAGCCATATGCAGCGAGGTAAATAATTGCCTGAGACACGGAGGCAATGAGTCCTGTATGCTGGTGATGAAGACTAGGGAAGAATGGGACAGCATGAAATCGCTTATAAGGAAAGACCTTGATTTCTACGGCATTGGGCTGGATTTTGAATTCGATATCGTGGGTGCAGACATTTCCGCAAACACCACCCGGCCTAAAAACACCTACTTCAGCAATGGTCTGGAAGAGATGCTTGAGAAATCAGGATACAGGCTCAGCCTGAGGTTTCCGGAGAAGCGTGATTTCATTGTTGCGCAGATGAGCGATATGTTTATTTTCTCCCTGATTCTCCTGTTTCTTGTCACAATCTCATTCATAATTATTTACAGTTTTTACAGGAGGGAAAGGCTCCTTTCGGAGAGCATCGTTGACTTCGTGAATAATGTTACCCATGAATTCAAGACCCCTCTTACCAATATATCACTGGCCAACAGCATGCTCTCGAAAAATGAAAAAGTGGAAAACGATGAGAAACTTTCATTCTACTCATCTGTTATCAGGACCGAGCAGGCCAAACTGAATGAGAAAGTAGGAAAGTTGCTTAAAACTGACTTTGCCCTGATAGACAAATCCCAGGTCATAGAAGAGATAGATGCCGGCGAAGCAGCGGAAAACATCGCAGAAACATTCAGAGTCCAGGTTGAACAGAAAGGCGGGAAATTAACCGTCGAAAAGGCAGGCCACCGTTTCACGGTTACCGGCAACGCTGACCTTTTTTACATTGCCCTTGGAAACCTTGTCGATAACGCTGTCAAATATTCGGGTCAGCCACCCGAGATTCTTGTAAAACTGGGATCAAAGGACAACCGGCTTGTGATTGAGATTGTTGACAACGGTCCCGGAATTGCAAGGGAATTCAGAGAGAAAGTCTTTGAGAAGTATTTCCGTGTCCCTGCGGGCAACACTCATAATGCTGACGGTTTCGGGCTTGGACTATACCAGGTAAGGGGGATAATTTCAGGGATGAAAGGCAATATCAGAATTTCAAACATGAAGGAGGGCGGCCTTGCGGTGACAATTGACCTTCCGCTGGCGCCAGGGAATGAATAGCAACGTAAAAAATACAAGAATTCTTCTGGCTGAGGATGATGTAAACCTCGGGTTTTTACTTGTTGACTTCCTTGAATCAAACGGTTTTGAGGTGAAACTGTATCGTGATGGACAATCGGCATTGCAGGGTTTTACAAGGACCGGTGCCGACTTTTGCCTGATTGATATCATGCTGCCCGGGCTTGATGGTTTCAAACTGACTTCCGCCATCAAGGAACTTGACAGCAGGGTTCCTGTCGTAATACTGTCAGCCAGGTCTCTCAAAGAGGACAAGATCACAGGATTTCGCCTGGGAGCAGATGACTATATTACCAAACCGTTCGAAGAGGAGGAACTGCTTTACAGGATACGGGCAGTACTGAACCGGACAACCCAGTCAGGTCCGGCCACACCCCAGGGTTCTGATGTAATTGGCATCGGACAGTTTAATTTTGACCCTCAGAACCTGATGCTGACCCATGGTGGCAACTCGCAGAGAATGACCATAAAGGAGAGCAAAATACTTAATATGCTCGCTTCCTCAGCAAACAGCATTGTAACCCGTGAAGAGATTATGATAGATGTCTGGGGAGAGGCTGATTACTATACCGGACGAAGCCTCGACGTGTTCATTTCAAAACTTCGAAGTTACCTCAGAAGGGATCCTTCCGTCAGGATTGTCACTATCCCCACTCTCGGTTACAAGCTTGAGATCGGGAAAGCCTGACTGGCTGTTTCCCCGCACAATGTTGCAGGCCTGAGATCGGGAAAGCCTGACTGGCTGTTTCCCCGCACACTGTTGCAGGCCTGAGATCGGGAAAGACTGAATGTCTCCTTTCCCTTTACCCTGATACAGGCCTGAGATCGGGAGAGCCTGACTGGCTGTTTCCCCGCACCCTGTTACAGACCTGAGATCGGGAGAGCCTGACTGGTCCTTTTCGTCAGGATTCAAAAATATTAATTTTTACAGGTATTTCGTAATTATACGAAATGATTATCTTTGATAAGTCCGATCAGGGTGGCAGTCCGGGTCTGGTTTTATCCGCAGGAAGGTGTCAATGGGTGAAATTTTCGGCAATAAAGGCTTTGTAAGTGCCGGTTTTCTGAACCTGAGTGCTAGCGATGCCTTTGTTGAGGCGACAGAGGGAAATGCGATTATTGTTGATGTAAGAGAGGAGAGACTCACGGGATACAAGAATTTTGATGTACCCTGTCTGATTCATATGCCAAAGAGCAGGATTGAGCAGGATTATGCGAACCTGTCTCGTGAACTGCCTCTTATAATCGCCGATTCAGTCGGATTGAGGAGCCATGAGGTAATGGAGTATCTTCTTGCAAGAGGATTTGCAAATATTGCAAATCTTGCCGGAGGAATAGTGGAGTGGGAGCAGGACGGATTTCCGCTGAAAATTGATCTGACCGAACAACTGAGCGGCTCATGCGTTTGCCAGTTAAAGCCGAGAAATAAGAAGAGGCAGTAGGCAATAGGCAATAGGCAGTAGTGAAAGGCAGAGATGATGAGGACAAAGACCGCAAGACCGCAAGACCGCAGGACTTTCAGACATCAGACCTTCAGACTTTCAGACTTTCAGACCTTCAGACCTTCATACCATAACCAGTGACAGATAACATGCACAAAATGAAAATACTAATCCTTTGCACGGGGAACAGTTGCCGGAGTCAGATGGCACACGGATTCCTGCAATCATTTGACAAAAAGCTTATTGTACAATCCGGAGGCACTGAGCCGGCAGCCAGGATAAACCCCAAGGCTGTGGAGGTAATGGCTGAGCTTGGCATAGACATCAGCCATCACACCCCCCATCTTGTTGATGAATACCTTGATGAGGAATGGGATTATGTTATCACGGTCTGTGACCATGCCAATGAAACCTGCCCGGCATTTTTCGGCAGGGTAAAACACCGTCTTCATCTCGGTTTTGAAGATCCCTCTCATGCCACAGGCACACCGGAGTTCATTCAGAGTGAATACATCAGGATACGCGACCAGATCCGCGAAACATTCCTTCAGTTCTATACTGAAAACATAAAAGAACACATATGAATCCATCAGAATTGAAACTAATAGTACAGGAGAAGTACGGGAAAATTGCATCGTCGGATGAGGCCTCATCCGGATCCTGCGGTTGCTCATCGTCTTGCTGCTCCTCGGAAGGAATAAGTACCTTCAATGAGAGCTATGATCACCTGGAGGGATACCTGTCTGATGCCGACCTGAGTCTCGGGTGCGGGATCCCGGTTGATTATGCAGAAATCCGCCCCGGTGACCGTATACTTGATCTTGGCAGTGGCGCCGGAAATGACTGCTTCGTTGCAAGGGCAGTGACTGGCGAAACGGGTCATGTGACCGGCATTGATTTTACCGAGCAGATGCTCATGAAGGCCGAGGAAAACAGAAAGAAACTGGGGTACACCAACGTGGAGTTTGTCAGGGGAGATATTGAGGAGATGCCTTTGCCTGACAACTGCTATGATGTTGTGCTTTCCAACTGCGTCCTTAACCTGGTGCCGGATAAGCAAAAGGCATTCAGCGAGATATTCAGGGTGCTGAAAAGCGGTGGCCATTTCTGCATATCAGACGTGGTTTCAAAGGGAACACTGTCAGATAAGACTCTCTCTGATGCAGAGCTGTATGTGGGCTGTGTTTCAGGAGCTTCAACCATGGAAAAATACCTCGGTTTCATTAAGCAAGCCGGATTCTCCGGCATAAACATTCACAAACAGAAGAGGATTGAGCTGCCGGAAGGTGTCCTGGATCAGGCAGAAACCACAGACGGCAATGGTGTATTCAGTATTACTGTATCGGCCACCAAACCGTGAATCATCCCCTGGTTGCCGGCCGGCTCCCCGTCACTTTTTGAATTTTAAAATCGCAAATCGCAAATCTCAACTTCATATTATGCCTTCAAGGAAACGACTCAAACTGCTTGACCGGTATCTCACCCTGTGGATTATCCTGGCAATGC